>WNFM01268511.1_pt1 | contig 21234 bp, 30 predicted proteins | sample 5400271 | NCBI WGS metagenome assembly WNFM01 (sample SAMN13153352, study PRJNA577476) | soil metagenome | isolation source: 60 cm saprolite on Douglas fir-dominated hillslope | place: USA:California | collected 2013-09-17
TTGCGATACGAGTAAATCAAACCGGAAAGCACGCGCAATCGCGCCCGAGTCTCATCGTCAACGGCAAGGGTTTGTTGCTGGATCATCATGGCATCACATAAATTGATTTACCAAGTTGCGGGGGCACGGAGGCCACGGCGAGCGGCTTGATCGCCACGCCAACGGCAGCCCACTTTTGCCCTGTCGACGTAGTAGACCAGGAGCAGACCGTGCTCGCGCCGCTCGCGACCTGCCTCTGGCAGTTGTAGCTCGTGTCCGAGTTGACGTTCTCGTCTTCCCAAATCAGCGTGCCATTTTCCGTCGTCGCCGTAGTGGACTCGTCTGTTGAAAGCAGTGATGCGACGATGTCCCCACTCACCGAATCCGGCACGGTCACGCTCGGGTTCGCCGTGGACCCAGTGTTGGTCGCCAACGCACCATCAGTCGCTGCAGCATCAATGAAGCTGATAGCGCCCGCAGCGGACTGGACACCCACGCTGCCGCCATAGGTCACCACGATGTTGAGCGCCGATCCAGTCGGCGGATTATTCATCCTGTATGCAGACGAGCGCATGAACGTCCCATCGTCTGCCGCAGTTCCCATCGACACACAACCCACACCGTTATACGTGACAGTCGAGACGGTGCGGTCGCCGAGTGTCGATGACCCCGCGCCGGGGAATACCACGAGCTTGTTCGCACTCGCGCCACAGGTATGCGCCCAGGTTTTGGTCTGCACGTCGACCGCCGCTGGCCCGTGAGATGTCGTGTCAACGCCGAAGGCCATCAATGCACCCGCAAAAAGTAGCAGTTGAGGTCGAATCCCTGGACGAGAATGCAACCCTTCAGCTTCGGCACATAACGAAACTTGCTATAGGGCCCCGCGCCGCTGTTGATGGGCGAGGTGTAGGGCGCGTTGTTTTGAATTGCCGTGCCGCCACTCAGCCCGGGGAACGTCGTCGCAGCGAACGTCGAGGCATCCACCTTGACCACGTCGTTCCCAGCCGGAGACATCCTGACAAGGAAAGCATCGAGAGCCGCCACATACTCCATCGATGCCTGCTGCGTAGCGGCAATATCGGTTGCTCTCGCACCCGTGACCGTCACAACTGTCCAGGCGTTCGTACTGATCGTGTAATAGTGATGAGCCTGCGATGCCCCACCCCCGCCGCCCTGAACATAAATACGACCGCGCGCCGTATCGCACGACGACATGGCCGCACCCTCGGCGTCCGGCGATGTGCCAGTGTCCGCAAGATCGGCCGTCCAGGTATTCGAAGCTCGGTTCCAGCGACTGAACAACCCGAAGTTGTACTTCGCATAAATGTCCCCGGTCGCCGGGTCGGGGCAGTACGTGGCATCCGCGTGCTGCTGATCCGCAGGCAGGTCCGGGTGCGTACCCGCGGCGTTGTACGTCTTCGCAATGATGTTGTACGAGCACAGCGTTGGCAGGATCGGCGTGCCTGTCGAGCAGAACCACGCGCCGCCTACCAGCATCACGCGGTTGTCAAATTCATTCATGATCGAGCCGTAATACGTGTGCCGCGAGCAGGGATCGCCCGAGGCGTAGAACGTGACGCACGACTCCGAGCCGTTGTGCGTGTTCGCGCGCTCCATCGTCCACACCGGCTGCTCTCGCGCAAGATCGAGCTTGTAGACCTCGTTCCCCGCATAGTCGCTATGTCCGCCGTTTGCGACGAGATACAGCATGGAATTGCGCGTATCGAGGGCAGCTCCAGCCCAGGAATCAATGACCGCATGATTCAGGACTACCGCGTTCGGGGCCGAATTCGGGATTTCGAACCACTGACCTGGAGAGAGTGCGGATACCCAGGAAGGCAAAACGTCAGGCGGCAACGGGCGCACAACCCGCGCCTGTGGCTGATAGCCAATCACTTCATTCTCCGATCAGCATCCCGGGGCGCTCGTAACGACAACCCATGTCGTTCCGTTGTAGCAAGAGTGCGCGGGTCCGGTCTTCGGATCATCGACGACGCATACCTGTCCGGCGTCCTTTCGGTAGGCGTAGAAGATGCCGCCGAACTGCCGCACGGCAACCCCGCCCGTAGGGGGAGTGCGCCAGAGAGACACCTGACCCGCCAGGGTGTCTGAGGACAGTACCCTCGGCTGGATCGTCCATGTTGCACCGGCACCGTCAACAATCTTGGACGTGAAGTTCAAAACCTCGCCGGTCAAGGGTGATACAGGCGGGATACGGACACAGACCGTAGTCGGCGGTGGGGGTGGAGGGGGCGGGGGCACCAAGACGACAGCCGTGCCCGTATTCGAGTACCCGCTTATGTTCCCGGCAATGTCGACCGCTCGCGCGCGGTAGCTGTAGCCCTGCCCCGAGGTGAGATTCGTATCGCCGTAAGCAAGGACTGTTGAAATGCCGAGAGGGCTGAAATCCAAGCATGTGATACCCAGACAACGCTCAATGCTGTAGCTTGCAACCCCAACGTTATCCGTCGCCTGCAACCAGGTGAGATTGATCGTGCTCGTACTCTGCGAGGTGGCCGTGAGTGCGCCTGGGGCTGTAGGCGGGACCGTATCCGGTCCCGGTGTGCAGGTCAAATCTCCCGCCATGATTGGTGGCGCACTGTAGACACAGTTGAGCGGGATGCCAGCAGGAATATTCTTCGATGCCTGCCCGAGGTAAAGCCCGCCCCATTCGTTGTCCTTCACAAGGGTGACGCCTGTGCCGTTCTCCACCCGATACCAGACGTGAATCCCGGTATAAGTGTAGGGCGTGGGCGATGGCGGGATCGTGGCCGTGATTGTCTGTTGCTGAAACGTCCACGTAACTCCCTGAAAGAGGGAGGCCATGGGGTTCCCGGCCCCATCGAGGGGAGCTATCAGGACGGTGGTTGTCAACGATTGCCCTATGTTGGCAGGATTGTTGACGGATACAACCGGCTCTGCGAATGCGAGCGCCGGGGAGAGGAACAGAAGCAGATAGCGGATTACAGCTTTGCCCTTCCGGAAAACCAGGGGGATACGAAAATGTAGCTCGCCAAGCACTTTTTGCAGCGTTGTGAGTTGCGTATGATCGACTTGCCGAATACCACGGGTTTCTTCAGTTCCTTCTTGAATTGCGTCCCGCCGCAGGGGCACACAAACCCTTGAGGCCCGTAAGCGATTCGGTGCAAAATGATATGAACGCACGGCGTGCTGCCCATTTATTTCGCACGGATTTTTCCGCCAGGATGAGCGCGCGCCGCCATGCAGGCGTTGAATGCGTCCTCTTTCGCCTTCTTCAGGTCTGCAGGGTGCTTCATCGTCGGGGGAGCCTTGCGACACTCGCGCACGTCCTTGTCTTGCTTGGATTCGGCGGCGAAAGCGGACAATGCGAGAAATCCAGCAACGAACAATGTGAGCAATTTCATAGCAGTATTCCTTTCATGTATGCAATCACGAACCCGATGACGACTCCGGCGATGAACCCGATAATGAACCAATCGACCTTGTCCATGCCGCCCTCATGAGTAGGAGAGTCCAGCTCGCCCCGACCAGGCATTGATGAAGCTGGAGGCCCCGTTCGCCCAGAAAATGGAAAGAAGATTTCCTGTTCCCGAGTAGATGAGCTTTTTGATCTGCCACACCGAATCGTCGACGGATGAGCCGGGCGCGGCGAAGCCGAAATAGATGACGTTCCCGTTCCCGTCGAAATCGAGTTCTACCGCGGGAGCGATGGTTTCATGACTCGCGAGGGTGGGGTGAAGTCCCGCAACGATTGCGCCGGATGCGCTCACTTGAGGGCTTCAGCGATCTGCTTGGCAACGGCATCCAGGCGCGCTTTCGCCTCGTCATGGAGTTGCGCTGAGACATCATGCTTTGCTTTGGCAACCCCGTGGTCTCTTGCGGCGCTCTCGTGGGCGAGCCGTGCTGATTGCGCTTCTTCGACCGAGCGCTCGGCGGCGCGTCTGACTTCCTCGGCAATTTGGTGCTCGTGCTCGGCCTCGGCAAGCTTGAGCGTAGCTTGAGCGATGATGCGGTTGGCCTCCGCCGCAGCGTCTGCGCGCACGTTCGCAACTTCCTCCTGCACCTGTTTTCTCAGCTCATTCGCTTTCAGGCGCGCTTCGACCACAAAGTCATTTGCGGAAGCAAGCTCTTGGCGGGCCGTCTCGCGCAGTGCGTCGGCCTCGGATTCAAGGGACACCGCACGGAGTTTCGATTCCGCTTCCTCACGTAGCGCTGTGAGCCGCTCGATCTCCGCCTTGTAGCGTGTAGGATCGGATATGATCGCCGCGAGATCGCCCAGGGGGTGACCGCCTTGGCTGCCGAGGATACCCATTCTCAGGTCCCGCCAATCGTTTTAAGAGGAACAACCTTGGCATCACCTTCAAGATACCGAGCAACGGCGCGAGCTATCTGTGGATCGTCCCTCAAATTTCCGATTGCGTTATTGCAGGCATCGCACAGGAGCCCGCGGACCTTGCCGGTAAGGTGGTCGTGATCGACTGAAAGCGGCTTCACTTTGCCGCTTCTATCTTTTCTGGTCTCGACTTGGGCGCAGATGAGACAGACCCCACCTTGCTTTACAGCCATGGTGATGTAGTCGGCAAGGGAGAGTCCGAAGACGCGCTTCAGATATTCTTTCCTTACAGAAACTTTCCCTGATGGGGTTGCCCGCCACTGGGCAAGCTGCTTTTTCTTCATTTCAGGATTCTTTTCCCTGTATCTTTTCTGAGTCGCCAAGACTCTCTCGCGATTTTTGTGGTGCCATTCACGGGAATACATCGCAGCGCAATCCATGCACCGGCCTGCTGCATTTCGCCTTGTTGATCCACATTTTCCGCATGAATTCATATAGTTGCCTTCACACTCCACCAATCCCAGCCTCGGTCAGGACCAACCTGGTCGAGCCAGTCCCGGCCGTCTGATTGATGCTGACCCCGGTCACCGGGAAGGCGATATTGCCGTCCTTGGTCGTGGTCGCGCCGCTGAAGGTCGCATGTACGAACCAGGTCGCGCCTGCTGGCGTGAAGGTGGAGGCGAATACGTCGTCGTAGGTGTATTCGACGTTGTAGGTCGAGGAACCCGTGACGATTGCGGCCAGCGAGATATTGACCGGCTCTGTGTACCGATCGGGTGGGATTACGGCGCTTCTGCCGACTCCGGTCTGGGTAACACTCGACTGACGCATGTCATGGCCTCATCTCTATACAGGCTGGACGCCAAACATCGACACCGAGTTCAGGTTGGTCGCGTTGATCATGTTGTTCATCGGGATCGACATGAACATCGCCAGGCGCTTGCTGCCATCCGAGGCCGACTGCACCGCATAGGTTCCGCGGGTGTCGCCCGTGGTGGTCGTGGCGGGGCTCGTGGTATCGGAGACGGTCCAGCCGGTAGAGACGGTGACGAACGCCCCGTTCATGTAGACGTTCATGTACTCCCAGAAGTCCGAGCGCAGCGTGAACCCGAAGATGTCCGTGGTCCCCACCGAGAGCGAGTGTCCTGCATCGGTCGTTCCGGGGGTCACTGAGCTGATCGCCTTGAACGCCTTCTTGCCATTGGTGGTCGCCGCGCCGCCCGCAAAGGAGATTGCCTCGGTTTGCAGGTTTCCCCAGATGTCGTACCCGGAGACGGTGAAGGTCTGCGCGGTGGAGCCCGCATTCCCGGTGATCGAGACCGCGCGAGCGAGGCTCTGATACGGGTTGGCGAGCGCGATGGCTCCAGCTGGCGGGCTTGCGACAGCCCAGGGCCATGCGGCGATGCCGGTCAGGTCGGAGGTCCCCACCTGGGTATTGGTGACGTTCGCGCCCAGGGCGTCCAGGATCGTAAGGGTGGTCGTGGTCGGGGTCGCCGCGACAGTAGTGAAAAGCGGCGCGGTTGCCGACAATCCGTGGGCGATGATGATCTTCTGCCCGCCGTAGAAAAAGCCCGCCTTCAGGGCGGAGGCCGGGATAGTGAGGGTCTTGTTGCCCGAGGTGCCGGTGGCGGTGGTGAACCCGAAATCCAGTGTCACCCGCGGGGTGACGATATTCGCGGACGCAAACGAGCTGCCGAAGGGGACAAGCGGGATGTTGATCGAGATACCCGCAGCCTGCGCATTGGCAAGGGTCATCGGGGTGGCGGCGACGGTCGCCTGTCCCGCGGCGATATTCGTGGTCGAGAGCGTCTGCGGAACCCCGTCCACCATGACCACATACTGCAGCGCATAGAAGGCGTTGATCTTGTACCCCGGGATACCTGGGGCCGCGCCGATGTTCTGGACGTAGCGCGGATCGAGTACGGCGCTTCCTTGGAAGTCGACAGATGGCCCTTGGTCCGGCTCGAAGTTCTGCAGCGGATTGGTATTGCCGGAGGCGACTACCGGCCCTGAGAGCGTAGTCAGCATAGTTCCGCTCCTATCAGATTCCCGGTGTGCCGAAGACGGTACGCGGGTCGGTCCACGATGGGATGTAGCGCTCGGTCGACTTGTAGCGCATGGAGTCGGTCTCGAAGTCGCCCTCCATGCTCTTGTCGAGCCTGCGGCGCATCATCATCTGCAGGCCGCGCGGAGCATCGGTCTTCACCCACCATGCGGTGGTGGAGGTCAACCGCGCGAGGACGCAGGTTTCGTCGTCCAGCATCCCCATCGACTTCACCGGGTTCACGTCGTTGTTGGCGGTCCCGGCACGCAGCACCGACTTCACGAGCACCTCGGCCTGGAACTTCAGGGCCGGTGGCACGATCAGTTTCTCGGGCTTCAGACGAATCTTCTTGCCGTTGTTGTCGACGGCCAGGTGGACCTGGATCAGCATCTGCTCCAGGGACGTTTGCGACAGCGCCGCCGCGGTCGTGAGGATGTTGGAGAAGGTGAGACCGTTGGCGATCGGGTGGTTGGTGACCGAAAGCGCCACCCCGTCCCCGCCCGTGTAGGTCGCATTGAAGGCGCGATTCAGAATGTTCGCGGTAAGCGTCTCCTTCGTCTCGACCATGGATTGCGCCAAGTGTTCGGAGAAGACTTTGCCGATACGGATATGGTCCCCGTCCTCGATCAGCACCTTGGTGAGGGCGAACGCGAGGCCGTACACCTTGTAGACATACCGCTGAATCCACAGCGTGCCGCCTTGCTGGTAGGTGACCGGCATCCCGTCCGGAAGCTCCGGGGCCGCGCCGAACCCGTAGAGGACGGGTTCCTCGTGATAGGCGCGCGGCGTGCCGGAACGCTCCTTGAAGCAGCCGAGGTATTCGTCCTCGCGCTGATCGTAGACGCCGTCGAAGACTTCGTTGAGAATCGGCTCGACGACCGACCGAAAATCTGTACTGCGCATCGGACCAGACATAGCGGATTCTCCTAGAAGGCGACCTTGTTGCTGACTTGCTGATGACGTGCGATCTGGACTTGAACGATCGTGAAAGCGTCACCCCAAGCGTTGTCCACATACTGCGAGAGGGTCAGAATCCGCAGCATCCCTTGAGCCGCCGCGCCAGCAAGGGTCGAGGAAGCGGCGCACGATGACAGTTGGGTGGTGTTGTTGCCCGAGCCAGCGGTTTGCGTGGCATCGAAATTCAGTTGGTCGCCGATCGAGGTTTGCGCGAGCGATCCGTTGCACTGGATTTCGTAGACGATCGCCGGGTCCTCGTAGTAGTAGGCGATCCAGTCGGTGCCGGTGGGGGCGGTGGAAGCCGTCCAGCGTTTCACATACTGCCGTCGACCGTTCGAGTCGACATACTCCACGCCATCGAAAACCCCGATCATGTCCGAGCCGTTGGCGGCGACGTTCAGCACGCCGCTGGTCGTCATGAGAACGGGCGTTCCCTGATAGAGATCGGTCGCGTAACCCGTGGCGATGCCTTGATACAGGCCGCGCGGACGAACGATCCCCGAGGGGTGATAGATCGGACGCAGACCGAACGGTGCAAGTGATGCGCTCATAAAACTCTCCTATGCACGAAAATGTTTCCGTGCCTCGCGGGACAGCGCCACGCTCGAAGTTTTACGGCGTTGCTGCTTTGAAGAGCGCGATGGATTCTCGCGCTACAACTGCAACATCTGCACCAAACTTTCCTGTTCGGCGCTCGGCACCCATTGGCACCAAGCTTGAAGCGATTAAATCATAGGCTCCTCAGGTGGCCAAGCTGCTCAAGCACAGTCAGTCGCCGCCACGCAGCAGTTTTTCCCGGCGCGCGATGCCACCTTTCCTTGCGATCTCGCTTCGCCGCTCGGCGGTCAGGGCCGCGGCCCGTGCGGGCCCACCCTTTGCTCCACCAGCCCGGCCGAGCTTCGCGTAATGCTCATGAATTGCCCTCTGAACTTCGTCCAGTGTATTGGCGATTCCTGAAGGGGAGCGGTTATCCCTTTCGCCCCCACCACCCGCGGCGTATATGGCGTTCCCCATGACAGCCTGGGCGAAGTTCATCTCACTCGGTGAAGGGGTGGACGATCCGCCGATCTTGTTTGGGTTCTTCGGTAAGGGAAGCCATTCCGTCGCCCTCTTCACGGACCAGGGCGTTACCCTGGCTGTCAGTGCCGACATCTTTCTTCAGCAACTCGACGTTGACCTTCAGGCGCTCGGCCTCGCTCTTGGGATCGTCGTTGTGCCACTTCTTCATGATCCGCCGCCAGCGCTCGACCGGCGTCTCCATGAGGATCATCTCGTTGCACTGCACCACCTCGGTTGAGAAGACCGCCGAGTGCGTTTTCATAGTCGCCATCTCCGGGACATCGTTGGGGTGGACGAACTTGTAGCCCAGGCGAATGTACATCTGGATCGGCGTCCAGGTGTTGGTGGTGGAGGCCCAGAAGCGATGCCAGCCCTCCTTTTTCGGAGGATTGGGGAGCGAGTTGACGAGGATGTCGTTCGCCATCATGGATCGCCGCGCAGGCCCGCCTCGTCCTGGCGGATACGCGCCTCCTGAGCCCTCTGCTCGCTTCGTTCCTTGCGGGATACGCCTTTAGGCCAGGCCATAACGCTCTCCTTCTCTGTGATACAGGGGGTGAGGCCGGAAATCATGTTCCGGAAGCGCGATACGTGAACGAATCAAAACATAGGTCTTGTCGTCGTCGAATTCCCGAAATTGTTCGAGATCGACCTTCCATGGATGCCGCCAGTACAATGTAGCGCCACGCAATGACGGGTCGGCTTTGAGTTTTTCACGGAAGGTTGTCCACATGGAAAGCACGAGGCGCTCGCGATTGAGCGTGGTGTCTTCCGCATAGAGCCCGTAGGTTTTGTAGACGTACTTCTGAATCTCGCCGTCATAATTGACGCCATCCCATGGAACGGCATAGGCGCGGCGCAATCCCTGACGACAGTCGAAGTTGTGCTCGAACCATTCGATCAACTCCGGGATTGTGCGCGGGTCAATGTCGTCATGACCCGATGCCAGCCCAGGAAGCGCGACAAGAGGAAGAAAACCGGCAAGCCGGATGAATCCGCGCCGATTCATTTTTGCGCCCCGGTTCCGTACTTCTCGTCAGCCTCACGATAGCGCCGGATCATGCGGTTCCTGAAGTCCTTATCGGAATTGAAGCGCTCCCATTCTCCGGCGTCCTTCAGCGAGTCGACGCGATCCTTGCTGATATGGAAGGTGCTCTTCCCACCCGAGGGGCCTGCGCTTTCGCGGCCAGAGCCACGGGTGGGACTGCCGCGGCCGGTGTCTTCGTCTTCCTCAAGATCACGCGGTACGCCGTTGAAACGGTGCGGCAGGTGTTTTTTCAGCCGCGAGGTGAGTTCGTCCCAATATTTGGGTTCCCGGGGATCGAGCCCCTGGCGCACCAGGAGGTTGTCGATCCCGAGGGCAATCTGGGAATCCTCGTTCCCGCCCTGGGGATCGTACCAGGGATTCTTTGACATCCACTGCTTTGATTGCGCCACCACCAGCGGATCGACCTTGGGCTGCGCCTGTTGCTGGCGCATTTGCGCGTCGATATTCTGCCGGTAGTTGTAGAGATAGTCGTAGCGCCTGCGGGCTTCGTCGCGCGCATTCAGCGCGGCGGCGAGCGCTTCTCCATTTTGTTCTTTCGTTGCCCGGGCGATGATGTCGTTCGCCTCGGTCATCTGCCCCTGGGCTTCGGTAATGCCCGACTCGATCCTCGACACATCAGAAGAAAATGTGCGGGTTTCGATCTGGGAGACGCGACCGATCAGCTCGGCATTCTGCTTACGCAGGTTCGCAAGCTCGCGCTCCTGCGCCTCGCGCGCATCGCGCTGGCGCTGCTTTCTTTGCTGACTCTTGGATAAGCGCTGCTCGCGCTCTTCTTCGGATTCCTCGGACTTCGCCTCGACCTCGACCTCTTCGTCGGGCTCCTTCTCTTCTTTTTCTTCCTTGGGCTTTGATTTGGGTTTGGGTTCCTCGCCTTCGACTACGACATCGACCGCTGTCGATGGCGTTTTGTCGTCGTCATCGTCATCGTCCTTTTTCTTTTTGTCCTCGGCTTTTACGCCTTTATCGGTTGCCATGAGCGTTCTCCTTACTTTAGATCGCTGCCTTGATATACCGGACGCGCTTACGACGCTGCCCAGTAAAGAAATCTTTATCGATGCTGACGATTTTGATCATACGTAGTCCACGAAGGCGAGCGGATCACCCGTGATGAGGGCGAGCAACTCACGGTCGCGGTAGATCACGAATCGTGCCATGATCTTCTCGCGGTCCCCCGGGTAGGTCTTGCCGGTATCGATCTCCCAGCGGTCCCCGCCCCACTTGGGGCAGCGCACGTAATCGCCAACCTGCGCCCACATTCCTTCAGGCCATACGCGACTGGGGTCATCGCGGTCCTTGAAGGCAAGCGGCCCTACGGAGACAAGACGCCCGATGGTTGTCATCCACTTCTCCTGGTCCTGCGTCTGTACCGGCAATGCAATCCCCGCGGTGGTGAACTTTCGCGGGGTACGCAGTTGAATCAGGACGCCTGACCCGAAAGGCTTCGCTCCGGGATCGGCTTGCGGGAATGCTTCTTCCAGTGTCGGCGCGGTAGCGGAGAGATCAAGAGCGCTCACCGCTGCAAGTTGTGTCATTCGTCCTCTTCCTTGGCTTTTTCCTTGATGATCTCGATCGCTTCCTTCAATCCCATCAGGCGTCCCACCAATTGCTTATAGGAGGGGAAATCGCTCGATGGCATCTCCAGCATTCCTTCGATCAGTTGCTTGCGCGCTTCCTGCAGCGCGATGATGAATCTGTTTGCGGAGTTCACCGACCGCTTTATGCCTTGCCCCCCTTACGGTATCCGGTGCCGTACTTCTCCATCGTGCGCCGATCGCGGTTGGGGTGAGCGCGCGGGGAAACACTGCCGCCGTGCTTGAATGGCTTGGGTGACGCGGGGACTTCGCCACTGTGGCCGATATCCATCCCCATGGCGAGGCGATGATGCTGCGTGATCTGGTCTGAGGCGCGCGGGGCCCCTTTGACGGGCTTACTCATAGTGTGGGCTCCTTGGGGACAACCGAGGCCGAAATAGAAACATTCGCCGCGACGACGATCAATTCGGGGTTCCAACTTACCCAGCCGCTCACGGTAAGCGCAAAATCCTGAGTTTCGTTCGCGTCGGGAACGATTGAAAGAAACGCCCGTGCCGCCGCGGTAGCTTGCTCGCGATCGGCGGCATGGATGGGTTGATACCCCACGACTTTATCGAATTCGGAGACGGCTTTTGCCATCACCTCATCCCGGGTGGCCCCGCGAACGCCAAATGAATACGACATGGGCGCGGATGCTACTTACCCTCTGCTAGTCGCTCAAGCAGGTGGTGGCTCGGGCGGGGCCTCGGCAATTTCGACAATGGTGACACCGAGGACCGAGCCCGCGATCGCATTCTGGGCCTGCTCCACTGTGGAGCAATCCGACATCTCCCGCTCTTCGGTTGCGCCGTCAGAAAATGTGATGTGAAATTTCATGGCTTTCCTTTCTTCGGTTGTTGAGCTGCCTGTTTCGCTGCCTGCTGCGCCTTCAACTTCTCGGATTTCTCGCGCGCCTTCAGCTCCGCGCCCTGATGTTGCTTCTGTGCAGTGAGATCGGCCGCGTGCTGCGCTTCGGAGCTTTGCTGCGCGCTGAAGTGCTTGGTGAGATCAACCGCGTGCCCCTGTTCAGCCTGCTGGCTCTGATGCTCAAGGCCTGTGGCGTGCTTCGTAAGATCGACCTCGTGCCCTGCTTGAGCCTGCTCGGCTTGATGATCGAGGGTCGTGATGTGCTTGGCGAGATCGATCGCCCCACCTTCGCGCGCCTGCACACCCTGCGCCTGGAGCCCGGCCTGATGCTTTGCCATATCGACCTGCTGGAGCTGCTGTGCTTGAGCGTTCTGATTCGCCAGCTCCTGAGCCTTCAACTGGGCTTGCTGATCGGCTGCCTGTTGCGATTGCTGCTTCTCGTGTGCGAGACCCGTGAAGTGCTTGGTGAGGTCGACCTTTGCACCTGCAGCAGCCTGATCGGCTGAAGCACCGAGCTTTGCCATATTGTCTTCGTGCTGCAGCTCGATCTGCTTCTCTTTGATCTGCGCGCCGGTCTGCTCGCCCTCTTGCTTGATATCCAGGGCGCGGCCTTCCAGTTGCGCATCGGCCTTGTCTTTTTGGCCCTTGCGCTCGGTCTCTTGTTTGGCGATCGCCATCGCGGCCTGTTCCGGGGTCATCGGCTGCGGCGGGGTCATTGCGGCGATCTGTTGCAACATCCCCTGGATCACGGGCCCCAGGGGTTGAAGGAGCTGAGAGAGCGCCTGGTGGGCCACGCGCGAGGCCGCAGCGAAGAGCTTGTCCATCATCCCTGCTTGAGCGCGATCCTTCAGCATCTTCGACAGGTCTGCCCCATGCAGGGACTTCTGCGCGAGATCGTAGATCGTCTTCGCGTACAGGAACGACAGGTGCTGCTTAACGTGCTCCATCATGAGCGGCATCGACTTCTGGGCGGCGAACTGCGCGCCCCCGAACATGGGATCGGTGATGAACCGCAGGTGTACCTCCAGATGAGCGAGGTGTTCCTGCTCCGGGAACGCCATGATGGGGGAACCCATCATTACCGCGGCGTTTTCGGCCGCCGAATTCAGCTCGGTGGGGTCTTTCTTCTCCGGCAGGATTTCGTCGATCTCGGGGACCTTGGCGATCTCATAGGTCCGCTTCAAAACAGCATACATGTCATGGACTTGCGGGTACTGTGCGGCGACCTGCATGACCATCTGCATCTGCGCATAACGTTGGGTCTCGCTGAAGATGTTCGGATCGGACACCGGAATCACTGCGAGGGGCTGCGCGAAGTCCTCGCGGGTGGCGATCACCTCTCCAAGTTCTTGAATCTGATCGGCGATCGAGAGGTGCTTCTTGTTCAATCTGGCGATGATCCGCAGGGCCCGGCGCTGCGATCTATGCAGGCGTGCGTGTATGGATGAGAAGACCTTCGCCCCCTGCTCGATCAGGGCAAGGGTCGTTCCGACTGGCATCTGGCTATTGGCCTCGGCAATCTTCTCTTCGGCAGTCGTCACCACACCCCGGGCAGCCTCGGTGAGCCATCCCAGCAGCTCATAGAGCACAGGCGAGGGTGGATTGTAGGGAAGCGCCATCGTGAGTTTCCTGATGTCATCCACCGCGGCAGATGCCTCGATCTCAACTCCGGAGGCGGGGTCGATGTTCTTCGATTGCCCGCCCATTCTCGCGCCCTTCAGACGTAGAAAACCGGGCATGGTATTCATGTGCGCCGAGTCAAGCAGTGCGCGCAAGCTCCCGGTGGCCGCGGCCGATAGGCCCCCGATCAGGTGCGGAAGCCCGATCTTGTAAGCCCCGCGCCAGGAGATGAAGCCATATTCCACAATCCATTCAAGGCGTTTCATTGCGCGATCTTCTTCTTCCCAGTTGCGATAGATCGCCACCACCTTGCCGGTCTCCTCGTCGATCGAAATGAGATAGGGGGCACGCTCTTCGCCGTCGATCTCGAACTCCGCGTAGGTCGAGACCTCATAGATGATGCGCTCACCATCGACATTCTCCGGAGTCGACTCGCGGCCTTCGACCTTGTCGGTTGCTTGACCGGCGCGCGTGGGCTCGGGCACCTGCCCTGATTCAGCCGCAAGTGCCTCGATGTCTCGGTAGAAGCCCGACTCGACACGTTCCTCGAAGATCATCTGGGTGATCCGCTGGATGTGGGTGATCCGCTGCGCCGAGTAGAAATCCGAGCAGGCGTAAGGGATGATCATGTCGTCGATCGGCACGAACTCGCAGGTGATGCGCCGCTCGGCGTCGTCGTGCCAGAACTTCATGTATTGCGATCCTCCCAACGGAACCTGGGTCAACGTCTGCTCAAGCTCATCGGGGTACTCGGTAATTTTTTCAGTGAGCTGCCAGTTGAGATAGCGCTCCTGACGGTCGGCGGTGGTGAGTTTTTCGCTGGTGACCTCGCCCTCGATCTTGGTGCGCACCGGACCATTGGGCGGGAAAAGCTCCCGCATCGCCGACGCCGCGAAGTCGACACAGCCCTCGGCGATCATCGGATGGACGGCGCGCGAGGCCCCCTGGAACGAAGCCCCGCCCGGGGCGTCGTTGCTTACTCCGGCGCGGCGGATGCCCTCCTCGTATTGCTCATCGCGTTTCTTGCGTGCTTCCTTATCGCGATCGATCTTGCGCAATAGGTCGAGAGAAACCGCATCCATCTCCAGCTCATCGATGTGCTCGGCGAGGTTGGCATCGAAGGGTAGCTGCCTGGATGGCTTGGGCTTGTCTTCTTCGAGGAGATCGGCCGAGCCGTCGTCGTTCTCCTGCAGGGGCCCGGAAGATTCATCGTCCTCGGGAACGTCGACCCCGGACATCAGCTCGGCGACATCACCCATCGGGGCAACGTGCCGGTCGCGCTCATCCGGTGGCGGGACAGGGAGGGCCATGGTCCGCCAGCCTGCCATCCCTGACAAAGTCGCTCAAGCCCATTGCAATCCGCTCAAGCAGTCTATATACTCACGTTCATGTCACATTAACTCCCTCGCAGCACCCTATCTCACGCACTATGTAATCGTGCGTGCAGACCTCCCGCGCGGCAACCAGGCTGCGCACCTCATTCACGCCGCAGGCCACACCTCGCCGGGTGACCTCGACGCTACCACCTACGCAGTGGCCTTGACTGTCAAAGACGAGGCATCCCTTCGTTCGCTTGCGGCAACGCTTGCGCAGTTCGGGCTGCTGCACCACCTTGAGATCGAGAACGATCCGCCCTATAGCGGCCAGGCGATGGCCTTGGGGATCGCTCCGATGCCACGACACCTGCTGAAGAGGTTCCTGCACAGATTGCCTCTTCTCAAATAGACACGCGCCTGTAGCTCAGTTGGCAGAGTACCGAGAGTAATGATCTCGGGGGTCCAAGGTTCGAATCCTTGCGGGCGCGCCAACCATCAATGGGGAACTACGTAGCCTGGGCCCAAACCCCCGCCTTACTTGATCTTCATCGCCTTCATGACACACGCAACACGCTCGCGCTTGAAGACCCTGTCAGCCACGCAGTTCATGCACACTACCTGAAACGCACTCGTCCCGGCAAGAATCTCCTTCAGGTCGCGCGCAACGTTGAATCTTTTCTTTCCGTCATGATGATCGAACGTGAGCCGGTGCGGCGGTTGCGGCCCGCATTCTGCGCAGGGCTTCGACGCCTTGAATTCCTCTATGGAGTCGCTCACTCTTTTTCTTGCGAGACGATTGCGCGCCTGATATTTTCTGGGATGGTTGAAGTAATTCGTCCTGGAGCGCTCGCGCTGCAATTCACAAAAGCAGTTTTTACACTCCGCGCGATAGTATCTCGCGTTCGCTTTGTAGAAGTCCCTCTTGACGTTCTGTTCTCTTCCGCACATAACGCATTGCTTGGTAGTTTTGCTTGTAATGACTTTCTTCATTGGTCTTTCTAAAACGATGAGTTAGTAAGATAATCTCCAATAGTTCATTACTATAACATATCTCCTTGCGAGGCGGGATATTTCCATGGTAATCTCGCTGTCCTCTGTCGCCGACCGTGAATGGGAATGAGGGCGGGCCTGGAAGCCCGGTTCTCGCTACTTGATTACGCGAGCGGGCCAGAGGAATGATCTGATGAGTGATCTTTGAGCATGCTGATGCCTGCGCTGCAGCGTGGGCCCGAGATTCCGAAGTCGCTGGGTCTCGTGTACCGGCCGAAAAGGGGCACCGTTCTCTATTGAGTGAATCGATGGGGTTGTACAAGGTGCTGCTCCCTGAAGGGCAGTCCCCACGACCGAAGTAGGCCAAGCGCAACTGAATTGCGTGTCGGAGCGGAGATGCGCCCGCTCCCGGAATGTGGTGCGAGCGCTGGTTACTGTAGAGTTGCGAGCGCGATGTGGCTGAAAGTCTGGTCGCGCGGTGGCGGGTGGGGCTGAAAAGACCCCGTCAAAAGCAATCCTGCATACTGGATTGCTCAGAAGGCCCAGACGACGGCGGAACTGCGATCACGGCTGAAGTTCCCAGCAGGAGTAGCGCCCTGCCACGCAACCTCAAAGCCTGGCTACTCTCCGTATATCTCTTTATTCGTCTCCACGGAAGAATGTGATCGAGGACACTCATAGGTGCCTCAATTGCATGTCGTCGACCAACCACACATTCCCCTTAGGGGGCCACACATTCCCCTTAGGGGGCGGGTACGGAAAGTACACATTCGAAATCCCCTTCTCCAGGGCGGGACCGATATAGACCCCCTCAAAGCCCACCCACTCATCAAGCCAGTGGACGCTGTGATCTTGCGGCATGCACACAACCTTAACGCGATCACCTTTCGTGAATTTGCCCAGGAGAATCTTTCTGACCTTCTCGACGCGTTTTCGCTTTGCAGCAGTAAAAGCCTCGCTCAAGCTGCCCATCCCAGCAGTACCGTAAAGATTGCACGCAAACCCAGACCGACTCCGAACCCGAGGAGCGCGATCGCGAGCCAGTCGAGAAACCCAGGCTTAGTAGTGGTGGATGAGCCCGAGGAGCCGTGCGAGTCCATAGAGAAGCATCCCTCCGGCGCAGGTGAAAAGAAAGGGGCGTAGCTTTTTCATGTCACTATTTTACACCCAATCCAGCCTGAATCGACTCCGGGATATCTTGGCCCGCTCCGGCCCCGCTCCCGAAACGCGCGTAGTCATAAGGCCGCGACTGCAACCCGCGGGATAGAGGAACCTGTCTTGGGATGCGGTAGGCCCTGCGTGTCGAGGCGCTTGCAGCCTTCACCACCGGACGGGCAAGCAAATTCCCCAGCTCGGCAAGAGGCCCGGCAATGAGAGCTGGATTCAGCCAGGAGGCGGTTTCCTGACCTATGTTCTCTGCACGAGAAGGCGCTGCAGTCATCGAGGGAAAGTCCTCAAGCTCTCGCTCCTTAGGGCTCATGTTCCAGCGCCGTTGAATGGCTTCTTGATTGGGGTAAGAGAAATCGGAGTGATCACGACCCAAGGAGTGCCTTTGCCTGGCCTTGATGTCCTCCGGCGTCATGCCCGTGTAGTGCTCGACAAGCGCATTGAGCGGGATCGAGGCGGGAAGACTCAAGAACTCCGCTGCTTCCTGAGGCCAGTGCTTCGCTCCACGCAAGGCTCCGCGACCGAAATCTGAAACACCCTTCGGCAGGTAAGGCGACGCTGACTCGGTCATCGCGCTGAAGTCAAGCCCCGGCTGCTGCATTGGAGCGCCCTCCGCGTCCTGTTCCGATGGTGTCATTGCCGCGCGCCCAATCTTGTTGAAATCCTTCGCTTGACTGAGCACATCCTCGGCCCCAGGGCCGTGACGGCGCTCCTCGGCCATGGCTCCGGCTGCCCCTGCAAGTCTTGCCCGTTGAAAGGGGCCCAGCCAACTCGCACCACCCTCGGCCAGGCGCAAAGGCGACCCATATGCCTGCATGGCCTGGGGAACGCCTGCAGAATTCCCCAGCACCTGCTCGAAGTCGGCCAACCCGCCCATTGCCATCCTCACGCCAGGCTGACGGAAGTTCATGCCACGACCCATACCAAGAGGTCCACGCATCATCGGGGGATTTGTTCCTGGTTGACCGAAGGGAGCGGGCATCGGTCTGAACGGACCAGGTTGTTGGGGTGGTGGCAACCTTGGGTGAGCGAACCCACCCATGGGCCCTACGTCGCCCCCAAAAATCGGCTTATAGGGGTTGGACTGTCCTTGTTGCGGAAGTGGCGCTGGCCCAGACCAACGCGGCGGGGGCGTCTGAGGAGGTTGTCCGGGTGTCGGCATCTCGTTCGCGGCACCTGCGACGCCGCCCAACCCTGCGAGTCCGCCCCAGGCGAACTTCAGTGTAGAAAGAGCGCCACGCGCACCGGGAGACAAGGAGGGGGGGATGTTCCCGGGTGAAGGTGAACCAATGGGGCGCGGCGCTTGAAAGCTTCGGACAATCGTATTGGGCATCCCGATTCTGCGCCCCAGACGCTTCGGAGGCATCAAGCCCGTAAGACCGCTTGGGGTAACAACTCGATCGAGGTTGGTGTTGTTCATTGCGCTAACTCTACACCTCCTGCTTGACGAGCGGGGTCTTCTGCTTGACCCAATCTTTTCTTTTCAAGAAGCTCAATCCTGCGGCGTAACTCCGGTATCTCGATCCCGCGGCGTGAGGCGAGATCGGCGATCTCCACACGCCAGGTCTCGATCGCCTTCATGCGCTCTTCCAGCTTGGAAACCCGATCGAAGTTCTGAGTCGAGATGACCGACAATTCTCGCACATGCAAGGTGAGCAAGGTGAGCTGCTCGGCATTCTTCGTGATCAGCTCGGCATTGAGCTTGGAGAGGTCACGCAAATTCACCAACTCAACTGTGACCGCCTCCCGGCCACCCCACGCGCCGATGAAGGCGGCGAGCAGGACCACCGCTCCATTGATCAGTGCGCTCCTGGGAGCTTGGGAGAACATTACCCGCAGTGATTCCCGCTCGGGTCGAACGGGTCAAGCAGGTTGTCACAGAGCCAGCGCGCTACCGTCTTCCTGGAGTACATCCACCATGCTTGACCCGCGTTGGGATCGCGCAGATACCGCTGCAGCCTTCCGGTGAAAAGCCACTCTTGCGGTAGCTCGCAAAAGAGGAGCGTCGCGAGGACTACGTTATAGAAGAAGTCAGCCGCGAGGCCAACAAGGAGTACCGGATATCCGAACCAATACCCCGCCCTTGGAATCCTGTCTGCATCGCGCGCTCGCTTCAGGTTCATACAGGCGAGATAGAGCACCCACAGGTTGACCGTCGCCACCCAGGCGATGAGCACCGCGAGTCCGGCGTACAGAAGCTGCGTCATGCTTGAGCATGGTCACCCAGAAGCTCCTGAAGATACGCGAGCGCGTCCTCGTGGTCAGCCTGTTCAAGCACCTCGCCACCCTCGGCCATTGTGATCATCGTAGGTTTGATGGTGTCTTTTACGTTGGGAATCTGATCAACCGTAAATCTCGGCGCGGGACGTTCAGGCACGCGCTGGATCGAGCGATTCATCTTCTCCTCGTCCTCGCGGCTCATGGGTTTGCCACCGGATTTCGGCGTGATCTCGATTCTGGGCACCTCGCCACCCTCGGCCATCCTGGGGATCGGCCCCGGTTGCCAGTCTTCTGGTAGCTCATTTGATAGTCTCGTTTCACCACGCACTCCAATGGAAGACCCAAAATTCTTTACAAGTTGCGCATGCTCCGCTGGCGTAACAAGGTGCAACTTTCCTGACGGAGTGGTTAGCGCTTTCAACCCAGTGTTCTGCAAATCCCCCACGTCGCCCCACTTGCCCGAGCGTACGAAGTCCTGCACGTAAGGCAGGTACTGGGCTGCGGGCTTCTTGTCTGCCTTGCCTTTGATCTGAGAGATGTCAAAGCCTTGCGGCCCCATCCCTTTGTTCAATCGAGCGCTTTCAGGATTCTGCTGCGGATTCACCTCCACCGTCACATGGGCTTTACCCTTCGGATCGCGCAGGCTGTAGATATGCGAGGACTGGTTGCGCACGTCATCGCAATATCCACCCACGCAGTGCCCCATGACGTTGCCCTCGCCTTTGAGCGCTTCCTCCAGTACCGAGGACTCGGGGTCGAACTTCACCCACTTGTAGCCTGACGGGTATTCCTTGTGAGGCAGCGTCCCGGCAAAGGGGTCCTTGAGCGCCTCGACCTTCTTTTTTGCGAGCACCTCGTGCCAGGTCTGTGAGCCACGCCAGGCATCGGGCACTGAAATCTTCTCAAGCTGCTCAGGGGTGTAGTTCTGCGACAGGTAATCCATCACTCCCTGCATCGGTCCTTGCATGTGCTGACGCCAGGCTTGCGGGTCCAGGTCATGCAGCATGATCGGATCGGGAAGACCCTCGAACACCCCTTCCCGCTGCGACATGAAGGACTTCGCATACTCATTGCTCGCTACATCCACCGCTTTCCTTCCGCCAGCGGGAGCCCTCTCAAGCGCTTGAGCACGCTCCTTCAGCAACTGCGCAGCCTTCTGATTGCGCGGCGCGTCCTCCTCGATCAGCTTCTGCAGCCACGCTGGAGCAGGCTGCTGCATCTGTTTTAGATTCCCAGTTTCCGGGTCCTGCTCACCAATCTCTTTGAACTTCAAACGCTCCGGCACCTGTGCAGCCGGGATGCGGCGGATCAACCGCGGCTCTCCAGCCCAGGCTTCTCTCCCGGGACGCTGCCAACCGGCCGCTACAGCGAGTGGGTCGTCCTCTGTCCCCAACTGCCGCACGATGTAGTTCCCGAGGTTGCGATCGATCCACTTGCCCAGCGCCACATTGCGCGCTTCGTTCGGTCCCCCAGGCTCGGTAGCAAACCTGTGCTTCAATTGCTGAAGTGCCTGATCGATCCCGCTCCCCGGCACCCCGCGCAACCAATTCCTCACCACACCCCCGGGTGCGTATCCCTGCCAGTCAGGCATATCTGACAAGTTATCAGGGTTAAGCGGTCTTTTATGACCTCTCAACATCATGAGTGCTTGAGCGAGCTTGAGCGACACCGGCCCGCCTCCTGCGTACTCCTTGCGCGGGATCGTAATGTTGTTGCTGTCCCATTGGCCGCGGTATGGAGCCTTCGGGTATCCAGCTTGATCCAGGCCCAGATTCAATTGCTCCGGGTCTTGCGTATGAAATGGCAAAATTCCTTGTTCCTCTTTGGTGAGCGGCACCCGTGTATGCCGGGCAAGAGCCGGGAGATCATCCCCGAACTCGTCGATCATGCTTCCCGGATCGGTCGTGACACGCCTTCCCATGTGCTCGATCTGTGCCGTCGACAGCCCCTGGTGTTGCTGCAGCCACTTCGCACGCGCAGCGGCAATCGCCTGCATCTGCGGGGAGTATTCGTTTTCGAGCGATTTCTCGACCAGGTTGGGTTCCATCGCCCCGGGATCGAGGAGTACACCGCGGCTCGTGGCT
>WNFM01125937.1_pt1 | contig 21228 bp, 15 predicted proteins | sample 5400271 | NCBI WGS metagenome assembly WNFM01 (sample SAMN13153352, study PRJNA577476) | soil metagenome | isolation source: 60 cm saprolite on Douglas fir-dominated hillslope | place: USA:California | collected 2013-09-17
GTGATAAAAGGAAAAGGAAAATTAACCATGACGTTTACTCCTGATGATGGAAGTGAAGCGCAGGTTTTTGATGTATTCAATTTTAAAGGAGATGGTGTGGCACTGAGTATGTACAATACGGATGAAAGTATTAAAGGTTTTGCAAGAAGTTGTTTTAATATGGCGCTGAATAAAAAATGGCCATTATATCTTTCTACAAAAAATACCATTCTTAAAAAATACGATGGCCGTTTCAAAGATATTTTCCAGGAAATTTTTACCAATGAATTCAAAACGCAGTATGATGCTGCAGGAATAACTTATGAACACCGCCTGATTGATGATATGGTAGCAAGTGCATTAAAATGGAACGGCAATTTTGTATGGGCCTGTAAAAATTATGGAAGCTGAAGCAGCACATGGAACTGTGACAAGACATTACCGCGATCACCAGGCAGGTAAACCCACATCAACAAATCCTATTGCTTCCATCTTTGCATGGACAAGAGGTCTGGCATTTCGTGGTAAATTAGATAACAACCAACTACTTATTGGTTTTTGTCATGCATTAGAAACTGTTTGCATTGAAACAGTAGAACAAGGCAAGATGACTAAGGATCTTGCTGTTTGCATACATGGCAATAAAGTAAACCATGGTGAGCATTATTTATATACTGAAGAGTTTTTAGATGCGATAGATGAGAATTTGAGAAAGAAGTTGGGATAGTAATCTACTTATAAATTAATCATGATTTAATTTAAAAAGCGTTTCATGTAATTTCGCAAAAACATGTATTAGCTACAACGCCTAAACGACCATTCAATCAACCAGTCTTTTGAAACATCGATTGATTCACTTTTATGGGATGAAATATACAATTCTATTCCCTTGCCTTGCAATAATAATTTTCTTGACTAATTGTTCGGGAAAATGTATTTATAAAGTATTTGCAGAGATTCCAAACATTAAACATAATTACAGAATCGTTAAGTTTTATAACTGGTGTGGTTCTACAAGCAGTAACAATAATAATTTAACAATAATAATTTTTCATTACTAGGCGTTGCCGACAGCATAGATGATAGGCATCGGATTATCTTTATCGTGAATTCAACCGTAGGTGAAAACCTCGATCGGGACACTACGGTTAGAATCACATGGGTTACTGACTCGTCAATATTAATTTCTTATGACCGAAGCCTAATTGTCTTACAAAAAGAATCAATTCTTGATAATGTTTCAATTGAATATGCATTGAAATGATTAAACAAACCGGCACATCATAAAATTCTTTCATCCCCACGCATTTCTCAAAAACCTTAACCAATTCCCATGCATGATATTTTGAATATCATTATCCGTGTATCCGCGTTTGTTTAACAATAAAGGAATTTTTTGCAGGTCGGCTATTGTTTCCATATCATAAGGGGATTGTTCTTTGCCAAAAGCTCCATCGAGGTCAGTGCCGATACCGATATGTAAAGCATTGCCGGCAAGCTGGCAGATATGATCGAAGTGATCAATTATTTTTTCAAGGTTACAATTCATTTGCTGGGGATCAGATTGTCCCCGCACCCAACCCGGCACCATCATCCATGCATCCAATGCACCGCCAATCACCGCGTCTCTTTGTATCAATGCTTTTATCTGCTCATCACTGAACTGGCGGTTATGATTCACCAATGCCCTGCAATTATTATGGCTTGCCCATACAGCGCCATTGAAATGATCGAGTGCCTGCCAAAAAGCATCATCACATAAATGCGTAGCATCGAGAATGATATTAAGCTCTTCCATTTTTTTCAGCAATGCCAAGCCATTTGCATTCATTTTCCCTGTTCCATTGGTTCCATTCGCATATCTGCCGGGGCCATAATGCGCCGGGCCCACAGCACGCAAACCATATTGATATGCTCTTTCCAAATGCTGAATGGTTATTAATGAATCAGCACCTTCGAGACTTAGTATATATCCAATAGGTCTTTTATCATTTGAATCATTGTTATTCCAAAGCGCTATATGTTTTTCCAAGGAAACTAAATTGATGATCTGTTGCATCTCTCCTTCTTCTTCCATTGTTTTATACCAGGCAAGTTGCGCCTGTGTCTGCGTCCATGCCTGCTCTGGTGAATGCCAGCCTGGTAAAGTATTACCCGGAGCTGAATATCTTGCGATTTGTGTTGCCACAACCAAACCAATATTTCCTTTTCTTAATTCCGGCAAAGAAACCAATCCCTTGCTGCGGTCAGGCTTATCATTCATTTCCTTTTCGCTGCTGCGAATTTTATCAACCGGTTTTCGCAGGTCGCGGTTCCATTCCATGGCATTCATGCTAAGATCGAGATGTGCGTCTATGATAAACATGGAGGTAAATAGTGAGTCGTGAGTGGTGAGTCGTGAATGTAAGTCATTAAAGTTTGTGATTTTCTTGTACGTTAGTGTTTTTTATCATTTACTGTCCTACGCAGATTTGTAATGAAACAGATTTATACTTTCTTGCTACTCACTGCTCACTATTCACCACTCACCATTCACGTTCTTATTGTCCGACCAAAAACACTGCATTACAAAACATCAACTTTCCGTTTTCCCAGAAACTGCGGAACATGACATTATCCACTAGATAAGTAACCGAGCCATTTCCCATGTCCTGTACGCCGAATAATAAACCATCTTTCAATTTTTCTTTGAGCCTGGCTCCTATAAAACCTGACACCTGGTTTTCTTTTTTTATTACTCCTACATTCCAGCCACCATCTTTTATAAACTCACAAATATTATCATCTTGTTTTAATGTGTAATAATAATTGGGATAACCAAAAGCAAGCGGATGGGTATTATCTAATTCCACTCTTAGGATAGAGCCAGGTGTAGTGCCGGAAATAGGATCCCGTTCACGATCTTCAAATTTTTTCAATGCCCCATAAGTGCTGCTATCTTTTTTATCTGCATCATCGTTCTTTTTTATTTTAATACCAAACTCGGCTTTTGAAAGTTGTGATACAGCTCCTTCAAGCGCCACCACCCTTCCGCCTTTGTTAATCCAGTCTTTCAACTGATCAACACTGGCTTTATCATTCAGAAAGCGATAATTGCCATCGGGCATTATGAGTACATCTATATTATTCCAATCCGCCCGGCCAAGATCATTGGCATTAATGAGTGTAATGGGATAATCAATCTGCTGTTCAAAGAAATGCCATATCTCACCTGCACCATTGGAACTGACACCTTCTCCTGTAAGCAAAGCCACTTTGGGAGCTTTGAAAGGATGAACTTTGCCACTGCCGAAATCATAACCTTTATCAACAAAGCCGCTTGATACGGGATAGAGCTGAATAGCAGAAGCATCGGCGACTTCCCTTACAGTACTCCATAAATTTTTTCCAAATGATTTATTAGCGGTTCGTAAAATAATAATAGCGCCACGATCAAATTTATTTCCATTTATTTCAAATGGCTCCTCGGCATAGCGAAGAAGAATTCCTTTTTGCAATAACTGTCCAACCATTTTTACCGTTTGTATTCCCCGCCATGGTATAACATAACCGTAACTCGTCTCGGTATTATTCAGTTTTGGTTTTTCATAAGCACCTCCACCCATTGCAATTTTATTTTTTGATGCGTATGTATTCAATCCATAAGCATAAGGAGCAGACCATGCAGTGATGTCGTAAGTAGCGGAATCAACAAGATGACTTTTTGGTTCAAATAAAACTTTGGCCAATGCGCCGCGGGGTTGTTGCGTTTGTACCAGCACATCACCGGCATCTATACTGAACATTTGATTCTTACCTATTTGATAGCTGTAGCCATCCTGCATTCCTCTTGAACTGCCAATAGCGGTTTCAAATTGAATTCCATTTTTATCCAGCAACTCTTTTAATGCGTTTATTCTTTCTATATCATTTGCATTATTTTTTACCACGTAGGTTTTGTATTCGTCAACTCCGTTTGTAATGGCATCGCTGAAAAATTTTCTGAACTCCTTTACCAGCCTTGTTGCATTCAGTGAAGAAATTTCGATAGTGCTGAGTGATGTGGTAAAGTGATGCATAGCCCTGTCATACAATGTGAGCGTATCGCCTTCATCATTGAGTACAGCTAATCCACCGGCTGGTCCGCCGCCTTGTTCATACGTCATCCCGATGCTGCCATTGTAAGTTGGATACGTATCACCATAAGAAGGATAAAAAAGATCGAAAACTTCTTTGGTAAAAAACAGCCATCCATTGGTATCAAAATATTTTGCATTGTTTTTGCCAATAGTAACCTGGAAATCCCGCTGCCACTGTGTAATGATGTCATGGTAAGGTTGTACGGCAGGAGCAAAATAATAAGGTGAATTAATACCTTGCTCATGATAATCCACATGCACCTGCGGCATCCATTGGTCATACATTTTAATCCGTTGCTGGCTTTCCACCTGTGTTTGCCATGCCCAGTCCCGGTTCAGATCGAAATTGTAATGATTGGTCCTTCCGCCCGGCCAGGGTTCACGATGTTCTCTTGCCATTAGTTGCGGGTTATAATTTTTTCCTGCAATGGAATTAAACCAGTTTACATAACGATCCCTTCCATCAGGGTTAACACAGGGATCAATAATAATTACTGTATTCTTCAGCCATTCTTTTGTTTTAGTATTGGACGGATCAACTAACGCATATAAGGTAAGCATCGCCGCTTCGGAACTTGAAGTTTCATTACCATGTACATTATAACTAAGCCACACGATGGCAGGAGCATTTTCTTCCATGGCCGCCTCCCGGTATTTATCGGGATTATCCTTAGCAAGAAATGCAAGCCGAAGATTATTCATACGGATTTCTTCCAGCCGCTGCATATTACCTGAATTACTTATAAAGGCAAGCAGCAATGGACGGCCTTCATTGGTTTCGCCGTATTGCTGAAGTTTCATCATAGATGTTGCATTTGCCGCAACATGATTGAAATAGCTGGCAACTTTCCAATGTGGCGTATAGCGGCTGCCGATTTTATAACCTAAAAACTCTTCCGGCGATTTTAACTGTGCTTTTACTGAAATAAATAATGTAAGTAATAAAATAGTTGCAATGGTTCGTATCATGAAGTGTAATTTTATCCGGCAATTTATGAAACAGTGATGACTTATATTCAAAGGGTTGCCAACCTTTTTTATCTTAGAAAGATTTATAAGGTTGGCAATCCTGCGCTAAATATTTTTAAAATGCAAAAGATATCCCGTCTTCTTTTCCTGTTAATCTTTCTATCCACTGCCTGCCATTCTCCAAAAAAAGCTGTTGATTCTATTAATATTAATCCTTATCAATATAGTATTCAGAAAAAAATTGTTTGTGATAATGGAACTGTAATATCTGCCCATCCGCTGGCAAGCAAGGTTGGTATTGAAATTTTAAAAATGGGAGGCAACGCTATTGATGCAGCTATTGCCACACAATTGGCATTAGCGGTAGTATATCCGGGTGCCGGCAATATCGGTGGTGGTGGTTTTATGATAGCAAGATTGAGCGGCGGTAAATTAATCGCATTAGATTTCCGGGAAATGGCGCCCGGCAAAGCGAGCCGTGATATGTATATTGACAGCAATGGAAAAGCAAGAACCGATAAAAGCCAGGATGGTGATTTATCCGGTGGTGTGCCTGGAACAGTAGCTGGGTTATTTGCTTCATTGAAATATGCAAAGCTTCCATTTACTAAACTGATTGAACCCGCTATTGATCTTTCAGAAAAAGGATTTGTAATTAGCGAAAGAGAAGCGAATTCATTGAATACGCTGCAGAATGATCTGAAAAAATTTAATACGGTGATGCCGGTGTTTGTAAAAGCAACTCCATGGAAAAACGGCGATACATTAATTCAAACTGATCTTGCTAATACATTAAAAAGAATCCGTGATAATGGAGCTACCGGTTTTTATGAAGGGGAAACAGCAAGGTTGATAGTTGAAGAAATGAAAAGAGGTGGTGGCATTATTGATTATGGTGATCTGAAAAATTATAAAGTTAAATTTCGGGAGCCACATGTATTTGATTATAAAGGGTACAAAGTTATAGGTATGCCTATGCCAAGCAGCGGAGGTTTATTAGTTCATCAAATGATGAAGATGATAGAGAACCGGAATATTGCTGCCATGGGTTTTCAATCAACTCAAGCCGTGCAGCTGATGACAGAAGCAGAACGAAGAGCTTTTGCCGATCGTGCTGAGTATATGGGCGATGAAGATTTTTATAAAGTGCCGGCGAATGCATTGACCAATGAAAAGTATTTGCAGGACAGAATGAAAGATTATAACCCTGCCCGAGCAAGTACAAGCAAAGAAATACAACCCGGCAAACCGGGCAAACCGATACATGAAAGCGAAGAAACCACGCACCTTTGTGTAATTGATAAAGATGGCAATGCAGCTTCTGTAACCACTACACTTAATAATACTTATGGCAGCAGAACAGTAGTTGGCGGCGCCGGATTTTTTTTGAATGATGAAATGGATGATTTCAGTATAAAACCCGGTGTGCCTAATATGTATGGCGCTATTGGCGGCGAAGCAAATGCCGTTGCGCCTGGTAAACGTATGCTGAGCTCGATGACACCGACCATTATATTGAAAGATGATCAGCCTTATATTATTGCTGGCACACCGGGTGGCACTACTATTCCTACTTCTGTTTTTCAAACGTTGGTAAATATTATCGAGTTTGATATGAATACAGAAGATGCGGTGGACAAACCAAAGTTTCATCATCAATGGTTGCCTGATACATTGTATATAGAAAAGAATTTTTCTTTGCCCGTTCGTGATAGTTTGCAGAAAATGGGATATGCTATCAAAGAACGAAGTTCTATTGGACGAACGGAGGTAATAAAAGTTTTATCTAATCACAAGTTTGAGGCCGTTGCTGATAATCGCGGTGAGGATGATGCAGAAGGATATTGAAACCATGTACGATGTTGTTCACTCATTTAAATTTAAAATTTGTTTTTTATGAATACAGTTGGTCAAGAATACCTGCAAACAGCTATCCGACGGCTGAAATATTATAAAGACCTTGGCGATAAAACGTTTGAACAATTAGGCGACAAAGATTTTCATTACCAGCCCGACCAGGAATCAAACAGTATTGCTGTCATCATTCAGCATATATATGGGAATATGCTGAGCCGCTGGACAAATTTTTTAACAGAAGACGGTGAAAAAGAGTGGCGGCAAAGAGATGATGAATTTGAAATTCATTCATACGGCAAGCAACAATTAATTGATCTGTGGGAAAAAGGATGGGCCTGTTTTTTTAATGCTATTGAGCCATTGCAGGAAGATGATCTTTTAAAAACTGTATATATCCGTAAAGAACCACTTTCCGTTGTTGACGCTATCAACAGGCAATTGGCCCATTATCCTTATCATATCGGGCAGATGATTTATATCGGTAAAATGATCAAAAAAGAGGGTTGGAAAAATTTATCAATACCCAAAAAACAATCGCAACAATATAATACGGATACTTCCATTAAAGACCCAGCAAAGAAATTTTGATAATAAGACTTCTAAAATACAGTCTTTAGAAAAATGATTATTTCTTTGTTATTAGGTTTGTATTAACCGGAATTAATTCTATTTTTACCGCTTCCTATTTATTCCGGCCTCCTCCGTTGCAGAGGAAGGTTCAATCCTCCTGAAAAGCTTTTCCATTTAACTTTTGTATCCGTATTACTTATTAAAATTTAAAAGCATGAAATTTTTTTTATTGTGGCTGGTAACAGTTCTTATTTCCGCACCTGCTATCAGCCAGGTTGAATTTGGTTTGTTTGCAGGACCGCAAGCTACTGCTGCACGCTATACCATTTATAATATCAAACAGAAAAATGATCTCAAATTTGGTTTCCAGGCCGGGTTGAATTTAAAAGTTCCATTTGAAAATAAATTATCTTTTTGTCCCGTTGCTTTTTACAGCATGAAAGGATATAAAGTTACTTTCACGCAATTTCTTTATCCGCCTGATTCAACCGCATCTGATAATAACACTACCATACATACTTTTGAATTGGGTGCCTTGCTTCAGTATGATTTTAATAACCAGCCTGATCATTTTTTTTTCCGGGGCGGACCCACATTGGATTTCCAGTTATTTGGCAAGGAAAAATTCAATCTTAAATCTGGCGGGTCAGTATCCCGGAATATGAAATTTAGTTTTGGTGACTATGGATACTATTCCGCAAATATGCTGGCGCAATTTGGTTATGAAACCGGCAACGGCTTATTCGTCTTTGCTCAATATACTCATGGTATGGCCAGTATTAATAATGCTGATGGCGGCCCCAAAATCCGTCATCGTGCTTTCGGCATTTCTGTCGGTAAATACATCAACCGAAAAAAAATCGTTATTGATACGAAGAACAAACAATAAGATTACAAGAAAAAAACCAAAGTAATTTCAGGTAATTCTTTTTTTATTCTTTTGGAAAATTGCATCAATTGATTTCCTGCCCGGTCCTTCAATCAGCAAAAAAATTCCAGTCAATATTTGGGCATAGTCAGATCTTATTTCATGTAACACGGCCCAAAAACCAACTTTCGGTGGCGCAGGAGGCAGGGGCAAGGGTGATGTCCCGAGATATAAAGATATTTTTGTTGTAAGCACTGCCACTATCATTTGAATAATAAAATAAAAAGCAATAAACCTTGTAAATAATCCAAATAAAATAAATAAGCCGCCAACGATTTCCATAGTACCAACAAAATGCGCTATGAATTCAGGAACGGGAAATCCAAGTTTTGTAAACCTGCCTATCCCTTGATTTGGGTAAACAAATTTTAAAAGACCTTCCCAAAAAAATACGCCACCTGCCATCAAACGAAGAACAAGAATCGTAGATGGACCATTGACAGGAGGATTTGAAAACCATCGAATAATTTTTTTCATTTTATATATATTGAATAGATAATTGGATTTCCTCTGTTTATTTTACAATTACCTTACCTGTCATGTGTGGGTGAACGGAACAATAGTAATTGTAAATTCCTTTTTCAGAGAATGTAAAAGAAAATTGCTGGTCTGTATCCAATGTTCCTGATGAAGTGAAACGTTTATCTGTACTTGTAACCGTATGTGGTACTTCGTCATGATTGATCCATATAACTTTTGTGCCTGCCGAAACAGTAAGCTCCTGTGGAGTAAAAGAAAAATTATCAATCATTACTTTACTACCGGCATCTTCAAGAGGTGAATCTGTGATAGCAAGTGTGTGACCATGCTCAATATAATTTATACCCGATAATCCTAACAGGCTGCGAAGTTTTTCCGCGGGCACATTCATGGGGCCCGGAGATTGCGCTGCGCCCGGTGCCGGTTGAACAAAGGCAGTAGACATAGCAGTATGAAAGGTAATATTGCCTTCTATTTTTTGTAAGGTTTGGTGAATGTGGCCATTCAATACAGTTACAGACCCAAAACGTTTCAGGTATGAAAGTGCCTGTGCACTGTCATCAGTTCCCCAACCCCATTGTGGATAAACACTCCACAGTGGAATATGTGCAAATACAACAATGGGTGTGCTGGATGAAAGATGTTTTACATCATCTTCAAGCCACTCCAACTGATCGTTGCCCAGCGCTCCCAAACCGCCGGCTTTAAGATTGAGCACATTTACCAAACCGATAAAATGCACACCCTGCGCATCAAAGCTATACCACCCGCTTCCTTTCGTTCCTTTTCCATACCGGTCCAGGTATTGTTTTCCGTCATCGGTCAATACATCATGCTCACCGGGAACAAAAAATATTTTTTCCGTTTTTGCGGTTTTCAATACCTGGTCAAGGGTATCAAACTCTGCTGCCTGTGAAAGATGGGAAAGATCTCCCGTATGCAGCATAAACGACGGAGAACCGGGCATTGAATTAATTTTTGTAATGGCAGCCTGTAAGGTTGCAGTAACATCAGGGTTAGCCTGCTTATTAAATCCAATATGGCTATCGCTGATCTGTATAAAACTAAAATCCCCTTTTGGAATTTGTAATCCCTCCTTTAGTCTGCCTGAAGTTTTATCGAAGAGCTGGCTCATTCCATAAGATTTCAGAATACCCCCGCTCATTACACAAAACAGTCCTGTTCCGGCCCAGGCCATACATTTCAAAAATCCTGCCCTGTCAATGCCGTCATCGTTTTCGTCATGAGAAATAAAGTTGTCTTTTGCCATATACTATTTTTTTAAGTGAATTGAACCACAAAAAAAGAATAGTCATTTCTTCATGGAAAATCTTTTACATCATCTATGATATCTTCTTGATTAAGTCCTGATTTTAGATTATCAAGGTTTTAGCCTTAATCATGTAAAAGACACAGCAAACCGGAAATACTGCAATAATTTTGAGGATCAGCAACGTTTTTCTTCATGGCTCAAAAAAGAACCTGGTACAATATAATAATATGGGTAGCGCTTTATCTTTTCTGGATCATGGTGTTTCAGAAAAGAGCTTTTGCTTTTTCAAAGACAATGACGATTGAATTTTGCTACCTGTTGTTTATTGCCGTTAATTATTATTTTAATATTTATTTTACCATACCCAGGTTCCTTTACAAAAAGAAATACGGGGTTTTTGCTTTGTTATTCATGATGGGAATTCTTGCTGCTTCTTTATTAAGGGTTCCCCTCGCTACTTACCTCGCTCAGCATTATTTTGCGCCGGGCAAAACGCCACCGGGTTTTTCCGAGTTATTTTTTAATTCATTCATTAATATTTTTATATGGGTCATCTGTCTTGTTACCGGGAAACTGATCATTGACCGCATTCGTTTCCAGAAATATATTGATGCGATGGAAAAGGAGAAAACAAAAAATGAACTGGATTTTTTAAAGGCACAATTCAATCCTCATTTTCTTTTTAATTCCATTAATTCCATTTACGGCAATATTGATAAAAGCAATCCTGTTGCCCGTAATATGTTGCTCACGTTTTCGGAAATGCTGCGCTACCAGTTGTATGAGTGTAATACAGATAGGATCGGTATTGACAAAGAGATCAATTATATAAAAAACTATATTGCTTTGCAGCAAACACGAGGGGCAGACAATTTAGTGATTCAATTAAATATCGAGGAAGATCTGAAAGGTTTCAGCATTGCTCCTTTAATATTTATTGCATTCATCGAAAACGCTTTTAAATATGTCAGTCATTATGAAAATAGACTTAATGAGGTAAAAATATCTTTAGACAGAAATAATGACGATCTTATTTTTAAAGTTTTCAATACGAAGGAGAATTATAATGGTCACCGCGTAATGAATCATAAAGGAATAGGAATAGTTAACGTGAAAAGGAGACTGGAGCTATTATATCCGGGCAAACATCAATTGATCATCAACCCGAAAGATGCTTCTCACGAAGTGATCTTAAACCTGCAGTTATCATGAAATTGAAATCTATCATTGTAGATGATGAACCTGTTGCACGCAAGTTGTTGCAGGAATATATTGAAGACATTTCGTTCCTGGAATTAGCGGGGCAGGCCGATAACCCCCTAAAAGCACAAACTATTTTAAATAATGAAAATATTGACCTGGTTTTTTTAGATATTAATATGCCGAAACTTACCGGCATTGAATTTTTAAGAACATCTGCTTCGTTGCCTATGGTAATTATGACCACTGCTTATGCTGAACATGCACTGGATGGTTTTACGCTTGATGTGGTGGATTACCTGTTAAAACCTTTTTCTTTTGAGCGTTTTCTGAAAGCATGTAATAAAGCAAAGGAATATCATGAGCTAAAGCTCCAGGCGGCAAAAAAAATGACTGTGCAGCAGAATTATTTTTTTGTGAAATGCAATGGACGCATTGAAAAGATACTTTACGAAGAATTGCTGTTTGTCGAGGCCACGCTTAACTATGTTACGCTTCATACCACTAATGGTAAAATGATCGTTTACTTAACTATTAAAGGAATTATGGAAAGTCTGCCTGCGGACTCTTTTATCAAAGTTCACAAATCATTTATCGTGAACCTGCAAAAGATCAGCAGCATAGAAGGAAATATTATTCATATTGGAAAAGCAGAAATACCGATCAGCCAGAACTGCCAGGAAGAAGTAATGAAACAAATCTTAAAAGATAAAATGATAAAACGATAACAGGTTGCTGACCCCATTTTCTTTGTGCCTTTTCATTCTGCACATTTTGTAATTCAGAAAATGAAAAACCGATCCCGAAAACGAAAAATAATTTTATGGCCTACAATGAAAAACTGACAAACAGGGTAAGAGAAGCATTGGCCGGTGTTTCAAACATTGAAGAAAAGAAAATGTTTAGTGGCATCACTTTTATGGTAAATGGAAAAATGTGCATTAGTGTTGGTAATGATAGAATAATGTGCCGCATTGATCCTGTTATCCATGAGCAAGTGATTAAGAAAAAAGGGTGCCGCACCGTGGAAATGAAAGGACGCGAATATAAAGGATATATTTATGTCAACGATGAAGGAATAAAAACAAAAAAAGATTTTGATTATTGGATAGGCCTTGCACTTGATTTTAATAAAAAGGCAAAGGCATCAAAACCTGCCAGGAATACTGCAAAAAAGAAATAAGGAAGTAAATTTTATTTAGTCATAAAAGGAGGCTATGATTCTCTCCTTATGAATTTTTTAACGCCTCTTACTATCAAATTATTCTATCTTTCTCCTTATGTATAATTTTTGTGGCAACTTAAATCAACCAGCTGCCATCTTTATTATATTCTGATATTGTTGGTATTGAATTTGCGTAAAGCAGCCGATTGTCTATTTTTACAACTTAAATTGCTGACCCTGAAGAGATTTAAAAAAATACTGCTATGGTTCTTTCTTTCGCTGTTGTTTCTTATAATAGCTGTATGGATATTTATTCAAACTCCACTTGGGCAAAATTGGATAACCCGGCAGGTTACCAAACGTCTTTCACGGGATTTGCAAACAAAGATTAGCATACGGCATGTTGATTTTTCCCTTTTTAATAAAATGCACCTGCAGGGTGTATTAGTAGAAGATCAAAGCAGGGATACCTTATTATATGCAGGTGATGTGAAAGTAAGAATAACCGATTGGTTCTTTTTTAAAAAAGAAGCAGAGTTAAAATACATAGGACTGGAAGATGCTATTGTAAAATTTCAGCGAACTGATTCTGTGTGGCGGCAGCAGTTCTTTTTTGATTATTTTAATTCTCCTTCTACCGGTCAAAAAAAGAAAGCAGGTATCCAATTCGATCTCAAAAAAGTAGAGCTGAAAAATGTAACCTTTCTAAAAAAAGATGCATGGCTTGGGCAGGATATGCTTATTCATGCAGGAACAGCTGATCTGGATGCGAATAATATCAGCTTATCGGGAACTACTTATGATATCAACAAATTAAATTTAATTGACCCTGTATTTTCCTTGCACAATTATCCACGATTAAAACCCAGAAACCTGGTCGCCGATCCTCCAAATGAAGAAGCCGCCGATTCAGCTCTTGTATGGAATACCAGCCAGACTATCATTAAAATTGGAAACCTCAATATTAAAAATGGCATTTTCAAAACGGATCAGCAGGTGAATAGAATGCCTTATCCCTGGTTTGACGGACAAAATATTTTCTTTAGTGAAATCAATGGCGAAATCACCGATGCAAGATTTATTGGTGACAGTGTTTTTTCTAAATTAAAATTATCGGCTAAAGAAAGAAGCGGTCTTGAATTAAAAAATCTGACAGCAGATTTGAAATTAACGCCGAAGGAAATGGCTTTTTCCAACCTTAATATTACCACGAATAAAAGTACGATCCGCAATTCGTTTACGATGAGCTTTAATGATTTTAGTGATATGGATGATTTCATTCACAAAGTAAAAATGACAGCAAACTTTGAAAACTCAGAAATTGACAGTGATGATATAGCATTTTTTGCACCTAACATGAAATCATGGAAAAAGAAAATCACCTTGAAAGGTAAAGTAAGGGGAACAGTAGATGATCTTGTAGGTAAAGAGATGGTTGTCCAGGCGGGCAATAGCACATCGCTTAATGGTGACATTAATCTTACAGGTCTGCCTGATATTAATCAAACCTTTATTGATTTTAAAGCTAATGATTTCAAAACTACTTACAGCGATGCAGTAACGATTGTTCCCTCTATGAGAAGAGTAACAAATCCTGATCTCCGTAAAATTCAATACATACATTTCCAGGGAAGTTTTACCGGTTTCATCCGTGACTTTGTAACATTCGGAACTATTCAAACCAACCTAGGCACGGTAAAAAGCGATTTGAATATGAAATTGCCCCGCGGTCAGGTGCCGGTGTACTCCGGCAATGTTTCTACTGATAATTTCAGGTTGGGGGAATTTTTGAATGACCCAAAGATTGGTTCTATTGGCATGACAGGACTTGTAAAAGGAAAAGGCTTCAATGAAAAAAACAGGAATGCATTGCTGGATGGAACAATCAGTTTTGTTGATTACAATAATTACCGTTATCACGATATTAGCATAAAAGGAAAGCTTGATAAAAAATTATTTGATGGTGATGCATCTATCGAAGATCAGAATGCCCAGCTAACCCTGAAAGGTGTCATTGATTTGAATGGCAAAACTCCCTCTTTTGATTTTTTTGCCGATGTGCAAAATATAAATCTGAAAAATCTTCACCTCAGCAGGGATAGCCTTGTTTTCAAAGGAAAAGTAAATCTTGATTTTACCGGTGATAATATTGATAACTTTCTCGGCACAGCAAAAATTTCTGAAGCAAGTTTAACAAAAGATGGTAACCCTCTTTCGTTTGATTCATTGACACTTTCATCTTCATTGGTTGATAATAAAAAAGTTTTAACCGCTGGTTCCAATGAATTTTCAGGAACTATCAGTGGTGATTATCATATCAATGATCTGCCCAATGCTTTCCAGCTTTTCCTGAATAAATATTATCCCGCTTATATAAAACCGCCAAGGCATTACCCGGAAAACGAATCTTTTCATTTTGATATTACCACAAAATTTGTAGAAGATTATATCAAACTGGCCGATTCAAGTCTTTCGGGTTTTAATTACAGCCATCTTTATGGAGACCTGGATTTACGCAGCAACCAATTAGATGTTCATGCAGATATTCCGCAGTTCAAATACAACCAATATAATTTTAATGACGTAAGGCTGACAGCAAAGGACAGTTTGGGAAAACTTTGGCTGGCAGGAGAAACAAAAAATATAAATATAAATGACAGCCTGAATATTCCGCTCGCTGTTTTTCAAATATATGGCCACAATGATTCATCGCTGGTGAGCATTACTACAAGCGCTAATCAAACAGTGGACAAAGCAAACCTGAATGCCTTAGTACTCACCTATAACGATGGTATCAAAATTGAATTTGACCCTTCCTCATTTACCATTAATGGCAAAACATGGGCTGTTGATAAAGATGGCGAATTGGAATTCAGAACAGGTCACCCGGCCAGTGGTCAATTAATTTTAAGTGAAGGTGATCAGAAAATTATGCTGAAGACACAACCATCACCTACCGGTAAATGGAATGATCTGAAAATAGAACTGACAAAAATAAATATTGGTGATTTTTCACCTTACCTGCTTCCAAAAAACCGCCTGGAAGGATTGATATCCGGGAATATTTTGATGGAAGATCCTACCCATAAAAATTTTAAGATAACCTCTGATAATATAAGTACTGAGTTTTTACGACTGGATAATGATTCGCTCGGACAAGTAAAAGCGGGTTTGGTTTATGATAATGCAACAAATGAATTAAAAATAAACGGTAATACGCTGAACCAGGATAATTACCTGGGATTTGATGCCGACCTGTTTTTTGGAAGCAAAGAAAAACAGAAGGATAATATCATTTCATTGAAACCAAGAAATTTCCAGATTAAAGTATTGGATCGGTTTCTTGGAAATCTTTTTTCCGACATGCAGGGTTATGTTACAGGCAACTTTGACCTGAAGGGAGATTTTCAGCATCTCAATGTGATAGGCAAAGGAAGATTGAAAGATGCGGGATTGAAAATAAATTTCACCCAATGTTTTTATAAAATACTTGATACTGATATTGAATTAAAGCCTGCAGAAATTAATCTTGATGGTATTGTGTTAATAGATCCTGTAACAGAGAATCCTATCTATGTTAAAGGAAGTATAGAACATGATGCATTTAAAAACATGTTTTATAAGATAGATGTGGCAACCCGCAAACCCAACACAACGGACGAAGGCAATAACAGGCCTGTGTTGTTGCTCAACACAGGATATAAAGATAACCAGCAATTTTATGGAAAGGTAAAAGGAACCGGATCATTTTCACTTAGCGGCCCCGAGTCAGATATGTTTATGCAGATAGCGGCCATCGCTTCTAAAACGGACAGCAGCAACATTACTATACCATCTGCGAGCAGCCGGGAATCAGGTATCGCTGATTTTTTAATAGAAAGAAAATTTGGTCGCGAGATGAATGAAGACCTTTTGAATAATAATGCAAACAATATTACTTACGATGTGGATGTTACTGCAAACCCAATGGTAAATGTAAGAGTAGTATTAGATGAATTAACCGGAGATGAAATAAAAGGAAAAGGTTCGGGTATTCTCAATATTCATTCGGGCTCTTCAGAGCCGCTGACCATCCGGGGACGGTATGATATTGAAGAAGGGGATTACAGATTTACTTTCAAATCTGTATTCAATAAAAAATTTGAATTGAGAAAAGGAAGCACAAATTATATAGAATGGAGTGGCGACCCCTATAAAGCTCAAATTCATTTTGATGCTGTGTACACAGCCAATAATGTAAGCTTTGCTCCATTAGTCGCATTAGGTATTGGTGAATCCAATGCAAAATACAGAGAGGATGTATATGTAGTTACTTCACTGACCGGCGAACTTTTCAAACCCGAATTCACATTCAGGCTTGCATTTCCTGCTAATTCAAGAGCTAATACGGATCCCTCCATTGCTTTCAATATTCAGCAAATGGAAAAGAATGAAAATGAAATTAACCGGCAGGTAACTTATCTTATTGTTTTCAACAGCTTTGCTCCAATAGAAAACACGGCCGCGGGTTTTGGCTCAACAGTAAATGAGGTTACCTATGCTGCTATTTCCAGTTTATCAGGAATGTTTTTTAATGTCATCAACAGGAAGCTTAATAGTGAACTTTCAAAAATTTTGAAGACAGATAATATCAGTATCAATTTCAGCGGATCTCTTTATAATCGTAACCTTTTGAATCAAACCAGCAATGGTTTTGGTCTTAACCAAAGCGAGTTAAATGTCAATGTTCCTGTTTCATTATTCAAAGACCGGTTCGTGGTAACGTTTGCCAGCACATTTGATGTACCGCTTCAATCCAGCATTCAGCAAAGTGTGCAGATATTACCTGATGTAACGGCAGAGTGGCTGATTAATCCAAGCGGATCCATCAGGGCCAGTTTTTTTTACAGGCAAAATATAGATTATCTCACAAGCAACAGTACCGGTGCAGGAAGAGATCAGCGTGCCGGCGCTGGTATTACTTACCGCAAAGATTTTGACAGGCTTGGCGATATTTTTAAAAAGAAGAAAAACAAATCAAAAGCTGTATTACCGCCACTGGAATCAGATGCCAATAAAGATGATAGTGCTCCGAAACAGAAATAATTATTAATTACTAATTATTCATCATCCTCCATTATCTCATGTCCAAGTTTATCTCTTTTAGTTTGCAGATATTTTTCATTATGCGGATTAGCATGCACTTCAATAGGAATGTTTTCAACTATTTCAAGACCATAACCTATCAGGCCAACTCTTTTTTTAGGATTGTTAGTTATTAATCTCAGTTTGGTAATACCAAGATGCCGCAATATTTGCGCACCTATACCATAATCCCGCTGGTCCATTTGAAAACCAAGATGAAGATTCGCTTCTACGGTATCCATGCCCTGCTCCTGCAGGCGATAGGCTTTTAATTTATTTAATAAACCAATACCCCGTCCACCATCTTCATTGCTTTATGCAGTTGCTCGCCGCAGTCGCAACGAAGCGAACCAAGTATATCGCCGGTGAAACAGGAAGAATGGACTCTTACCATTACAGCCTGATCTTTTTCCCACTCTCCCTTTATTAATGCAAGATGTTCGTTGGAAGAATTTTTTTCTTTAAAAGCAATCAGCTTAAAATCGCCGTAGCGGGTTGGCATATCAACTCTTACAATTTCTTCAATCAGTGAATCTCTTTTTATGCGATACTCTATCAGGTCCTTTATAGAAATAATTTTAAAATCAAATCTTTTAGCCACCTCAACCAACTGAGAAAGACGGGCCATTGATCCATCTTCATTCATAATCTCTACCAGTACTCCGCCATGCGGTGGATCAAATCCGGCTAAACGTGCCAGGTCAACAGTGGCTTCGGTATGCCCGGCCCTGCGTAATACACCACCATTTTTCGAACGCAATGGAAAAATATGCCCGGGCCTTCCCAAATCTGAAGGTGCAGTAAATGGATCAATTAACGCCTGTACAGTTTTTGCCCTGTCGTGTGCAGAAATACCGGTACTGCAACCATGACCAAGCAAATCAACTGAAACTGTAAAAGCTGTTTCATGTAAAGCTGTATTATTATTAACCATCAATTCCAGTCCTAATTCATCACAGCGATCTTCAGGCAGTGGAACGCAAATAAGTCCGCGGCCATGTTTGCTCATAAAATTGATTACCTCGGGAGTCACAGTATGGGCAGCGGCAATAAAATCACCTTCGTTCTCACGATCTTCATCATCCACTACGATAACTAATTTACCGAGTTTGATATCCTGGATTGCACTTTCAATTGAATCAAACATTATAATAATAATTTTAGTAAAGTTAATAACGAAAATCCATACACAAAGGTTGGCTACGGCGCAGCAGAAACTCTGAATAAGATGTCATTATATAGCTTTGCAGTACAGCAATAGAATGTTAATATTTGCCTATATTTAATTTGTCAATAATCCCTTTCTTTGCAACCGAAAACTAATATTTTATGCTTAAGAGAATTTCTAAACTTGTCTTCATCCTATTTGCTATTCCATGCAGTCTCATTGCTCAGGAAACTATTAGTGGTATCGGAGGTGTTGTTAAAGGCCCCAATAATGAGCCCTTAGTTGGAGCTACTATAACAGCTACTTATCTTCCAACAGGAACAGTTTACAGGACAATATCCCGGATACAGGGAGTTTTTAATATAACCAATATGGAGCCAGGCGGACCATATACCATTGTCTTTTCATTTGTGGGTTTTGCTGATGAAAGAAAAGAAGATATATACCTGTCTCTTGGCGTTAAATCAAATTTTAATATTGCGTTGAGTGATAAGTCGGGTAATCTGACTGAAGTAATTGTCACCGCAAGAAGATTAGGCAATAATGGTAAGGGCGGCACTGAAACAACATTGGGAAGAGAAAGAATAGCAGCAATGCCGACAGTAAACAGAAGCCTCAATGATTTCCTGAGATATACACCCCAGGCAAAAATTACAACAGACGGGGCCGGTATTTCTATTGCTGGTCAAAATAACCGTTACAACGCCTTTTATATTGACGGGGCTATTAATAACGATGTGTTTGGACTCGCAGCTTCAGGAACAAATGGAGGCCAGGCAAATATTAATCCCATTTCAATTGATGCTATTGATCAGTTCCAGGTAGTTATATCTCCTTTTGATGCATCTATCGGTGGTTTTACAGGAGGAGGTGTAAATGCTACAACCCGATCGGGAACAAATACCGCATCGGGTTCCATTTGGGCGTATTACCGTAACCAGGATTTAGCGGGTAAAACACCTGGTAATGTGTCCAAATCCGCCCGCGTCAAATTAGCAACATTTAAAAATCAATTATATGGTTTCAGGTATGGAGATGCAATCATTAAAAACAAATTATTCTTCTTTATACTCGGAGAAGTGCAGAGAGACATAAGACCGCAGCCATTTAATTTTGCAACGTACCGGGGAATCGGTACTCTTGATTCAGTGAATAAATTGGTCAGTTACCTCAAATCAGCCTATAATTATGATCCGGGAACTTTCCTCGATAATCCTGAAAAAGTAAGAGCGAACCGTATTAATGCAAAAATAGACTGGAATATAAGTAACAGGAACAAAGTTTCGCTCAGTTATCGTTATAATGATGGTGAACGTTTTAATACATCTGCCAGCAACACTACGAATGTTAACTTCTATAATAATGGTTTTATTTTCCCAACTACTGCACATACAGCAACAGGGGAGGTCAGAACCGCATTTAAACACAATGCGACGAATCGTTTTCTACTTACCTATACGCATGTATTGGATGATCGTAATCCGATAGGTACACCTTTCCCCAGAGTTACTATTGCTGACGGATCAGGAAATTATGTTTTCGGAACAGAAAATTTTTCAACTGCTAACCTGTTATTACAAAAGAACTGGACTCTGTATGATGCCTTTAAATTAAATCTTGGCAAAAATTTATTAACAATCGGGACTGATAACCTATATAGTGATGCCAAGAATGTATTTATCCGGGATAATTTCGGAACCTATAACTATGGTTCGCTTAATGCTTTTATTACTAACCAGAAGCCAACACGTTACCAGCGTACTTTTTCTTTGCTGGATAATAAAAATGAAAAAACAACAGCTGCCGCTGCTGCTTTTAAGTATATGAATCTGGCATTCTTTATTAATGATGAAATAAGAGCTACCGATCGTCTCTCACTAAATTTTGGACTTCGTGTCGATGGAACCGAGTTTTTGACAACTCCAAGAACAGACAACTTTTTCAACGATACTGCAGTTGCAAAAATTTCACAGTATTATGATATGCATGGCGCCCGTTCCGGACAAAAAACTAAAATTCCGTGGGCTTTATCACCAAGGTTAGGTTTTATTTATCGTATGCCTGAAGAAAATCTTATCATTCGTGGTGGCATAGGTCTATTTACTGGTCGAATGCCACTTGTTTGGCCCGGAGGTGTTTATAATAATAATGGCGTTACTTTAGGAGGTATTAATTTAAATCCACCCACCGCTTCACAGAATCCTTATTTCCGTCCGGATCCATTCAACCAATATTCATCTACAGATTTTGGAATAAGTCTTGACAATGCAAAGGGACAAATAGACCTGATGGCAAAAAAGTTTAAACTGCCAAGTATATTACGCACATCTATTGCCTTGGACAAGCAATTGGGTAAAGGATGGACACTTTCAAGTGAAGCTATTTTTACAAAGAACA
>WNFM01251887.1_pt3 | contig 21227 bp, 23 predicted proteins | sample 5400271 | NCBI WGS metagenome assembly WNFM01 (sample SAMN13153352, study PRJNA577476) | soil metagenome | isolation source: 60 cm saprolite on Douglas fir-dominated hillslope | place: USA:California | collected 2013-09-17
TGTTGTGCGACATCGATCTCTCCGCGATCGTCGCGGCACACAAGGCGAAGGGCGCCGACGTCACGATCGGGCTGAAGTCGGTGGAGAACCCACTCGAGTTCGGGATCGTCGTCACCGACGAGGACGGCCGCGTGGAGCGCTTCCTCGAGAAGCCGTCGTGGGGGCAGGTGTTCTCCGACACGATCAACACCGGCATCTACGTGCTCGAGCCGGAGGTGCTGCGTCACATCCCGACCGACCGCCCGTACGACTTCTCGAAGGAGCTGTTCCCGCTCCTGCTCGAGATGGGCCGGCCGATCTACGGCCACGTGTGCGAGGGCTACTGGCAGGACATCGGGAACCTCGACCAGTACCGGCAGGCGAACTTCGACGCGCTCGACGAGAAGGTGCGTCTGAACGTTCCCGGCCTGAAGATTCGCGGCGAGGTGTGGATCGGGGAGGGCGTCGAGATCGACGACGTCGAAGGAGTGGAGGGGCCGGCGTTCATCGGCAACTACAGCACTGTCTCGCCCGAGTCGTCGGTCGGCCCGTACACGGTGCTCGGCCCGGCGACGACGCTGCGCGAACGCGCGCGCGTCTCACGCTCGGTGATCGACGCATCCTGTTACATCGGCCGTAGCGCCGTGATCGAAGGCGCGATCCTCGGGCGCAACTGCGACGTGCGGCCTCACGCGCGCGTGCACGAAGGCGTTGCGATCGGCGACCAGGTGACGCTCGGCGACCAGTCGGCGGTCTTCCCCGGCGTGCGGATCTATCCGTACAAGGAAGTCGAGTACGGCGCGCAGATCCACGAGAGCCTGATCTGGGAGTCGCGCGCGACGACGCGCGTCTTCTCGCAGGACGGCGTCGTCGGACTCGTCAACGTCGACCTGACCCCGGAAGTGGCGCTGCGGTTCGGTACTGCGCTCGGCACGTCCCTCAAGCGCGGCGCGCGTGTGGTGGCGAGCCGAGAGAGCGCGCCGGCGTACCGGATGATCAAGCGCGCGCTCATCTCGGGCCTCAACTCGACCGGGGTGCAGGTGGCCGACCTGCGGACGCTGCCCGCGCCCGTGGGCAAGCACCTCCTGAAGACACAGGGCTACGACGCTGCGTTCCACGTCGGCGCGTCGACCACGGACCCCGAGGCCGTGCAGATCAGGCTCTTCGAGCGGCCAGGCGTCGCGCTCTCGGTCGCGATGCAGAAAGAGGTCGAGAAGCACTTCATCCGCCAGGAACTGCGCCGCGTCCCGTTCGGCGCAGTTGGCACCGTCGCGTACCCGGCGCGGGCGCGAGAGAGCTACGCGAGCGACCTGCTCGCCGACCTCGACGTCGAGGCGATTCGCGCGCACGGGTTCCGGATCATCGTCGACTACGGCTACTCGGCCGGCAGCTACGTGCTGCCGCTCGTCCTCGGGCCGCTCGGAGTGGAGGCGATCACCGCGCACGCATTCGAGTCCGATTCGGGAACGGCGCCCGTTCGCATTGCCGAGACCGTCGACCAGGCGCGGCGACTGGTGCCAGCCGTGGACGCGAACTTCGGCGCCGTCTTCGACCGCTCCGCGGAGCGGATCTTCCTGATCGACGAGACGGGGAAAGAGATCCGTCCCGACCAGGCGCTGCTCCTCTTCCTACACCTGATCTCGCTGGGTAAAAGCAGTGGCGCAGTCGCAGTGCCGATCACGGCGACGAGCCAGGTCGAGGAGGTCATCGGCGACCGGTTCGAGGTCGTGCGCACGCAGGCCTCGCTCGCGGGCCTGACCCAGGCGGCGACTGCGGAGGGGATTGTCTTCGCCGGCGCGCCGGGCGGTGGCTACGTCTTCCCGGGCTTCCTGCCGGCCTACGACGCGATCGCGTCGCTCTGCAAGCTCCTCGAGCTCCTGGCTGCGGTGGAGCAGCCGCTGTCGCAGCTCGTCTCGCAGCTGCCGCGCCCGACGCTGATCCACCGGCAGGTGCAGTGCCCCTGGGCGTTGAAGGGGACCGTGATGCGCGTGCTCAACGAGCGCTACGCCGACGGCGACGTGGATGTGACCGACGGGATCAAGATCTTCGACGAGCGGGGCTGGGTGCAGGTGCTCCCGGACGCGGACGAGCCGGTGATCCACCTCTACGCCGAAGGCGACACGACCGAATCCTCTGAAGACCTCGAACGCGAGCTCCGCACGCTTGTCACGGACGTGATCGAGCGGGAGGAGATCGGCGCCCGCAGCTGAACCCTGAGAGCTCGCCCCGCGGTGAGCTTGAGCCTTCTGGCCGCGCTTGACAGCGCGATGCCGCGTCCTCGGTCGCCCCGATAGCTCCGCTATCGGGGCTCCCTGCGTCCTTGCCTCGCGGTGTCAATCACACCCAGCAGGCGAAGCACACCACAGGGCGAACTCTTAAGCTGAGGTTGACGGTTCCGGCGCCCTCTGCTGGAATCAGAGCTCCCTGAACGACGACGAAAGGCGGCACCATCGTGGAACCGCTCCCTGATCTTGGCTCGCTGGAAGACGCAGCGCTGAAGAGCCTGATTGAAGAGCTCGAGCAAGAGGAGCGCGAGGTCAGCTACCAGCGCCGCCTGTTGCACGGAAAGATCGACATCCTGCGGGCGGAGCTCGTTGCCCGGTTGCAGAAGTCCGGCGGGCGCAGCGTGCTCGACCAGGTCGACGTCGATCGTCTGACGGAGATCTTGACGGGGAAGGCCTCGCCCAAGACGTGAGCGTCGTCTACTGCCAGGAGTGCGGCTTCCAGAACCCGGAGTCCGCGAACTACTGCTCGCGCTGCGGCGCGCTCCTCTCGCGGGGGGAGCCTGCGGCCGAGACGACGCAGACCTTTTCGCCGGAGGAGGTTGGTGACCACCTCGAGCACGAGGACTTCGGGCTGGAAGGGCCGGCGCTCGTCGTACGCGCGGGGGGCGGGAGAGCGGGGGAGAGCTTCAAGCCGGTCGGCGAGCGGACCCGGATCGGCCGCTCGCCCGACTGCGAGATCTTCCTGGACGACGTCACCGTCTCCCGCCACCACGCGGTGCTCGTCCTGGAGAACGGCAAGTACCGCGTCGAGGACGAGGGATCGCTGAATGGAACGTTCGTCAACCGCAAGCGGATCGAGAACGCGCCGCTCACTGAGGGCGACGAGCTGCAGATCGGCAAGTACCGGATGACGTTCATCGCATGACGACAACGGCTTCCCAGCGCGAACGGCTCCTGCGTATCGGCGAGGTCGTGCGGCGGCTGACCGCCGAGTTCCCTGACATCTCGATCTCGAAGATCCGCTACCTCGAGGACGAAGGGCTGCTGACGCCGCGGCGCACGCAGGGCGGCTACCGCCTGTTCAGCGAGGCCGACCTGGAGCGGCTGCAGACGATCCTGCGTCTGCAGCGCGACGAGTTCCTGCCACTGCGGGTGATCCGCGACGAGCTCGACGCGCCCGGCCAGAAGGAGCGCAAGCGCCGCCGGCCGACCGCGCTCGGCGCGGAGGAGGAGACGATCGACCTCGACGAGCTGTGCGAGCGCGCCGGGATCGACGCCGGGCTCGCCAAAGAGCTCGAGGACTACGGGCTGCTCGCGCCGCACGGCAGCGCCCGCGAGAAGCGCTTCGTGGAGTCGGACATCGACGTCGCCGCCACGTGCGCGCAGCTGATGCGCTACGGCGTCGATCCGCGCAACCTGCGCACGTTCCGCACCGCAACGGGGCGGCAGGCGGCGCTGATCGAGCAGCTCGTCGCGGCGCCGCTCCGCGGACGCAACGCGGAGCGCCGGCAGACAGCGCTGCGCGACCTGCAGCAACTCGCCGAGCTCGCGAGCGAGTTGTCGTCGCTCCTCTTCTGGCGCGACCTGCGAGACTTCGCGCAGTGATCGACCTCCGCTCGAAGATTCGGGAAGTCCAAGACTTCCCGACCCCCGGCGTGGGGTTCAAGGACTTCACACCGCTGCTCGCCGATGCACAGGCGCTGCGCGAGACGGTCGACCAGCTCGCGACGTGGGTCAAGGAGAAGGACTGCGACATCGTGATCGGCGCCGAGGCGCGCGGCTTCATCCTCGGTGCGGCGATCGCCGCGCAGGCCGGCGTGGGGTTCGTACCGGCGCGCCGCCCGGGCAAGCTGCCGCCCGAGACGATCAGCGTCACCTACGCGCTCGAGTACGGCCAGAACTCGCTCGAGCTGCACCCGGACCTGATCCCGAACGGCTCGAAGGTGGTGATCCACGACGACGTGCTCGCGACCGGCGGCACCGTCGAAGGGATCATCAAGCTCGTCGAGCAGCTCGGCGGGGTGGTCGTCGGCACGTGCTTCATCATCGAGCTGACGTTCCTCGACGGCCGTAAGCGCCTCGAGGGCACCGACGTGCACGCGCTCATTACTTATTAATTGCGCTGAGCGTCCGATACATGGGGTAGACCTTTCCCATGTACGACACGCTCACCACCGCGGTTTCGCCGGCTCGAGCAGCTCCCGGGCGCGCAGCATCCGGCCGTCTTCCGCGTCGAGTTCGAGTGCGGCTGTGGGGAGGACCATCCCGGTCTCGTCACGCACGAGGATCTCGACTGGGCGCCGCTCGGCCTGCACGACGACACGCAGTACGTGAACCTGATGACCTCGCGCGTCGAGGCGCTCGGCGGCGAGCTCGGTGAACTGGCGGCGACGAAGATCAAAGCGGGGGAGTGGCCGTGGACCTTTTTCTGCTGGCCGGAGGAACGTCCGCGGCCGGTGTTCCCGTCGGCGTTCAAGCTGCTCGCGCCTGCCGTGACCGGCGATCGCGTGGGGCTCGCGGTCCGCTGCCCGGCGTGCGGAAGAGTGTCCGTCAACCTCGTCACGCGCGCGCACGTCGACGTGCCGTTCGTGAACGATCGCGAGGTGGGGGTGGTAGGGCATCACTTCCACGAGGATGCGGCTGCGACCGTCGCCGAGTTCCAGGCGGAGCTCTGGTCGGGCTCCTTCGACGTCCGCCGCCTCGGACTTGAGTAGCGCGTTCCCTCCCGCCAGGGATTCTGGCCGGCGCCTGCCAGCCGATACCTCGAGTGGGTCTTATGAGTGTCCTACAGCCGCAGCCGATGCGGGGAGCCGCGCTGCTCCTCGTGCACTGCTCCGCCGTCGCAGACGAGCGTGAGAGTGCCTACGCGCGCCTCGAGCACAAGCTCGGTGGCGAGCTCGCCCGGCTGCTGGTGGTCGCGCTGAGCGGCGCTCACGCCGGCCGGCGCGGTTCGTCTTCGCCGTAGACGCGGACAAACACGAAGATCAGAAAGCCGCTGACGCAGGCGACGATGAACGTCACTGCGCCGCCGAAGCCGACGGCCTGTCCGCCGATCCAGATGAAGAGCCCGAAGAAGAGGGCCCACAGGAACGACGTGATGCCGGGGGCGATCGAGGGGGGCCGCAGGTGCATCGCGCGCGATCCTAGCGAGAGCGCCCGGCGCAGGTAGCAGCACGCCGTTGGACCAAAAAAAATTCACCGAGCCGGTTGCGCTTTTGTCCACATCCCCCGTGAACCTTCGGCTTCCGCCTACGGCCCTCGGGAGCTGCTTCGACCTACTCGCGCTCCGTGCTCGGTGCAAGAGGGAACTTAGAGCGTGCTCCGGGGGCGCGCAAGGGGGTGCGAAACGAGAAGCGTGCAATTTGCGAACACTTCTCTACGCCCAGCACGAAATAGGCGTTCGTGCTGCGTGCTCCAAAGGTGTGGGACCAAAAAAATTCACCGAGCCGGTTGCGCTTTCGTCCACGTCCCCCGGGAACTTTCGGCTTCCGCCTACTGCCCCCGCGAGCCGCTTCGACCTACTCGCGCTCCGTGCTCGGTGCAAGAACAACCTAACCCGCCGGCCAGGTCCAGACAAGGCCCGCCCACTGCGAAAAGCGCGCATTTTGCGCACAGCAAATTGTCCACATTTCCACGGTCTTTGCGGCCGCTTGGGGAGAACTCTGTGGATAGTTCGAGCGATTAGCCCACGAGGGCCGAGTCGTACCGTGCGACGAGCGCCGGGATGTCGACGCCGGGCTCGTGCAGGCCCTCGATGAGCGCGGCGAGCCGAGGCGGGAGGACGATGGACTGCATCTGCGCCAGCTTTCCATAACATGTGTTATCGCGCATTCCTGAAGAACCCTGCAACGGGTGGTTTCGGTCCTTCCGGCAGCGGCTAGACACCCTCTGCGTGGCGACGGAGACCGACATCCTCCTGTTCAGCGACGATCTGCGCCAGCTGGTCGACGCCGCGGAGGAGCGTGGCAGCGTCTTGCAGTCCGAGCTGAACGACGTGCTCGAGCCGCTGGGCCTCGACGCGCTCGAGACCGACGCCGTCTACCGCGAGCTCGAGACCCGCCAGATCGACGTCGTGCTCGACGTGAACGAGGACGGCGAGGTCGAGGAGCAGCCGAAGCCCGAGCCGGAGCCACAACAGCCCCTGCAGATCTCCTGGGAGACGACGACCGACGCGCTGCAGCTCTTCCTGCGCGAGGCCGGCCGCCATCCGCTCTTGACCGCCGCCCAGGAGGTCGCGCTCGCGAAGAAGATCGAGAAGAACGACATGGCGGCGAAGACGCGCATGATCCAGTCCAACCTGCGCCTCGTCGTCTCGATCGCCAAGAACTACCGCAACCAGGGCCTGCCGTTCCTCGACCTGATCCAGGAAGGCACCCTCGGCCTGATCCGCGCGGTCGAGAAGTTCGACTGGCGCCGCGGCTACAAGTTCTCGACGTATGCCACCTGGTGGATCCGACAGGCCGTGGCGCGCGCGCTCGCTGACAAGGCCCGCACGATCCGCATGCCGGTGCACATCGTCGAGCGCATGCAGAAGATGAACCGTGCCGAGCGCTCGCTCTGGGCCGTGCTCGGCCGGGAGCCGACCCTCGAGGAGATCGCCGAGGAGGCGAACCTGCCGCTCCAGCAGGCCAGGGAGGTCAAGGCCGCCGCGCGCGCGTCGACGTCGCTCGATGCCCCGGTCGGCGAGGCCGACGACGCCGTGCTCGGCGACTTCGTCGCCGGCGAGGGCCCGCTGCCCGACGAGCAGGTCGAGGACTCGCTCCGCTCCCAGACGCTCGCGGACGCCCTCCACTCCCTCCCCGCGCGCCACCGCGCGGTCGTGATCCTCCGCTACGGCCTCGACGATGCGGAGCCGAAGACGCTCGAGGAGATCGGACGCCGCCTCGGCATCACCCGGGAGCGCGTCCGCCAAATCGAGGTCGAAGCGCTGAAGCGCCTGGCGACGCTCCACGAGATGGAAGCCGTCGCCTACACCTCGTAAGTAACAGACGTCCGAACCTGATTCCCGACAGGGAACCAGATTCGAGCGTTTCACTCACGAATCTGGTTCGGCTGATACCGAATCAGGTTCACGATTGCAGGTAGAGCTGCAGTCCCGGTGCGACCATGCGGAGCTCGCGCAGCGCGCGCGTCTCCAGCTGCCGGACCCGCTCACGCGTGATGCCGAGATCGTTGCCGACCTCTTCGAGCGTCTGCGGCGGCTGGCCGTCGAGGCCGAACCGGCGAAGCACGACGTGCTTCATGCGGGGATTCAAACGTTCAATTGCCACACCGAGCTCGAGCGAGCGAGCGTGATCGGCGTGCGCGCCGTCGGGTGACTCCGACTTGATGTCCTCGATCAGGTCGGCGACCATGCTCTCGCCGTCGCCGACGGGCGTCTCGAGCGAGACGGGATCCTCGACGAGGCTGAAGAGCTCGCGGACGCGCTCGACCGGGAAGCCGGAGTCCTTCGCGATCTCGTCGACCGTCGGGTCGCGGTTGAACTTCTGCGTCAGCTGGCGGCGCGAGCGCATCGCGCGGCGCACCTGCTCGGCGACGTGCACCGGGAGCCGGATCGTGCGCCCCTGGTCGGCGAGCGCGCGGGTGACCGCCTGGCGGATCCACCACGTCGCGTACGTCGAAAGCTTGTAACCCATCTTGTAGTCGAACTTCTCGACCGCGCGGATCAGGCCCATGTTCCCTTCCTGGATCAGGTCCAGGAGCGGGACACCGGCCTTCGTGTAGTTGCGCGTGATCGACATCACGAGCCGCAGGTTGCACTCGATCAGCCGGCGCTTCGCGGCCTCGTCGCCGAGGTCCTTGCGGCGGGCGAGCTCGCGCTCCTCCGCCGGCGTCAGCAGCCTGCCGTCGCCGATCTGGCGGACGTAGAGCTTCAGCGGATCGGACGTCTGGAGCCGGTCGGCCTCGCTCAGAAATGCGTTGTCGGGCTCTTCCTCCTCCTCGACCTCGTCGACCACGTCGAGCAGCGGCAGCAGCTCGAGCACGGGCTCGTTCGCCTCGGGGTCCACGGCCGCATCGGGGACGGGCTGTTCCACCTCCTCCCTATCGGCTGCAGGAGCCGGCTCCTTGAGGTGAAAACAGTTGAGTTGTAAAGAGTTCGCGCCGATACCAAACAAAGGAGCAGGGCGTCCGTCTCTGACCCTAGGATCGACTTATGTGTGGCATTGCCGGATACAGCCTCCGTTCCAGCTCTGACCTAGAGCGGACGCTGGCTGCGCAGGCCCTCCTCGCAGCGATCGCCGAGCGCGGCGCCGACGCCGTCGGGTACGCCTACCGGGCCCCGCACGACACCTACGCCACTGTCGTCAAACAGCGCACGCCCGCCTCGCAGCTCCTCGACCGCGTCTCGGTCCCTCAGGAGGTCAACCAGCTCCTGGTCCACGTTCGGGACTACACGAAGGGCCACCCGTCGATCAACGCCAACAACCATCCGGTGCGCCACGGGCCGGTGGTCGGGATCCACAACGGGATCATCACGAACGACGACGAGCTCCTCGCCCCCCACTCTTGCGCGCGCGCCGAGCCGCGGATGACCGTGGACTCCGAAGCGATCTTCGCGATCGCCGCGCATTCGCGGAACGATGCGCGTGCACTCGAGCACCTTCGCGGCGCGATGGCGACCGGCTGGCTCCACGAGCGCGAGCCCGGCGTCGTGTTTGTCGCGCGCGGCAGCGGTCGGCCCCTCTGGATCGGCGAGGCTCGCCAGGGCGTCTTCTTCGCCTCGACCAGGGTCGCGCTGGAAGTCCTCGAGCGCTACCTGCCGCTGAAGCTGCGGAAGCGCGAGCTGCGCGAGGGCATGCTGCTCGCGCTGAAGGACGGCGCGATCGTCCGCAAGGAGCGCTTCCGGCCCGACTTCGAGTACGTCGAGGACAACCCGCTGCCGACGGTGCGCGCGCCGCAGGAGCGGGACGTCTGCCTGAGCCGGCTCGCGGTCTTGGCCGCTTAAGCGACCGTCCCGTCCGGCTCGATGGTGGCGCCCTCTTCTAACAGGCGTTCGCGGACGAGGAACTGGAACGTCGCCCACGCGCCTCGGCGCGCCTCGAACATGCGATAGACCTGCCACTCGGTGAGGAGCGAGGTGTCCGCCCGCCGGGCCGCCTGCCAGTCGGAGAATTTCGGGAGCCGCCCGACCTGCCGTGCGAGCGCCGCGCCCTGGGCGATCGCGCGCTCGAGGCGCTCCTCGCCCACCGCGACGTCGAAGCCGGCCTCGCGGAGCGCTGTCGAGAGCGAGCCGAAGGTATGCCAGAAGAGCGACTTCGAAGGCATCGTCCCGCGCCGGTCGTCGAGGTCACGGGCGGTTGGGATCCGCCCCAGCTCCTCACCGAGCCGGCGCAACTGGTCGACGAGCTCATCACGCGTTGCAAAGCGCCGCGGCATCAGGCCCGCTGCGCGCTTGGCGGCGTTCCACGTCCCGAAGTGCTCGATCACCGTCTGCGGATGCATCCCCGCGCCGGGATCGGCGCCGAACTCCTTCATCGTCGGCGAGCGCCCGAGCCGGGTCGCGGACGCACGGAGCGCCTCGAGGATCTGCTCGTCGGTGTACCGCCGTCTGATCCCCGCCTGGAAGTCGGCGAGAGCCTGCGGATCGATGCCGGCAACCGCCCGGTAGGGCTGCTTCCGTGCCACACCAAGAATGGTAGAGCGAACTAGAAAAAGCGCAAGTAGAGACTAGAGAGGCGCTAGTCGACGAGCGTGGCTTCGCGCGGGGCGATCTCGCCCATCTCCGTCTCGACGATCGCGTCGAGCGCGCCGACGCAGCGCGGGCAGAACTGGGTGCCGGACATCCGCCGCAGCTCCTGGAGGGCATCCTGAGCCGGGCGGGCCGGCCGGTAGACGCGCGTCGTGAGCATCGAGTCGAACGCGTCGGCGACGTGGATGATCCGAGCCCCGAGCGGGATGTCGTCGCCCGAGAGACCGTCGGGATAGCCCTGGCCGTCGAAGCGCTCATGGTGGTGGCGGATCGCCGGCACGGCGTCGCTGAGGAAGCCGAGGCGGTTGATGATCGATGCGCCCTCGGCCGCGTGGCTCGCCATGATCACCCACTCCTCGTCCGTCAGGCTCGACGGCTTGAGGAGAATGGCGTCCGGGATGCCGAGCTTGCCGATGTCGTGGAAGAGCGCTGCGTGCCCGAGCAGCTCCAACTCCGCATGCGAGAGCCCGAGCTCACGCCCGATCGCCAGCGCGAGCTGCTGGACGCGCCGTGAGTGGCCGGCGGTGTAGGCGTCACGCGCGTCGACCGTCGCCGAGAGGGACTCCATGGCCGCGGTCGAGCGCTCCTTGAGCAGCCGGTTCGCCTGTTCGAGGGAGACGTTCTGCGTCTGGATCGTCTCGGCCGCTTCGCGTAGCTTGTGCGCGGAGCGCTGGGTGTGCTTGAGGTAGGCCTCCTGCGTCTTACGCATCAGGAACAGCGGTAGCGCGAAGACGACGATCGCCCAGGCGCCGATCGGCTTGTACGCCTCGTAGATGACGGCGGCGATGAAGCCGTACACCGCATAGTGGGGTGCGAGCCATGCAAAGCGCTCACGCCAGACGCGCATCGGGCTCTCTCGCCCTTCGACGCCGACGGCGATCGAGACGAGGCCCATGTTCACGACCATGTAGACGAGGCCGGCGAGCAGGCCCGAGGCGACGAAGACGCCCGTGGCGAGCGCGCCCGAGAAGAGGTGGACGGAGAAGATCGCGGCCGCCGCGAGCGAGGCGAGCGACAGGGCGCCGACGTTGAACAGCAACTGGTGGAAGACAGCGCGGCGCGCGCTCCACTCGACGGCCGACATGGTGATCGCGAGCGCGATCGCGGCGCGAGGCCCGATGATCGCAGCGGCGGCGAGCGCACCGACGGCGCTGACCGAGATCGAGCCGGTCTCCTCCACCTCGAGCGAGAGCACCTGCCCGAGGCCGACGAGGACGATGATCGTCACGAGGCCGACGATGTCCTGCGAGTGGCCGAAGACCGCCGCGACCAGGCCGGCGGCCGTGCCGAGCAGGCCGACGAGGCCGACGAGCATCGCGAGGCGCCTCGGCACAGCGAAGAACCGCGGCGCGGGAACGTTGTGCGGGCGGGCGGCCTGGCGCCGCTCGATCTCGGGGATCAGCTCCGTTGCGGCCGGGAGCGGCCGCACGGGATCGCTCTGCTGCACCGGCAGCGAGACGAGGCGTGGGCCGCGCTTCTCGGGCTGCGTGAGCAACGGCTCGTCCGACGCGTCGAGCACGCGGTTGCGTCCCTGCAGCTTCGCCCGGTAGACGGCGAGGTCTGCCTGGTGGACAAGCTCGTTCATGTCGTTGCCGTCGCGCGGGAAGCCGGCGACGCCCATCGAGATCGTGGCGCGGATCGGCTCGCTCGACGTCTCGACCTCGAAGAGGCGCGCGGCGACCGCTCTGCGGATGCGGTCGGCGATCTCGTACGCCTGGTCGGGCGGCGTTTCCGGGAGGAGGATCGAGAACTCCTCGCCCCCGAACCGTGCGGGCACGTCGTAGTGGCGCAGTTGCTGGCGAAAGACCTCCGAGATGCCGCGCAGGACCGCGTCGCCCGCGAGGTGCCCGTAGGTGTTGTTGATGTCACGGAGCAGGTCGAGGTCGGCCATGATCAGCGAGAGGGGCCGCTGGAAGCGCTGCGCGCGGCCGAGCTCTTCCTGCATCACCACGGCGAAGTGCCTCGCGTTGTAGAGGCCGGTCTTCGGATCGACGCGCGCCTCGGCCTGCAGCTGTGGGATCGCAAGCGAGCGATGGATCAGGAGCAGCGGCGCGAGCGCGAACGGGATCAACCACGGGTTGAAGTCCCAGAACGCCGCAACCGCGAGCCCCAGGGTGGCGAGGATGAAGTCGGTCGAGAGGCTCTCGAACGAGAAGATCCCTGCCTCGCGCAGCGAGTGTCCGCGCGCGAGCGTCATCATCGGCGCGAGCAGGATGTGGTTCGCGCCGACCGCGACGACGCAGGCAACGAGGCCTGCGGCCGCCCAGCGAAGGTGGTTGTCGGGGATGAGCCCCGTGGCGTCGATCAGGAGATGGGCGGCGCCCCAGGTCGCGAGGTTGCCGATCGTGTAGTTCGCGATGTTGAAGCTCTGGATGTACCAGGCGTAGCGCTCCTTCAGCCACTCCGGGATGTGCATCAGTACGCCGAGCAGGGCGACGAGCTCCGGCGGCAGCAGGATCGCGGCCGGGATGAGGAAGACCCAGGAGGTGTGGAACGACGAGTCCTTCGCCGTGCGCACGGTGTAGGTGTGGCTCNNNCAGCCATGGGTGTGGCCGTTAAGGCGGACGATGAACGGTACGGCGACGGCGAGCGCGACGACCGCGACGACGAATTCGTAGACGGTCGCCGACAGGGGCAGGCCGTGCCGGCGCTCACCCGTCTGGTCGTCCGGTTCGGTCTCGAGCCCTACATCGCTCGGGATCGCACTCATTCAGAATTCTCCTTCCGCGCCGCAGGCGCGGGGCCGCAGAACGTCACCCACATAGGAAGTTACGGCTGTTGGGGTCAGGCTCTCATCCCCCATTTGGGGAACGGCCCGGAGTTCCCCCATTCGGGTGATGCCTCGAGAACGACCGAGGGCCCGCTTGCGCGGGCCCTCGGGTGGGTCTTCGGTCGTTCCCGTCTCTACGGCAGGAGTGCCGGAGGTGCGGTGACCGGATCGGTCGCGGTCGGATCAACCGTCGTGGTGACCGGAACGCCGAGTGCGGTCATCGGATCGAGCCCGTCGACCGCTACGGCCGTGTCGGGATCGGTCGCCGCATCCAGGGCCACCGTCGTCGGTGCAACGTATCCGGCGCTTCCGTTCAGGCCGTCGCCTTCGGCGGCGTCCTCATTGGTCACGTCGGCCCAGGACATATCGGCCCAGGACATATCGGCCCAGGACATATCGCTCCAGGACATGTCGGCCCAGGACATCGCTGCCCATGCCTGGTCGCTCCAGGACTGGTCGCTCCAGGACTGGTCAGCCCAGGACATGGAGTTCCAGGACATCGAGGCCTTGGCAGCACTCGCCCAGCTCGTCGCGTCGAAGACCGAGGAGCCGTTGGTACCAGCCGAGACGAACCGGTCGAGCCCGGCGTTCGGGTTCGGTGTGATGGTCGACCCGACTGCACGGGTGGCCGTGATCTCGCCGAGACCAGCGGCCAGTGGGTTCCCGATGCGCACAGCGCGAGCGGTCCGCATGAGAGCGCCCTTGACCTGGTCCGGGCTCCAGTTCGGATGCCGCGCGAGCATGTCGGCCACGGTGCCGGAGACCACCGGTGCGGCGAACGACGTCCCGGAGAGCTGGATCCGGTCGGTGCCGATCATGTTGGACGCCTTCTGCGCCGTCAGCGTGGAGCCGGGGGCAATCGGGCCCACCATGTAGCGGCCCGGAGCCGAAACGTCCGGCTTCATGAAGCCGTCGTTCGTGTAGCCCCATGCCGACCACGGGGCGACCGTGTCGTCATTTGACCGCATGCTGTTGCCGAGGTCGACTGCACCCACCGTGATCACGAACGGATCGTTGCCGGGCGAGTATTTGACGCCCGACGGGCCTGTTGCGACGCCGTAGTTCCCGGCTGCCGCGACCACGACCACGTTGTTGAACCAGAGCTTCTCGACCGCCTGGTCGAGCGGGTCACGATAGAAGTTCGTGGCGTAGCTCGAGTGCAGGGAGAAGTTGGCGACGCGGATGTTGTACTTCGCCTTGTTGTCGAGGATCCACTGGCAGGCCGTGATCACGTCACTCGTCTTGGCCTGGCCGTTCTGATCCATGACCTTGACCGAGACGATCGGCGCAACCGGAGACGCTCCTGCCAGGTCGGACGCCGCGCCTGCGGCGATCCCGGCAACGAACGTACCGTGGCCCCGCTGGTCATCGGTCGACGTGTTGCCTGCGATCGTCGACACATTGACGCTCGCGATCAGGCGGTTGCCGAAGTCGGAGCGGTTCTGGACGCCGGAGTCCACCACGGCGATGGCCGGAGTCTTACCGGCGTACGTCGAGAGGTCACCAGCCCAGACGGCCGCGTTGCCCGACTCGTACGGCCAGAGCTGGGACGACGAAAGCGTCGACACGCTGCCGGCCACCTGCATGGTCGAGTCCGGCGTGACGATGATGCCCGGGACGCCCTGCAGCTTCTTGAGCTGTGAGGCCGGGACCGTCAGCGCAACACCGTTGATCAGACTGAGCTGCTTGATGTCCTTCTGGAAGACACCGAGGCCCGTCGCCTTCGCGTTCGCGTCGGCCAGGCCACCCCAACTCTGGATGATCACGTCGACCTTGCCACTTGCGTTCAGCAAGCTCGGCGCGATGAAGCTCGAAGCGATCGGCGAGGTATTCGCGGTTGCCGTATTCGACTTCGCCATCGCAGCAAGGGGAGCTGCGAGCACGAATGCGAACACGCACGCGACAACAGCGCCGCGGCCGCCCTTGCCCCAGAGCACGCTGGAGCGGTCACCGCCCCGACCGCCGGTGCCCCACAAAGCGCTGTTGCGCTCCGAGTTGGCACCGCGCTCGTTCAACTGAGACATTCACTCTCCTTTTCGCGCCGTGGCGCGTAGCCGCAGAAACACTTTGCGTCGAACGCCCCTGATTGCCGCAGGGGAAACGCCCGAACGGTCGGAACCTACGCACAGAACGTGCGGGCTCCCTCCCCCTGAAGGGTGACGGGGGGCTCGTCCATACCGGATTCAGGCTCGATTTCCCTCGAACGAGGGACGTCTCGCTAGCCTCCCGTTCCGTGCGCCTTCCAATCCCGCTCACCGTCGAATCCGCGGCACTTCGCACCGCCGGAAAGCTCTCCCGCGTCATGGGCCGCGGCGGCGGCACGACGCTGCCGGGAAAGCTCTTGTGGAAGCTCGATCCGGGTGCAATCGACCTGCTCGCCCAGCGGTTGCCGCAGGGATCGGTGCTGATCTCGGCGACGAACGGCAAGACGACGACGACGGCGATGGTCGCGGAGATTCTGCGCCCGAGGCTACGCGTCGCGCACAACAACTCGGGGGCGAACCTCGTCTCTGGGGTCGCCTCCACCCTGCTCCGAGCCGGTGGCGCGGAGCTCGGCCTGTTCGAGGTCGACGAGGGCGCGCTACCCGAGGTCGCGCGCCGCGTGCGGCCAAAGGCGCTGCTCCTCGGCAACCTGTTCCGCGACCAGCTCGACCGCTACGGCGAGCTCGAGCTCGTCGCAGCACGCTGGCGTGCCGCGGTCTCCGAGCTGCCCGAGGCGCAGCTCGTCCTCAACGGCGACGACCCGCAGGTCGGCGATCTCGCACGGTTCCACACGGGCGCGCGGGTGTTCGGCCTCGACGATCCCCGCCGCGCGCGGCCGGCGCTCCAACACGCGGCGGATTCCAAGTACTGCTTGCGCTGCGGCCACCCCTACGACTACGCCGCCGCCTACGTTGGCCACCTGGGCGACTACAAGTGCCCGAACTGCGGTCACGCGCGGCCGCCACTCGACGTCGTCGCGCGTGACATCGAGCTCGAAGGGCTCGACGGTGCGTCCTTCACGCTGCACGCACCGGAGGGCGAGGCCCGCGTTCAGCTCGCGCTGCCGGGGCTCTACAACGTCTACAACGCGCTCAGCGCCGCCGCTCTCGCGCTGTCGCTTGGCTTGTCGGTCGACGAGATCGCCGCCGGGCTCGAGCGCTTCTCGGCGGCCTTCGGACGGTTCGAGCGAATCTCGATCGGCGACCGGCAGCTTCTGATGCTGCTGATCAAGAACCCGGCCGGTGCGAACGAGGTCGTGCGCACGCTCGTCGAGGGCAGCACGCCACGCGTGGCAGTGATTGCACTGAACGACGAGATCGCCGACGGCCGTGACGTGTCCTGGATCTGGGACGTCGACTTCGAACCGCTGCTCGCAGGGCTCGACACGCTCGTCGCCACGGGCGAACGGGCAGCGGAGCTCGCGTTGCGCTTTGCCTACGGCGGCCTCGCGCGCGAGCGCATCGAGGTCGTGCCGTCACTGGCTGCCGCGCTCGACCGCGGGCTCGAGCTGACGGCCCCGGGCAGCGACCTGGCCCTCCTCCCCACCTACACGGCGATGCTCGCGCTGCGGAAGATCGTTGCGTCCCGCGGTCACGTCACGAACTACTGGGAGACGGCCGCGTGAAGATCCGCGTCGGGCATCTCTATCCGGACTACCTGAACATCTACGCCGACCGCGGCAACATCGCCGTGCTCTCCGAGCGCGCCCGGGCCCGCGGGCACGAGCTCGACGTCACGGCGATCGGGATGCGAGACGCCGTGCCGGCCGGCGAGATCGACCTCTTCTACATCGGTGGCGGCCAGGACCGCGAGCAGGCGCTCGTCTCGCACGACCTGGCCGAGAAGGCCTCAGTGCTGCGTGAAGCGGTCGAGTCGGGTGCGGCGTTCCTTGCGGTGTGCGGCGGCTACCAGCTCCTCGGAAGGTACTACCGCGACGTCGCGGGCGAGGAGCAGCCGGGCATCGGACTGCTCCCGCTCCACACGATCGCGAACGCGCAGCGGATGATCGGCGACGTGCTCCTCGATTGCGAGTGGTCAGGCCAGACGCTTGCGGGCTTCGAGAACCACGCCGGCCGCACCATTCTCGACGACGGCGCGGAGCCACTGGGCCGGGTCGTCGCCGGCTTCGGCAACGACGGCGAATCGGGCTACGAGGGCGCCCGGTACAGGCGCGCCTACGGGACCTACCTGCACGGGCCGCTGCTCCCCCGCAACCCCTGGTTCGCCGATCACCTGCTCTCCGAGGCGCTCGCCCACGCCGGCGGGCCGACCGAGCTCGGGCGCCTGCCGGATGAGCTCGAGCACGAGGCGCATGCCATCTCCGCCGCGCGGGCACGGGCGCGCGGCGGACGGCATTAACCGAACAAACATCGACTCCGTCGGGCGTCTGTAGAAGAATCTCGACGTCGAGACTTCTTCAAGGAGGATGCCAGTGGCTCGGACAGTGCTCGCAGTTGGAACGCGCAAGGGATGTTTTCTCCTCGAGAGTGACGAAGATCGCCGCGAGTGGTCGATGAGCGGCCCGCTCTGCGAAGCGTGGCCGATCTACCACGCGGTGTTCGACCAGAGCGACGGGACGCTCTACGCGGCCGGGGCGAGCGAGTGGCACGGTTCGGCGATCTGGCGGTCGACCGATCTCGGTGAGACCTGGACGCACTCGAGCGAGGGTCTCGCCTACGAGGACGGCGGCAAGAAACTGTCGAAGGTCTCCACGCTCTCGGCCGCGCACGGGCGGGTGCTGGCGGGCGTCGAGGCGCCGGGCATCTTCCAGAGCACCGACCGCGGCGACACCTGGTCGCTGCTGACGAACCTCGAGGGGCAACCTGGCAGCGAGGAGTGGGACGATCCCGCGAACCAGCCACCTGGGCACCTTGGGATCTCCGGCTTCCAGTCCGACCCCGATGACGCGGAGCGGTTCTGGGCGATTGTGCAGGGCGTCGGGCTGTTCGAGACGACCGACGGCGGCAAAGCGTGGACGCCACGTAACCGTGGGCTTCGCGCCGACTGGCCACGGCCCCACGAGGAGGTTGGCTTCTGCGTCCACAAGGTCGTCCGCTCGCGCAGCGACGGGGACCGCATGTACCAGCAGAACCACGTCGGCATGCACCGCAGCGACGACGCAGGGCTGACGTGGACCGAGATCACCGAGGGACTGCCGACGGAGTTCGGCTTCGCCGCCGCAGCGCACCCGCACGACCGCGACACCTTCTTCGTGATCCCACTCGACCCCGGGCACGGCCGGACGATGCCCGACGGCAAGGCGACCGTCTGGCGCACACAGGATGCCGGCTCCAGCTGGCAGCGGTCCGACCGCGGTCTGCCCCAGACCGATGCGCATCTCGGCGTGCTCCGGCAGGGGATGGTTGCCGACACCTACGACGTGCCGGGCTACTACTTCGGCACGAGCACCGGTCAGGTGTTCGCAAGCGCGGACGACGGCGAGTCGTGGGCGGAGATCGCGAGCTACCTGCCCGCCATCTCTTCCGTCGACGTGGCGATCGTCGACTGACGATGACCACGCTGCATCTGCCGATGACGCTGCTGCCACTCTTCCCCGGCCTGGAGCGCAAGGTCGATGTGGAGGCGACGACGGTCGTCGGCGCGATCGACGAACTGGATGCCCGCTGGCCCGGCTTGCGCGATCGCCTGTGCGAGCCGGGCCCGGTCATCCGCTCGCACATTCACGTCTACATCGACGGCGAGCGCGCGCAGCTCGACGCGCCGCTCGACCCCAAGGCGCGCGTGGACGTGATCGCTGCGATCAGCGGTGGCTAGTGCTCGAATCTGGTTCGCCTGAGGGCGAATCAGGTTCGGTGGCAGGTCACGCGACGGGCTGGCTCCCGGCCTTCTCCATCAGCTTGCCGGCGCGGATCGTGGCCTCCATGTCCTTCGATTCTTCGCGATACCAGCTGCCGTCCTCGAACTCGATCGCGGGATAGAGCGCCTGGCCGGTGCCTTCGAGCACGGCCGTGCGGTTCTTGCGCCCCGGCCATGGGCCTTTCGCGAGTTCGTATTCGATCCCTTGGTCGTCGAGCGCCTTCTGCACCTTCCAGCACGGGTGTCCCTTCACCTTCGCGAACAGGTTGGGACAGCGGTGGAGCTTCACGGCCATGCGGGCCTCCGATCGTTGGATCGCCCGATCATTTCACTCCGCCGCTTAGCGTGCCCAGAGTGCGCCGAGGTACACCGCCGGGTCGCCCGGCTCCCAGCGCGCTAGGAACCGCTTGATCGGCGGGTGCACGACGATCTCGCCGAGCTCGTCGTCGGTGAACAGCCGTGCGCCCTTGATTGCCGCGTCGCGGGTCTCGACGTCTTCGAGCGAACGATGCGAGAGGTCGGCCGCGAAGATGATGTGCACGACGTGCTTGCGTGCCAGGAGCGACTTCGGCGCGATCGAGTCGCAGATCGCAACAGGCCCCTCGAACTGCACATCGGCCTCGACGCCGAGCTCCTCGCGCAGCTCGCGGCGCAGCGCTTCGATCAGCGACTCGCCGCCATCGACGCCGCCGCCCGGGAGCAACCAGTATTCCTTCCCCGGCTTCTCCTGGCGGCAGAGCAGAATGCGCCCCTGCCAGCGGATCATCGCGCTCACTCTGATGCGCGGCTCCATCAGTGTTGCGAGGACCCGAAGCCGCGGACGCCGCGCTCGCTCTCCGGGAGCTCCTCGACCTCGACGAGCTCGAGCTCCGGAATCGGGAGGATCACGAGCTGCGCGATGCGCATGCCCGGCTCGACGACGAACGCGTCGCGCTGGTCGGTGTTCACGAGGTTGACGAGCAGCTCGCCGCGGTAGCCCGAGTCGACGAGGCCCGGCGTGTTCACGATCGAGATGCCGTGCTTCGCCGCGAGCCCCGAGCGAGGCTGCACGAAGCCCGCGTAGCCCTCCGGGATCGCCACGGCCAGCCCCGTCGGCACGAGGGCCCGCTCGCCCGGAGCGAGCTCCACACGCTCGCAGGAGGAGAGGTCGAGGCCGGCGTCCCCACTGTATGCGCGCCCAGGCACCACGGCGTCCGGCCGCAGCCTCTGGATCGGGAGCTCGATCACGCGCTCTCGCGGTGGTTTTGGTCGGACCGTGTGGCCGACTCGGCGACGAGGTACGGGGCGAAGCGCGTCAGTTCGCGCCGCGGCAGGCGCGCGATCACCAACACCCCATCCGGTGTGTCCTCGCGCTCTTCGATCGGTGTGCCGAGTGCATAGAGCTCAGAGAGCTTGCCCCCCTCCTCATACGGCACGAGCATCCGCACCCGCTCCCAGCGGTCCTCGAAGCGGCGCGCGATCTCCGCCTTCAGCTCCTCGATGCCTTCGCCGGTCAACGCCGAGACCTGCGGCGACGTCGGGAAACGGTTCGCGAGCCGTCGGCGGTGCAACGGATCGACGCGGTCGATCTTGTTGAGCACGACTTCGACGGGGATGTCCGCCGCGCCGATCTCGTGCAGGACATCGTCGACGGCCTCGCGCTGGCTGTCCTGCTCGTCGTCCTCTGCGGATGCGTCGACGACGTGCAGCACGATGTCCGCGTTCAGCGTCTCCTCGAGCGTGGACGCGAAGCCTTCGACGAGCTGCGTCGGCAGCCGTCGGATGAAGCCGACCGTGTCGGTGACGAGATAACGGCGCCCTTCATGCTCGAACCCGCGCGTCGTCGGGTCGAGCGTGTGGAACAGCTGATTCTCCACCGAGACGTCCGAGCCCGTGAGCGCATTGAGCAGCGTCGACTTGCCGACGTTCGTGTAGCCGGCGAGAGCGACGATCGGCGTCTCGCTGCGCGTGCGCTCCTTGCGTCGCGTCGCGCGCTGCTTGCCGAGATCCCTGAGCTTGCGCCGCAGCTGGTTGATCCGCTGGCGTGCCATGCGGCGGTCGGACTCGAGCTGCGACTCGCCGGGGCCGCGCGTACCGACGCCGCCGCCGAGGCGTTCGAGGTGCTGCCACATGCCGCGCATGCGCGGCAGGTTGTAGTCGAGCTGTGCGAGCTCCACCTGGAGCTTCCCCTCGGCGCTCGTTGCATGCTGGGCGAAGATGTCCAGGATCAGCTGCGTGCGGTCGACGACCCGCGTGTTGAGCGTGTTCTCGAGGTAGCGCTGCTGGGACGGGTCGAGCTCGCCGTCGACGATGATGCTCTCGGCGTCCGACTCCTTGAAGCGCTCCTTGAGCTCCTCGATCTTCCCCTTGCCGACGTACGTGCGCTGCGCGGGGCGCGCGCGGTGCTGCACGACGAAGCCGACCGGCTCGACGCCGGCGGTGCGCGCCAGTTCCTTGATCTCGGCCAGCTCTTCGTCGGGATCCGTACCCTGAGCCAGTACCGCGAGGACGAACCCGCGCTCGGGCTCCGGAGTACGTGGAATCATCGACAGGATTATGGCACTCGCCCAGCGCACCCTCGATCTGGTCAATATCGCCTCGGAGTCCCGGAACGAGGCCGAGGTGTACCGCTACATCGACGTAGCGGTACCTCTGCACACAGCCTGGTCGGACGGTGAGTCGGTGCTCTTCACCAAACGCGAGGGGAAGCCGCTCGTGCTCCTCGCCGGGCACACGGACACGGTCCCGGCCCAGGGGAACCTGCCCGGCCGGATCGAGGGCGGTT
>WNFM01098540.1_pt1 | contig 21225 bp, 17 predicted proteins | sample 5400271 | NCBI WGS metagenome assembly WNFM01 (sample SAMN13153352, study PRJNA577476) | soil metagenome | isolation source: 60 cm saprolite on Douglas fir-dominated hillslope | place: USA:California | collected 2013-09-17
GAGCCCTCAAGTTTGGAAAGAACAGGACGAAATAGATCTTTAGAAAGAGTTTTTGTCCCAGCCTTGAGATGGCTCAAGTTTTCCGAACATCGCTGTAGAAGCAGAGTAGGCGAGGCGCGTCAGCTGGGCAGTGGCCCCAAACCTTGCCGGGTGGGCCTTGGCGTGAGGAAAGGCCCTCCTTCATCATACATTGTACTGGAGAACGTCTCATGAAGATTGGTATAAGCATTCCCCCCCACATGCATGAACCAGAGCACCTGTTTGAGTGGGTCAGACGAGTTGACGTGGGTCCCTTCTCGACCCTGAGCATCCTTGACCGGGTCGTCTACGCCAATTATGAACCACTTCTCACCCTGGCAGCAGCAGCAGCTCTTTCCACCCGTGTTCGCCTGATGACAGAAATCTTGATCTCTCCCTTACGCAATACCACGATCCTTGCCAAGGAAAGCGCCACCTTAGATGCCCTTTCCAGGGGACGCTTGACCCTTGGGTTAGGCGTGGGGGTGAGAGAAGATGACTTTCTCGCCACCGAGGCGGACTATAAGCGCCGAGGCACCCACCTGGAAGAGCAAATAAACCAGATGAGAAGCATCTGGGCCGGAAACCCTTTGCAGGCCAACGTGGGACCCGTTGGGCCTGCTCCCGTACAGACACATGGACCTGAAATTCTGCTGGGTGGTTTCGTGCCACGAGCCATCCAGCGAGTGGCTCGTTATGCTGATGGCTTTATTGCGGCAGTGAGCCAGATTGAAGAGATCGACACAATCTTTCGCAGTGTTGAACAGAGCTGGCAAGAAGCGGGCAGATCTGGCAAGCCACGTCTGGTAGCACAGATGGAGATGGCCCTTGAGACGCACCACATCGGGCAAGGCCGGAAAAACATTCTGGACTACTACGCAACACTTCCGCCTTTTGACGCCTATAAAGCGGCAGCGCTGCTTACAACAGAGCAGCAACTCCGCGAAACTATTCACGCGCTCCAGCAGATTGGAACCGATGAGCTGATCTTCTTTGCCTGGAGTACGGAACTTGATCAAATTGATCGTGTAGCAGACGTGATTGGGTAAGTATTGGTGCATCCGGCCAGTTCATGGGGTATGGTAGAGGTACGCACGGGCGAGGCAAAGCCGTCGTCCCTACCAGAGACGTAATGGGTTCTCCGAATGAGCTTACTTGAAAAAGTTTCCCTGATTCTTGTCTAAAAAACAATTCTTTAGCTCATATCTTGTCCGGTTTGACGCATTTCTGAGACAGTGAGTTCAGAAATGGGTGAGTTTTGGAGCCTCTTTTCATGAGATTGGACCAAAGGACATGTTATAGTTCCTAAATTGGACCAGGGAAGAGGATATGCGTCAAAATGGGGGATTCTTTGATACTGCTCGGTTGCTATGAGGCGAGGAAAGAAGGTAGTCACCAGACAGGTTATGGGTCAGCCGAGAGGACAGGAATTAAGACGAATCACAGACTCCTGATTGCGCGAACGATACTAGCGCTCGTTCAGGCAGGGTGGTGTTCTCATCCTGCACAATAGTCAAAGATGTGTTATGTTGACATTGTCGAGGTAGCGGGATTATAATTACTTTACACAACCCATGGAATTTGTTGTGTTGAAAGTTGTCTGCTTCATCGTGGAAGCAGCAGTCCCTGACTTATCAGGCACCGGTTGTATTTTCACTGAATGAAGCTGCACTCCCTCTGGAGGAAGCTCTCTATGCCTACCACGGATGGCCTTGAAGATATCGTTGCAACACATTCTCGTATTTGCGACCTTGATGGCAAACTTGGCAAGCTAACATACTTTGGCGTTGATATTCACGATTTAGCGCGTTATTCTAGCTTTGAAGAGACGGTTTACCTGCTCTGGCATGGCGTTCTGCCTACGCGAACCCAGCTCGAGGAAGTAAAGGCGCAGATGCAAGCTAGCCGCGAACTGCCCGGGCAAGTAATTGAATTCATGCATGTATTGCCTACTAAGACGACCCCTATGGACGTTTTGCGCACCACGGTTTCTGCTCTCTCTGCTTTTGACCCCAATCTTGCAGACAAAACTGCCACAGCAAACGAGGGACGCGCTATGCGTCTGACAGCGGTTATACCCACGATTGTGGCAACCTGGGAGCATATTCGTAAGGGTAGAGAGCCCATTGCGCCTTTGCGTGATGGCGATCATGCCACCAATTTCCTGTACATGTTGCGGGGCGAAATGCCGGATGCCCAGACAGCTCATGACCTGGATATAGCCCTGATTTTACATGCTGATCATGAATTGAACGCGTCAACTTTTGCTGCACGCGTGACGGCGGGCACATTGGCTGACATGTATGCATCCATAACTTCGGCTATTAGTGCGCTCTCAGGTCCACTGCATGGTGGTGCCAATGAGCAGGTGATACGGATGTTGCAACGCATTGGCGAGGTGGATAAGGCAGAAGCGTATATTGCTAATGCCCTGGAGCACAAAGAGCGTATCATGGGTTTTGGTCACCGCGTCTACCGCACTGAGGATCCTCGCGCTACGCACCTGCGGGTGATGTCCGAGGAGCTGGGCAAACGCACAGGTGACAGCCGCTGGTATGAGATGTCGCGTATTATTGAGGAATATGTCAAAGAACATAAGGGCCTCTACTGCAATGTCGATTTCTATTCGGCCTCGGTGTACTATACGATGGGCTTCCCCATCGACCTGGATACACCTATTTTCGCATGCAGCCGTATCTCCGGTTGGACCGCTCATGTGCTTGAGCAATATGCGAACAACCGCCTGATTCGCCCACGCGCAGAGTATGAAGGTCCGAAGGTGACCGAGTACGTACTGCTTGAACAGCGGGGGTAATAAGTAAAAAATGAGCCCATCCAGGCGAGCCGAACTCGGCTCGCCTGGATGGGCTCATTTTTTACCGATAAGAAGTGTTTACAGCAACTTCTTCAAATCAGCCTGTATCTGCCCATACGTCTGATATCTGGCCAGGTTATCCTCAATCAGGGCACGAGCAAGAATGGCCTCAAACTCTGGTGAGATGGCGGGATTGAGGAGGCGTACAGGCGGAAACGCGGGATAGTGTGGTGGCTCGTGGCCGGTCAGCGCAAAGTGCATGCACGCCGCAAGCGAGTAGATACAGGTGCGCTGGTCATAGGGTTTATCCTGGACGGGTAGATAGGGGGAGATAGCCAGTTTGCGCGTAGTGTGTGTGCGCGCTCTGCTCATGCCACTGGCTGACTGGTTCGCCGGAGGAGGCGAGATTTGAAAACCGGTCAGCATGACCCGTCCGCGTGCCTTTTCAAGAAGAATGTTGCTGGGAGTAATGTTGAAGTGGCGCAGTGCCGGTTTTTGCTGCTCTAGAGCCACTATGATATTCAACAGGGTATACATATAGCCCAACACTTCACGTTCTGGCAGGGGCCGCAGGAGGCGCTGCATGCGTTCCTCCAGGCTTTCACCATCGACGTAGGCAAGCACAAGATAATAGTATTTGCCCTCGGCAAAGCGGTCGAGGACGCGTGGAATCAGTGGATGGCGCAGGCGCGTGAGCTGTTCGGTGGCCCACTCGTAATGAGCAATGTCTTTGGCGCGTTGAGCGACCGGTAAGTTCGTGCATTCCCAACGTTTGAGTACCACCTGGGTATCCATGCGCTGCGTGTCGTTGGCAATCGCCAGGGTAACAGGGGACTCTTCGCTGCTCTTCAAGACACGTTTGATCGTATAACGTCCCTGGCGCACGCTGACACCTGCCAGGGGGCTATGCAGATTGATGCTGGGAGGCAGGGTGAGGCGACCACAGACGGAGCAGCAGCGCTGGCCAAAGCGCACTGGAGTATCACAATAGACACAATGGCGGCCATCTTGCTCAACGCCACACTCACTACAACGCTGTGCACCAGTACGATTCTGGTGACCACAATGATGGCATAGGTAGCGTTGCTGTGCGACCTGAACGGCATCAGCGTACTTCTCAGCAAATTCCAGGACGTTGGGGTAGCGCTGGCGATGATCTTTGGCCATGCCCCGCAAGATGACAGCGGCAACCTCGGCAGGGATGCGATGATTCCAGTGCTGGGGAGAAACAGGCTGCTCTCTGAAATGGGCATTCCACATCTCTTCTAAACGCTTATATGTAAAGGGCGTGCGGCCCGCGAGCAGTTCGTAGCAGCAGATAGCGAGCGCATACTGATCGGAGTCGCGGCGCGGATTGCCCTGCCACTGTTCCGGTGGCATATAAGCTGCTGTACCCGTTGCTTCACCGAGGGAGGCATGCGTTTGCATGCCGAGATAGAAGGTCGTGCCAAAATCTGATAGGAGTAGTTGGCCGTTGCGTCCAATCAGCAGATTGCCCGGCTTCACATCCTGGTGGATAAGGCCATTTTTATGTACATAGCTTAATGCTTCTGCTGCTTGTTCAATATAGGGTGTGAGTTCCTCGGCAAAGGCCGTTCGTCTGCTGCCATCGGATCGGCGAAAAAGATCATAGATGGTCTGCGGAGCATACTCCATGACAAAGTAGGGGCGCTCATCATCCAGCTGGCCATAGGTGTAAACAGGCAGGATATTGGGATGTTGCAGGTTAGCGATCCGACTTGCTTCGACAAAAAAACTATCGCGCGTCTTCTCATTAAACTGATCAAAACGCAGTACTTTGAGGGCCAGAATGCGGCTCAACGGCGCGGGCTCGCGCACTTTGTAGACGTGGCCATAGCTGCCTGCTCCAATAAAGGAGACGACTTCATAGACCCCGATATGCGCTCCCTGGACCAGGAAATCGCAACGCGGACAACATATCGCCCTGGCGGGCACCTCATGACTGCCCCCGGGGCGCGGATTTAAACAACGAGCCAACGACTCTACCTCATTTATTTACATATACGCCATGGCGATGCTTTCGAGGGGAGGCAAGCAAGCCTGTATATATCCTATCTTTGGCCTCACCTTTGGCCTCACCTGTTCCCTATCTATCTATCTACCTTTATTTATATTTACGCCTGGATGCGGTATGAGTTGCGAAACGGACGACCGTGACCTGATTCTGAATCTCCCCGCTCTAAAGAAGCGGGGGTTCTTGTGCCAACCCCAACGCTTCAAGCCTGCCTCTGCGATAGAGGTAGGCCAGCTCTTGTCGGTTCGGCTGCGGACTTTTCGGCCGACGCGCTCTGGCTCCGGGGATGCCGAAGCTTTGGGGCAATGACTGTCCCTCTTTCGCACGTTGTTGCAAGACCTCTACCACGGCCTTCAGGCGCGATTCCACACCTGCCCACTCGTCATGGGTGATAGAAGGAATGGGTTCTGGTGGTTGCATATAGGCAAGTAGGAAGGCCGAGTACACGTCACGCTGCACCGGACCGATGCCGCAGGGGCAGTGATGCCAGCGTTGCGACAACGGCTTTTTCACATAGGTGTGACAGCCATGACAGTACTGGGACAATTTCGTGTGGAAGGTAGGAACTTCGCACAGGGTGCCGCCAGTTTTTGCAACTATGCGCTTCAAATGGGCTACAAACATCCCTGGTGCACGTAGTTCCACACTCTTCCCAAATTGCTTCTGCCAGCCTTTGTAGGAGGTTTTCTCGATCTGGATGTGGTTTCCCACCTGCACAATCTCGTTGACCAGTTTGCCGTGCAGGCTCTTACGATGGGCGGCGAGTTTGCGTTCCGCAGTGGCATACTGCCGCCATGTCTGCAGGGAGCGCCGACTCGTCTTCCACTGCAGCCGCTTCTTGCCCTGCTTCTTGATGCGCCCTTTCTCGTCGTAGTTCTCTGGGTTGTTGGCCCTACGTTGGCGGTCCATCTTGCGCTGCAGGCGTCGTTTCTTGCGCGCATCAGGTCGCAGCTCCTCACAGAAGGTGCGCAGCTGAGGCCTACCCTCACGAGGGAAGATGGCCAGGCTGCTGGGGCCTATATCCAGTCCAATGGTGTCGCTTCCCGGACGATGCTTTTTCTTCTGGTAGGGCGCGCCTTCCAGCACCAATTGCACAGAGTAGCGGTGTCCCGTGCTATCGGCCCCTTTGGCCTGGGGGCTCGACGCCTTGCGGCGCACGAGACGCGCGTACTTGATCCGGTGATCCAGACCATGCTTGATCACCGGATCGCCCCAGTCAATGATGGCCGCCAGATGATCCTGGCCCCAGAGAAGGTAGCCAGCGTTGCCCTGCTCGGGCCCCTGGAGCACAAAGCGCATGCCCGTATCGTTGCGTTTGCCCTCCACGCTGTCGATGCCTCTGCCTTTGCTCTTGAAGCGCACGTGCTTGGCTTCGCCCTTGGTGAGGCGATTGACGGCGGCATACGCCCTGCTCGCAAGGGTTTGCGCCATGGTCGAGTCGATGTGCTCAGCGATCCAGGTGCAACGTGCCCCCTTGGCATAGGCATGCATGGCATACTCAGAAAAACCGTACCGGCTGCGCAAGCAAGAAAAGGCCGCAGCCCGTTGCTGCGTGTGAGAGCGAGGAAGATCACACGCGGCCTTCCAAGTGGGATCGTTGCGCATGCGCGTGAGGCGTGCCCTTGCCTCACCCAACAGGGTGTTGTAGAGAAGACGGGCGGCCTCGAGATGGGCTCTGACTCTGCGAGCCTGCGCCGGTGGGACAGACAGGGGCAGTTCGAGGAGGAAACAGGAGGTCTTTGCACGCTTCATGCCGTAGGTTGCCTTTCCATCTCGAAAAAATGTTCAATACGTGAACTATATCGCAATGCAATAGCAGTGTCAATGGAGACAGACGAAAGGAGGAGAGAAGTCCTACCCCACCCAATCTGCCATTCAAGGAATGGCCATTCATCCCCGGCTTGAAAGCACGGAGCTTTCTGGCCTGCTCACTGTAATGCTATAAAGCCATTCTTTTTTCTCTGAGTGCCATACTCTACGAATTTGGAAGCGCTTTTCTTCCCCGAAGAAGGACAGTTCGAGATTCTTATTTTCTTCAGCCATCTACCTTAACCTCCAATATAGTTGCTCACATCAACCCGTGACATTTTGTCACGGGTTGATGTGTCTCTTCGCCTGTTATTTTCTACGAACTTTGTGCATATTGTATTAAGTATGGTTGGATTTGGTAGTCAATTGATGAATTCTTTCTCTGGAAAGAGTGGCTCAACTCCTACCTCTGCATCTTGAATATTTTTTTTCTTCTTGCTTCGAGAATACTTTCCCAATGATTTTTTCGTTCCCTGTTTGGAGAGACTACTTGGCGTTGACAATCCAGAAAGCTCAACTTTTGTGTACTCTTGCAGACGAATATAGTCTTTGATCCTTTTTAGGGAAACTTTAGCTAATCCTTCAACATTTTCTATATCCACAAGTGATTTAAACTCGATTGACTTGCGCTTGTCAGCAATCTTTTTGGCCTCTCTAGGACTAAGCTGGACCTCTTGAATGAGTCGATCTTGAGAAAGTGAAAGTTCACAGAAACGCCCCCAGATTTTATCTTTAAGATTACTTTCATGCTCTACATCGCATTGATACTCTTTATCACCCTCGGCTATATAAATATACACATCAATATCAAGCTGGCTGAGGTATTTAGCCATCAGCAGACCTACCTCATCCCAGGAGAGCTTTCCATTTTGAGCTCCAAGTTTAGGAAAGGCGATGCTAGTTATACCTGCTTTTTTATAATTGGCTACAAAGTATTTTAAGCCCTTTTCCAAATACTCTAATTTTGAGGGAAATTTCCAATGATCTTTGGTTGGAAAATTCAGTATCCAAGGCGTACTCTGCTGGTATAAACTAGGTCTGCCAATTCGCAACTTTCCCGTTTTACATTCTTCCTGATAGATGGGAAACATTGCTGGATATTTCTGCTTAAAAGCGAGAGCAAGCCCTTTCCCCATAACCCCTTTACAATTGACCGTGTTAACGATGACCTGCGCCTCTGATTGGAAGATATCACCCTTTTGATAATGTATGACAGCCATCGTTTTTCCTTTAGTGAATAATGAGCTGTATATTTTATAAAATTGTTAGATTGTTTATGATTTTACCATTGCTTCGAGAAGAGTTCAACATTTTAAATAAACCGTCTCATGTTCATTTCTTGTAAACAATTTACTGAGCAATATGTTTCTTGGAGATTGACATATTGACCAGCTTAAAAGTATACTAATATCTCAACAATACGAGAAAGGTATATCGTATGTATAGCACAAATCACTTAAACGGACCCATTTATCATATGGTACATTTCAAAAATCTTGCAAACATTCTTAAATACCGCAACCTTTACTCGTTAGAAAAGCTAGGTCAGACAAGAATTGCACCACACTCTATTGCGCATAAGCATGTACAAGACCTAAGAGACCGTGTTTTTGTTTGGAGCCTTTCTGAAAAAAAGTATCGATCTCTGCATAGCTATGTTCCATTCTATTTTGCTACTCATACTCCAATGCTTAGATATCAGCAAAAAAATAATATCCAGGATGATGTTCTTTTCTTTCAAGTGAGCCGTTCCATTTTAAAAGAACCAGGTGTATTGTTTACAGATGGAAATGCAGCTAATCAACAACTCTCCAGATACAAAGGAGAAAAAGTATATATTATACCCGCGACCGGCTTAAATAAGCCTTGTAAACGAAAATATTATCCTCAAGGACCATTAGGCACAAATTCAAAACATTCGGAATTTTATAATAATATAATCTTCCTCGATAATCTTAAATGGGATGTTATTAATGACCGTCAATCTAGAGATGATGACAAAACGCGGATAAGACATGCTGAAGTACTCATTCCAGATAATTTATCTCTGAAGCTAATTCATGGTATTTCTGTAAAGACGCCAGATATGACAAAAGCTGTGAATACACTTATTGCTAATAATGGACTGGCAAACCGCATTCCTTTGGCATTATGCCAACCCGACCTATACTTTCAGTGAAAAGCAAGCCAGAGAGAAAAAGCGAGGGCACCAGGTGGTGCCCTCGCTTTTTCTCTCTGGCTGGAAAGCTACGATTTTAGCCTACGCTACCTGACATCTCTAATTGGATAAGGCGGTTGAGTTCGACCGCGTACTCCATGGGGAGCTCTTTGGTGATTGGCTCAATGAAGCCATTGACGATCAGAGAATAGGCCTCGGACTCGTCGAGACCACGACTCATCAGGTAGAAGAGCTGATCCTCGCCAACCTTGGAGACGGTTGCCTCGTGACCGATTTCGGTCTGGTTCTCTTCAACACGAATGGTCGGATAGGTATCGGTGCGGGCATTCTCGTCGAGCAGGAGCGCATCGCAGCGCACATTGGACTTGGTATGGTGAGCACCCGGGTTGACACGGACCAGGCCACGATAGGAGGCGCGTCCGGTACCCTTGGAGACCGACTTCGACAGGATTTGTGAAGTGGTGTGCGGTGCAAGGTGCGTTACTTTCGCGCCTGCATCCTGGTGCATACCATCACTGGCAAAGGCTACCGAGAGAATATCACCACGTGCGCCCTCTTCCATCAAAAGCACGGCCGGATACTTCATTGTGACTTTGGAGCCGAGGTTGCCATCGACCCATTCCATAGTCGCATTTCTATAGGCAGCGGCACGCTTGGTGACAAGGTTGTAAACGTTCTTCGACCAGTTCTGAATGGTGGTGTAGCGGACACGGGCGCCCTCAAGCACCTTGATTTCTACTACTGCACTGTGCAGGCTGTCACTGGTGTAAGTTGGAGCAGTACATCCCTCCACATAGTGGACATAGGAGCCGGGAGCAGCAATGATGAGGGTGCGCTCGAACTGACCCATGTTCTGGGCGTTGATACGGAAGTAGGCCTGCAGGGGGATCTCCACGCGGACACCCTCTGGTACATAAACGAAGCTGCCACCACTCCACACCGCGCTGTTCAAAGCTGCGAACTTGTTGTCGGTATAAGGGATAACTGTGCCAAAGTGCTCTTTGATCAGATCGGGGTACAGGCGCAAGGCCGTATCCATATCGGTGAAGATAACACCTAGTTTCTCCAGGTCTTCGCGTACCTTGTGATAAACCGCTTCACTCTCGTACTGGGCAGTCACGCCCGCAAGGAACTTGCGCTCGGCCTCTGGAATACCCAGGCGATCAAAGGTATCTTTGATCTCGGCCGGGACCTCTTCCCAGGTCTTACCCTGCTCCTGCACGGGTTTGATATAGTAGTAGATATTGTCAAAGTCGATGCCCGACAGATCAGCGCCCCAGGTAGGCATTGGACGTTTCCAAAAATGCTCCAAGCTTTTGAGGCGGAACTGCCGCATCCAACTGGGCTCGCCCTTCATTTCGGAGATCTGTTCAACAGTTTCCCGAGTAAGTCCTCTTTCGGACTTGAATGCATAGTTTTCGGCTACATGGAAGCCAGCACTATACGCGCCCTGTTCCACTTCGTATGCCTGACTCATAGAATTCACTCCATCTGCTGATTGGTAGTATACATAATGCAAAAAGCTTCAGCTTTCTGCAATCCTTAGTTAGCTAGTCGGATTTACTGGTATTATATGTTTTTTATGGAGTCTTGTCAAGGAATGATTTTTTGTGTCAGACATTTGGAGATAAGGAAAGAGGTGATAAACTAGAAGAGAAGTTCTAAATGTCTGTCTTTTATCATAACAACTTGACATATCACAATTCGTCTTTTATCATAACAAAAGGAAAGGGCGGGTTAATACCCTTTCTTTCGTGCGCCCATAGCTCAGTGGATAGAGCATCGGTCTTCTAAACCGGTTGTCGCAGGTTCGAACCCTGCTGGGCGCGCCCTATAAGCCCAGGTGTGTCCCAGGTTCTCAGTTTTCAGGATGTGGTAAATTACCATTTTGACATCTACCGTGACATCTACCGGCTTAAACCCCTGCTATTTGGTGTCTGCTTTGAGGTTGAGGGAGACATTGTTGACGAAGTGCTTGATATCCGCCAGGGCCTGACGGTCGAACTTCGAGACTCGGCGAGCGAAGCGGTCGACGAAGTTTTCGAACTCGTCGTCTGGAATGGCGCGGTTGACATATCCGTACCGCTCGGCAAGTTCGCCATCGAAGTCCTCGCCCCCCAGCAGTATCTCGAACGCCCGGCCCCGTCCGACCAGACGAGGCAGCCGAGACGCTGGATGGCCTCCAGGAATAGCAGCGAAGCCGACTTCCGGCTGACCGAGCACGGCCCGCTCTCGGCACACCGACCTTCTTCATCAATGGAGTACGCCGCGATGCTTCGTATGCACTGGAGACGCTCCTCGCTGCCATCGAGGCCGCAATGCCTTCCTGAAAGGAAAGGCGTGCCGGTTCAGTCCGTCACTGGAACAGTGTAGAAGAGGGTGACAGCTGAAGAGAAGAGGGAAGAGCCGGGCCTGAGCATCGCCCAGCTCGTGCTCCAGAAGGAGCCAGCAGCCAGCCGTTTTGCATCGATTGGTCTGCTCCTGGTCATGCATGGTTCTCCACCGCAGCAGCTGGTTGCTGCTCTCACGGTTGGAATGCCAGAGGCGCATCTGGTTCGTCCAAAATGCTTGCTTGACCGTCTTTCACCACCACAATGCATCGTTGTGGGGTAGGGACTGCTCTTCCTTGTATGCTGACATCAAAGCCCTGGGTCGTGTCGTCATGAAAAATTTCAGCAACAGAGATACTATCATCCATCCTCATATGAAGATAGTCGACGGCACATTCCTTCACCTTCTGTAAAACTTGATCGTCCATCGCGCGCGCGTCCTTTCTCAGGTCCTTCTCGGATGTACCCTGTCCTTTCATCACGTTGAAGATATTGTAAGCGATGTATCCGGGAGAAGCAAGAGATGTGCCAGGGAGAAGGCATCTTCTTTAACCATGGCTCACTGAGCAGATGAACACCTTTTATTTTCCTTAGGGACTATCCTCCTGGTAGATGACATAACCCCTGGAAGTGTGGCGTTGATAGTGATGCTGTGAGCGCATGTGTTGTTCGAATGTTGTGGCGAAGGGGGAGCCAAGGGCAAAGACATAGGCGGGATGGGGAGCCGCCTTCACGACGGGAACATAGGGTGTATAACGATTAAAGCCTGGTTTCAGTTGTTCAGTAAGAACACTGCAGATAATCTGCTCCTGGCTGTGAAAGATGAGGCGATTGCAGGTCCAATAGTCAGAATAAATATGCTTAGCCCCATTATTTAGCAAATCACGAACCAGGATATCTTCTGAATCGTGGGCAGCTTGAGCCGCGGGTATTTCTTGGAAGGTGCGCACGGTCCCCAACAGAAATGTGACACCAATAAAGAGCAGGGTGCTTCCCTTCAAGATGAACATCGCTTTTGCGCGCATGATCGGTGGTATCTCTAATTTCCTGATACCCATCCATAGAGGCCATAATACAGCGGGAGTTGCGATAAGTACGCATGTGAGGTAGCGAAAAGCGGTAAATGGGTAGAGAGCCGCTAAGGGACTGGCAACATATAGAACGATGGTTAGACCCGCACTGATCAAGAGCATCAGGCGACAACACTGGAGTATTACGTCCTGTCGCTGCTCTAGCGACCAATTGCGTGCCGAACCTTGATGGCGTTGTTGCCAGAGGAAAGCAATGACCAGAAAAGTGGCGCTAGTCCACAAGACGAGAAAACCCATGCTCCAGCCTCCCTGGAATATTTCACAGGGAAGCATCGATGAGGTCGTTGAGCCAAAACTTGCTAGAGTTGTACCAGAACAATGCGGGTTAGCTCCGGTAGTGAGAGGCAGGCCAATCATGATAGTGCTAAAGATCTGCTTTAGAAGGGAAATGTATAGTGTGGGGCCCTCTGCTCCATTTGCCTGGTGGAGAGATAGCAGGGTCTTCAAGGAGTTTTCGCCCGGAGGAGCAGTGAGATTGTAATAGATGAGAGGAAATGCACCAATCATAGTCCCTAATGACAGGCTAAGCCCTGACCATGAAAACAGCTCGCGGCGACAGAAGAGTAACAAAAGCAGTCCAGCGGTTGCTACGAAAGGAAGGATCAAGAAATCGACCCAGAGTGCCAGCCCTACGATCAAGCCCAGCAGACCATAGACCAGGATACGCCTCCATTTTAACCACGTTGCTGGATGCACATCTGATGAGGGATGAGAGAGTGCAAGCCAGGCGGCAAGCAGAGAGATCAGGGCGGCGAACAGTTCTATTTCGGGGTATTCTCCAACAGCTTTGAGTTGACGCATAATGACGTCGGTTGATCCCAGGCTGAGCAGCACAACTATGAATAAGGCCAGCCCCCTGGTGTAAAGGAGACGAGTCAAGTAGTACATACAAATCAGAAATAAGATGAATAGGAGTAGCAAGCCCAGGCGCAACGCGAAGAGTGAGGGTCCAAGCAGGCGGAATAAAGGTGCAGCAATATATCCTTCCAGAGGACCCATGTAAGGCACACCATAAAAAAAGGTGGGGTGATCTCCCTGGTACGCTATATGCAGGGCAATCAGACCCATGTTGCCTTCATCGCTATTTGTAACAGGCCAATTGAAGTAGATGAGTATAAAACGCGCCAGCGTGGCTGCGGCTATCAGGGTACATATACAGAGGCCATAAGGACTTATGGAAAATCGCTTTGAATGCAATAAGCTGAGCATATTTCTATTCGTTTATTTCCTTTCTGTATGAAACTATATCCTATAATTATTTTAAATAAATTATTTTAAATTACAAGGAGATAAGTAATATGGTTATTATCGCAATGGATGAACTAATAATACGTGAAACTCTTCTGTCCACTCGCCAGCTGCGCTGGCTCGCCTTTTCTTAAGTTGGGTGTGAGCTTTGCTGCCACTGGCAGCAAAGCTCACACCCAACTTAAGACTCTTGCGATGTAGAGTTGAGACTGACTCTCAACTCTACAGGGTACTTTTTTGGCGGCGCGCATGACTCTGGAATTGCTCCTCTTACATGCAGGCGATATGATATTGACATCAGCCATCCACTTAAAAAGCGGGGTTTATGCCTACTTCTATAATTGAGAAGATAGAAGAGAGTGCTGTATGTAGCCGGGAGAATGCACCATGAGATTGAAAAGATAGAAGAGAGAGCTGTATGTAGCCAGGAGAACGCTACTATGAGTCAGAACACAGAAATAACTATGGCTAGAGATAGTCAGAACTTACCCCAAAGCATTGTCACCAAACCAACTCAACCTGTTGCTATGAAGCCGCGTGTGGTCATCGTGGGAGGAGGCTTTGGTGGGCTATACGCGGCCAGGACCCTGCATAATGCGCCAGTCCAGGTCACGGTAATTGACCGCAGCAACCACCATCTTTTTCAACCCCTGCTCTACCAGGTCGCCACGGCGGCTCTTTCACCTGCCGACATCTCTGCCCCGATTCGCGGTGTCCTGGGCAGGCAGGCGAATACCAACGTAATCTTTGCCGAAGTGACAGGCATAGATCTGCAAGAACAGTGTGTCTTGATGCACGATAAAGCGGCGCCCTTTGACTACCTGATCCTGGCAACTGGTGCGCGCCATAGTTACTTTGGACACGATGAATGGGAGCCATATGCCCCCGGCCTCAAGTCGATCACCGATGCTATCGCTATCCGGCGGAAGATTTTGCTGGCGTTTGAGGCCGCGGAAGTAGAGACCGACCTGGAGAAGCGGCGTGCCCTGTTGACTTTTGTCCTGGTTGGCGCCGGGCCTACGGGTGTAGAGATGGCCGGAGCCATTGCCGAACTGGCGCACAAGGCCCTGGCCGCGGATTTTCGGAATATCGATCCTACCTCTGCGCGGATCGTGCTTGTCGAAGCGGTACCGAGAATACTTGGGGCCTTTCCCGAGCCGCTGGCAAGAAAGGCGCAGAAGGCCCTGAATCGCCTGGGAGTGGAAGTGAGAACGAATGCCCCTGTTGAGGCCATAGATGCCGGGGGTGTGGTGATTGCTGGCAAATACCTGGCCGCGCAAACGGTGATCTGGACGGCCGGAGTAGCGGCCTCCCAGGCAGGCAAGTGGCTCGGGGCAGAGACGGATCGCGCGGGTCGAGTCAAGGTTTTACCCGATCTGACCATTCCTGGGCATCCTCATGTTTTTGTGATTGGCGACACAGCGGTCGTGATGCAAAATGGCAAACCGCTGCCCGGCGTGGCTCCAGTCGCTATACAGGAAGGTCACTACGTTGCCTCCGTGATTGAGCGTCGTGTAGCAGGCAAACAGGCAAACGCGCCATTTCACTACTTTAACAAAGGCAACGTGGCGACAGTTGGGCGTTCCTTTGGCATCGTCGAAATAGGTAAGATACGTATCGCAGGATTTATTGCCTGGGTGATGTGGCTGGCTATTCACATCTTTTACCTGATCGGTTTCCGCAATCGCCTGCTGGTAATGCTACAATGGGCCTGGGCCTATTTCACCTTCCAGCGCGGAGCGCGGCTGATTACATTCGATAAGTGTGCCGATCCTTGGGGTGACGTGCCAGCTAGCCGGTGAATCTTTCCGCGCTGAATGCTTCGATAAGGGCAGGAACCTTGCCTGTTAGGATCAACTCGGTAATGCTTTTGCCGGTGATGGCGCTGAGCATAATACCTACGCTGCCATGACCCACGGCGAGAGTCACGTTTTCCCAGTTGGGCGCAGGACCCAGGATAGGCAGGTTATCAGGCGTTTTAGGGCGCAAGCCTGCCCACATGTGCTCAATGGTGCAGCCGTCGAGGACGGGCGCAAGGCGTATGGCGGTATTGAGCAACCAGGCAATACCGCCAGCGGTGAGATGTTTATTAAATCCAACTTCTTCCTTGGTGGCACCTACGATGATCGTGCCATCGTTTTTAGGGGCAAGGTAGACAGCTTCACCAAAAATGATATGGCGCAGGTGTGAGGCCGGTTGGCGCAGTGCGAGTATCTGACCGCGTTGAGGATTGACCGGTAGGGGTAGATCTAGCCAGATACCACAATCAGCTGCCCAGGCACCGGAGGTGATGACGAGATGGTTGCAAGCGAGCGTGTCACCTTGTGCCGTGTAGACTCCCGTTACTTTCTTGCCTGAGCGCCGCAGTCCGAGAATCTCACTACGCTTGGAGAGGGTAGCTCCTTGACGTTCCGCGGCGCGAGCGAAGGCCTGGACGACTCGCGCTGCTTTTACCTGCCCTTCTTCTGGTGCGTAGATGGCGGCAGATACATCAGCGGCTAAATGGCTCTCACGCTGGCGAGCATCCGCACCGCTTAACCAATGCATCTCCAGGCCCAGTGGCTGCCATGCTTGCATGCGTTTGCTGAGATTGCCCATGTTTTTAGCGCTGCGGACGACGCGCAAGGACCCTGTTTGTTCATACTCAAGGGTGAGGTCACTGGCTGCTTCAAGTTCTGGCACTAGCGTGGGAAACAATTTCCAACTTGCGAGCATCAGGTCTGCCAAAACTCCCGGGCCAGAAAGCGATCCTAGAGGTGCGAGTAGACCCGCGGCAGCGCTCGATGCCTGCGCTCCGATCTCACCTGAATCGAGAATGTGAACATCTACTCCTGACTTCTGCAGGTAGTAGGCAATGGCGCAGCCAATAATACCGCCGCCAATAATAGCCACGTCAGTAGCGGGTGTGCTCTCCATGCTCATCTTCCTTACGCGCTTGATCAATCATCCAGAGATAGTTTACGCCAAGAAGAGCGTGTATGACAAATGTCTCTTGCTTGTAGCTAGCGCCATATGCATGTTTTGCGGAATCCTCACTGCCTACGGCAGTTCGCAGGGTTTATTTTATAAAGTATCTATTACCCAGGTGACTAAGATGTCTTCCCTGGCTGATGCAAAGTCATCAGAAGTCTATACCGCGCATTCCCGTTCGGTAACATGTTTATTTGATTTGACACGATAGCCTTAGCGGGATTTCCAGTTCAATTTCGTCGCGTAGGGGAATACCGTGATCGCCGATCAGGGGGATCTGAGGTTTGATCTTGCGCGACTGTTCGAGGGCATTCCTATGAATTGCCACCAGCACGAAACCTCTTTTCTGGTAAAAGCGTAATGCATTGATGTTGTCATTAGTCGTAATCAGCCACAATCGCTGGCAGTTTTGTTGGAGGGCTAGCTCTTTGACCGTCTCAATCAGAGCCGTGCCAATACCCTGGTCTGGCAGCGTACTGTCTATGGTTACAACCTCACAGCTATTGTCTGCCAGCGTGTAGGTCAGCAGCCCCACGACCTGTTCATTATTCCCGATGGCTATGAAGCCAGGCAAGCTGGAAGGCTGATAAGCCATACCATGCCCAACAACCAGGTCGACTCCCCAGCATTCGGCGATGAATTGTGCAACCATATTTTTGTCGTTGCCCATGAGGGGGCGAATATGGTAGGTCGACATATGCTCTTGTCTCCTTCTTAAAATATTAGATTGCTTGTGAAGTATTCAATCGTGGTAATGTCTCAATCCAGATTGTCCTCTCTTAAAACAACACCTCTTCCTTCGATGCGATTGCCCTGGATGTCGAATCAATGTTGCTTGACACCTCTACCACCAGCCTCTACAATATTTATAGCATACGAGTAATAGTAGCTCTCATTCGTTAGAACGAGCGCGGTATTCTGTGCCCTTGTGAGAGACAGGAGGGAGGACAACGATGGCAGACCACACGGGGCAGCAACTTGGGAACTATCGATTGGTTCGACGCCTCGGCGGGGGAGGCTTCGCCGATGTCTATCTGGGTCAGCACATACGTATTAGTAGTCAGCAGGCCGCGATCAAAGTCTTACATCTTACCGACGTCGATAAGGAGTTATTCCAGCACGAGGCCGAGCGAACGGCGGCCTTGCGCCATCCCAACATTGTGCGCCTTTACGACTTTGATATCCGGGATGGCATCCCATTTCTTGTGCTCGAATATGCTCCCAGCGGCTCGCTTGCCCGGCACAAAGGGCAGCGGCTCCCTATGAGCGACATTCTCCAGTATCTCAGGCAAATCGCACCCGCGTTACAATATGCCCACGATTCCGGCGTGATCCACCGAGACATCAAACCGGATAACATCCTCATTGGTTCGCAAGGAGAACTGCTGATCAGTGATTTCGGCATCTCCGTTATTTCGAAAACGGGGCGTACCTCGATTCAATCCCCATACAGCGTGAGTGGTACGCCCTACTATATGGCCCCGGAAATGTACAGGGGAAAGCCTGAGAGAGCGAGCGATCAGTACGCGTTGGCGATTATGATGTACGGGTGGCTCTGTGGCAAGCTGCCGTTTACCGAAGGCGATTTCATCGGGCTTGGCTATCAACATGCCCATGAGCCGGTCCCTGCCATGCACGAACAGGGGTTCGCTGTTCCTTCAGAGGTTGAAGCAGTGGTGATGACTGCGCTCGCCAAAGACGTGGGCCAGCGCTTTGGCAGCGTGCGCGCCTTCGCCGTCGCCTTCGAGCAGGCCAGCGAAGCCACGCGTCCGTTTCCTGGTCCTATCGTGGTCAATCCGTCATTCACTCGCCCTTCGCCTCCTGAACTGCCAGTTGCCGTCCCGCCGACCAGCTCAACCACTCCTCCCATCAGTACCAGCTCCCAGGACAAAAGCCAATCAGAGCCGCGACCAGTGCTCACACCATCCGACCTTGTCATGCAACCTCTCTCGCAACAGGGACAACCGAACGTACAACCACTAACGCCTCCAGCCCCACTTGCCGAGCCATTGCTCCAATCCATGCCCGTTCCTACTTCCCTCTATGGGAACCAGCCTGCGACGCAAATTCCATGGGAGCCTATCTCAGAAGTACCGGCTGCGCAAAGTGTCCGACCTCAGCCACCCAGACATGGTATCTCGCGCCGAGCCGTCATTATTGGCCTAGGGGTGATGGCGGGCGTGGGCGTTGCTGGAGGCGGTATCGCTTTGCTTGCGTCACTCAACGTCCCGCTTGGAACCACTCTGTATATCTATCGCGGTCATACTCAAGCAGTACATTCAGCGGTGTGGTCACCCGATGGCAAGCGTATCGCCTCGGCAAGTGATGATACTACAGTACAGGTCTGGAATGCCGGTGATGGCAGTAGTGTCTTGACTTATCATGGTCATGCTTATGCAGTAAATGCAGTAGCGTGGTCACCTGATGGCAAGCGCATCGCCTCGGCAAGCAGTGATACTACGGTGCAGGTCTGGAATGCCGGTGATGGCAGTAGTGTCTTTACTTATAGCGGTCATGCTAATGCAGTAAATGCAGTAGCGTGGTCACCTGATGGTATTCATATCGCCTCGGCAGGCGCGGATAATACTGTGCAGATCTGGGATGCTGGTAATGGCAGTGGTGCCTTTACCTATCAAGGTCATCCTCAAGCAGTACATTCGGTGGCGTGGTCACCTGATGGTATTCATATTGCCTCGGCAAGTGATGATCATACAGTGCAGGTCTGGAATGCTGGTGATGGTAGCGGCGCCTTTACCTATAGCGGTCATCCTCAAGCAGTAATTTCGGTAGCGTGGTCACCCGATGGCAAGCGCATCGCCTCGGCAAGTGATGATCATACAGTGCAGATCTGGAATGCCAGTGATGGCAGTAGTGCCTTTATCTATCGCGGTCATACTGAATTTGTATATGCAGTAGCGTGGTCACCTGATGGCAAGCGCATCGCTTCGGCAAGTGATGATACTACGGTGCAGGTCTGGAATGCTGGTGATGGTAGTGGTGCCTTTACCTATAGCGGCCATCCTCAAGTAGTAAATTCAGCAGTGTGGTCACCCGATGGCAAGCGCATCGCCTCGGCAAGTTATGATACTACGGTGCAGGTGTGGGAAGGGGCGTAGGGGGATGCCTGGGCAAGCCTGGTAGAGAAGCGAGGCACAGATGGTCAAGTTGAACAAGGTGTGTTCTCAACCCGCGCTTGTTTCGTTGCTCTTATTTTCTCCTGCGATGAGCATGATCTGCAACTTCATCTCGCATTGTGTTGACGGTCCTGGCTACCACGGGCAGTCATACCCGTCAACACAATTCGACCGCGAACTACCATAGGCAGTGAGGGTACAAAAAAGAGAGAGACCTGATGTCTTTTGTCTTATAATCATGTAGGTAAGATAAGATCTGGGAAAATAGCGCACGAAGGAGAAGCAGCATGGCAGAGAGTACACAGGTGCAGGCAACGTATGACGCGGCAATGCGTTTTGAGGTTACGTCAACCTCGGGTCACATGGTGACGCTGGACGGAGAGCATCAGGCCGGGTATAGTCCCATGGAGCTGCTGCTGGCCAGCCTGGCGGGTTGCTCGGGCATGAGTGTTATCTCCATTCTGCAGAAGAAGCAAGAAGACGTGACGCACTACGAGGTGCATGTGCGAGGAGTACGCGCCGAGACCTATCCACAGGTCTTTGTAGAGATAGGCGTCGAGCATATCATCACAGGACACCATGTACGCCCCATCTCAGTAGAAAGGGCCATCGAACTGGCCGAGACGCGCTACTGCGGTGTCAGTATCATGCTCGGCAAGGCTACGAAGTTAACGCATAGTTTTAAGATTTTTGAAGCGTAGCGTAGGTTTCGCAAAGCCCATCTCTTCAAGAATGTATGCTGTGCGGTATTGCTCTTCCGCGCTTGCCGTGAAAGTTCTAGCATCTCTTAGGAGCCAGCAGAGCAGATTGGCCCCTGGCGTGAGTCCCTGAGAATGTGATCTCAACTAAACCTCAACTAAATCTCACCCCCTTTACTCTTGATATTCCCGAATATTTCATTGATAATGAATGAGTCTATTTGCGAATCTCGTTTGTATCTGTGTTTGAAGAGAAAGCAGGGTATCTTATGAACGACCAACCAGGGCAACAACCGCAGTGGTCACCACAACAACCGCTTCCCGGACAACAACCGCAGTGGTCACCACAACAACCGCTTCCCGGACAACAGCCATATCCGTACGGCCAATCCCAATGGAACCAGCCACCGCAAATGGGTGGAGGTAAGGACTGGTTAACCACACTTCTGTTATGCATTTTTCTAGGGGGGTTAGGAGTTCACCGTTTCTATACAGGCAAAACTGGGACAGGGGTAGTTCAACTGCTGACGGCGGGTGGTTGCGGCGTGTGGTGGTTCATTGACTTTATTATGATCCTCACCAACAGTTTTACGGACAGTAATGGATACCCATTGGTCAAACACTAACCAGAAATACGAAGCGCTCAAGTCACTTGGGAAGGTAGGATTATATATCCTCCTTCCTGTAGGAATTCTATGTGTTCCGACCTCCTGGCTTGAATCCCGCCCCTCTATCTGCTTGATACGTTATGTGTTCGGCAGACCTTGCCCCGGTTGTGGCATGACCAGGGCTATCTCATGCGTCTTTCATGCTAACTTCACAAAAGCACTGCAGTACAACAGGCTGGTCGTGTTCGTGTTACCGCTCCTGTGTTATACATGGTTTCAAGCTTTGAGGA
>WNFM01281116.1_pt4 | contig 21223 bp, 23 predicted proteins | sample 5400271 | NCBI WGS metagenome assembly WNFM01 (sample SAMN13153352, study PRJNA577476) | soil metagenome | isolation source: 60 cm saprolite on Douglas fir-dominated hillslope | place: USA:California | collected 2013-09-17
CAAGAGCGATGGCGGAGCCGGGCGTGCCGGCATCGGCGGCACGGCTTCCGGCAATGGCGTCGTGTCGGCTTGTGGCTGCCAGGCAGCGACAATGGTGTTGGCCTGGTCGACTTCGTCATTGGCCATGTCGCGGGTCATCGAATCGCGCTTGGCGACGGCTTCGGCAACACCGCGATCAGCGGCCAGCTCATACCAACTCAAGGCCTGGACGCGGCTGCGCGACACACCCTGGGCATTGGCATAGAGATCGCCCAATGCCATCATCGCGCGACCGCTATTCAGATTGGCGGCCCGATTGTAATAATCCGCCGCGCGCTTGAAATCGGCTTCGCCGCTATAGCCCGATTGATAAAGCAGGCCAAGATTGAACAGCGCCTCGCCACTACCAAGTGACGCACCACGCAGATACCAGTCATGGGCGATCTTGGCGTTCTTTTCGACACCGATACCCTGCAGATAAACGGTGCCGAGATCCGCCATGGCCGGGACATTGCCGCCTTGCGCCAGGCGCTCCAGCCATTTGGTCGATTCGATGGGATTGGGGGCAACGGTGCCTTCACCCTTGCGATAGATGCTGACCAGATGCTGCTGGGCGACATCGAGATCCTGTTCGGCGGCCCGGCGATACCATTGCACAGCGGCGGCGACATCCTTCTCGACGCCCTGCCCGGATTCATAGAGGCGGCCGAGATTATACTGGGCATAAAGCTGGGCGGCGAAAATCAGATCAGCGGCGTCAGGTCCCAAAGCGCGACCATCAAACTGGGTCGGCAGGGTGCCGACATCGGCGGCGAGCTTGTACCAGGCCACAGCCTGACCGATATCCTGCGCCACGCCATCGCCACCACTCTCGTAGATCTTGCCAAGATTATAGGCAGCCACTGGATTGCCGAGCTTGGCCTCTTCCGCCAACAGCGGAATGGCGCGCGGCAGATCATTCGCCTTCATGGCCGCTTCAGCGGCGAGATAATCGGCATGAGCAGGCTGCAAGGCAGCACCGGCCAGCCAGGCGTAAAGCGCCATGGAGCCAGCGATTCCCGAAATCAGGCGGCGCGAAAGGCGTATGGTATTCATCTATTTGTCCAATTTTCCACGAACTGCCGCGACTTTAGCCGAAGCTGCCCAGGCTTTCAAAGACTGAACCGCCGCTAGAGCCGGATCGTTTCAGACGGAACCACGAAACGTTTCCGTCTGAAACGCGAATCTGCTTCTCCTCAATAAGATAGAGGACGATTCACGTTCGGGGCTGCGAGTCCTTGGCAGCTAGAAGGATGAATCCGGTCCCCGCAAGAAGGCAATCTCGTCCTCGGTGCTGGGTCGCCCCAGGGCCTCGTTGCGATGTGGATAACGGCCAAACCGCTCGATGATTTCCTGGTGGCGATGAGCGTAATCAAGCTGCTCGATGGCGTCTTCACGGTCTTCCGGTCCGGCGAGCTCGATCGCCCGGCTGAAGAGGTCGATCGCCCGCCGCTGGTCCGTAAGGCTCTCGCCATGTTCGAAGGGCAAATAGAAGAAACGCTGCTGCTGGAAGCTGGATTGCCGATCGAAACCCTTGGCGATGGCGCGTTCGGCGATGTCCCGGGCGCGCTGATCGCCGAGAAACGCCTTGGCGGCGTCGCGATAAATATTACGGGAAAACTGGTCAAGCAACAGCAACAGGGCCAGCGCCCCTTCCGGCGATTGCTGCCAGGAATCAAGCCCACCCATTTGTGCTTCATGAACGGCGACAGCAAAACGCAACCGAATCTCGTCGTCGAAGGATTTGTCCTTCTCGAACCAGAGGTGTCGCGCGTTCGGTGCGAACCAGAATGTCAGGATATCGCGTGGTGTGGTCATGATCTTGTTAGCATCGGCGGGATCTTGTTAGCATCGGCGGGCGGCAATCGACCGGTTGTCCGATCGCTGCCGCGATGCGATGCCGTGTCAGCTGTTGGCCTTTTGCATGCGCTGGATGGCTGGGCGGACCGCAACCAGATCGGCCAGCTTCTTCACATGGGGAAAGCGCTCATAGAGGCCCGGGCAGCATTCCTGCCAGGTCGAGAGCATGTAGCAGAAAATATCGGCGGCGCTGTAGCGGTCGCCCAGCAGATACGGGCCATGGGCAGCCAGCTGCTTCTCGACGTGTGCCCAGCATTCGGCGACCTCCGCCTGGGCCTGGTCCTTGACGCCGGCAGCGCCCTCAGCGGCGGCGGTATAGCGATCCGAATAATAGAAACGCAGATCGGCCGGCTGCAGGGTATTGGTCAGATACATCAGCCATTGCAGATAGGCGCCGCGCTCGGGATCGTCGACGGCCGGCGCTAGGCCGGCTTGCGGGTGGCGATCGGCCAAGAAGATGCACAGGGCGGCGGATTCGCTGATCGCCTGGCCATCCTCGAGGCCCAAAGCCGGGATGCGGCCGATCGGGTTGATCTTCAGATAAGCGGCCTCTTTATGCGCGCCGGTCGAGGTATCGACCAGCTGTGTCTTATAAGGGACGCCCAACTCTTCCAGCACGCCATGGGCGGCAACCGAGGCTGCCCCCGGCGAATAGTACAGCGTATACATAATATCTCCCCCGCATTCCGTCACGACGTGATCCAGGCAACGTCTTGTCGACGCGTGCCGGCGGCAGACTAGCGATAACCGAAATGCCGCGCCAGTGCCTTGGGTGCGGTCCTTGCCCCGCGGCATTTGCAGGGGTCCGAAACGAAACCGGGGCCCCATTGGGCCCCGGTTATAACAGCTAAGTCAGACGGTCGGTCAACGGCGATCGCCAAACAAGCGCAACAGCATGAGGAACAGGTTGATGAAGTCGAGATAGAGGTTGAGAGCGCCAAAAATGGCTTTCTTGCCCATCATCGCGCCGTCATCGCCAACCCAATAGCTTTCCTTGATTTTCTGTGTGTCATAGGCCGCAAGGCCGGTGAAAATCAGCACGCCCAATACCGATACGGCGAAATAGATCGCGGGGCTGCCTAAGAAGATGTTGACGAGGCTGGCGATAATGAGCCCAAACAGGCCCATTATCAAAAAACTGCCAAGACTGGTTAGGTCGCGCTTCGTCGTGTAGCCATAAAGGCTCATGGCGCCGAACGTTGCGGCGGTGATGAAGAACACCCGCGTGATGCTGGTTCCAGTATAGAGCATGAAGACGGACGAAAGCGACATGCCGAGCAGTGCTGAGAACGCCCAGAACGTCGCCTGCGCCGCCCCAAGACTCATCGTTCCAATGCGGAAACTGAAGAAGAACACCAGCGCCAAAGGTGCCAATGTGACAACCCAGCCAAGTCCGCTCATGCCGACGCCACGGGCTGTTCCCACATAAAGCAGGTTCTGAAGTTCCGGGACCGTTCCGAATAAATAAGCCAGCACGCCGGTCAGCACGAGACCGCCGGACATGTAATTGTAAACTTTCAGCATATAGCTGCGCAGGCCGACATCCAGTTCAACGGCACCGGTCTGGCCGCGCACGGCATATGGGCTATTCGGTCGCGTGACCATTTTCAGCTCCCTTAATTCTTCGTTTCAGGAGGTCAGTCTGGCACAGGCCGGACGTCCTCGCACCTATAGATAATAGGATGAAGTGCTCTGGTTTCAATAGGGAATGGCCTTGGGTGACCTAGGTTTCTTGGCATCAACGCCATGAAAAAGCTTGCGAAAACCTGATCCGACGGCAATAACCCAGGGCGGCGTCATGCCGGCTTGATCGTGACAGTTTCAGATCTTCGAGGGTCAAAACCCAATGAATCGCGTTTTCTCCGGCGTGCAGCCGACCGGCAACCTGCATCTTGGCAATTATCTCGGCGCGGTGCGCAACTGGGTGCGCATGCAACATGAGATGGACAGCATCTTCTGCATCGTCGATCTGCACGCCATCACGGTTTGGCAGGAACCGCAGGTCCTGCGCCAGGCAATCCGCGAGGTGACAGCTGCCTTCATCGCCGCCGGCATCGATCCGAAGAAATCGATCATCTTTCCGCAAAGCCAATGCGGGGCTCATGCCCAGCTGGCCTGGCTGCTGAACTGTGTCGCCCGCGTCGGCTGGCTCAACCGCATGACCCAGTTCAAGGAGAAGGCTGGCAAGGATCGCGAAAATGCCTCGGTCGGTCTCTATACCTATCCGGTGCTGATGGCGGCCGACATTCTGGCCTATCGCGCCACCCATGTGCCGGTCGGCGAAGATCAGAAGCAGCATCTCGAACTGGCACGCGATATCGCCCAGAAGTTCAACAACGACTATGGCGTCGAGTTCTTCCCCTTGCCCAATCCGGTGATCGGCGGCCCGGCCGCGCGGATCATGAGCCTGCGCGACGGATCGAAGAAGATGTCGAAATCCGACCCCTCCGATTACAGCCGCATCAACATGACCGATGATGCCGATGCGGTGGCCTTGAAGCTGCGGAAGGCGAAGACCGATCCGCTACCGCTGCCGGGCCGCGCCGACCTCGACGACAAGGGCCAGATCAAGGCTGAGATCGATGCCGCGAGGCCGGAAGCGGTCAATTTGCTGTCGATTTATGCCGCCTTGTCCGACCGCGCTCTGGCAGAGGTGGTCGGCAGCTTCGAAGGCCGCGAATTTTCCGCCTTCAAGAAGGAGCTGACCGATCTGGCGGTTGCGGTCCTCGGCCCGATCGGGGCGGAAATGAAGCACCTCCTCGCCCATCCTGACGAGATTGACGCGGTGCTGTCGGATGGTGCCGGCCGTGCCCGTGCCATCGCCACACCGATTCTGCGCGAGGCAGAGAAGATCGTCGGTTTCCTGCACGCCTGACCGACAACGGTGAGGCCCCGCGAGCGTCGGCATCACCTTTGCGTGAGCCGGCGTGTCAATACGGGCCCGCCGCCGGCCAGTTCGCTGCGACCGTTGGTGGCCTTGCCGCCGCCGCCGCGAGGCTCTATGTGATAGCGCATGTGCAAGCGGAGGTAGCGGTATGGCCAATGATCCTTTCCTCGATTCGAGCGGCGCGCCCCGTGCCGGTGGTCGGGCAGGTGGCAGCCGCTGGCGCGCCGTCAAGTGGCTGCTCGGGCTGATCGTGGTCGTCCTCTTGGCCTATTATCCGATCGGCATGCTTGTGGTGCACAAGATCGATGATGATCCGGACTATAAGGCACCGGCGGGACCGGCCGGGACCAGTCAGGCCGTGGCGGTTGAAGCTGCCTTGCTCAGCCGTGAGGTCAATCTCAATGGCTGGATCTCCAACGATCCGTTCTTCCTACCCGGTTACATGCTCGACAATATGCCGAACTTCCAGCAGGGCATGTTGCAGGCGATGCGGCGCTTTACCTTGGAATTGCAGGATCAGATCGGCCGGTCGCGGGCCTCCAGCAGTATCGACCCGGATTTGCAGAAGGCGGTCGGCTATCTGAACTACTCGCCCTTCGTCTGGTTTTGGAATCCCGCTGTCTCGCTGGCGCCGGCGGCCTCGTCGGAAGCGCAATATCGCGCAGCGATTCGTTCTTTGCAGACATATAATGATCGGTTGGCGCAGGGTAAGGCCACTTTCGAACCGCGCGCCGATAATCTGATGATGACCTTGGACGGCATCGGCAAGGATCTCGGCGATGCCTCCAGCGATATCGACAAGCAGATCGATGAGAATTCCGGCAACTGGCTGGATTTCACGGCCGATGATGTCTTCTACCGAACCAAGGGCTTGGCTTACGCCTATGGCATCATGCTGCGCGATCTCGGGATCGACTACAAACAAGTGATCCAGGAGAAGGGTGCCACGGCGATCTGGCAACGCATGGTCGGCAGTCTAATGGAAGCCGCCGCCCTGCGTCCCTGGGTGGTGGTAAATGGGCGCCCCGACGCCCAGCTCCAGCCCAATCATCTGGCGGCCGAGGGTTTCTACATCCAGCGCGCCCGCACCCAGCTCTACGAGATGACCGACATTCTGCAAAAGTAAGCGTCGACTATGTGGCGGGGGCAGTCCCCACGAAAAATCGGGGCCAGTCGCTTAGCTTATCTTCCCTCAGGAATCGCATGAGCGTAGGGTGGTATTGGCTGGTTCTGATGCCGAGTCGCATGGCTTTGAGTGCCGTCTTTGATGGCAGCCGATGATCGTGACGTGGCGATGACCGGTTGATGACTGATCTGCGGATGACCGCCGCCTCGTTCCCCTGCTGACCGCAGTTCCGGCCGATGGCGGCATGTCATCTCGTGTGCCCCTGATCGCTTCCGGCCTGAGGTTAGATCCTCGCCGACGGTGATCGGGCGGAATAGTGCTATCCACATCGACCTGCCGATCTGCGTGAGGAGAGGCAGTTGACAGATGCGGCATGGCCGGTTCCGCCGCGGGTGACGGCACCGCCGTGGACCAGCCATTGTGTTGCAGCGCGGTCCCGATCCTTGCCGGCGTGCCCGGGACCGGCCGCGTTGCCGGGGAGATATGGCGCCATGGCGCCACCGGCTGAACGACGTCGCCGGTAGAAGAAGAGATCGGGGCCGATGGGATCAGGGTCTATGGGATGTTGAGCGCCTTTGTGGACTGGCTGCTCAGTTTTCAGATCTATCTGCCGATCGCTGAGATCTCGATCAGCGTGGTGCTGTTGCTGGCGCTTGGTGGCGGCGTCGGATTTCTGTCCGGCCTGTTTGGCGTCGGTGGCGGCTTTCTCTTGACGCCGTTGCTGATCTTCATCGGCATTCCCCCGGCAGTGGCCGTCGCCACCCAGTCTAACCAGGTCGTCGCCTCCTCGGTCTCAGGCGTGATGGTGCATTGGGGGCGCGGCAATGTCGATCTCGCGATGGGGGTCGCCATGCTTGGTGGTGGTCTTCTCGGCTCGAGCATTGGCATCGTTGCTTTCTCGCTGTTGCGGCATTTCGGTCAGATCGATGTCGTCATCGCCGTTGCCTATGTGGTGACCTTGGGCACCATCGGCACCATGATGATGGTGGAATCGATCCAGGCGTTGCGCCGGGTGCGCCGGAAAGCAACACCACGCAAACTGCACCAGCATAACTGGGCGCATGGCCTGCCATTCAAGTGGCGCTTCAAGAAGTCGCGCCTCTATATCAGCGCCCTGCTGCCGATCGGCCTGGGGGCCATGGTCGGCCTGATGTCTGCCATTATGGGGGTGGGTGGCGCCTTTATGCTGGTGCCAGCCATGATCTATGTTCTTGGCATGCCGACCAGCGTGGTCATCGGCACATCGCTGTTCCAGATCATCTTCGTGTCCGGCTATGTGACCATCCTGCAATCCTGGCAGAACCACGCCGTCGATATTCTGCTGGCCTTGTTGCTGACAATCGGGTCGGTCGTCGGGGCGCAGGTCGGCGGTCGCATTGGGATTAAGCTCCCGGGTGAGCAGTTGCGCTTCCTGCTGGCCCTGTTGATCGTCGCCGTGGCGGCCTTGCTGCTGGTCGAATTGGTGCGCCAGCCGGCGGACCTCTATGCCATCATGGCGATTGGAAGCTCCCATTGAGCGGCGATCCATCTCTTGAGGCGTGGCAATCGGATGCCCGCTGGCATCGCCCCTCGGCGCGGCAGCGGGGCCGCCGGTCAGTTGCTCTCCTCTTTTTCGTCATCGGCCTCTTGATCAATTTGGCGACGGGATCACCTGGCGCTGCGGCAAAGAGCATCGTCGCTGACATTGACCATCATCTGATTGCCATCACCACGGATTTTTCCGGTGATGACGTGCTGATTTTCGGCGCCGTTGATCAACCGGGCGACGTCGTCATGGCGCTTTGGGGCCCCCTGACATCGGTACAGGTGCATCACAAGGAGCGGATCGCCGGCATCTGGATCAATCGTGAGACTGTTACTTTCGGCGATGTGCCGAGCTTTTACGGAATCGCATCGTCGCGACCGCTCGGCGATATGCTGAAGCCGGAGATGCTTGACCGCTACCAGCTCGGCGTCGGCCGCCTGCAGATCAAGACACTGGCCGCCGATGTCCAGTCGCTGGATGAAGTGCCAGCCTACCATGACGCCTTGCTGCGGCAGCGACAGCAAGGCAGCCTGTTCGCCGACAAGGTTGGGCGTGTAACATTTGTCGGTGACACCTTGTTCCGCGCCAATCTGCGGCTGCCATCGACCGTGCCGACCGGTAAATTTCTGGTCGAGGTCTATCTGGTGCACAACGGCGAGGTGGTCGATGCCCAGACCATCCCCCTGGTGATCAGCAAGGTTGGTTTTGGCGCCGATATCTACCGCTTTGCCAATAAATACGGCTTCGCTTATGGTGTCATCGCGCTGATCGTATCGCTGTTATCGGGCTGGTTAGCTCATTTGATCTTCCGCCGGAGATAGTCATGGCTGCTGAATCCCCGCAGGTGCCCCCGGCCGCATCGTCATCAGGCGAGCAGCCCGCGTCGACCGGCGACTCCGCCATTGGCCGGATATTCTTGGTCGTCATCGATGAATCGCCGGAATTGAAAGCCGCCTTGCGTTATGCCTGTCGACGCGCCGCCAAATGTGGTGGCCGCGTGGCGATGGTACATATCACCGAGCCGACCGGTTTTCGGGAATGGCGAGGCGTCAGCGACCTCATTCGCGACGAGGCAAGGCAGCAGGCCGAAGCCATCATGCAAAAGACCGCCGCCGAAGTCGCCAAGCTCTCCGGCAAGGTGCCCGTGCTGTATTTTCGCGAAGGTGACCGGCGCGAAGAGGTCATGAATTTGATCGACGAGGAATTGACCATCTCCATTCTGGTGCTGGGTGCTTCGACCGGGCCCAAGGGCCCTGGCCCCCTGATCACCGCCTTGACTGGCAAATTCATCGGTAAGTTGCGGGTTCCAGTGACCATCGTTCCCGGCAATCTGACGCCGGAAGACATCGAACATATTGCCTAGTTGACGATGCGTTGGAAACCCGCCTCGGCAGGTTCTGCCGCTTCCAATGCAGGCGATCGCCTGATCTCCCCCTGAATCGACGCAGCCCCGTCTGGCACGCCAATTGCTGATTGCATGGCAGAGGAACCACGCAATCGAGGGCTGAAGCCATGGCTGCTTCGATCAACGGATCACAGATCCAATCGGCCGCGCAGAGTCTGGCCGCCTATCTGCAGGCCTTGCAGGCCAAGACTGACGGCACGAATCTCAATCTTGGCGGCAAGAGTGCGGGTGGCGACATCGCCACCGCGACAACCGTTGTCAATGGCAGCGGGCAGACCAGTAAAAGCGGCACAACTGCCAAGGATCAGGCCGAGCAGGTCAGCAGCCAGCCGCTTGACGTCGTTAATTTGTCTGCCGAAGCCCAAAGATTGCTGGCCAACGCCCAGGCGCCGAGCCAGGGCCCTGGCAGCCTTTCAACTTTGCTCAACACCAATAACAATGCAGTGGCAACGCCGGATGACCCGTTCGGTGCCGGCTATGTCGGTGCGATTGCTCGGTTCCGGCAATGGCTGTCGCAACCTTTGGGCCAACCGATCCCCACGCCATTCGGTCAGACCGATGCCAGCACCAACATCAACAGCAGTAAAAACGGCACCAGCGGCAGTGGCGACCAAAGCACGGCGAATGCCGCCGCACCGATCACCTCGACCAGTACCTGATGTCGCTCAACGTCACCGGCTATCCGCTCAGCACGACTGGGCAAACGGTCGCCGATCCGACGCGGACAACCACGACCGCGACGACCACGGATGCGATGGCGAGCGCTGGCAATTCCGCGAGCGCGGGTGATCAAGTCTCTTTGTCCGCACAGGCGCAGCAATTACTGGCCGCCAGCAAGCGCGGTGCCCTGATCTTCGATGCTGTCGGTGCAACCCTCGGCGGCAAGCGCGTCGCCCTGACCGATATCATCAACAGCACCGACGGCACGTACACGGAAACCGAGCGCAAAGCCGCGGTGCGTCAGATCAATCAACGTGAAACGGCGGGCTTCCGCTGGGCCAAGCCCACCACTCAGGATCCGGTCGCGATGAAGCAATATTACGCAACCTATCTAAGCTATCTGACCAAACTGCCACCGGAAGAACAGAATAGCGCCCGCTATAAGGGTCAGACCGATGTGGCGCGCAAACTGATGAAAGAGGCAGACCGCCAGATTGCCTTATCCAGCGTCAAGCAAAGCAATCTTTCCACCTATGGCAACACAGATAATCTCTTTGGACCCTTCATGGCGCGACTGAGTTCGAAGGTCTCGCAGCAACTGGCTGGGTTGCCGGCTACCAATCTGACGTCGACGGCCCGCTATTTTCAACAGGTCATCAGTCACACGCGTAGCGCTGAGCAGGTGCTGGCGACACCGGAGCCCAAAACCAGCACCACTGGGTCCAACACGACCGCGACGACAGGATCAACCAGTACGCAGGCCTGAGCCGCGCGTGACGATCTGATTCTCCGTCAGCGCGGGAGGCCGAAAACCTCTTCCGGTTGATCGAAACCACGCAGATCATATTTGCCCAGCGGCACCAATGTGCTGCCACAGGGCGATGCAAAGGATCGCGAGGCCAGCAGTACTTCATCGAGCGGCCGACACAGATCGCCGATCCGCGCGGCCAGGTTCACCGCCGGGCCGATCACGGTAAAATCAAGGCGGGCCAGATCATGCGATACCACACCAATATTGCCGTAGGTGACGGAACCAGCATGCAGGCCGATGCCGATCTTCAATGGCTTTTTCCCGGCGCTGGCGCGTAATTCGTTCAATTCGTTGATCGCTTCCAGAGCCTCCTGGGCAGCGGTCAGGGCAACGCGGCATTGCCGGTCGCGATCGAGATCATCGAGCATCGGGAAAATTGCCAATACCGCATCGCCGATGAATTTCAGGATCTCACCGCCATTGGCATGGACCGGCCGCGCCACCGCATCAAAATAATCGTTCAACAGGGCGATCACTTCATCGCGTGGCATCTTATTGCTGAGCCGGGTGAAATCGCGCAAATCGCAATACCAGACAGCCGCCGCAATGGTGACACCTTCGCCGCGCTGAATGGCGCCGGCAAGGACCCGTTGGCCCGGGTCGCGACCGAGATAGACCTCCAATAGGGCCCCGGCAAGGCGGCGGGTTTCCAACATTTCGACGATCATCGCCAGGATCGGCACGATCGCCTCGAAGGCAGAGAGCTGGGCATCGCTGAAGCCGCCCGGCTGGTCCGTGGTTATGGACATGCTGCTGCGGACAATGGCGCCGAAATTCAGGGCAAAGAGGGCATAATCGGTGGCACCCAGCTCGCGCATTTCCGTCAAAATCGGGAAATCCATCTGCGCATCCGGTCCTTCGAGGCGCCGCCGGATGCGTTTGATGCCGAATTCATACAGTTGTCGAATCGGGCTTTTCGTATAGGCGGCGCTGTTGATGACCGAGAAATCCCGCGTCACCATGCTGATTTCGGTATCGCCCCGCGACCAGCTATAGCCGATCGCGGCAATCTGGGGGTGCAAGGTGCGCTGGCCGACATTGAGCCGCAGCAAGGGAAATCCGGCTTCGGCCAAATTCTGGACCAAACCTAACAGGAATCGGGGCATGTCCTGGGTAGATCTGCCCTGCTCCAGCAGCCATTGAAAGGTCTTTTCGACCGCCGGACAGGCCAGGTTTCCGGTGGCGTCGCGGGCACAATCCTCGCCCTGGGCCGCGGCTTCCTTGGCCAAAGCGCGACCCAGCATTGCCGTCATATCAGCCTGACCGGGCAGGTGATCGGCGCCATTTCCAGTCTCTCGGTCGCTTGTAGTGTCGCTCATAACCATAACCATTTTGCGGTTGAAGCCGGCTCGTCGATCAACCATGTTCGGTACATGATATCTCGTAAGAGATTAGTGGAGCTATGTAATGTTCATTCAGACTGAAGAAACCCCAAATCCTGCGACCCTCAAGTTTTTGCCCGGTCGCAGTGTCGTTTTGCAAGGCACAGCTGATTTCGACAGCGCGGTGGCGGCGGAGCGCTCGCCTTTGGCGACACGCCTGTTTGGCACCGACGGTGTGGTCCGCGTTTTCCTGGGCAGCGACTTCATTACCATCACCAAGACTGATAGCAAGGATTGGTCGGTTTTGAAGCCAACCCTGCTTGGCATCATCATGGAGCATTTCACCACTAACCAGCCAGTGCTACTGGAGTCGGGTGAAGCTGCCGCGACGCCGAGCGCCACGGCTCATGAGGATGATGACGAGATCGTTGCCCAGATCAAGGAACTGCTCGATACGCGGGTCCGCCCGGCGGTGGCACAGGATGGCGGCGACATCGTCTTCCATTCCTTCGAGGAAGGTATCGTCTATCTGCATATGCAGGGATCCTGTTCGGGCTGCCCCAGTTCGACGGCGACCCTGAAGATGGGTATCGAGAACATGCTGCGGCACTATGTGCCGGAAGTGATCGAAGTTCGACCGGTTTGACGAGGGCGTGATGCCGGATCAGTTGGCCCGCCGGGGGCAACCGCTCGATCAGACAGTGCTCGATCAGATTTTTCTCGAAGCTCACACGCAGCGGCGCTGGCTGGACAAGCCACTGCCGGATGCGGTTCTGCAACAGGTCTATGATTTGGCACGCATGGCGCCGACCAGCGCCAATTGCCAGCCGTTGCGTATCCTTTTCGTGCGCAGCCCCGAGGCCAAGGAGAAGCTGCAACCCTGCCTGTCCAAGAGCAATAAAGCGCAGACCATGGCAGCACCAGCCACGGCGATTTTTGCCGCCGACTTCGAGTTCTATGAGTTGATGCCGCGGCTTTACCCGCAAGCCAATGCCAGATCCTGGTTCACCGGCAGCGAAGCCACCATCCGCAATACGGCGGAGATGAATGCCGCGCTGCAAGCCGCTTACGTCATTCTGGCGGCCCGCAGCCTCGGTCTCGATTGCGGGCCGATGGGTGGGTTCGATAAAGCCAAGACCGATGCCGCCTTCCTTGCCGGCAGCAAATGGAAATCGTTGTTCCTCTGCAATCTTGGCTATGGCGATCCCGCCGGCTATCGGCCGCGCAATCCACGGCTCGATTTCATGGAAGCCTGCAAGATCGCGTGATCTTGCTTGCCGGGCCCGGTGCCTGGGTCGCCAATATCATCGCTGTCCAAGGGCACTTCTGATCTTCCGATCGGTTTGATATTGGCTGAGGGCATAGGCTGACCAGATAGCGGCCGGAATCCAGCCGATCAACGTGATTTGCAAGATCAGGCAGATCAACCCGGCAAAGGGCCTGCCAATCGTGAAAAATTGCAGCCAGGGGATCAGGATGGCCAGGATCAATCGCATGCTTCAGCCTTTGTGATCAGGATTGGACGGCGCACCTGACGGGCACTGATTTGTTCCCGGCATAAATGGTCGCGTCAGGTTAATTATGCATGAGTTGGCTTGGTATCAAGCCAATCGCCAACAGCAACCTGCAATTTCGGCTGGGCAGCTTGGTCCGCCTTGTTTCGACGGTTGTCCAACCAGGAATTATGCTAGAGGAAAAGTGGCTGCCACCGGTTCATATTTTGGCAGTAGGGCGGCTGCCGCAGTGTCTATGTCCGAGACAAGGCCCAGCTTGCATCAAATCATCCTTGGCATGAAGGCGGATGGCAAGACTTGACCGCAATAGCAGATAAGGGCGATGAGGCGATAGCCGCGGCGCTGCCGGACGTCGATGGTTACGTCACGGGTATCGCTTATCCGCGGCGTTACTATCGCGAGCTCAATCCTGCCGCGATTGCTTTTGCCGCCCAGCAATGCGGCTATCCAGCGCCACGTCTCGACCAGCCTTTCCGCTATTTGGATCTTGGCTGTGCCCATGGCTACGGCCCGACATTGTTCGCCGCCTTGTTTCCGCAAGGGCAGTTCCTCGGCGTGGATGTCAACCCCGAGCATATTGCCAGTGCCGAGCGCCTGCGGGCTGAAGCAGGGATCGACAACGTCGTTTTTCATGCCACCTCTTTTGCGAAAATGGTGGCCGATACGACAGCGCCGAAAGCTGACTGTGACTTCATCGTGATGCATGGCGTGATGAGCTGGGTCAGTGACGCGGTGCAACGCGACATCGCCATCCTGATCGAGCGTCGGCTAAAGCCAGGCGGCATTCTCTATGTGAGTTATAACTGCCAGCCCGGCTGGGCGGCCAAGATGCCGATACGCGAATTGCTGGTTGACGCCTATCACCTCTCCAGCGGCACGACGGTTGAGGAGCGGTTAAGCCAAGCTTTGGCTTTTCTACGTCGCTTGGCCGAAAGTGGCGTGCAGTATATCAGTGCCAATCCCAGCCTGACGCCGCTCCTGGAAATGCTGGAAGGCCAAGAGGCGGGATATCTCGCCCATGAATTCCTGAATCGCCACTGGACCGTCTTTTATCACCGCGACATGGCGGCCCGGATGAAGGCGACTGGGCTCGACTATCTTGGTTCGGCAAATGCGGCGGATAATATTCGCCTGCTCGCGGTGCCGGAAAAGCCAACGGCCCTGATGGATGCCATCCCCGATTTGGTCATGCGGGAAACAATGCGGGACATGACGCTGAACCGACAGTTTCGCCGTGATCTTTATGGCCGCGCCCTGACAGCTTTGCCCCTGACATCCTATGTCGCCGCCCTGAAGACAACGCGCTTCGTTTTGGCGCGGCCGCGACTGGACTGCAATCTGACCGTCAAACGTTCTTTCGGCGATGTCGCTCTCGACGCCGCCATCTTCAATCCCTTGCTGGACCGACTAGCCGCGGGTTCCGCTGGTTTTGATGAGCTCAGCGCCGTGCCGCCCTTAATCGACTGGGGCATCGCCGATCAAAACCAGGCGATCCAGGTACTGGTCGGCGCGGAATTCGCGCGGCCTATTGTGGCAGGTGCGGGCGTCATGCCGGACAGCGAGGCGGTGCAACGGTTCAACCAGGCTGCCACCAAAGCCGCGCTGGAGGCCGGACGCAATGACGTGACACTGGCCGTGCCCACCTTATCTGACGCGCGGGTTGTGTCCCTCAAGCCGGCGGTGCCCACCTCTGATTGAGGCGAGCCGGCTCTCAAATCAGGGCCTGTTATCAGAGGATTGCCGCAGACGGGGGGTCTGCAAGAACCAGCCAAATGCCGAATCGGCGCAGCAACGACCTACATCAACGGACGTGTCAGGCTGGCTTGATCGACCACCGGATAATCGCGGGATTTGAACAGCTGATAATGCCACCATTCGTTCTTATAAAAATCCCAGCCCGCGGCCGACATCAGGCCCAACAGCAGGAAGCGGTTGCGCTGGGCTTCCAGGCTGATATCGGTCCGGGCGTGATGAGCCTGGTCGGCAAAGGAATCGAATTCCGTACCCATATCCAATTCGCGGCCGGCGGCATCGATCAGGGTGAGATCGACGGCAATGCCCCGGGTATGGATGCCGCCTTTACGCGGATCAGCGACGAATTCCGGATCTGGAAAAGCGTTCCACAAGGCCCACTGACCCTCAACCGGCCGATAGGCATCGAAGATCTTGAAACGCAGGCCCAAGGGCCGGGCCAAGTCGATGGCACGCCGCAGGCAGACGGCGGCCTCCGGGTGCAGATAGCAATCAGCATGGCGATAGATCTGCTTGCCGGTGACGTTATCCGGCGTCGCATAAGCCAAAGCGATGTCGACATCGAAGGCCTTTTGGTCGATCGTCACCAAGGCGGCCGCCTTGTCCGATGCCGTCGATGCAATTGTGCTGGGTGCGGCGGTCATGTTGCAAGCCATCCATTTCGCGGTTATTCCCAAGTGGAACTAGCAGACTGCAACCATCCTGGCAAAGCGCAACAATGCAACAGACCGCTGCATCAACTGCAGACTTAATGGCAACCGATCGAGGGGCGATGCCCCAGACCGAGCCCGGTACGATCCTGGCGATCGATGCTGCCGGACACACCTGCTCGGCAGCACTTTGGCGGGGCAACGCCATCGCTGCCGCAGAAAGCCGCGTCATGTCGCACGGACAGGCAGCCGAGTTGCAGCCGATGGTAGATCGAGTGATGCAACAGGGGCATCTCGACCTGCGGCAGCTAGAGCGGGTGGCCGTCGCGGTTGGACCCGGTGGATTTACCGGGCTGCGAATTGGCCTGGCGACGGCCCGCGGCCTTGGTCTGGCGATCGGTTGTCCGGTGGTCGGGATCAGCAGTTTTCAGGCCGCTGCCGCACATATCCTGGAGGCGGTCATGCCGCCGCCGACCGGTGATATCCTGGTCGCCCTGGACAGCCGGCGCACCGAGCCATATATCGCCAGATTGACCCCGGATCTAGCCTTCCGTCAGCCGCCGCGGCTGCTCGACCGCGATGAAATCGCTGATTTGCTCGGCGCGCAGGGTCTTGCGGCGATCTGTGGCGATGGCCTTGCTGGCCTGTCGGGACTGATTCCAGATGCTCTTCGCCAAATGCCCGGCGGGAGTGATGCCAAGGCCGTCTTGCATCTCGCTTGTGATCCGGCTAGGCGATTTGATTTGCCGCCTGATCCCCACTACCTGCGGCCACCCGATATCTCGCAGCCGAAGGCGCGGCTGTGATCCGGCGCTCATTCTCTGACCGTCGATCAATCACTGGGTGCCAGCAATGATGCCGCCGGCAATCAGGGCGCTGGGAGCCTTTGATTTGCAGCTGCTAGCAAAAATGCACAAGATCTGCTTTACGGCGCCCTGGGATCAGCCGTGGTCGGCCGCCAGTTTCGCGGAAGTTCTCGCCATGCCGGGCGCCGCTGGCTGGCTGATCAGCCATGACGAGCACCCCCTCGGCTTCATCGTGACCCGCAGCGTGTTGGATGAGATGGAGATTCTGCTGGTGGCGATTGATCCGGCACAGCGCGGCCGCGGTTATGGCGGCCTGCTGCTCGATACGGCGATTGCCGCCGCCACACGGGCTGGGATCACGAGCCTCTTTCTCGAGCAGGCGGCGCCCAACGTGGCTGCACGCGCGCTTTATAGCAGCCGGCAGTTTCATGAAGTCGGACTGCGGCGCGGCTATTATCACGGGCCGGCCGGTGACGTTGCCGATGCGCTCGTCCTGCGGCTGGGGCTGAGCCGGTGCCGCAGTGATCAACCAGCAATGGAAAAACGGTAATATTATTATGTGAAATTTGCAAAATTCTCACTAACAGTGAATAAAAACCAATAAAATTCCGCAATTCCCAGTGAGATCTTTTGTTTTGTTACTCTGCTTATTGCCATTGTTCGTTGCTGACCGCAGCACCATCAATTAAACTGGCTCAATAATAGAAAAAAGGGTGAGCGAATGACTGACGAGAGCAAGCGTCAGGTGCTGCTACCAATGGTAACCGAAATAGTTGCGGCCCATTTGTCTAATAATACTGTCGCTATTGGTGATATAAACCGGTTGATTAATGAGGTTTATGGCGCGCTGACGACCTTGTCGCAAACTGGGACCGTTGCCCCGGCGGTTGTCCCCCAGGAACCGGCGGTCCCGATTAATAAATCTGTCCGTCCAGATCACATCATCTGCCTGGAGGACGGCAAGAAGCTGAAAATGCTCAAGCGACATTTGCGCACGGCCTACGGCCTGTCGCCGGATCAATATCGCGAAAAGTGGAGCTTGCCGGCCGATTATCCCATGGTGGCGCCGAATTATGCCAAAAAGCGCAGTTCCCTGGCCCGACAGATCGGGCTTGGCACTGGCGGCCGACGTCGTTAAGTCTTTCTTGAACCGATCGTCGGGCGATTCTGCTTGGCCGGCAAGCGCTAGTCCGGGCAAAATGCGGCCGACAGCGCGGGCTGGCGGTCGTGATTGACCAAAGGGTTTCAAGCCGAATCCGGTCCGGCAGCAATAAGGGTGGAATCTGTGAGCGTCGTATCCCGCTTGGAACAATTATGTCAGGACAAGGGTCTGAAAATGACCGAGCAGCGCCGCGTCATCGCGCGCGTGCTGTCCGAAGCGGACGATCATCCCGATGTTGAACAGCTCTATCGCCGGGCGACCAAGATCGATCCGGGTATTTCGCTGGCGACGGTGTATCGGACGGTGCGTCTATTTGAAGAGGCGAGCATTCTGGAACGGCACGACTTTGGCGATGGGCGCGCCCGTTACGAAGAGGCGCCGGCCGATCACCATGATCATCTGATCGATATTCAATCCGGCGAGGTGATCGAATTCACCAATCCTGAAATTGAAAAACTACAGCATCGCGTGGCGGAGCAGCTTGGCTACAAGTTGATCGGCCATCGTCTCGAACTCTATGCCGTGCGACTGAACGGCAAGGGCAAGAAAAAATGAGCTTGGCAACAGCGACCGCGTTACGTCCGGTCGAGGTTCGCGTTGGCAGCCTGGAAATCCGCCTGGCTGAAAGCGCCGCGGAAATCGCTGCTGCGCAGCATCTCCGCTATCGCGTCTTCTATCAGGAAATGAGCGCTCAGCCGACGCCGGAAATGGCGGCGGAGGCGCGGGATTTCGATAGTTTCGACCCTTATTGCGATCACTTGATCATCATCGATCACGATCTCGGTGGTGGTCCGGGGGCAATCGTGGCGACCTATCGCCTGTTGCGGCGTGATGGCGCTGCCCGGCGGGGCCAGTTCTATTCGATTGATGAATATGATATCCGGGCCATCGTCTCGCATCCGGGCGAAATTCTCGAGCTTGGTCGTTCCTGCGTCGACCCACGCTATCGCACCAAGGCAGCGATGCAATTGTTGTGGAAGGGCATCACCGATTATGTGATGCATTACAAGATCGAGATCATGTTCGGTTGCGCCAGTCTGCCGGGAACCGACCCGCAGCAGCATAAGATCCCGCTCTCATATCTGCATCATCGCCATTTGGCACCACTCGAATATCGAATGAAAGCGGTGCCGGATCGGTATGTCGATATGAATATGCTGCCGCCGGATGCCTTTGACGATAAGCGCGCTTTAGTCGGCTTGCCGCCACTGATCAAAGGCTATCTGCGCCTCGGCGGTTTTGTCGGCGAAGGTGCCGTTGTTGACCATCAATTCGGCACCACGGATGTCAGCATCGTCGTCGTTACCAATCTGGTAACCGACAAATATTACAAGCATTACACGCGAAGCGAATCCGGCGGCGGCGCGCCATCTGATGGACTCTAAGAACGCCCCGGCGGCCGCTGTCAGGCAACTGGCCAAGCCTGATGCCGGCGGGCCCGGGCGCGGCCAACGACGGATCAGCCGGCGTGAAGCACAGCAGTTGAGCCAGTCGATATCCGGCGCCGAGTGCGATGACGAGCCGATCTCGTTGGGATCGAGTTGGCTGGCGACGTGGCGACTCACCGTCTATTTCTGTTTGACGCTGTCGTTGATGCCGCTGCAATTCATGCTGGTGCTGACGCACCTCCGCTTCGCCGAGAGATTGCCGCTTTATTATCATCGCCTGTGCTGCAGGATTTTTGGCTTCGATATCGTGCAACTGGGTGACATTTCACGGGTGCGGCCAACCCTCTTTGTCAGCAATCATAGCTCTTATCTCGATATACCCATCCTCGGCTCGATCGTGCCAGCCAGCTTCGTCGCCAAGACCGAGGTGGCCAACTGGCCTGGTTTTGGTTGGTTGGCCAAGTTGCAGCGCACGGTCTTCGTCGATCGCCGCCGCGGCACGACCCACCGCCAGCGCGACAAGCTCCAGATGCGACTCGAAGCAGGCGACAATCTGATCCTGTTTCCCGAAGGTACCTCGAATGATGGCAACCGCGTCCTGCCCTTTCGCAGTGCCCTGTTGTCGGTGGCGGAGCGTCAGATTCAGGGGCGGCCGCTGGTCGTGCAGCCGGTTTCGATCAGCTATACCGGCCTTAATGGGGTTCCGCTGGGGCATGGATTACGGCCGCTGCGGTCGTGGTATGGTGACATGACGCTCGGCAGTCATCTGTGGCATTTCTGCCGCTTGGGCCGGGTGCGGGTGGTGGTTGAATATCATCCCGCGACCAGCATCAGTGCCTTTGGTTCCCGCAAGGAACTGACGCGCCATTGCTTCGACCTGGTCGCCACGGGGGTTTCATTGGCGCTGGCGGGCCAAATCGGCGCAGCGCCGCAGGTATTGGCCAAAACCGACCAAAAACCTTAACAATGTCAAAAGGTTAAACTGGCTTGTTGAGTTCTGCCAAATCGGCTACACGAGAATGAGCGGCCCGTGCTAGACTGTAATTGATGACCAACCGCACCAAACCATCGAGCCAAGCCGGGGAAAGTTGAACGGAACGACCTTGGCCAAAAAACTCTTCATCAAGACCTATGGCTGCCAGATGAACGTCTATGACTCTGACCGCATGGCAGATGTCCTGGCGCCGCTCGGTTATGTCGCAACCGATGATCCGGCCAAGGCCGATATGGTCATTCTCAATACCTGCCATATTCGCGAGAAAGCATCCGATAAGGTCTTCTCCGAACTTGGACGACTGAAGCAGACCAGAGACCAGCGTCAGGCCCAGGGTGAAGACACGATTATCGCCGTGGCTGGCTGTGTGGCGCAGGCCGAAGGAGCGGAAATCCTGCGCCGGGCGCCGCAGGTCGATATCGTGCTTGGTCCCCAAACCTATCATCGTCTGCCGGAAATGGTGGCGCGTGCCGCGCGGGCCAGTGCCAAGCGCATGGCCGGACTGGCAGCGCAGACGCCGATGACCGTGCGGCAGGGCCAGGCCGGCATCCTGGAGACGGATTTTCCGGTCGAATCGAAATTCGACCACCTGCCTGAGGCGGCAACCGCGCCGGGTGTCAGCGCCTTTCTCGCCATTCAAGAAGGCTGCGACAAGTTCTGCACCTTCTGCGTCGTTCCTTACACGCGCGGTGCCGAATTCTCGCGGCCGGTGGCGCAGTTGGTTGCTGAAGCGCGCCGTCTGGTCGATCAGGGTGCGCGCGAAATCACCCTGCTTGGGCAGAACGTCAATGCCTATCACGGTGTGGCACCCAAGGGTCGGCTCAACAGGGGCGGCGAGGCCGAATGGGGTCTTGCGCTTTTGATCCGGCATCTTGCCGAGACGGTCGATGGCTTGGCACGGATCCGCTATATGACGTCGCATCCGCGCGACATGGATGCGGATCTGATCGCGGTCCATGGCGATCTGCCACAATTGATGCCCTTCCTGCATCTGCCGGTGCAATCCGGGTCCGATCGCATTCTGGAGGCGATGAACCGCCAACATAAAGCCGACCGCTTCCGTGATATTGTCGGGCAGCTGCGTCGGGCGCGGCCTGATATCGCGCTCTCGTCCGATTTCATTGTCGGATTTCCCGGCGAAACCGATGCCGATTTTGCCGCGACCATGAATCTGGTCGCCGAGATCGGCTTTGCCCAATCCTTTTCTTTCAAATATAGCCCACGCCCCGGTACCCCGGCAGCGGCGATGGAATACCAGGTTCCGGCGGCTGTGGCGGACGAGCGTTTGCAGCAATTACAGGCTTTGCTCAATCAGCAATTGGAAGATTTCAACCGGCAGATGA
>WNFM01217566.1_pt2 | contig 21200 bp, 22 predicted proteins | sample 5400271 | NCBI WGS metagenome assembly WNFM01 (sample SAMN13153352, study PRJNA577476) | soil metagenome | isolation source: 60 cm saprolite on Douglas fir-dominated hillslope | place: USA:California | collected 2013-09-17
GATCGTGAAGAACTGCGCCTGAAGCTCGCCGGGCCGTCCAGGCCGGTGCTCGTCGAGGCGCTGCCGGAGAAGTACTGGCGCGACTGGCACCTGCCCGGCGCGCGGCACCTGCCGCACGACGAGGTGGACAGGCTCGCGCCCAACGTGGTGCCGGACAAGAAGGCGGAGATCGTCGTCTACTGCGCGAGCCGCAGCTGCCAGAATTCGCACGTCGCGGCGCATCGCCTGGCGCAGCTCGGCTACGAGAACGTCGCCGTCTATCCCGGCGGCAAGCAGGACTGGATGGAAGCCGGATTTCCGGTGGACCGCGGCGAAGCTCTGGCGGCGTAGTTCGTTCCTTCACACCTACCCTCTCCGGAGGGCAGGTGTGCCCGCGCTACTTCGACGCGAGGTAAGCGGGAAACGGCCTCCATCGCCTTCTCGTGCGAACGCGCTCGGCGACTGGGGCGGGTTCGTCACCGCGATTCTCTACGGTGCGATAATTTCCACCGAGGGCGGATCAAGCTAGAATGCCCCCATGAAATCGACGCCAGACGATCAACAGCCGATCGCGAAGACCGTAGGGCGCCGGATACCGCCCCCGATCGGCGCGCCGCCCGCGCCCGACGCGCGCGCCGCCTGGACCGCGATGGCCGCTTATCGCACGCGCGCGCCCAAGGGCGTCTTCGCGTACGACTCTCACGACCAGATGACGCGCGACCGCGAGCGCTGGGAGGCTGAAGCGCTTGCACGCCGGACGCGGTAGCGTGCCGGGATTCACGCGCCCGGCGACCTGGGAAGACGTCAAGCTCCTCGCGCGCTACTTCGAGGAGGCCGGAGTCGAGTACGCCATCATCGGCGGCTACGCGCTCGCCGCGCATGGCCTTTCGCGTTTCACCCAGGATATCGACGTCCTGGTCGATCCTTCAGCGACCAACAGCCGGCGCTGGATCGTCGCGCTCTCCCGGCTCCCCGACGGCGCGGCCCGCGAACTCGAAGCGGATCCCGACGTATTCGCCGTGCAAAAACGCTACGCGATCCGGGTGAACGACGAGATCACGGTGGATGTCCTGCCCGGCGCCGCGGGCCACACCTGGGAGGAACTGAAACGGCACGTCACGCGGGTCGAGATCGACGGCGTCGGAGTCAGGGTCCTCGATCTGGAGGGTCTTCTGAAAACCAAGGAAGCCCCGCGTCCCAAAGACCAGGCCGACGCCGAGGCGATCAGACGTGCGCTCGAGCTGCTCAAGCGCGGGTAACAGGCCGTCCGAACGATTCACGCGAAAAGGCGGCAGCAGCGCCAAAGCGTTACGCTTTCGGACATCATGAACGTCAGCGCCCGCACCTCCGCATCGCTGCTCGCGCTCGCGGCCGCCGTGGCGCCGCTTCTTTCGGCGGCGCAATCGCCTTGGCCGAGCCACACGGTGCGCATCATCGCGACGAGCCCGCCGGGAGGGTCGGTGGATTTCCTCGCGCGCGCGCTCGCCGAGGACTTCAGCAGGAGCTTCGGCGCCCCGTTCGTGGTGGAGAGCCGGCCGGGGGCGAACGGCAACATCGGCGTGGATCTGGTGGTGAAGGCGCCGCCCGACGGCCACATACTGTTCGTCGCGCCGCCGGGGCCGTTCTCGATCAACGCCCAGCTGATGAGCTTCATGCCGTTCAATCCGGCGGCCGACATCGCGCCGGTCGCGATGCTGGGCGTCGCGCCCCTGCTGCTCGTCGTGCACCCCTCGGTGCCCGCGAAAAGTCTCCAGGAGCTGCTCGCCTGGCTTCATGGCGAGGGCGCGCACGCGCACTACGCCTCGCAGGCCGTCGCATCGACCGGGCACCTCGCGATGGAATTGCTGAAGTCGCTCGCGGGCGTCGATGCCATGCACGTGCCCTACAAGGGGTCGGCCGCGCAGGCGACGACCGACCTCCTCGCGGGCCGCGTGGCGATGAGCTTCGTCAACACCAGCACCACCCTCCAGCACGTTCGCGACGGCCGGCTGCGCGCGATCGCGGTGGCGGAGCTGAAGCGCATCGACGCCGCACCCGAAGTTCCCACGCTCTCCGAATCGGGACTGCCCGGGTTCGAGGCCACGTCGTGGGTGGGCATGGGCGCGCGCTCGGGCACCTCGCGCGACACCGTCCATCGGCTGAACGACCGCGCCTCGCGGGCGCTCGCGCGCCCGGAGGTCGCGCGCCGCATGGCGAACCTCGGCATCGAGGCGCGCCCGATGGCGCCCGAGCAGTTCGCCGAGTTCGTCCGCGCCGACGCGCTGAAGTGGGCTGAGGTCATCCGCCGCTCGGGAGCGAAGGCGGAGTAGGGGAGATATCATTCCGGCGGGAACGGGATTCTGCAAATGGCGCACAAGCTGACTCACCTCTCCGCCGTCGAGCTCGCGCGGCTCGTCCGCACGAAAAAGGCGAGCCCGGTCGAGGTGGTGGAGGCGCATCTCGCCGCGATCGAGAGGATCAACCCCGCGGTCAACGCCTTTTGCACCGTCGCCGCGGAGAAGGCGCTCGCCTGGGCGCGCGAGGCGGAGCGCGCCGTGAAGAAGCGCGCGAAGCTGCGGGCCCTGCACGGCGTTCCGGTCGCGATCAAGGATCTCACGCTCACCGCGGACATACGCACCACCTTCGGTTCGACGCTGTTCCGCGATCATGTGCCGACCGAGGACGCGGAAGTGGTCCGGAGGCTGAAGGCGGCCGGAGCGATCGTTCTCGGCAAGACCAACACGCCCGAATTCGGCGCCGGCGCGAACACCGTGAACAAGGTGTTCGGGGCGACGCGCAATCCCTGGAACACGGCGCTCTCGGCCTCGGGCTCGACCGGGGGCGGAGCGGCGGCGCTCGCCGCGCGCATGGCGCCGCTCGCCGAGGGGACGGATTTCGCGGGCTCCCTGCGCACGCCCGCGGCCTTCTGCGGCGTGGTCGGGCTTCGCACCACCGCCGGACTCGTTCCCAAGCACCCCGCGGCGATGCCCTGGCACGACCAGAGCGTGGCCGGCCCGATGGCGCGCTCGGCCGAGGATTGCGCGCTGCTCCTCGATGCGATGACCGGGCTTTCCGGAAAGTCGCCGCTCTCAGCTCCCGCGCCCTGGAAAAGCGCGCGCGACGCGGTCGCAAAAGCGAGGAGCCTGAGGGGCCTGCGCCTCGCCTACGCGCCCGACATCGCCGGCATCGGCGTGGACGAGGAGATCGAGCGCATCTGCCGGAGCGCTGCGTGCGGTCTGCGCGACGCCGGCGCGGCGCTGGAGGAAATCGAATTCAACCTGTCGGACGGGCGCGACGCGTTTCTCGCGCTGCGCGGCGAGGCGATGGTGGGCAATCATTTCGACCGGCTGGAGCGCATCGGCGAGCTCGGCGACAATCTCGCCGGCAACATCCGCGCGGGGCTCGCGCTCACCATCAGCGAGATCGCGCGTGCGGAGCGCAAGCGCGCGGAGATCTGGCACCGCTGGCGGGGGCTGTTCGAGCAGTACGACCTGTTCCTGACGCCGACCGCGCCGGTGCCGCCGTTTCCGGTCGAAAAGAACTATCCCGAGGTGGTCGAGGGCAAGAAGATGCAGCACTACATCGACTGGATCGGCCCGACGTTCCTCGCGTCGCTTGCGGCGCTGCCGGCGGCGAGCGTGCCCGCGGGACTGACGGCGGTGGACCTGCCGGTCGGGCTGCAGATCGTCGGCCCGAGATTCTCCGAGCCCGCGATCCTCACCGTGGCGAAATTCGTCGAAGCGGCGCACCCGATCGGGTTGCCGCCGAATTGCAGCTGAAGCGGCGCGTAACCCGTCGTTCCGTCGGGGGCCGCCTACATCGGGTTGACCGCGACCCCGGTGAAATTGCCGTAGGGTGGGGTGATGGCTTTGACAACTGAAGGCACACCCGACGCGGTGTGTGCGCCTTCGACGATATAGATAGCGGCCCCGTTGAGTTCGACGGCATAGAGCCGGTCCCCGACGGGATCGATCGCGACGCTCCGGATCTGGCCGGGCAAGGTGATCGTGCGCGAGGCGGTTTGCGCGCCGGTCAAGGTGCTCGCGAGATCGAATACCAACACAGTCGGTGCTGGCCCGGCGACATATAGGCGATTGTTCGTGGAATCCAACGCGATGCCCGCGACGGACAAGTTGTTCATTCCGCCGTCCGTTGGGGTGATCGTCGCCTTAGTCGTCGCCGGGTCGTTGGCCGTACTCGCGGTGAACAGGGTGATCTGATTGCTGGGGGTTGGCGTCAACGTGGAGTTCGAGACATAGAGAATGTCCTTGCCCGCGTCGACTGCAACGCCATGGATCTGGAACGTGGCGCCGAAATTTCCGGTGATGGAGCGGCTTACGCTCGCCATATTGTTTGCCATGTCCGCTGGGTCGAACACCCGCACTCCGACCGCAGCGTCACCGACGTAGAGGCGGTTGTTCGCCGCGTCGATGAACAGCGACGCGGCACTGGTAATCCCGGTAATGGTCCGGTCGGGTGAGGGGATTCCCATGGCCATGCTCGCGCCGTTGTACACCAGGATCGAAGTACCGTTCCCCACGTACAAGCGGTCGTTTAGCGTATCGAGCGAGAGACTGCCGACGCTTGCCGTGAGACCGCCCCCGTAGAAGAATCGGTCGACGACGACCATTCCAGGCGCTGGGTCGGGATTGATGAGCGAGCCAATCCCAGGATATCCCGCGTCCGCTGCGAAGAGCTTGCTCGGCGCGCCGCCGGTCGACATGGGGTAGGGCATGCCGCTGCCGCTGTATCCTCCGCATGCCGCGAGGCCCAAGGCCGCGATGAGGGCGAGCGGCGCCGCGCGCAGTAGGCCGTTCCGGATTGGAGTGAAAGTGAGCATGGCTGCCTCCTTCGTGCTCCGGGTCCGCGCCGCGCTTCTTACAATTTGCTGTCGGGCCCGGCGCGTTCAGAGACGCGGAGAGCCCCGGCGGTGCAGGGCTCGGCAAACACGTAGTTAACAGCGCAGGCCGCCGGACCCTTCCGCTCGATCAGCCCCAGGGCCCCAGGTAGGGCTCGCCTGTATACGTATCGGACTTCGGCTCGACCGCCTCGGGCCACTTGGCGGGGCTTGCGGGCACGCGGGCCCGCTCGCTGCGCGGCCGCCCGTTCCAGCCCACCTGTTCCATGTAGTAATAGAGTTGGACGGCGTGGCCGGCCGGATCGAGCACGTGGGCGCTGTAATCGATTCCGGGGGTGAGCGCCGGCGGGATCTCGATGAACTTGCCGCCGCGTCCTTTGAGGAAATCGATCGCCGCGCGCAGCTGCCGGTAGGTCGCGACCTGCACGCCGAAGCTCATCACGGTGGTGTGCGGCGAGAGCCCGAGCTTCTTTCTGAGCGCGATCGGATACAGCGCGAGCGAATGGTGCTCGGTGTTGCAGCGCAGAAACACGCAGCGCTCGCCTTGCCACGCGAGGGCCTCGGTCCGCGCGAAGCCCATGATGCCGGTATAGAAGGCCTCCATCTTCTTCATGTCGCGGCAGAAGAGCCGCACCGGCCCGTGGCGCACGATCTTGAACGGCCGCGGCAGCAGGATGCCGTCGACGTCGTACTTCGCGGGCATTTTTTCCGGGTGGCGGAAGCCCGATTGGAGGTCGACGCCCCGCTCGACGCTCTGCTTCACCTCCTCGTACTCGGGAATCTGCGGCAGCGGCGGGCGCTCGCGGAAGCCGCGCTCGTGCATCGCGCGCGGCTTGGGGAGGCCCGTCCAGCCGATCTGTTCCATGCCGTAGTAGATCTCGTTGCGGTGGCCTTCCGGGTCGTAGGGATAGCAGTGCCAGTTCGAGCCCGGCATGTCGCGGCCGACGCGGCTGATGCGCACGCCCTGGGTGCCGAACCAGTCGAGCGCGTTCGACACCTCGGCGAGGCTCGCCACCTGCCAGGTCAGCTGGTTCACGGTGACGTCCGCCGGAATGCCGCCGCCGCGGCCCGACGCGTTGTAGATCGTGCCGTTGCACAGGACGAAGGAATGGTGGTCGGTGCCGTGGCGGAGGAAATACATGTTGGTGTCGCCGAGCCTCTTCAGCTCGTCGCGCTTGGGGTGGTGCTCGGCGACGTCGAGCGGATCGGAGATGCGGAAGCCCAGCCCCTCGCAGTAGAAATCGAGGCAGGCCGCGGGATCGGGGACGTTGAGCCCGAAGTGCCCGAGCCGCCGGATCTTGAACGGCCGCGCGAGCAGCACGCCGCCGACGTCGAACCTGCCATTCCTTTTCGCTGCCATGAGGGCTACTCCTTGTGATCGGGGAAGAGCTTCCCGGCGAGCGCCATGCCCGCCACCCAGTCGCGGCTCCCGTGGTCGTACTGGCCGATGCGGCCGAATTTCTTCGCGCGCTCCTCGCACACTTCCGGCGCGGGCGTGATGAGCTCGGCGCCGCCGGCAAGCGCGCCGACCTGCGCGCGGCAGGCGAGCTCGAAGAAGTGATGGTAGATGTAGGCCTCGGCGAGCGAGGTCCCGCACACCAGCGCCCCGTGGTTCTCGAGGATCATGGTCCACTTGTCGCCGAGCGCGCGCGCGAGCTGCGCCGTGCCCTCGGGGGTGGTGTCGTCCACCACGTTCGGGTAGTACGCGATGCGGTTGTAGAAGCGCATCGCCTGCTGAGTAATGGGGCGCAGGCCGCCCTTCTGCGCGGACACCGCGAGGTTCGCGGGGGAGTGCGTGTGCACCGCGGCGACGATGTCGGGGCGGGCCTTGAGCACCGCGGCGTGCAGGTTATAGGCAGCCGGGCTCGCCTTGTAGCCGGACTCCATCACCTGGCGGCCGTCCACGTCGTACTTGACGAGGTTGGACGCGGTGACCTGCTCCATGAAGACGTTGTCCGCCTTCAGGAGAAAACGGTCCGGCTCGGCGGGCAGGCGCGCCGAGATGTGGTTGTAGGTGAGATCGACCGACACGAAGTGCGCGACCAGGCGGTGCGCGGCGGCGAGCTCGCAGCGCAGCCGCCACTCCTCGGCGGACACGCGCTCGCGGATTGGACGCTCAAACTTTTCGATTGCAGCAGTCATAATGCGCGGATGAAACGGTGCCCCGGGACGGCAATGCTGTTCGCGCTTGCGATTCTAGCAGCGGCGGGCGCGGGCGAGTTGGGCGCTCAGCCCTACCCCAGCAAGCCGGTCCGGATCATCGTTCCGAACGCGACGAGCGGCCTCGCGGATATCTGCACGCGGCTCCTCGCGTCGAACCTGGGCGCGGCGCTGGGACAGACCTTCCTCGTCGACAACCGCCCGGGAGCGGGCGGGACGCTCGGCACCGCGGCCGCGGCCCGGTCCGTGCCAGACGGCACCACGTTGCTCGCGGTGTTCGACAGCCACGCCACCAATCCCTATCTCTTCGCGAGCCTTCCCTACGACACGCTCGCCGACTTCACGCCGATATCGCTGCTCGCGCGCGGGCCGCTCGTGCTGGTGGTCGGGCCGAAGCTCGGTTCGAGCACGGTCGACGAGCTCGTGAGGCTCGCCAAGTCCAGGCCGGGTGCGGTCGACTTCGCCGCCGTGGGCCCCGGCTCTCCCGCCCGGCTGCTGATGGAGCTGCTCAAGCTCGAGGCGGCGATCGACGTCACCATGGTGCCCTACAAGGGCGCCGGGCCAGGTCGACGCGATGTTCGCGACCGTCACTAGCGTGAGCTCGCACATGAAAGCGGGACGCCTGCGCGCGCTCGCGGTGACCTCGGCGCGGCGCAGCGCCGTGCTCCCCGGTGTCCCCGCGATGAGCGAGACCTACCCGGACTTCGTATCCGAGGCCTGGGTCGGGCTGCTCGCGCCGGCGAACACGCCGCGCGATATCGTTGCGCGCCTCAACGCCGAAGTCGCGAGGGTCCTCGGGCAGCCCGAGATGAAAAAGCGCTTCGCCGAGCTGGGACTGGAAACCGCGCCCGGCTCGCCCGCCGATCTCGACCGGTGGATCCGCGCGGAGATGGAGCGCTGGGGCCGGGTGATACGCGAGCGGAAAATCACGCTCGAGTAGGGCGGGACGCGCCGTCACGCCTGATAGAATGAGGGCTCGCCGCACTATCGTCCATCCTCAGTCCGGGAATTCGCATGGCCTACGAAAACATCCTCGTCGAGACCCGCGGCCGCGTCGGCCTCGTCACGCTGAATCGCCCCAAGGCGCTGAACGCGCTCAACGACGCGTTGATGGACGAGCTCGGCAACGCGCTCGCTGCCTTTGACGCGGATGAGGGAATCGGCGCGATGGTCGTCACCGGCAGCGACAAGGCCTTCGCCGCGGGCGCCGACATCGGCGCGATGAAGGACCGCGGCTACATGGACGTATACAAGGGCGAATACATCACCCGAAACTGGGAGCGGATGAAGTCGATCCGCAAGCCCATCATCGCCGCGGTCGCGGGCTACGCGCTCGGAGGAGGCTGCGAGCTCGCGATGATGTGCGACATGCTCTTCGCCGCGGACACCGCCCGGTTCGGCCAGCCGGAGATCAAGCTCGGCATCATCCCGGGCGCGGGCGGCACCCAGCGCCTGCCGCGCGCCGTGGGCAAGGCGAAGGCGATGGACCTCGTGCTCACCGGGCGCATGATGGACGCGGCGGAGGCCGAGCGCGCCGGCCTCGTTTCGCGCGTGGTCGCGGCGGACAAGCTGCTCGAGGAGGCTCTCGCGGCGGCGGAGAGAATCGCGGAGTTCTCGCTGCCCTCGGTGATGATGGCGAAGGAAGCGGTCGACCGCGCGTACGAATCGCCGCTCGCAGAAGGGATGCTCTTCGAGCGGCGGCTGTTCCACTCGCTCTTCGCGACCGAGGACCAGAAGGAAGGCATGGCAGCGTTCGTCGAGAAACGAAAACCCAAATTCAAGCACAAGTGAACTACCTGCACTACCTCGCCATCGCGATTGCGGCTGTACTCGCAACGGTTGCCCTGCTCGTTCTCTGGAACCGGACTCTGCGCCTGGGCGTGGCCGCCAGGACCGCCGAGCTGAGCCATGCCCTGGAGTCCGTGCAAAAGCATGAGAAGGAGGTGCTGCGGCTCAACGCGGAACTGGAGCAACGGATCACCGAGCGCACCGCGCAGTTGACGCTCGCCAATCGAGAGTTGCAGGTCGCGAACGAGCAGCTGGAATCGTTTTCCTATTCCGTTTCGCACGACTTGCGGGCGCCGCTGCGCCACATCGACGGCTTCTCGAAGTTGCTCCGCGAGCACGCGCAGGACCTCGACCCGAAATCGCTGGGATTTCTCGACACCATCGCGACCTCGGCGAAATGGATGGGCCGCCTGATCGACGATCTTCTCGCGCTCGCCCGCACGACGCGGCAGGAATTTCACCCCGTGCAGATCGACCTCGACGCGCTCGTCGGCAGCGCTCGGGAACAGTGCCTGCCGGATGCCCGCGAGCGGAAAGTGCAGTGGAAAATCGGGCGGCTTCCGGCGGTGCAGGGCGACGGGACGCTGCTGCGGGCCGTGTTCGTCAACCTGCTCTCCAATGCGATCAAATTCACCAGCCGCCGCGAGGTGGCGCTCGTCGAGGTCGGGGCGCTCCCGGGCGACGAGGGCGAGGCGGTCATCTACGTCAAGGACAACGGCGCGGGTTTCGACATGCGCTACGCCAAAAAGCTGTTCGGCGTGTTCCAGCGCATGCACGCGCAGAGGGACTTCGAGGGAACCGGCGTCGGCCTTGCGACGGTGCAGAGGATCATCACCCGCCACGGCGGCCGGGTCTGGGCCGACGCCGAGCCCGATCGAGGAGCTACCTTCTACGTCGCGTTGAGGCGGACGGCGCAGGCATCCACGAAGGCGGCGTAGGCCGCAATGGCGCCGGTCGTTCGATCCGCTCCCCGCGCCATCGCCTGGATGTGCGCCGCGCACGTCGCGAGCATGACCGGGTTCGCCGCCTATTCCACGCTGCTCCCCCGGCTGCAGGACGAGTGGGGCCTGAACAACTCGCAGGCCGGTTTCGTCAGCGGCGCGTTCTTCGCCGGCTACATGGCCGCGGTGCCGCTGCTCACCAGCCTCACCGACCGCGTCGACGCGCGGCGCGTCTATCTGGTCTCGAGCGCCGTCGCGGCGGCGGCGCTCGCTGGGATGGCGCTGCTTGCGGAGGGGCTCGTCTCGGCCTCGCTCATGCAGCTCGCCGCCGGGGCGGGAATCGCCGGCACCTACATGCCGGGGCTGCGCGCGCTCACGGACAACGTTTCGGGGACGGGCGCGCAGAGCCGCGCGGTCTCTTTCTATACCGCGGTGTTCGGCCTGGGGACGAGCCTCTCGATCCTGCTCTCGGGCTGGATCGCCGGCGCGCTGGGTTTTCGCTGGGCGTTCGGCCTGGGCGCGATCGGGCCGCTCGCCGCCGGACTGATGGTAGCGCTCGGGCTGCCGGCGAAGAGACCGAGGCCTCTGCACGGCACGCATGTGCTCGACTTCCGGCCGGTGCTGAAAAACCGCGAGGTACGGCCCTACATCTTCGGCTACGCCGTGCATTGCTGGGAGCTGTTCGGCTCGCGCTCCTGGCTCGTCGCATTCATCGTTTTCGCGCAACAATCGCAGATCGCCGGGGGTGCCGCGCCCGCGGCCTGGTCGGCGGTGACGATCGCGGCGATCGCCAACCTCTTCGGGCCGGCGGCGAGCATCGGCGGCAACGAGCTCGCGATGCGCCACGGGCGCGAGCGGCTGATCTGGATGGCGATGCTCGCCTCGGGCGCGCTCACCTGCGCGCTCGGTTTCGCCGCCGCGCTACCGTGGTACGCGCTCGTGGGACTGGTCATGCTGCACATGTGCCTCGTCATGGGCGATTCCTCGGCGCTGACCGCGGGCCTCGTCACTCGCATCGACGAGCGCGTCCGCGGCGCGGCCATGGCGGTGCACTCGATGCTCGGTTTCGGCGCGGGGTTCCTCGCGCCGCTCGTCTTCGGCGCGACGCTCGATCTGGCCGGCGGCAATTCGAGCCCGTTCGCCTGGGGCCTGGCATTCGTGAGCCTGGGCGCCGGGGCGATCGCCATGGCCTGCGCGATCCGCCGCCGCGCCGCTGCCGGGCTTGAGGCATGACCCTGGAGCTTAGGCCCGCGCCGCGAGAGTGGCTGCTGCTCTTGGTGCTCTCGGGCATCCAGTTCAGCCAGATGGTCGATTTCATGGTGTTGATGCCGCTGGGCACGCAGCTCATGCGAGCGTTCGACATCACGCCCACCCAGCTCGGATTCTTCGTCTCGATCTACGCCGTGGCCGCGAGCCTGTCGGGTTTTTTCTCCGCGCTCGTCATCGACCGCTTCGACCGCAGGACCGCGATGCTCGCCCTGTACGCCTGTTTTGCGGCGACGATGGCCGCGTGCGCTCTCGCGCCGAGCTACGCGACGCTGCTCGCCGCGCGCACGGCGGCCGGCGCCTTCGGCGGCGTGGTCGCCGCGAATATTTTCACCATCGTCGCGGACGTGGTCCCGGAGGCCCGGCGCGGCCGGGCCTTCGGCGCGGTCATGTCGGCGTTCTCGCTCGCCTCGATCCTGGGCGTGCCGATCAGCCTGTACCTCGCGCTGCACTTCACCTGGCGGGCGCCCTACGTGTTCCTCGCGGCGCTGTGCACGGGCGTCCTACTCGCCGCCTGGTTCGTGATCCCGCCGGTGCGCGCGCACCTCGCGGCGGCCGGGGAGCGCAACGCGCTCGCTCAGCTCAGAGTCGTATTCGGCGAGGCCAACCATCTGAGGATTTTCGCGTTCTCGGCGCTGCTGGTGTTCTCGGGGTTTCTGGTGTTTCCGTTCATCGCGCCCTACCTGGTGACGAACGTCGGGGTGAGCGAGGCGCAACTGCCCCTGGTGTATCTGGTCGCCGGGATCGCGGCACTGTTCACCGCGCGCCTGGTGGGCGGGTGGAGCGACACCCTCGGCAGGCGAGCGGTGTTCGCGTGGTGCGCGGCGGTCACGGCCATTGCCGCGCTGGCGACGACCAGTCTGCCGCGCTCGCCTCTGCTCGTTGCCGCGCTCGTTCTGATGCTGATGTTCGCGGCGTCCTCGGCACGCATGGTGCCGGCGATGGCGCTGATCACCTCGGGTGCCGCGCCGCGCCTGCGCGGCAGCGTGATGAGCTTCAATGCGTCCATCCAGCAGCTCGCCGCCGGCGCAGCCTCCTTCGTCGCGAGCCTCGTCGTGGGCCGCTCGGCCGGGGGCGAGCTGACCCGCTACTGGATGATAGGGATCCTGTCGGCCGCGGGGACGCTCGCCTGCATCGCGCTCGCGCGCCGGGTGCGCTCGGCCGAGAAGCGGCCGTGACGTAGAATCCCGGCATCGGGGATGGCAAACAAGGCTCAGGTAATCGTTGCAGGCGCCGGGCCGGTCGGCCTCTTGACGGCGCTCGCGCTTGCGAAACAGGACGTCTCGGTGCTGGTTCTGGAGGCCGAGCCGGCCCTCACGATCGACCTGCGCGCCGGCACCTACCATCCGCCTTCGCTCGAGCTGATGGCGCCTTACGGCATCACCGACGAGATGCACAAGACGGCGATCAAGGTGCCGCGCTGGCAGATCCGCGACCGCAGGGAAGGCGTCATCGTCGAGTGGGATGTGACCGAAATCGGCGACCTCACGCCGTATCCGTATCGTCTGCATCTGGAGCAGCATCGTCTCACGCCGATCATTCTCGGCAAGCTCGCGGCCTTTCCGAACGCCGAGGTGCGCTTCTCGCACAAGGTGACCGACCTCTCGCAGACCGCCGACAGGGTCACGGTGACGGCGGCGACGCCGGGCGGAACGGAAACATTCGAGGCCGATTGGCTGGTGGGCGCCGACGGCGGCCGCAGCACCGTGCGTAAGTGCACCGACGTGGGGTTCGACGGCTTCACCTGGGACGAGCGCTTCGTCGTGGCGAGCACGACTTACGACTACGCGCCGCACGGTTATGCCATGAACGCCTACCTCGCCGATCCCGAGGAATGGGCCGCGCTCTTCAAGATGCCGGACGAGGGGCCGCCGGGAATATGGCGCGTGATTTTTCCGGTGCCTCCCGAGGAGGAAGAGGCGCTGACGCTGTCCGAGGAAATGGTCGAGAGGCGCATGCAGAGTTTCCTGCCGAGGAAGCAGCGCTACCAGATCAAGTACAAGAGCCTCTACAAGGTGCACCAGCGCGTGGCTAAGGAATTCCGCGTCGGGCGCGTACTGCTCGCGGGCGACGCCGCGCACCTGAACAACCCCATGGGCGCCTTCGGACTGAACGGAGGGATCCACGATTCCTTCAATCTCACCGAAAAGCTCGGAAAAGTGTGCCGCGGCGAGGCGAGCGATTCTTTGCTCGATGTCTACGTGCGCCAGCGCCGCACCGTGAACCTCGAATACGTCCAGGAGCATTCGATAAAGAACCTCAAGCGGCTGAACGAGAAGTCGGAAGACGGGCGCAAAAAGAATTTCGATGACCTGCGCCGGCAGGCGGGGACCCCGGAGGGCCGACGGGAGTTTCTGCTGGTGAGCAGCATGATTGCCAGCATCCGCCGCGCCAATGCGATAACCTAAAGGCCGAATCGGGGCTCCAGGCGCGCTCTTCGACCCCGAGTCGATCAGGCGCCCGGCAGAGGCGCGGCCCCAGAGGGGGAGGTATGGACAGAATCTGGCTCAAGCACTACCCGCCGGGCGTTCCCGCCGAGGTCGACTACCATCAATATCGCTCGATCGGAGAGCTGTTCGGGAGCAACACGGCGACGTACCGCGACCGGCCGGCCTACACCAACATGGGCAGGACGATCGGCTTCGGGGACCTCGAGCGCCTGTCGCGGGCCTTCGGCGCCTGGCTTCAGGGAAAGGGGCTCGCAAAGGGCGCGCGGGTCGCGGTGATGATGCCGAACTGTCTGCAGTACCCCGTGTGCGTCTTCGGCATCCTGCGTGCCGGCTACGTGGTGGTGAACGTCAATCCCCTGTATACCGCTCGCGAGCTCGAGCACCAGCTGAAGGACTCCGGTTCCGAGGCGATCGTGATTCTGGAGAACTTCGCCCACGTGCTCCAGCAGGTGATCGCGAGGACCCCCGTGAAGCACGTCGTCGTCGCGGCGCTCGGGGACCTGCTCGGCGCGAAGGGGGCGATCGTGAATTTCGTCGTGCGCCGCGTGAAAAGGATGGTGCCGCGATGGGAGATCGCCGGGACGGTCCGGTTCAACGCCATGCTCGCGGAGGGTGCCCGGCTCGAGCTCAAGCGCGTCGACGTCGGCCACGAGGACGTCGCCTTCCTCCAGTACACCGGAGGCACGACCGGTCTTTCCAAGGGCGCCGTGCTGTCGCATCGAAACATCCTCGCCAACCTCGAGCAGGCCGCGGCCTGGCTGAGGCCGTTCGTAAAGGAGGACGTGCAGGCGATCATCACGGCGCTGCCGCTCTACCATATCCTGTCGCTCACGGCGAACTGCCTGCTCATGATGAAGGCGGGCGGATGCAACATCCTCATCACCAATCCGCGCGACATACCCGGATTCGTGAAGGAACTGCGGAGCCACAGGTTCAGCATGTTTACCGGGGTGAACACGCTGTTCAACGCGCTCATGAATCACCCCGATTTCACGAAGATCGATTTCTCCGGCCTCAAGGTCGCGCTCGGCGGCGGAATGGCGGTGCAGAAGGCGGTGGCCGACCGCTGGAAGAAAATGACCGGCTGCACGCTGATCGAGGCCTACGGCTTGTCGGAGACCTCGCCCGCCGTGACCATCAATCCGCTGGACCTCGAGGATTACAACGGATCGATCGGACTGCCGATCTCATCCACCGAAGTGATATTGCGCGGGGACGACGGAAAGGAAGTGCCGCTCGGCTCAGCCGGCGAGATCTGCGTGCGCGGCCCCCAGGTGATGAAGGGCTACTGGAACAGCCCCGCCGAGACCGCCAAGGTGCTCGGTCCCGACGGGTTTCTGGCCACGGGCGACGTCGGCGTGATGGACGAGAAAGGCTACGTGAGGATCGTCGATCGCAAGAAGGACATGCTTCTCGTGTCCGGGTTCAACGTGTATCCGAACGAGATCGAGTCGGTGGTGGTGATGCTCCCCGGCGTGCTCGAATGCGCGGTCATCGGCGTGCCCGACGAGCACTCCGGCGAGGTTCCCAAGCTTTTCGTCGTGAAAAGGGACGCCTCGCTCACCGAAGCCGACATCCGGAGGCACTGCGAGGCCAACCTGACCGGCTACAAGCGGCCGAAGTACATCGAATTCAGGACGGAGCTGCCGAAAACGAACGTGGGGAAAATCCTGCGCCGCGCCCTGCGCGAGGAAGCCAAAGCGTAGGCATTCCCTTATTTTTTTCCGGGATGCGGCTGGCGGGGGCCGAGCTGTCCCTCGATCGCCTTCATCAGCAGGTCGCGTTCGACCGGTTTGGTCAGCAGCTGGGCGGCGCCGAGCTCGCGCGCCCGCGTGTAGGTCTCGTCGTCGCCGCGTCCGGTGAGCACGATCACCGGGATATTCCGGGTCGCCCGATCGGCACGCAGCGCCTTGATCATCTCGAATCCGTCGAGATACGGCACCGAGAGATCAAGGAGGATCAAGTCGGGCGCGTTGGCGATGATGGCGCGCAAGCCGAGCACCGCGTCCTCGGCCGTCCGCACCTCGTGCCCCGCGCCCGCAAGATGCACGCGCAAAAGCTCCAGGAACGTAAGGTCGTCTTCGATGACTACGATTTTGGCCAAGCTTGCTCCCCTCGCACGCGGCGAGGCTCAGCGTTCCCGATAGTCTGCGGGTGGAGGGGAATTCTAGCAACCATGCCCGCCAGCTTACGCCGCCGCCGCTAGCGCGGCGTGTCGTAATGCACGACCTGCTGGTCGACGGCTCCGATGACAAGGCGTTTGCGGAGCTAGCGGGGGTGCGAGGCGGCGAGCTCGGGGTGGACGGCGAGCACGCGCTTGCGAAGCTCGATCAGATACGGGTCGCGCACGCCGTGTTCGATCAATCCGCGCACCGTTTCGAGCAGGTATTCGGCGGGGGTTCCGAGCTGGCCGCGCGCGCTCACCAGGGTCTTGATGACGGTCTCGAGCGGGAGCTTGCCGGCGTAGTTGGAATGCGAGCGGTTGACGAAAAAGGCCACCGCCCGCAGCGTTTCCCCGTCCGAGTCGACCTTGGCCCAGCGCGGCGCGTAGGCGCCGAGCACCATTTCGCGCCGCCACAGCAGGCGCAGCTCGTCCTCCGCGTGGTGAGCGGCGATGCGATACGTCACGCCGCGGCAGCTGCCGCCCGAATCGAGGCCGAGCACGAGCCCGGGCCTTTGCAGCGAGCCGCGGTTGACGTGCGACCACAGGCAGAAGCTGCGGTGAAAGCCGTGCAGCCGCGCGACGCGCCGCTCTTCGTAATGGACGAGCGGGTTCCAGACGAGCGAGCCGTAGCCGAACAGCCATACGTCCGCGCCCGGCTCATGCCGGTCGAGAACTTCCCGGAGCGAGGCTTCCTGCTCCGCGTCGGAGAGCACCCGCACCTCCGGGTTGAACCTGCGAAACGTCGCCCGCAGCAGGTCGTTCTCGAGATCGGCGCGGGTGAGGGACATGCTACGCGGCTCTCGCCGAGGGGCGCAACGCCCGGAATGCGGCGAGCAGTGCGGCTTCCTTCTTCTTCGCCTCGTCCAGATTACGGCGCTTGACGTGGCCGTAGCCCCGGATGTGCTCCGGTACGCTCGCGATCTCCACCGCGAGCTTTCGGTTCTCGCCGTCGAGGCGCTCGAGCAGCTCGGCGACGGTCGCCTCGTACTCGCCGATCAGCCGCCGTTCGGCCTTGCGCTCCGCGCTCATCCCGAAGACGTCGAACGGCGTGCCGCGCAGGCGCTTCAATTTCGCCAGAACGCGGAACGCCGCCATCATCCAGGGACCGAACTCCGATTTCCTCGCCTCGCCCGTGCGCGGATCGGGCTTGTTGAAGATCGGCGGAGCAAGGTGGAATTTCAGCTTGTAGCCGCCTTCGAACATGCCTTCGATCTTGCGCGCGAACCCCGGATCGGAGTAAAGCCGCGCCACTTCGTATTCGTCCTTGTAGGCCATGAGCTTGGAGTAGTAGCGGGCAACCGATTCGGTGAGCGCGGTGCCGCCGGTCTTGTGCGCTTCCACCGAGCGCACGCGCTCGACCAGCTTGCGGTATCGCTCGGCATAGGCGCGGCCCTGGTAGCCAGTGAGGAACTCGACCCGGCGCGCAATGAGCTCGTCGAGGCTGCGCGAGAACGCCTGAGAGATGGGAATGATTTCGGCCGGGGTCGCAAGCCGTTCCACCCGCGCGAGGTCGACCGCCGCGCGACGGCCCCACATGAATGCCTTTCGATTGAATTCGACCGCCACGCCGTTCAGCTCGATCGCGCGCACAAGCGACGCTTCCACGAGCGGGACCCAGCCTTTCTGGAAGGCGTAGCCGAGCATGAGCATGTTGGCGGCGATGGCGTCGCCCATCAGCGCGGTGGCGAGCCTGCCTGCCGGGAGGAATTCGACGTTCCTCGCCCCCGCCGCTTCGACGATGTCCGCCTGCAGGTCGGTTCCGGGAAGCTGCCAGTCCGGATTCTTCACGAATTCGGCTGTCGGGGAGACGCTGGCGTTGATCACGACCCGGGTGGTCCTGTCGTTCATCTTCGAAAGCGCCTCGGAGCCCGAGGTCACGACCAGATCGCAGCCGAGCACGAGGTCGGCGGCGCCGGTGCCGACGCGCACCGAATGGAGCTCCCCGGGCGACGGCGCGATCCTCACGTGCGACATCACCGGGCCGAATTTCTGGGCGAGGCCCGACATGTCCAGCACGGTGGCGCCCTTGCCTTCGAGGTGCGCGGCCATCGCCACGATCTGGCCGATGGTGATCACGCCCATGCCGCCGATTCCCGTGACAAGGATGCCGAAGGGATGATCGAGAGGGTTCTGCCTGGGTTGCGGCAGGAGCGCAAATTCCGCCTCCCCTTCCGGCGACGCCGCCTTGCCCTTTTTCAAAGTGCCGCCTTCGACCGTGACGAAGCTCGGGCAGAATGGTGCGCTTGCGGCCGAACTCGGTCTCGAGCGGCTCGACCGAAAGGCAATTCGACTGGACGCTGCAATCGCCGCAGCCTTCACAGACCATCTCGTTGATGACCACGCGCCGGGACGGGTCGGGGAACTCGTTGCGCTTCCTGCGCCGGCGCTTCTCGGTGGCGCAGGTCTGCACGTAGATGATCGCCGACACGCCTTTCTTCTCGCGCAGCTCGCGCTGCACGGCGTCGAGCTCTTGGCGCGGCCGGATCGTCACACCGGGAGCCCAGGCCAGCCCCGCCGGCAAGGGTTCCTTGTCGTCCACGACCGCGACGATAGTGCTTACGCCTTCGGCGGCGATCTGGCGCGAAACCATCGCGGGGTCGAGCGGCCCGTCCACGTGCTGGCCGCCGGTCATGGCGACCGCGTCGTTGTAGAGGATCTTGTAGGTCATGCTCACCCCGGAGGCGACCGCGGCGCGGATCGCGAGCAGCCCGGAATGAAAATAGGTGCCGTCGCCGATATTGGCGAACACGTGCGGGCAGTGGGTAAAAGGCGCCTGGCCGATCCAGGGCGCGCCCTCGCCGCCCATATGGGTGAAGGTCGCGGTGTGGCGGTCCATCCAGAGGGCCATGAAATGGCAGCCGATGCCCGCCATGGCGCGGCTGCCCTCCGGAACCTGCGTCGAGGTGTTGTGCGGGCAGCCGGAGCAGAAGTAGGGCAGGCGGCTCGCCACGACGCGCGGCCTGGCGAGGGACTTGTCCTTGGATTCCAGGTAAGCGACGCGCTCGTGATAACGCGCTCCCATTCTCTGGTCGAGCCCGAGCTTCGCCAAGCGGCTCGCGAGCGCCCTGGCGATCAGCGAGGCAGACAGCTCGTGATGCGCGGGCAGCAGCCAGTTGCCCGCCGGCTGGCCTTCGGCGATCGACCACTCGCCGTTGTCGTCGAACTTGCCGACGATGCGCGGAGGGCGCATGCCTTCGCGCCAGTTGTACAGCTCTTCCTTGATCTGGTATTCGATGACCTGGCGCTTTTCCTCGACCACGAGGATCTCTTCGAGCCCTTCGGCGAACTTGCGCGCCCCCTGCGGCTCGAGCGGCCAGGACATCGCCACCTTGTAGAGACGGATGCCGGCCTCCGCGGCGATGCGCTCGTCGATGCCGAGGTCGGCGAGGGCCTGCAGGGTGTCGCCGAAGGATTTGCCGGTGGTGATGATGCCGAAGCGTGCCCGCGGGCTGTCCCAGACGATGCGGTCGAGCCGGTTCGCCCGGCAATAGGCGAGCGCCGCATAGACCTTGTAGTCGAGCAGACGCGCCTCCTGCTCGAGAAATCCGTCCGGCCAGCGGATGTTGAGGCCGCCCGGCGGCATGGCGAAGTCGGGCGGCATGACGATCTTCACGCGCTGCGGATCGATCTCCACCACGGCGCCCGACTCGACCACGTCGGTCACGCACTTGAATGCCACCCAGCAGCCGGAGAAACGCGACATGGCGAACCCGTGCAGGCCGAGATCGAGATATTCCTGGACGCTCGCGGCGTTGAGCACCGGGATGCAGCAGGCCTTGAAGACGTGCTCGCTCTGGTGCGCCAGGGTCGAGGATTTCGCCGCGTGATCGTCGCCTGCGAGGACGAGCACGCCGCCGTGTCTGGACGTGCCCGCCGAGTTGGCGTGCTTGAAGACGTCGCCGCAGCGGTCCACCCCGGGACCCTTGCCGTACCAGATGGAGAACACGCCGTCGTATTTCGCGTCCGGGTACAGGTTGACCTGCTGCGTGCCCCAGATCGAGGTCGCGGCGAGGTCTTCGTTGACGCCGGGCTGGAATTTGACGTGGTGCTCGTCGAGGAACTTCTTCGCCTTCCACAGCGCCTGGTCGAAGCCGCCGAGCGGCGAGCCGCGATAGCCGGAAATGAATCCGGCGGTGTTCAGGCCCGCGGCGAGATCGCGGACCCGTTGCAGCATCGGCAGGCGCACCAGGGCCTGCGTACCGGTCATGAAGGCGCGCCCGCGATCCAGCGTGTACTTATCGTCGAGCGTAACTTCGTGAATCTGGGCGGGGGCGTTCATGTGTCCTCATTCTCCCCGCCCCGGTTTGACCGAACGGGGCCCCGTCGCGTTCACGCCGCGAGCCAGCGCTCCAGCGCCGCGCTCGTCTCCGCCGGACGCTCCATCGTGGAGAGATGACCGCATTCCTCCACGATTTCGAGCCTGGCCCCGGGAACTTGCGCGGCCATTTCCTCGTGGCGGGCCAGCGGTATCAGCGCGTCCTGCCTGCCGCACATGACGAGAGTCGGGCAGGCAATACGCGACAACAGCGGCAGGCTGTCGGCCCGGCTGATGATTGCGCGCTCCTGGCGGATGAAGGCATCTTTGCCTGTGTTCTTAGCCATCCTCTTGATAGTGGAGACTAACTTCGGGTTCGCGAGCTGCGTCGGATGGATCAGCATCGGCAGCAGAGCGTCGGTGATTCCGAGAAAGCGCCCGCGCTCGGCGAGCGAGATGAAATCCCTGCGCTTCTGGGCTTGCTCGGGCGAGTCGGCTCGGGCAGTGGTGTCGAGCAGGGCGAGCTTCTGTACGCGGTGCGCCGCCTGACGCATCATCTCGAGGGCGACATAGCCTCCCATCGAGAGTCCCGCGAGAGCGAATTTCTCGAACGGCGTGTCGCGCAGCACGTCGGCGGCAACAGCGGCCATCGTTTCGGAGCGGGTGTGGTCGGCAACCCAGCAATCCGCGACTGCTGCGAGCGCGGTGAGCTGCGGCCGCCACATCAGCGCGTCGCAGAGCAGGCCGGGAACGAGGACAAGACCCTGCATTGCGGGAGTGTTCACGCCCGAATTATCGCGTGCTTGGCCCTGATTTCGGCGCGAAAGCGAAATGCATGCCAGCGAGCGTTGACAACCCCCTGAAAACTTCGCATAATTGGCGATTTCGTTCGGAGGGGTGCCCGAGCGGTTAAAGGGGGCAGACTGTAAATCTGTTGGCCTTGCGCCTACGTTGGTTCGAATCCAACCCCAACCTCCTCCACCAGGTCATCGGTCGCCTCAAGCAGGCTTATGAAGGATTCGGTCGCGAAAATGGATTGCGCGGCGCGGGTGTAGCTCAATGGTAGAGCAGAAGCCTTCCAAGCTTACGACGAGGGTTCGATTCCCTTCACCCGCTCCAGGTTTTCTTGCGAAACAAGGTTATCGAAACGCACGTCGCCGTTGTAGCTCAGTGGTAGAGCACTCCCTTGGTAAGGGAGAGGTCGTGCGTTCAATCCGCACCAACGGCACCACAGGATCAGTGTAACGGCAGGGGAACACACATCATGTCCAAGAGCAAATTTGAGAGGACCAAGCCGCACGTGAACGTGGGGACGATCGGCCACGTGGATCACGGCAAGACGACGCTGACGGCGGCGATG
>WNFM01218745.1_pt1 | contig 21195 bp, 20 predicted proteins | sample 5400271 | NCBI WGS metagenome assembly WNFM01 (sample SAMN13153352, study PRJNA577476) | soil metagenome | isolation source: 60 cm saprolite on Douglas fir-dominated hillslope | place: USA:California | collected 2013-09-17
AATCGGGCAGGTAAATCAGGAGCCGAGCATGCCGACCAAAGCACGAGCCGCCGCGACCGACGCCCGAGAAGATATCATGAGCCCAGCCGCGATGAGCGCCATAAGCCCGGGCGTTGTAAGTGCCATGGGGACAGTAGGGGCTGCTGTCATCAAGATGCACAAAGAGGCGATGGACAAAAAGCCGGAGTGGTTTTGGCACCTCTTCTCGAAATGCGAGGCCAAGGCCGCACGCATCGCGGAGCAGGCCGCGCACGGCCCTCGCTCTAACGGCGATGCCACGTTCATTGAAATCTACGCCAAGAACCTGCCGGCGCTGGTGGCAAAGGCGCTGGGCGCGCACAAGCAAGCACTAGCTTCGGCGTCGACCAGGGCCACCTAGGCATGATTTTAGACTAATAAGTCTGGGCGCTGGATTGCCCGATGCATGGAGCTATCGGGGTAGCTCCTAGCTAACCGGCCTCACCGGCGCGCGACGCGCTGGCGAGAGCCGGGCCGGTAGGCGAGCCTTGTGTGGCCTGCGCAATAGGGCAGGCCTTCGAGGGGCGTGTTGCCGCAAAAACGAAAATCCGCAGCGCCCGGGGTGCTGATCGGCCAGCGGCATCTCTGCTCGCTCAACTCGAGTAACGAGCAGCAGTGTCCGTTGGGGATCGGCTCGTCGTCGGGTGCCCCCTGCGGCTCGCCATACAAGGCTTTGAGCATCTGATATTGCAGCCTCGGCACCGTTTTCGTTTTCGGGCGGCGTTCCTTCGCGGCATCGTTTGGCGCCGGGCGTCGTGCCTCGCCGCCTCTGTCGCGCGTCAGATTGAGGCGGGAGAGTTTGCCGATGACGGCGTTGCGGCTCACCCCGATGTCGTAGGCAATTTGCCGGCAGGACAGCCCGGCTTCAAAGCGGCTTTTCAGGAGTTCGACGCGTTCGTCAGTCCAGGTCGGTTGGGTGGCGGGCATGTTAAGGGTCCCCAAGCTGCTAGTCTCAGTTTCGAATCCTGTTGGCCTCGCTGCCGTCCAAACCGCCGTGTTTCGAAGGCTTCCGCTACGTCTTGCCGTTGTCGCGGATCGAGAGCAGCCCGTCTTTGATGGCAAGCCGAATGCCTTCCTCGATCAGGGTTCTTGCGACGCCGGGAACGCTGGTGCCGTGGGTGCCCTGTCTCACCAGTTTTTCGAGATAACCGATGGTAGAGAGCGCCAACGTGATCGGAACACGGTCGGTTTCGGCTTTTTCAGTGGCCATGCCTAAAAGCTAGCCGTTAATGTGCGTACTGAAAAGTATCTTTTTAGACTCTATTTGCTACATGCTCAACTGTCATCGCACGGCATAGCCGTCCGAAGGACGGCGTCGCTTCCGCTCGCCTATGACCGGGCGACCCAGTATTCCAGAGACAGTTGTGATTGAGCCGTGAACCCGCGGCGTACTGGTTCCCCCGCTGGGGCCTGTCATCGGGCTCGCCGAAGGCGAGACCCGGTGGCGGAGGACGACAAGTTGAGAATGTGGCGCTCACGGGTGCCGGATTGCCAGATATTGGGGGTTCGGCGTACCAACCGGCATGGCCCCAAACCCCGCCGCCGCGCCAAAGTTGTTCGACCGCGCCTTGTTGCGGGCGCGACTGGATCGCGCGGTGCATGGCGGGCCCGCGACCTTCCTGCTCGAGCGCGTCGCCGAGGACATGGCAGAACGCCTGCACGCGGTGCTGCGCGATTTTGTCGACGTTGCGGATATCTGGACGCCGGGCGAAGTGCTGCAAGTGTCGTTATCCGATCGCTTCAAGTCTATTACCCACGTCGATCCGTCCGAGCAAGAAACGCTCCCGTTGCAGCCGGAATCGCTCGACCTTGCGGTCTCCGCGCTCGCCCTTCAGTTTGTCAACGACCTCCCGGGCGTGCTCACGCAAATCCGGCGCGCGCTGCGGCCGGACGGGCTGCTGCTGGCGGCGATGATCGGCGGCGACACGCTGACCGAGCTGCGGCAATCCTTTGCCGCGGCGGAAGCAGAACTCGAAGGCGGGGTGTCGCCGCGCGTCGCGCCGTTTGCTGATCTGCGTGACGTCGGCGCGCTGCTGCAGCGCGCGGGTTTTGCGTTGCCGGTCACCGATGTCGACCGCATCGTGGTGCGCTACCACAGCGCGTTGACGCTGATGGCCGATCTCAGGCGGATGGGCGCGACCAACATTTTGGTCGAGCGGCGGCGCACGCCGACCCGCCGCGCCACGCTGCTGCGGATGGCGCAGATCTATGGCGAACGCTTTGCCGATGCCGACGGCCGCATCCGCGCTACCTTTGATGTGATCTGGCTGTCCGGCTGGGCGCCGCATGACAGCCAGCAGCAGCCGCTGCGGCCGGGCTCGGCGAAGGCGAGCCTGGCGGAAGCGGTAAAGAAGACGAGGTAAGGGGCTTGCCATACAACGTGACGTCATCCCTGCGTGAGCGCAATTGCGCTCATCGCTGGAGGTGCGAGCCCTTGCGAGCCTCGAAGGATGCTTAGGACCCGTGCTGTCTCGGCAAGCCTGCACGGCGTCGGGATAATTGGCTAACCTTCGTCCAGTCCGACCGTATCAGCGCTTCCTTCTTGGCTCGGCTCCAGCCCTTGATCTGTCGCTCGGCGGCAATCCCGTCGGTGATCCGATCGAAATGCTCCGACCAGACGAGAACAACCGGTCGTCGGGTAAATGTGTAACCCCGATAGGAGCCGGCGTTGTGTTGGTCGACGCGCGTTGAGACGTCATCCCCCGTCGCGCTTCCGACGTAGAGAGAATTATCGGCGCAGCGAAGCATGTAAACATAGATACCCATCTATCCATCCTTCGAGGCTCGCAAGAGCTCGCACCTCAGGATGACGGGCACCGTCTTTGTGTCAATTCATAAGTTGTGCGGCTACCTTCGTTGCTCAGAAGCCGGTGCGCAGGTGGGACTCCAGATCACCGCGTCATCCTGAGGTGCGAGCGCTTGCGAGCCTCGAAGGATGGCCGCGGACGCATCACGGCGCCGTCGCCCTTCGAGGCCTGCGCTGCGCTCCGGCGCCTCAGGGTGACGGCGGTCTTTGATCTCACCTCACATCAACAAATCAATCAAATGCGGAATCAGCGGAATGTCCGCCGGCGGCATTGGGTAGTCGCGCAATTTGTTGGCGCGGACCCAGGCGAGCTTCTGGCCCTCGCGCGGGGTCATCTCGCCATCCCAGCGCCGGCAGATGTAGAGCGGCATCAGCAGGTGAAAATCATCGTAGGCGTGGCTCGCGAAAGTCAGCGGCGCGAGGCAGGCCTCGTTCACGGTGATGCCGATTTCCTCGTGCAGCTCGCGGATCAGCGTCGCTTCCGGCCGCTCGCCGGGCTCGACCTTGCCGCCGGGAAACTCCCATAATCCTGCCAGCGTCTTGCCCTGCGGTCGCTGCGCGATCAGCACGCGCTTGTCCGCATCAACCAGCGCGCAGGCGACGACCAGGGTGAAGTTGATGTTAGCCATGTGCCGGATGCTTATGCGAGACCTCGAACGCTCGAGAAAGGTTTCATTAACTTTATTCGGTGCGCAATTCTACGGCCGCGATAAGTCATATTTAATCCGGCGCGCCTAGGTTTTACGGGATTTAACCCGGCACAGGCATCACCCCCATGCGCAATCTTCTCCGTTTGATTGGCCGTTTCCGAAAGGATCGACGCGGCAATATAGCGATTATCTTCGGGCTCGCCTGTGTCCCCTTGATATCGGCGATTGGTTGTGCGGTCGACTACTCAATGGCGACCCGCATGAAGGCCAAGCTGCAATCCGCCGCCGACGCCGCGAGCGTGGCCTCGATTTCCCAGAGATCGAACGGCTATATCGCGGCTTCGCAGATGACGAGCGATGGATCCATCACCGCCGGCGTCACCGATGCCAACAATATCTTTGACGGCAATATGAGCACGATCGGCGGCTACCAAAATTTGAATCGTACCAGCACCGTCACCAAAACCGGGATCAAGCTGGCGTCCAACGTCCAGTTCAGCGCCGACGTGCCGGTCACCTTCCTGAAGGTCATTGGAGTCCAGACCATCACGGTAACCGGCATCTCAAAATCGAGCGCGTCGCTGCCGCCCTATCTCGATTTTTACCTGACGCTGGACGTGTCGGGATCGATGGGACTGCCGTCGACACCGACCGAAGCCCAGCGGTTGCAGTATTACAACCCGGATAACTACCAGCAATATACCACCGGCTGCACCCTGGCCTGCCATTTTACGCAGCAAAACAGCGCTTGCACCGACGGCGGCACTCAGGGATACCCAACCAACGGCTACTGTCTGGGCTATGCGATCTCGCGCGTGAGCCCGAGCGGGTTCCGAAATCTCCTTGTGCTGCAAAGTCCGCAAGGAACGTATCCTTATAAGAACCAGGATCCGAACTACCCGACTTTTTACAACAAGTACTGGCAGCTGCCGTCTAGCATGATTTCCACTCTGCCGAATTCGCTGTATGCGAAGCTACCGCCCGTTACGTCCTGCCCGACCGACGGCACCGACAACTGCATTCAGTTGCGCCTCGACGCGGTCGGCTTTGCCTTGAACGCGACGCAGGCCGCGAACAGCGTGTCCGGATTGTTCGAGACGGCCAACAACAGGGAGATAATTGCCAATCAATTCCGGATCGGGCTCTACCCCTTCATCACGGATATCGATAAGAATTATTCTCCGCTGACCACCAGCATCGGCCCGGCTTCCGCCATCAGCGACGCCGCCAAAAACCTCGCCTCGGAGCTTGATACCAATCAGAATGCAACTCTTGGCTCGGGCGGCACGCATATCGACAATTCACTCCACAGCATAAACAACTTGATCGCAGGAGGCTCAGGCCCGGTCGGCAACGGCAGCTCATCGACTAACACGCTGCCTTACGTCTTCCTCGTCACCGATGGCGCACAAGACAACCAATACAAAGACGTTCCCAACGGCAGCTGGCACGGCAGCAACCACGCCACCGTGCTAAATGACACCGTGAACAACACCTACCCCACCGCTTGCGCGGACCTCAAGGCCCGCGGCATCATCGTTTCCGTCCTCTACATTCCCTACCAGACGATCAACCCGGTGAACACATCCTTCGCTGGTAACGAAGACACCTATGCTAACAACAACATCAACGGCCCCCCGGGTATCTCGAAGAGTCTATCGGACTGCGCGTCGCCGCCCGATGCGGGGGGCAGTTACTTCTACACGGCGAACACACCAACGGATATCCAGAATTCTCTGAAGGCCATGTTCAACCACTCGCTCATCACCGCCCACATCACGAATTGAGGGCCGGGCAAACGATGTCAGCCGGTCGTGACGTTCACGACCGGTAGTCGCCGTTGATCGCGACATATTCCTTGGTGAGGTCGCAGGTCAGCACGCGGTCGCGGCCTTTGCCGAGGCCGAGCGCTATCTTGATCTGGATCTTCGGATTCTTCATCGCCGCCGAGACTTCCGCCTCGTCATAGGACGGATCGCGCGCGCCGCTCTTGGCGACGCGGATGCCGTTGAAGGAGATCGACAGCTTGTCGCGGTTGGCGGGCTCGCCGGCCTTGCCGACCGCCATCACCACGCGGCCCCAATTGGCGTCCTCGCCGGCGATCGCGGTCTTGACCAATGGCGAATTCGCCACCGACATCGCGATTTTGCGCGCCGAGGGTTTTGATGCCGCGCCCTCGACGATGATCTCGACCAGTTTTCGCGCGCCTTCGCCGTCCCGCGCCACTTGTTCCGCCAAATCGGCAAGCACGGCGTGGAACGCCTTTGTGAAGGCCTTCAGGCGGGGATCGCCGGCGCGGCTGATTTTCGGCGCGCCGTTCGCAGCCGCCGTGCCGGTGGCAAACGCCAGCAGCGTGTCGGATGTCGAGGTGTCGCCGTCGACGGTGACGGCGTTGAACGTGTCCTCGACGCCGCTCCTCAACAGCGATTGCAGGGCACCGGCCGCGATCGGCGCATCGGTGAATACAAACGACAGCATCGTCGCCATGTCAGGCATGATCATGCCGGAGCCCTTGGCCATGCCGTTGATCACAACTTTTGTCTTTCCGAGTTTTACGGTAGCGGTCGCGACCTTCGGAAAGGTGTCGGTGGTCATGATCGCCTTTGCCGCAGCCATCCATTCGCCGGGCGCCGCTTGCTCGGCCAAGGTCGCGAGCACGCCGTCGAATTTGGTGGCGTCGAGCGGCTCGCCGATCACGCCGGTGGAGGCGAGAAATACCTCGTTCGGACTGCATCCGACCGCCTTGGCGGCGATCTGCGCCGTCAGCGTCGTGGACTGCCGTCCGGTCTTGCCGGTAAAGGCGTTGGCGTTGCCGGAATTGACCACCAGCGCGCGGGCAAAGCCGCGCGGAAGCTTGGCGCGGCACCATTCCACCGGCGCCGACGGGCATCTTGACTTCGTGAAGACACCGGCGACCGCGGTTCCCTTGTCCATCACCGCGAGCAGCACGTCGGTGCGGCCCTTGTAGCGGATACCGGCAGCGGCGGTCGCGAGCTTGACGCCCGCAATCGCGGGCATGTCGGGGACATCGGTCGGGGCGAGCGGGGAGATGGCGGTGGACATGAGGGCTTCCGGCTTCGAGGCAAAGGAAGCGCTCTGTATCACCACAACCGTCTGGATGGGAGAGGGCGCGACAGGGTAATGACATTCGTCGTCCCCGCGAACGCGGGGACCCATAACCACCGCCGTCTATTGTTGCGAAGGCAACTGGCCGCATGCTCGATCGCGAGGCCGCGGCGTATGGGTCCCCGCTTTCGCGGGGACGACGATTTTACTTCACGGGAACGACGCTTACTTCTTCGCCGGCGCCATCTTGGAGTCCTTGGGCGCCGCGTCGGGCTTGGCCGGATCCGTCTTCGCCGCCGGGTCGGCAGCGGCCTGGTCCATGCGCTCGACTTTGGCGTCCGCGCGCAGTTTTGCGACATAATCGGCCTGCGCCTTGCGCGTCACATAGGTCTCGATCTGGGCCTTGACCTGGTCGAAATCCGGCGCCTTGCGGTTGCGCTTTTCCTCGACCTTGATGACGTGCCAGCCGAACTGCGATTTCACCGGATCGGAGATCTTGCCCGGCTCGAGCGAGAAGGCCACGGTGGAGAACTCCGGCACCATCTGGTCCTTGGTGAAGAAGCCGAGATCGCCGCCGTCGGAAGCGCCGGGGTCCTTGGATTTCTTCTTGGCGAGCTCAGCGAAATCGGCGCCCTTCTTGAGTTCGTCCTCGACCGCCTTGGCCTCGTCCTCGGTCTCGACCAGGATATGGCGGGCGTGAACTTCCTGCTCGCCGGTGATCTGCTTGGAGGCGTCCTCATAGACCTTCTTCATCGCCTCGTCGGTGGTCGCGGCCTTGCCTTCGCTCGCGAGCAAGCTGTCCATCAGAAGCCGGTTGCGGCTAAACGACAGCCGCTTCTTGAAATCCTCGCTATTTTCGACCTTCTTGTCCTCGGCCGCCTTGGCGACGATCTTCATATCGATCAGAAACGCCAGCACGTTTTCCTTCTTGGTCGCCGGGTCCATCTGCGCCAGGCTCGGCCCCAGTTCCTCCTCGGCCAGCGCCAGGTCGCTCTGGCGGATCTCCGAGCCGTTAACTTTTGCCAGTACGGCGTCCTCAGCGCGCAGCGGCAGGCCGGTCAAAAGCAGCACGGCGAGACTGCCCGTCACGGCGGCGGAGGCGAGGGCAAGACGCAGGCCGGTTTTCGTTTCCGGGAACGAGGTGGTCATGGAAAATCCTATGTTCAAAGAAGGGGCTGTTTTGGCGGCGGGACACTCGCCCAAACGTACGGCCTTGGCAACGCGAAAAGTCTGTCAAAATGATGAAATCCTTGACAGCTTCGCGCCGTTGACAAGCCTGCGGCCCAGCCATATCTGTGCCGGGCCGGGTCAATGGCGTTGGCGCGTGTTTTCCTTGTGTTTTTTGCCATTGAACCTTTGCTGAATTCCCACTCATTTGGCGGATGCTCCCGATCGGGACCGTTGCCGCACTGCATCACGATGAAATGGCATCACGATGAATGCGTCACGATGAGTTGATAGGCAACCGGGTGGACCATCTCACGGCAGCTTTGCCGCAAGTAAACAGGAATTTGGCATGATCGGCGCGCTCGCCCGCAAGTTTTTCGGCTCCGCCAATGACCGGCGGATCAAGGGATATCAGGCCCGCGTCGACGCCATCAACGCGATTGAACCGGAACTCGCCGCGCTGTCGGACGAGGCGTTGAAGGCGCGCACCGCGGAATTTCGCAAGCAACTGGCCGACGGCAAAACGCTCGACGACCTCCTGGTTCCCGCTTTCGCCACCGTCCGCGAAGCTGCAAAACGCACGCTCGGCCAGCGCCATTTCGATGTCCAGCTGATCGGCGGCATGGTGCTGCACGAGGGCGACATCGCCGAGATGAAGACCGGCGAAGGCAAGACGCTGGTCGCGACGCTCGCGGTCTATCTCAACGCGCTCGCAGGCCGCGGCGTCCACGTCGTCACCGTCAACGACTACCTCGCCCGGCGCGACTCCGAATGGATGGGCCAGATCTACTCGTTCCTCGGCATGACCACCGGCGTCATCGTCCACGGGCTCGACGATTCCGAGCGCAAGGAAGCCTATTCGCGCGACATCACCTACGGCACCAACAACGAATACGGCTTCGATTATCTGCGCGACAACATGAAGTACCGGCTCGAGGACATGGTCCAGCGCGGTCACTTCTACGCCATCGTCGACGAAGTCGACTCGATCCTGATCGACGAGGCGCGGACGCCTTTGATCATCTCCGGGCCGCTCGATGATCGCTCGGATTTCTACAACACCATCGACACCTTCATGCCGAAGCTCGAGAAGGTCACCGATTACGAGGTCGACGAGAAGCAGCGCACGGTGACGCTGACCGAAGCCGGCATGGAAAAGATCGAAACGCTGCTGCGCGATGCCGGCCAGCTCAAGGGCGAGACGCTTTACGACGTCGAGAACGTCTCGGTCGTGCACCACATCAACCAGGCGCTGCGCGCGCATTCGTTGTTCCAGCGCGACAAGGATTACATCGTCCGCGACGATGAGGTCATCATCATCGACGAGTTCACCGGCCGCATGATGCAGGGGCGGCGCTATTCCGAGGGCCTGCATCAGGCGCTGGAAGCCAAGGAGCATGTGCAGGTTCAGCCGGAAAACCAGACGCTGGCCTCGATCACCTTCCAGAACTATTTCCGGATGTACGAGAAACTCGCCGGCATGACCGGCACGGCGTTGACCGAAGCCGACGAATTGTTCGACATCTACAAGCTCGAGGTCGTCGAAATCCCGACCAATGTGCAGGTCGCCCGCCTCGACGAGGACGACGAGGTCTATCGCACCCAGACCGAGAAATATGCCGCGATCCTGGCCGAGGTCGAGCGCGCCAATGCGCGGCTGCAGCCGGTGCTGGTCGGCACCGCGTCGATCGAAAAATCCGAGGTGCTGGCCGAATATTTGAAGAAGCACGGCTACAAACAGATCGAATTCGGCAACGAGAACGCGATGGAAAAGCTCTACGCCGCGGCGCGTGCGGGAAAACCCGCAAAACTGTTCGCGGTGCTGAACGCGCGCTTCCACGAGCAGGAAGCCTATATCGTGGCCGAAGCCGGCGTGCCCGGCGCGATCACGATCGCGACCAACATGGCCGGCCGCGGTACCGACATCAAGCTCGGCGGCTCGCTCGACATGCGGATCCTGCAGGAGACGTCGGGCATCACCGATGAGGCCGAGAAGGCCAAGAAAATCGAGCAGATCAAGGCTGACATCGAGCGCTTTCGCGAGATCGTGCTCAAGGCCGAAGAGATCGTCGAGATAGAACCGGCCAAGGGATCGAAGCCAGCCAAGACCGTGACAAAACCGGGCGGGCTCTACATCATCGGCTCCGAACGCCACGAATCCCGCCGCATCGACAACCAGCTGCGCGGCCGATCGGGGCGCCAGGGCGATCCCGGGCGCTCAAAGTTCTTCCTGTCGCTGGAAGACGATCTGATGCGGATTTTCGGCTCCGACCGGCTCGATTCGATGCTGACCCGGCTTGGCCTGAAAGAGGGCGAGGCGATCATCCATCCCTGGATCAACAAGGCGCTGGAAAAGGCGCAGCAGAAGGTCGAGGCGCGCAACTTCGACATCCGAAAGAACTTGCTGAAATTCGACAACGTCCAGAACGACCAGCGCAAGGTGATCTTCGACCAGCGCATCGACCTGATGAAGGACGAAAGCGTCGCCGAGACGGTCGCCGACATGCGCCACGCCTTTGTCGAGGATGTCGTCACCAAGCACGTGCCCGAACATGCCTATGCCGAGCAGTGGGATGTTGCCGGCTTGAAGGAAGAGCTGAAGCGCGTGCTCGATATCGAGCTGCCGGTCGACGCCTGGGCCAAGGAAGAGGGCATTGCGGATGAGGAATTGCTGAATCGGATCGAGCAGCGCGTCGACGAGCACATGGCGGCCAAGGTGGCGCAATGGGGCCCCGACGTGATGCGTTACGTCGAAAAGACCATCCTGTTGCAGACGCTGGATCATCTGTGGCGCGAGCATCTGATCATGCTCGATCATCTGCGCCAGGTCATCGGCTTGCGCGGCTACGGCCAGCGCGATCCGCTGCAGGAGTATAAATCCGAAGCCTTCAGCCTGTTCGAGGCGATGATCGCGCATCTGCGCGAGGCGGTCACGGCGCAATTGATGCGCGTCGAAATCGTGCCGCCCGAAGAACAACAGCCGGCATTGCCGCCGATGGAGGCGCACAAATTCGATCCCAATACCGGCGAGGACGAATTGGCGTTCGCCAACGCGTCGCTGGTGCCCGCCGCCACCGCGCACCGCGATCCCAAAAATCCGGCAAGCTGGGGCAAGGTCGGCCGCAACGAGGATTGTCCCTGCGGCTCAGGCAAGAAGTACAAGCACTGCCACGGCAAATATGCGTGAGCTGCGTCTGATGACGCGCTGACGTCATCCGGTTTAGCCTCGTAGGGTGGGCAAAGGCGCTCTTGCGCCGTGCCCACCCTCTGTCCTCATTTCGATAAGTTGGTGGGCACGCTTCCGCCTTCGTTCGGTGAGAGCTACGGCGGACAAGTCGCTTTGGCCACCCTACGGTTCTGTTCGCGTGGCTTACTTCACCGCCGAGAAGCGGCTCTCGAACGAATTGGCCTGCACGATCGGCGCCGAGCCGGCGACGACGGCGTCCTTGGCGGCGGGCTCGGGCGCTGATGCTGCCGCGGTGTCGGAGACGCTCGGTTTCAGCGGCGGACGAGCGGCGGCCTGTTTTGTGTCGGGTTTCGAAGTCTCCGGTTTCGAAGTCTCCGGTTTCGAAGTCTCCGGCTTCGAAGTCTCGGGCTTCGAAGCTTTGGCGAGCGCCGCTGGTTCGTTGCGCTTCGCCTCGACCACTTTCGGTTTTGCCGGAACGGCCGGTCCCGACGGCGCGCTGGCGGTGGTGTCGGCGGCAATCGCGCCGCTCAAGCCCACCTTGCGGGCGAGGTTGCTGAAGAAGCCGCCGTCGGATTGCGTATTGTTCGGCGCGGCCGAGGCGACGCGCGTCGCAGGGGCCGGTGCCGTGGCAGGCGCCATCGAGGCCACCAGCGGCTCATCCGGCGAGGTCACCGGCCCGTGCGGCGGATTGACGGTTGCGGGAATGGTGCCGGGCGCGCGGGCCATCGTCAGCAGCGACAGGCCCTGACCTTCGCCACCTTCCGACAATCCGGTCGAGCCATTGGGGACGCGAGCAGCGAACACCTTGTTCATGCCGCCGTCGATGCCGGTGTTCAGGCGTGCGACCGGCGTGCCCTTTTCAATCAGTTTCGCGACCTCGGCCTGCTCTTGCTGCTGCCTATCGCGCACCGCCTCGGCGACTTCATCGGGGATGACATAGGCCGGGCATTTTGCAGACGCCTCGAATACCGGATCGCGCTTGGCGTCCGGCGCCTTCACGGCATCGAACACGTATTTCTTCTCGCAGAAATCGACCTTCGGCTCCTGCCGCGTCACCTCGAAATGATCGTAGCCTTCCTTGATCATTTTCCAGAACGCCATGTTCGGGTTGTTGCGATGTTTCGCCATGTTCATAGGCGTCATCCGGAACGGATAGGCCTGAAACTGGAACGACTTCTGCCCGCCGAAGAAGGACTCGCGGCCGAGCGAATAGATTTCCGCGATCTGTTCGTCGGTCATCGCGTAGCAGCCGCGCGACGAGCAATCGCCATGCACCATCAGCTCCGAGCCGGTGTGCCCGAGCGAGCGGTCATAGGCGTTGGGGTATCCGGTATTGAACGAGAGGTAATAGGCCGACTGCGGATTCATCTGCGCCGGCGAGATGTTGTAGAAGCCTTCGGGTGCCTGGCGGTCGCCTTCGCGCACCTTGGGTCCGAGGTCGCCCGACCAGCGGCAAATCGGATAGGTCTTCAACAGCGCGAAGCGGCCGGAGCGATCCTGCTTCCAGACCTCGAGCTCGGCCTCCTGCTTGAACAGCCGGACCAGGATCGGCGATTGCAGATCCATATCCTTTTCCACCATCGCGGCGAGCAGTTTTGGCGGGACCGGCTGGTTGGCCTTGGCGTTGCTCGCAAGCGAAATCTCGTCGCTGTTGCAGCCGGCCAGCAACACACCACCAGCCGCAAGCGCGACCGAAGTGATAAGCGCGCGGACCAGCGAGCGAGCGATCAATGCAAAGCTCCACACCCAACGGGCAATTCTCGCACCCCAACTCTAGCGTTCATGCCCTGAAGCCATTGAGTAGAATATTATCCTTAAAGCCCCCCTGGCCGCAAGCCGACGACGGCACTGCGGCAGGGCCGGCCTCAGGCATGGTGAAGAAGGGTTAAATAACGGTGTCTGGGCCTAATTGGGGCCAAAATGGCGGATTTTGGAAAAAGCCGGCTCTGTCGCCTTTTGGCCCAGATCCCCCCCGGCCAGGGCCGGTCAGCCCCCTCCGGCGAGCCGTCAGGCCAGTTTCCGGCCGATATCGAGGAATTTCTGCCGCCGTAGCTTGCGGATAGCGTCGGAATCGAGGTTGCGCAGCTCGTCAAAGGCCAGTGCGATGGCCTCGCCTGTGGCCGCGATCATGGCGGCGGGATCGCGATGGGCGCCGCCGGCGGGCTCTTTGAGGATGGTGTCGATCACTCCGAACCGCAGCATGTCCTGCGCCGTGATCTTCATGCTGGTGGCGGCTTCCTGGGCCTTGGTGCCGTCGCGCCACAGGATCGAGGACGCCGCCTCCGGCGAGATCACGCTGTAGATCGCGTGCTCGAACATCAAGACGCGATTGGCGGTGGTGATCGCAATCGCGCCGCCCGACATGCCTTCACCGGTGATGATCGCGACATTGGGTACCCCGAGCGACAGGCACACATCGGTAGAGCGCGCAATCGCTTCCGCCTGGCCGCGCTCTTCCGCGCCGATGCCGGGATAAGCGCCGGCGGAATCGACGATCGACAATACGGGGATGCCAAATCGATCGGCCATTTCCATCAGCCGCACCGCCTTGCGATAGCCTTCCGGGCGCGCCATGCCGAAATTATGCTTGATGCGGCTCTCGGTGGTGGCGCCCTTTTCCTGGCCGATCACGCAGATGCTCTCGCCGCGGAAGCGGCCGAACCCGCCCATCAGCGCCTCGTCTTCGCCGAACTTGCGGTCACCGGCAAGCGGGGTGAATTCCGATACCAACGCGCTGACGAAATCGGTGAAATGCGGCCGCTGCGGATGACGCGCCACCAGCGTTTTCTGCCACGGCGTCAAATTGGCGTAGAGCTCGTTCAGCGCCTGCGCCGCCTTGTCCTCGATCCGCGTAATCTCATCGCCGATGTCGCTGCCGGAAGCTGCCAGCGCGCGCAATTCATCGACCTTGGATTCGATTTCGGCGACGGGCTTTTCGAAGTCGAGGTAAGAGCGCATGAAATCAATATAGGCAAGAACGCGTTTTCAGGCGACGCGGATTCCCCTTCGAATGAAGAAAGCAAGTCGTTTCAATGATTTGGCGCGAATTCCGAGGCGGACTCGGATGGCGCGCCAACAAAGTCGCGGGCGGGAAGGGGCTCTTTCGGGGGAGACGGGGCCGAAGTCAAGGCGGCTGGCGGCATCCTCTCTGAGTCGTCCCCGCTTTTGCGGGGACGACGATTTACTTACTTCTCCGCCAGCGGATGCAGGTCACGCACCAGACTTTTAAGACGCTCCTCGACCACATGGGTGTAGATCTGCGTGGTCGAGATGTCGGTGTGGCCGAGCAGCGTCTGCACGATGCGCAGATCGGCGCCGTTGTGCAGGAGATGGCTGGCGAAGGCATGGCGCAGCACATGCGGAGAGACCAGCCGTGGCGCTAGCCCTGCGGATGCCGCGAGCTCCTTCAGGTCGCGGGCAAAATGTTGCCGTGTCAGATGGCCGCTCTCGCCAGAGGAGGGAAACAGCCATTTTGAATTTGCCGCGCCCTTCTTTTTCTCAGATTTAAGCGCTTCCATCGCCGCGAGATAATCGGCCATCGCCTGCCGCGAGGCTTCATTCAGCGGCACCAGCCGTTCCTTATTCCCCTTGCCGCGCACCACGATCATGCGGGCATCGCGCCGCGCCGCCGAACGCGGCAGCGCCACCAGTTCGGACACCCGCAAGCCCGTGGCGTAGAGCACTTCAAGCAGGCAATAGAGCCGCAGTGCCCGAAGCTGCTGCAGCGGTGAGGCTTCCGGCCCTTCGCCGAGCGCCTTGGCACACGCCAGCAGGCGATCGACATCTGCAATCGACAGCACTTTCGGCAGGCCGCGGCCGCGCTTCGGTCCGGACAGGATAGCGGCAGGATCGTCGCTGCGGACCCGTTCATTCAAGAGGAAGCGAAACAGATGCCGCATCGCCGACAGCCTTCGCGCCACGCTCGACGATTTGAAGCCGCGCATATCGAGATCGCCGAGATAGTCCCGCAACGCCTGCGTCTCGCTGCTGGCGAAGCTCTGGCCGCCGCGGGCTAGAAACTCCGAAAAATCCGTCAGATCGCGCCGATAGGCATCGAGTGTGTTGGGGCCGGCGCCCTGTTCGGCCGCGAGCATGTCGAGGAACAGGTTGATCAGTTTGGCATCTGAGGTCTTGCTGGAACGCATCCCTCGACCTTAGAGCCTTTTCGGTTCTGATTGAATCAGAACCGAAGCTCTATCCTTTGTTTTGACGCATTTTCTTTACGCGAACCGCTATCCACCCCCGGATCAAGTCCGAGGGCATGCTTCGCTCGAAAACCCTATGGGACCTATTTCTTGAGGAACTTGTCTGCGGGGATGGTGACGGACATTTCCCGCGGTTTCGGATTAACGAAATTCGCCAGCGCGAAAATCACGCCATAGACGATCCCGACAATCACGGCGACGACAGTCAGGAAGCGGAACAGGCTGGGCATACGCGAGCCTCAGGCGGCGAATTAACCATTGAATTCATGTGGGATGGCCAGGACGGACTACCAACATGTTCGCACCTCCGTTGCAAGTCTCTCTGGCAACGGTATCGGCGGGGGTAGTATAGGTGGCGCGGAACGCCGCAATTCCGCAGTCGTCGAGCCATTTGAGATGCCTGAAGCAGCCCAACCGGCCAGTCCCCGCCCGTCCCAGGAAGCCGAGGTCGTCGCGGCGCTGGGAACGCGTTCGGTCGTGCTGGTGGGCATGATGGGCGCCGGCAAATCCACCATCGGACGGCGGCTGTCGGGACGGCTGGGGCTGCGGTTCATGGACGCGGACGGCGAAATCGAGCTGGCCCACGCGGGCATGACGATCCCCGAAATTTTTGCGGTCTATGGCGAGCCATATTTCAGGGATGGCGAAGCTCGGGTGATCGCGCGGCTGCTCGAAGGCGGCCCTGCCGTTCTTGCGACCGGCGGCGGCGCGTTCATGCGCGAGGAGACCCGCAACCGCATTCGCGACAAGGCCGTATCGATCTGGCTCAAGGCGGATGTGGATATCATCATGAAGCGCGTAAAACGCCGGGCCGACCGTCCGCTGCTGCAGACCGAGGATCCCGAAGCGACCGCCGGGCGGCTCATGAGGGAACGCGAGCCGGTCTATCAATGCGCCGATTTGACGATCTGGTCGCGTGACGTGCCGCACGAAAAGATCGTCGATGAATGTATCGAGGCCCTGCACGGCTTTTTGTTGCCGCCGTCGCCAACCTTGGGTGCCACACGATGACCGCGCCCGTAAAACATTCCGATTCGGTGACGGTGGATGTCGCGCTCGGCGATCGCGCTTACGACATCGTCATCGGCCGCGATGTGCTGCCGTCGCTGGGCGCGCGAATCGCAGCACTTCGGCCCGGCGTGCGCACTTCGATCGTCACCGATCGCAATGTCGCAAAATATTGGCTGGAGAGGACCGAGGCCTCGTTGACGGCGGCCGGCATTGCCACCTCCCGCATCATTGTCGACGAGGGCGAAGGCTCGAAGAGCTATGATGGCCTGCAACGGGTTTGCGAGGCGCTGATTTCGGCAAAGATCGAGCGCAACAATCTGGTGATTGCGCTCGGCGGTGGCGTGGTCGGCGATCTCGCCGGCTTTGCCGCGGCAATCCTGCGCCGCGGCGTCGATTTCGTGCAGGTGCCGACCTCGCTACTGGCGCAGGTCGATTCGTCGGTCGGCGGCAAAACCGGCATCAATTCGCCGCAAGGCAAAAACCTGCTCGGCGCCTTTCACCAGCCGCTGCTGGTGGTCGCGGATACCGCCGTGCTCGACACCCTGTCGCCGCGCCAGTTCCGCGCCGGCTACGCTGAAGTGGCCAAATATGGCGTGCTCGGCGACGAAGCCTTCTTCGGCTGGCTAGAGGCCAACCACAGCAATATCTTTTCGGGCGGTGGCGCGCGCGAACATGCCATCGCGACTTCCTGCCGGGCGAAAGCCGCGATCGTGGCGCGGGACGAGCGCGAGACCGGTGAGCGCGCGCTGCTCAACCTCGGCCACACTTTCGGCCACGCATTGGAGGCCGCGACCGGCTTTTCCGACCGGCTGTTTCATGGCGAGGGCGTTGCCGTCGGCATGGTGCTGGCGGCGGAATTATCCGCAGAGCTCGGCATGATCTCCGCAGCCGATGCGGCGCGCGTCAAACATCACCTTGCCGAGGTGGGCCTGCCGACCCATCTGCAGGATATCGCCGGATTTACCCAGGAAGGCTTGACCGATGCCGATGCGCTGATGGCGCTGATGGCGCAGGACAAGAAGGTGAAGCGCGGCCGGCTGACCCTTATCCTGCTGGAGGCGGTGGGCCGCGCCGTGATTGCGCCCGACGTCGAACCGTCGCGGGTTCGCGACTTTCTGAAGACAAAACTGGCGCGCAAAATCTAGGGCATGATCGGAAAAAGTGAAAACCGGTTTTCCAGGAAGATCATGCTGCAAACTGAGATGAAATGATCGTCAAATCATGGACTGGTTTGGACTCTCCATCGTCATTGCCTGCCTTCTGGTTTCGGCGTTCTTCTCGGCCAGCGAGACGGCGCTGACCGCCGCCTCACGCGCGAGCATGCTGCGGCTGTCGAAGCAGGGCAACCGCGACGCCGGCGTGGTTTCCAGCCTGTTCGCGATGCGCGAGCGCATGATCGGCGCGCTATTGCTCGGCAACAACATCGCCAATATCGGCGCTTCCGCGTTGGCGACCGGCATCTTCACCGCCTGGTTCGGCGAGGTCGGCGTGCTCTACGCTACGGCCGTGATGACGGTGCTGGTCGTGATCTTCGCCGAGGTGCTGCCCAAGACCATCGCGATCAACGCGCCGGACCGGGTGGCGCTTCTGGTAGCGCGGCCGATGAAGCTGATGGTGTATCTGTTCGGGCCGCTTCTCACCGTGATCGAGGCGGTGGTTCGCGCGCTGATGAAATTGCTGGGCGTCAAGATCGGTGCCAACCAGTCGATCCTGTCGCCGTTCGAACGCCTGCGCGGCGCGGTCGATCTCTTGCATCACGAAGGCAAGGTCGAAAAGCAGGACCGCGACATGCTCGGCGGATTGCTGGATCTGCGCGAGCTGCAGGTATCCGACGTGATGGTTCACCGCACCGAAATGGTGATGATCAATGCTGATCTGCCGCCTGAAGAGTTGGTAGCCGAGGTGCTGGCCACCGAATACACCAGAATTCCGCTATGGCGCGAAAAGCCGGAAAACATCATCGGCGTGCTGCATGCCAAGGATCTGTTGCGCGCGATACGCGCCTCCGACGGCGACACCTCCAGGATCGATGTCTCGACCATCGCGCTGCCGCCGTGGTTCGTACCGGAGATGCGCCCGGTCTCCGAACAGTTGAAAGCCTTCCGCCGCCGCAAGACCCATTTTGCCCTCGTGGTCGACGAATACGGCGAAGTCGAAGGCATGGTGACGCTGGAGGACATTCTGGAGGAGATCGTCGGGGATATTTCCGACGAGCACGACGTGGTGGTGGCCGGCGTCCGCGCCCAGCCGGACGGCTCTGTGGTGGTCGACGGCTCGGTGCCGATCCGCGATCTCAACCGCGCCATGGACTGGCATTTGCCCGATGAAGAGGCGACCACGGTCGCCGGCCTCGTGATCCACGAGGCGCGATCGATCCCCGACCGCGGCCAGAGCTTTACCTTTCACGGCTTCCGTTTTCGCGTGCTGCGCCGCGAGCGCAACCGCATCACCGCGTTGCGGATCGTGCCGGTGACGCGCGAGCCTGAAGTCGAGGAAAAAAAGCCGAAGCGGGCGGGGACGGCGTTTTAGCTTCTTTTTTAGTGAAATGACGCAGACGGCTAGGATGATGCTTCCCCCGGCGCCTGCGCGTGAAGCGCCAGCGCGTGCACGCTTCCGGCCAGTTCCGCCTCCAGCGTTGCATTAATCATGCGGTGGCGCTCGATCCGGCTCTTCCCTTTGAAGGCTCCCGACACGATATAAACCCGAAAGTGCGTCTCGCCGCCGGCCCGGTGGCCGGCATGGCCTTCATGCAGATGTGATTCGTCGACGACGTCGAGGCTTTCCGGCGCGAAAGCTTCACGCAACTTGTTTATGATAGTGTCCTTGACGGTCTGTTGGGTGCTCATGGCGGCGGCAATACGGCCACGGGCGGCCATCGTCAATGGCGTATCGAATAGGCGCATCGAATTAGAAGGTTTCGCAATGTCAAGACTTGAAGCTTTTCGCATTGCGTTGTCATAGTCAGCCATGCCGATCGATTCATCCAAATTCTTCGACTCCATCCGCATCAAGCCCAACAAGCTGAGTGCGAAGCAGCAGGCACAGGCGCGGGAAGAAGCCGCGATGTGCGAATGGCCGGAATGCAAGAACAAGGGCCCGCACCGCGCGCCCAAGGGCCGGGGCAACGACAAAGAGTACTGGCACTTCTGTCTCAACCATGTCCGCGAATACAATCAGTCTTACAATTTCTTCCAGGGCATGAATCCGGAGGCGGTCGCGCGCTACCAGAAGGATGCGCTGACCGGTCATCGTCCGACCTGGAAGATGGGCGCCAATACTTCAGCCAAGCGGGGCAAGGGCAGCGCCGAGGCCGACCTCGAAGGTGCGGTCGATCCGTTCTCGATGTTCAGCGAACTCAACGGCCGCGGCCGCTGGCGGCCGGGCCCCGGTGCGGGCGCGGAGACCAAGGCCGAAACCCGAAAAATCTTCAACGCCGAGCGCAAGGCGCTGCAGGTGATGGGGCTCGGCTCGGATGCGACGCTGGAAACCGTGAAAGCAAAATACAAGGCGCTGGTGAAGCAGCACCACCCTGACGCCAATGGCGGCGACCGCTCGACCGAAGACCGCCTGATCGAGATCATCAAGGCGTATAATTATTTGAAGACGGTGGTGCGCGCGGGCTAGCTCCCGTCGTCCCGGCCTTGCGCCGGGACCCATAACCACAGGAGTTAGTGGTTAGACAAAGCCGTCGAACAGCGTCTCTCAAAACACACGCCGCGGCGTATAGGTCCCGGCTCAAGGCCGGGACGACGACGTATCTGATGCCTCAGCCGGCCTTCTTGCGGACCGGCTCCGTCGCGGACTCAATTGCGCCGCCGTGGCGGCGGCGGATCGTCCAGGTCGCCAGCGCGACGATCAGTGCGCCGCCGATCACCGCCAGTATCCAGATATGCTTGGCGATCCCGGCATGATGCGGGAGGCCGGTGTAGTGGTGCAGCGCCGACACCGCGACCACGCCGGGCAGCACATGCGCCGGCGCCCACAACAGGATCGCCGCGATGTTGACGGGGTAAAACCGTGACGGCGGCATGCCGAGCGCGCCCGCGGTGATCGGCACAAAGGCCCTGATCGGCGGCACGAAGCGCGCGAAGAACACCGCCAATGCGCCCCAGCGATTGAAGAAGGCCTCGCTCTGCGCGATCAGGCGCGGATAATTCGACAAGGGCCAGCTCGAGAGGATTTCGCGCTGGGTGCGATGTCCGATCCAGAATGCCGATCCGTCGCCGAGCATGGCGCCCGCTGTCGCTGCCGCCAGCACCCATTCGAGCTTAAGCTCGCCGCCGGGGATCAGCGCGCTCAGCGCCAGGATCACAGTCGAGCCGGGAATCACCGAACCGACGACCGGAACGGCCTCCAGCAAGGCGGCGAGGAACAGCGTAAGATAGGCAAGCCATGCATTTGCCGAAACGAACGCAATCAATTGATCGATGAACGAGGTCACAAAATTCCTGGGTTGGCGGTCCGGTTCGGGAGACCTAACATAACTCGCGGCGGGTGCGCTGGTTCGGACTTCGCGGCACCGGATGTTGCAAGATGTAGTGGCGGACTCCGGATTGGGAACACCAGCCGGTGGAAAGTGCCGTCCCCGGGGCATCCGACGGGGTGCTCAAATTGTGCTCGCGAAAGTACGGCGTGATTCGCAGGGCAGCCTTCCAAAAACCGGGGCCCGTGCCTATCTTGATGATAACGCAACGGAACTTTGATTGGCCCGCGGGCTTCTGCCAACCCTCGCTCTCTGATAGGTTCCGGTAAGCCCCCATCCGCAGCCATATCGCAAATTTCGGTTTCGGGAAGCGCCCGGGACCTCGGAGGATTGATGACGACCGCCGCCATGACCAAGATTGAGGAGCCGGCCGGCTTGCCCGACATGAAGGTGTCGGTGCGGCAGGTGTTCGGCATCGACACCGACCTCGAGGTGCCGGCCTATTCCGAAGTCGATCCGCATGTGCCTGATATCGATTCGGACTACCGTTTCGACCGCGCCACCACGCTTGCGATCCTCGCGGGCTTTGCCAAGAACCGCCGCGTCATGGTCACCGGCTATCACGGCACCGGCAAGTCGACCCATATCGAGCAGGTCGCGGC
>WNFM01345956.1_pt2 | contig 21184 bp, 13 predicted proteins | sample 5400271 | NCBI WGS metagenome assembly WNFM01 (sample SAMN13153352, study PRJNA577476) | soil metagenome | isolation source: 60 cm saprolite on Douglas fir-dominated hillslope | place: USA:California | collected 2013-09-17
CCGCCTCTTCGACGAGCTTCCGCAGGTTGCGGGGGTTGAAGACGTGAAGGTGGCGGGGCGGATCGAGGTGGAACGCGCTGGCCTGGAAGAGGCGATGGGCCAGGCTTTCCGCGTTGGGGGTGAGGATCACCAGGGTCCCCTCGGGACCCAGGATGCGCCGGCACTCCCGCAGCAGGCCCCGCGGGTCGTGGACGTGCTCGATCACGTGGCTCATCACGATCGCGTCGAAGCGGCCCTCGTCGAATCGCAACGCCTCGAGCCGGCCCAGATGGACGGTCAGGCCTTTGCTTCTCGCATTCGCCACCGCGCCGGGGTCGAAGTCCACCCCCTCGACCTCCCAGCCGAGGTCGTGCAGCACCTTCAGGATTGAGCCGCCCCCGCAGCCGACCTCCAGGAGGCGGCCGCCTCGGCGGAATGGCAGGTGCATGACGCTCACGTCGACGTCGGCGCGCCGGCGGGGATGCAGGCAGATCGAGAGGCCGAGGAGGCGCTGCCAGGGCGGGGTGGATTCCAGCCGATAACCATAGCGCCACGCCAGGTAGCCCTGCTTCAGCCAACGGTAGCCTCGACGGTACCAGGTGAGGGCGGGGTCCGCGTCCTGGTGGGTGTAGTAGTCCTCGTGGTACGCATGGCCGATGTCCTCTGCCAGGGGCATGGGGTCCAGCCAGAGCAGAGCGCAGCCGGGGTCGGCGCAGCGGCGCAAGGCCCATTCCTCGGGCCCGGGAGCGAAGCGATCGCGCAGGCCGCCGTGGAGGGGCACGCCCGGGCCGCCCCAGAGAGGGCAGGCTGGCACCGGGCGGCTGCGGATGGGCGCGCGAGGCTGGCTCGTCATGGCTGGGCTCGGTCGGGCACCGCGGCCCGCGCGAAGCAGCTCCGAGCGGACAGGCGCTCGTCCCCCGTCAGGATGAAGAACCACGAGAGGGCGGCAAACGCGGCAAGGGTGGCGGCCAGGAACAGCTCCTTCGCGAGGAGCGTGTCCCAGAGGCTGCCGAGGACGCAGACGGCGAGCCCGGTCACGAGGGAGGCCGCACGCCACCTCGCCCCTGGCGGCGCCGGCACCGTGCGCGCCGCCATGAGCAGGAGGACGGCGGCGTCCACGGCGGCCCGCGCCGTCCAGGCGATGGCGGCGCCCTCCACGCCCCGGGCGCGAATCAGACACCACACGGCGACGAGGTAGAAGGGCAGCTCCACGAGGTGGAGGCGCGCGGTGAATTCGGGGCGGCCCGCCCCCTGAACGAGGGCGAAGGGGATCTGGGCCAGACCGTTGATGAACACGCCCACCGCCAGCCATTGGAGGACGCGCGCGCTCTCCCGGGAGAACTCCGTCCCCAGCCAGAGGCGCAGCAGCTCGGGGGCGAGGGCCACCAGCAGCAGGGTGGGGGGGAAGAGGGACAGGAAGACGGTCTTGACGCCGCGGTCGAAGAGAAGCCCGGCCCGCGGCCGATCCACGACCAGGCTGGCCGCGAAGGCGGGAAAGAGGACCTGGGCGACAGCCGAAGGAACCACCAGGAGCTTGGTCACCATCTCATAGGGCGTCGCGTAGTAGGCCACGGCGGCCAGGCTCATGAGGCCGCCGATCAGGAAGCGGTCCAGGTAGACCATGAACGGGCCCACCACGTTCGTGACCGTCATCCATCCCCCCAGCCGTAACAGCGGCGCCATCAGTGGCGGATGCAGGGCCAGACCGTGGCGCAGCGCCGGGAAGACGCGGAGGCAGAGAGCCAGGTGGACGGCCCAGCCCACGAGTCGTCCGAAGGCCAGAAGGCCCACCACCGCGACGAGGCTTCGGGAGAAGGGCAGCACGAGGATGGGACCGATGAAAGTGAAGACGCCCATGGGGATGCGGACGGCGTTCACCAGGCCGAAGCGCTGCTTCGCTTCGAGGAGGCCGCGGAGGCCCGCGGTGCTGATCACGAAGGGCACGGAAGCCCCCAGGACATAGAGGGCCTGTCGGGTTTCGTCCCGCAGCGCCGGGGGGATCCGGAGCGCGCGAGCCACCAGCCACGTGGAGGGCAACGTGATCAGGAGCGCCCCTGCCACGCCGAGCCCCAACATGAGGAGGAGGGCTGTCCAGGCAAGCGCGGGTATCTCCTCGTCCCGCCGCCCGGCGAGCCTCTCCGCAGCCAGCTTCGTGAGGGCTCGGCCCAGCCCCAGATCGAAGAGGCTGAGGTAGCCGATCAGGAGCCAGGCCAGGCTCAGTGCCCCGAAGCGTTCGGTTCCCAGGCCGCGCAGGGTGACGGGAATGGCGACCAGCGCCGCCAACAAGGGAGCCCCCTGGCCGACGATGTTCCAGATCGTGTTCCGGGCGAGGACGGCTCCGCTGGTGAGCTCTGCGCGGGTGCCTTCAGTCACGTGGTGATGCCCAGGCTCCTGTTCCCTGTTTCGCGCCCGGCGGTGAACGAGGCAAGCTAACCCGCGCGACCGCGACGGTCAACCTCCACTCCGCTGCCAAGGGCCTTGAGGGTGATGGGGCCCGCGAGTGTCTCGTGGGCCTCCTACTGGAAGTAGCCCGTGACGTCGGGGACCATCCGGGTGCGGCACAAAACGCGCCTAGAGACAGTAGACTAGGCTGCCAACGGGGGAACCGAACGTGGAGACGCGACGCGGCGACGTGGACACCGCGCAATGGTCGCGGTGAACACCTTGGACCTTCAGGTTGCCGTCGGCGTCACCTTCGCGCTGGCCGTATTCGGCCAGGCCGGATACCTGGTTCTGCGGCTCCTGACCACGCGGGGCTCAATCCTGCGCGCCGGCGAAACGGCCGCCCTCTCGTATGGTCTGGGAGTGGGCCTCGTCACGTTCGAGATGCTGCTCTTCGGGATGGCCCGCTTCCGTTTCAGCCTTGTCCGGTTGCTCGTGCCCTGGGTGTTTACCTGGTCGTTCGTCTTGGCCGCCCGACTCGCGGGCCGGCTGCCGGCGCCGACCAGGGTCCCGGTCCGGACCAGGGAACGAACGCGGACGAGCCTCGCCTGTGCGCTTGTCATTGCGGCCCTCGCGTCTCTGTTCGCGGTCCTCCTCTACCGTTCCAGCTTCCACCCGGTGGATCTGTGGGACGCGATCGCCTACTGGGACCTCAAGGCGAGGGCGTTCTTCACCGACCGTGGCATCGTGCCTTTCGTGAACGACCGCTACTATGACTGGGCGCATCTCGACTATCCACAGCTGGTTCCCCTGGCCGGCGCATTCGTCTACCTGTGCATCGGCGCGCCGCACGAGGCAGTGCAGGTCGTTCCCGTTGGCTTCTTTGCCGCCCTCCTCATCCAGTTCCACGGCGTCCTCCGAAGGGAAGCCGCCGGCCGCCTCGCGGCGCTCGTGCTCACCGCCGGCCTCGCCCTCATGCCGAATGTCCTCTTCTGGGCGTACAACTTCCAGGCCGAGTCGGCTCTCGCCTACTACGCCTTCACGACCGCCGCCTTCTTCTACCTCTTCTTGCGCACCGGTCTGCAACCCCTCCTCCTCGTCTCGGCGCTCTCGGGAGCCTTCCTGACCCAGACCAAGATCGAGGGCCCCTTCCTGCTCATTCCGGCCGTGGTCGTCCTCGTGACGGCGGCCCTGCGGTCGCGCTGGGCGCCGCAGCCTTGGCGGCTCCTGCTGCTCTTCATCGGGGTCGTAGGCGTGGTTGGCCTTCCCTGGTTCGTGTTCCAGAAGCTCGGGACGCCCGACGGGGGATTCGTGTCCGCTCCGATGGCCTCGGCCCTGGTTCAGCACCGGAGCGTGATCCCCCGCGTGCTCAAGACGATCGTTGCCTGGGCGGCGACCCCGGACATGGGCGCAATGGGGCTCGTCTTCGCTGTCCTTGGTGTATGCGTAGCCGTCGAATGGCGCGCGTACTTCTGCGCCTCTGCGGGCCGCTACGTCCTTGGATTCCTCGCTTTCGCTCTCGTCCCGTACATCCTCGTCTGGACGGCCTTGCCCCGCTACCTCGGACCGCTCGCAGTGAACCGGTTCCTGCTCGTCTTTACGGTGACCGCGTATTTCATTGTCGCTCTGTATCTCGTGCGCAGGGGTTCACGCCAAGGCCGGCGCTGGGCCCAGGACGGGCTCGCGGCAGGAGCGGGGGTGCTGGCCGCGCTCGCTCTCTCCCAGTGGGCCGTCCTGAGGGACGGGCCTCCTGGGCAAAATTACGGGTGGACCTTCCCGGAAGGCGCTGCCGCCTGGCGGCCCGCGCCGGGCTGCCTTCTGGAACCGGCAGGACCCTATCTGAAAGTGCGGGCGATCGGCGGGAATCCGTGTGACCTCGAAATTGGCAAGCTGAATCTCGACATGGCCGTCCACCGTACGATCACCATGGTGGCCAGAGGCGTCTCCGGCACCGCCACCTCGATTCTCGTCAGCTGGCGGGCTGCGGGGGAGGGCCCCTTCCCGCCGGAAAACCACGCCTCGGCACGTGTCGCTTGGAGCGGAACCGACCAGCGGATCGAGGTGACGCCGGGATGGCACGGCGTGCTGAGGAGGCTCCGCGTCACCTTCGAGAACCCCGGCCCATCCTGGAGCCCGCTGCTCATCCGCTCAATCGAGGCGCGCCCGCGGCTCACGAGCACGCTCGCCGCCGTCGTCGAGGGTGGCGGGGCCAGGAGTCTCGGCGTCTTCGCCCTGGCCGCAGCATTCGCCCTGACCCTCGTGGGAACGCGCGGCAATCGCCTCGTCTCGATCCTCGCACTCGTATGGGCGGCGTGTGCCGTGCTCACCTGGTTCCTCCCTGACCTGTGGCTCGGCACTCCGCCTGGCCAGCTCAGGCGCCCCCTGAGCCTCGTTCGTGAGATATGGCGGGAGGCCGAGGCGTACCCACCCGCGTCGGCATCGCAGAGAGTCGCACTGGTAGAGGCCGAGAACGAAAAGAGAGATCTTGGAGAATCCCTGGTCAACCTAATAGAGACGTGCCCGGAGGGCGACGTTGCGCTGTTCTTGGAGCGCTGGAATGACGATGAAACCGATCTACCCAAAAAAGTGGAGGGGCTCTACACGGTCTTGCGCGGCGCACAGCGGCTCTACCCGTACCGCGTGCTGGTCGTCACCCAGACGGCGAAGCTCGCGAGGCTGCTGCGGACGAGGGCCGTCACCCGCGTGGTCGCCTACGCGCGCGAGGTGCCCACCGAGCTGGCACAGCCTCCGAACCGCGTGGTGCACCGTGGGGAGTGGGCCGCTGTCTGCGGCCCCCCCGGCGCCTCGGTAACCATGCGCACGCGGCTCGCGGCCAAGTGGAACCGGCCTGCGGCTCGAGCCAGCCCAGGCGTGTTCAGCCCATCCCAGCAGACGTGGGAACTCGTCCGGGTGCGCCCGCAGGGCACGCGGGCGACGAACGCCTTCGCGTATGGTGGGAAGGGCGACATACCCGTTGTCGGCGATTGGGACGGCGATGGAGTGGACACGGTCGGCGTTTACCGGCCGGCCGACAGTCGATTCGAGCTCCGGAACTCGAATCGCCCCGGACGGCCGGACCTCAGTATCCCCTTCGGTCGCCCAGGAGACGTCCCCATTTTCGGCGATTGGGACGGCGACGGCATCGACAACATCGGCGTCTTCCGGCCGTCCGAGGCCGCTTTCTACCTCGGGGGAAGCCGGGCAGATCCGGATCCAGGGCGGGTCCGTGCGGTCGTCCATTTCGGTGCGCTCGGCGACGTTCCGATCAGCGGCGATTGGGACGGAGACGGCATCGACGAGATCGGCGTGTACCGTCCCGCCACCGCGACTTTCTACCTCCGCGCCAGTAACGCCCCCGAAGAACGGAGTGTGACGACCGTAGCCTTCGGCATCGCGGGGGATATACCGGTTGTAGGCGATTGGGATGGAGAAGGCCTCGACCGGATTGGCGTGTACCGCCCTTCTCAGCAGCTTTGGTTTCTTGCCGACTCGGATAAGACCCCCTCGTCGTCGATCCGACCGATCGCGTTCGGGCGCGCGGGAGATCGTCCCGTCACCGGGGCCTGGCTGGGCTCTTCGTGGTGGGCTCTCGAGTGACGGGACTGGGCTTGCGGCCCACGACGGCCCAGCTGTAGCCGTGTCGGTGATGGCTCCTCAGGTCGACGAAGCCGGCCCCGGCCAGCAGCAGCTCCGCTTCCTGCCTCGTGTAGTACCTCGCATGGGCCGGGTTGAGCTGGTCGTAGACGACGAGGCAACGCTTGTCCCACGGCAGCCGGGCGATCACCTCGCGCATGTATCCCCGAAGGGGCAGGGGAAGCACGCGGCATGCGGCAACGTAGAGGTTCAGCATCAGGGTGAGCGTCCAGGAGACGGCCACGAGGACGCCGTGGGGCAGGCGCGTGGTCAGGGCCCGCAGTGGTCCCACCACCGCGAGGTACCACTCGTTGCCCTCGCGGCCGTAGAGCCACACACCCAGGAGGCCGCCCGGCCGCAGGGCCCGGAATGCGGCGGCCACGACGGGCCCCGGATCGGGGATGTGGTGAAGCACGCCGATCGAGAAGACCGCGTCGTACGCACCCGCGGGGTCGATCTCGTGGCCCCGGCGGCGTTGGCAGAGGACACGGCCACCGTGGGCCTGCGTGTTCGCCTCGAGGACGGGGAAGGAGTCGGAGGGCTCGAGGGCGGTCACGTGGGCGGCCCCTGCCGCGAGGAGCATCTGGACGATGCGGCCCGTGCCGCTGCCGATGTCGGCCACCCGGCGGCCCTCCACGTCGCCGGGTTCCAGAAGAGGGCCGAACATGTCGCGGAACAGGTCAAGAGAGCCGTAGAAGCCGGAGTTGTCGGGGTAGCGGGTCCACTGATCGCCGAAGTCGGCGACGGTGCGGGTCGCGATGTCCTCGCGGGCAGGGACGTTCGGCATCACCGACGGGCTTCGGCCAGGGGCTCGGACGTGCCCAAGGGAATCTCCCGCGGCGCGAGCCGATCGGTGGTGGGCGCCGGCTCGGGCCGGCCCTCCACGCGCGCACGGTGCCAGGCGGAGAGGACCATGAGGCCCCAGACCTCCCAGCCGAGCGACCTCCTCCCGGAAAGGTGGTCCGCCCAGGCCCGCGCGACCTCGGCTGGCTCCAGCGCGCCGATGGCGCGGATGGACTCCGGCGCGAGCAGCTCGTCCGCCGTGGCCTTCAGGGGCCCCCGCAGCCAGGTGTGGATCGGGATGCTGAAGCCCTGCTTCCTCTGGTCGGCGATGGCGGTGCCGTAGACCGCTCGCGCCAGCTCCCGGAGGAGCCGCTTGGGCTTCCCCGTCCGGCGGCAGCGCAGTCCGGCGGGGAGCGAGAGCGCGAACTCGGCGACGGCCGGCTGAAGGAAGGGGGCGCGCACCTCCAGCCCGTGGGCCATGCTCATGCGGTCGACCTTGGTGAGGATGTCGTTGGGCAGGTAATCCCGAAGGTCGGCGCGCTGGAGGTCGGTCAGATCGGGAGGCTCCGGCAGGCGGTGCCGCTCCGCCATGTCCCGGAGCGCCGCTCGCGCGGCGGCGCGGGCGTCTTCCCGGCGCAGCAGCTCCTGCGCTTCGCGCGGCCGCCATGTCCCGTTCCAACTGAAGTGGGCCTCTCGCGTGGGCAAGTCGGCCGCGCGCAGGAAGCGCATCGCCTGGTAGCTCGCCGAAACCTTGCCCTCGCCGACGGGAAGCCGGGGCGCCACGCGCGCCAACAGCTTGCGCAGAGGGCCTGGGAAACGGGCGGTGGTGGCAGCGTGGAGGAGCGAGGCCTTGTAGGTGAGATAACCTGCGAACAGCTCGTCACCTCCGTCCCCGCCCACGACCACCTTGTTGCCGCGGGCGGCCTCCCTCGAGATCGTCCACACCGCCAGGGCGGAGGAGTCGGCCAAGGGATCATCGGCGTGCTCGACGATCCGGAAGAAGTCCGCGGCTACCTCCGGACCCATGCGGACCCGGGTGAGGGGCAGGCCCAGGCGCCCGGCCACGATCTCCGCCTGCGGCCACTCGCTGAAGCCCTCGTCCGGGAAATCGAGGCAGTAGGCCCGGGACAGGCGACCCTGACGCGCGGCGCTTTCCGCCACCAGCGACGAGTCCATCCCTCCGGAGAGGAAGATCCCGACGGGGACGTCGCTCACGAGCGCGAGCCGCACCGCGCGGTCGAGGTGGTGGCGCAGCTCGTCCTGCGCCGCTTCCGGGGAGAGCGTCCGCGGGTGCGGGCGGGGCTCCCAGTAGCACGCGCCCTCCACTCCCGTCTCCGAGTAACGCCGCCAGGAGGCGGGGGGGAGGCGCCGCACTCCTTCGAGGAGGGTCGCCTCCCCGGGCACATAGTTGAGGCAGAGGTAGTGGGCGAGGGCCCGCTCGTCCACCCGCCGCTCCCAGCCGGGGAGGGCGGTCAGGGGCCGCAGCTCGGAAGCGAAAGTCACCGAGCCTGGCCGCTCGAGGTAGAAGAGCGGCTTCTCCCCGAAAGCGTCGCGGGCCAGGAAGAGCTGGCCCCGGAGCCGGTCGGCGATGGCGAACGCGAACATGCCGACGAGCCGCCCGGGAAGCCCTTCCCCCCACTCCCGGTAGCCGTGGAGGAGGACCTCGGTGTCCGACCGGGTGCGGAAGGCGTAGCCCCGCCCCCGCAGCTCATCCCGGAGCTCGGGGTAGTTGTAGATCTCGCCGTTGAAGGTGATCACGAGTGCGCCGTCGGTGCTGCCCATGGGCTGCTGGCCCGACGACAGGTCGATGATAGACAGGCGGCGATGGCCGAAGAAGAAGCGGGGGTCCTGCCAGTACGCGCCTTCGTCAGGTCCGCGGTGCCGGAGGAGGTCAACCACCCCCGGGAGCCTGCCGTCCGGGTCGACAGGTCCCGTCCACGAGAAACGGCCCACGATCCCGCACATCCTCCCTCAGCCTACCTTCCGCGCCGGCTCCCTCGGCGCGCTGGGCACACCCTCGCCCTCCGCCCGCCATTCGTGGCGGACGCGGTATACGCGCCGGTCGCCCTGCCCGTAGTGCACCCGGACGAGGAGCTCGGCGAGGACGCCGGTGGAGGCGATCTGGATACCGGCCAGGAGCAGCATGACCGCCATGAGGAACCAGCCGCTGTGGGTGCGCACGGTGGGGATCTGGGTGAGCCAGGCATAGAGGAGGAGGAAGGAGAGGATCGTACCTCCGGCTCCGAAGGCGAGCAGGGCCACGCTGCCGAATACCCGCATGGGCCGGTCCAGGTAGCGGCTCAGGAACAGAAGAACGATCAGGTCCAGGAAGACCCCCTGCGAACGGCCCAACCCGTAGTTGCTCTCCCCCGCCGGGCGCTCGACGTTCTCGATCGGGATCTCGGCGATGCGGCCTCCCACGGCGTGCCCCAGAACCGGGATGTAGCGGTGGAATTCGCCGAAGAGCCGGATCTCGTGGGCAAGCTCCGCTCGGTAGGCGCGGAACGTGGTTCCAAAGTCATGCAGGTCGAGGCCCGAGATCCAGCGGATGAGGAGGTTGGCGGCCCGGGATGGCCACCGACGCACGATCCCTTCGGCTCGGCGATTCCGCCAGCCGCAGACTATGTCGTAGCCTTCCTCGAGCTTGCTCAAGAAGCGCGGGATCTCCTCCGGGAAGTGCTGGAGGTCGGCGTCCATGGTCAGGAGAATCTCGCCGCGAGCCGCGTCGAGGCCCGCCTGGAGGGCGGCGGTCTGCCCGTAATTGCGGGCGAGGTCGACGACGCGCAAGCGCGGCTCGCTCGCCAGGCAGCGCTTCATCGCCTCGAGTGAGGCGTCCCGGCTCCCGTCGTTTACGAGGACGATCTCGAAGTCATACCGGTCCTCGACGGGGACGGCGGCCGCGGCCACTCGCCGAACGAACTCATCCACCACGGCGGCCTCGTTGTAGACGGGGGCGATCACACTGACAAGCGTCTTCATGCGGTCAAGCGGCCCTCACCGCGGTGGCGGCGACCACGTCACCGAGCTGGAGGTAGATCGAGCGGTTTCCGAAGGGACGGCCCAGGAGCCGGCCGAGCGACACCGCCGCCCCCACCGGACCCTGCGGGTGCAGGTAGCGCAAGCGGTCGAAGACATAGCGGACGCGGTAGCGGTGGCCGAGGGCGCCCATCCGCAGCACCGAGAAGCCGGCCCGCTCCAGGGCGCGCCGCAGGTTGTCGCGGGAGAAGATCGTGATGTGCTGGACCGGGTCGAGGTAGTGCCAGCGGCGCCCCATCAAGCGGGCGGTGAGGCTGCCCGCATCGGGGGTAGAGAGGAAGAGCAGCCCGCCCGGGCTCAGAAGGCGGCGGAGCCGCTCGAGGGCGGCCAGCGGGTCCGCGAGGTGCTCCAGCACGTCCCAGGACGTCACTGCGTCGAACGACCCTTCCGGGAAGGCCGGGTCGTAGACGGAAGCCACCCTGCTGCGCACCCCGTACTGCTCCCGCGCCCAGGCCACGGCGGCCGGGCTCAGGTCGAAGCCGGCCGCATCGTAGTGCTCCTGTGCCACCCTCAAGAAGTGGCCGAAGTTCGAGCCGGCGTCGAGGAGGCGGGCCCCCGGATCGAGGTCGCGCCGGACCCAGTCCAGCTTCAGTCGACAGTTGGCCAGGTTGCTCTCGTGGTCCATGTAGTAGCCGTCGTTGCCGTCGGCCGCGAACACGTTGTCCACCGCCTCGTAGATGGAAACGCCGACCTCGTTGGTGGCCAGGCCTTCCGGTACCACCACCAGCCCGCAAGCGGGACAGCGCGAGAAGTGGCGCGACGCCTTCGCGAACCATGGGCGGAGAGGAGCGCCACAGAGCAGACAGGAACGCGTGCCCCCGCGTAGAGCTTCGCGGTCGAGCGGCGGGTTCACGAGCGCGGGCATGATCGACGCCAGACGCCCTCCTCCCGGGCTGGCGTGGGCACGGGATCTCGCCCGCCCTGCTTGGTCTCTTCGCGCCGCCGCAATCGGGCCATGGTAGGTTGGCCGCGCATCCCCGGTCAACTGCGACCGAAGCGGGGCGATTTGGCGACGGCCGCCGCGGCTTCAGGGGAGGCTGGTCAAGAGGCGGCCGCCTGTGGGTTGGTCCGGGGAGGGAGCCGGCCGTCCCTGGAGGTCGACCACTCTCCATCGATTGTCCTCGCTCAAGACCTCGAGGCCCTCCAGGGCGGCAAGGCCGCCCTCCCTCAAGGGGGCGCAATCCGGGACCGCGAGCTGCCTCTTGTTGATGACGAGGAACCTCACGCCGAGGTCGGACCGCAGCCGGGACAGCTCGCCCGCCTGGAGCCGGGTGTCCGGCGGGAACGGTTCGGTCAGGTCCCCGAACCTGTCGGGATAGCACCGCAGCGCCGCCATGGCCCGCGACTCCTGGTACCGCTTCATGCCCGACCACCACGGCAGGGCCAGGTGCGGGCCCTGGCAACCGACCGCCGGGAGCGCGTGGAATATCTGAAGCGCCGAGCTCGTTCCGACGAGCGTCCCGAAGCAGTCGGCGGGCACTTCCAGCACTGAATCGCCCGGACCGGCGCGGCTGTGTGCCTCGGCGAGGCCAGCGCGCGTCTTGGCGCTGAATGGCAAGCGGGACGTCCGGATAGGCACGACGAGGTTGGAGAGAAGCAGAAGGACGGAGCCCAGACCGAGCAATGCCACGCCGCGTCTGCCGATCCGGGCGAGCACGAACCCCGCGGCGACCGCGAGCGCGAGCGTCAGCACCGCGGGGAGGACAAGCCCGAAGCGGCCGGCAGCGCGTAGGCTCGACAGCATGGGGAGCTTCACCAGGACGGTGTACGGCAACCAGTTCACGCGTGCCGCGTCCCGCAACGTGAGCACCTGATGGCCGCCAACGAGGGGATCGGGACCGAGCGTGAGGATCCACAGGGTGGTGGCGGCGACGAGCAACGGCCAGCGCAGGCGGCTGCGCAAGGCTGCGAACACGGCCAGCCCCGTCAACAGGAGGAAGCCCGGGAAGATCGTCAATTCAGGTCCGTTGTCGGGAAAGCTGGAGCCCAGGGACCGGGCGCCGAGAACGTCGATCGTCGATTCCCTGGGCTGAGCGACCAGAGACAACCCGTCCGCTGCGTACGTCCGGTAGTCGACGGCCACCTTGCGGCCGGCGGCCCTCTCGGCGCGCTCGAACTGAGATCGCTTCAAGAGGAACGGAGACATCAGGGCCGCCGTCAGGGCGAAAGCAGCGCCCATCTCGACGAGGCGCCGCCAGGGCAACCGTCGCTGAATCGTGTCGGCCAGGCACATGGCCACCAGGACGATGGCCGAGCCGATCAGGAAGTAGCTGGCGCAGAGGTAGCAGAGGAACAACAGCAGGCTGAGCCGAACCCACCGGACACCTGCGCGTGCGGTGCAGTAGAGGGCCGCCTCTTCGACCACCAGGGCCGTCGGGAAGACGAAGTACACCGCGTGATGTCCGAGCAGACGGACCGCCACGGACGGAGCCGTCGCAAACGCGGCGGCGGAGAGCATCCAGACGAAGCGTTCACCGCTCACCAGCTTGCCGAGCCGGCGCCCTGCCCAGAGGTTGAGGCCGGTTGCCGTGAGAAGCGACAGGTTGTATGCCGTGACGGGCGGGGCCACCAGGTTCCACAGCCCATTCACCATCATCGGGAGGTAGCCTTCGCTGAGCCGCAGATCGAACCCGTAAGGCCACACCACGTCCGGGATCAGCACCGGGAGGAGGTGGCCCGATCCGATGAGCCGGCCAACCCTCCACCCCAACCACACGAAGTACTCGGCGTCGCCGGCCCCCATGAGCTGGTCGGTGAGATGCCTCGCGAGCGGCCACGTCATTGCGATCGCGACCACGGCATAGGTGAGCAGCTCGAGGAGCAGACCCCGTCGCCACCGGTCTCGCCAGGGCCGAACGGAGATGTCGTTGTCAGCCCGCGTCTCGCCGAGCCCCGGCCCAACACCGTCGTCGGCAAGTGGGGCGGGCGTGCGCCATGTCGCAAGGGCAGCGCCGGCCATGGCGGCGACGGCGAGCAGCCAGCCTATGGCGCACCCGGCGGCAGCGACGGCGAGGCGGGGATGCTGCTGGAAGGGCTCGAGATTGGCGCTCACCCATGAGGCCCCCGTGCCAACGGCCACCAGGAGGAGCATCGCCGTGCCGAGGACGATGGGCACTCCGAGGAGGGAGGCCACGACCATCAGGGCTCGCGCCGCTCCCCGCCCTTCCGGACGTCGGGACGACGAGGCAACCTCCAGAAGCCGGGTCAGGGGGGGGCTGGCTTCGCAACCTGGATCGACAAGGCGCGTCGCGTCGCGGCTCACGGCCTCGATGCTAGGCGAAGGTACCTCTCCAGCGCCAGCACACCCGGCACCGGGACCCGGAGATCACTGGAAGTAGCCAGTGACGTCGAAGAGGAAATGCGTCTGCCCCGTGGAGGCCGGGGGCATGTCGCACCGGACGCTGATCTGCCCGCCCACGCCGAGTGGGATGACGGCGTTGTTCGCCCGCACCTTAGCCAAGGCGAAGTTGATCGTGCTGGCGCTGGGGGCGGGACTCCCCGCCGGGTAGAGCCGCAGGTCGCCGAGGTCGGTCTGTCCCACCACCGTGACGTTGAGGGCGACCGCATTCGCCGCCGACGGAATGCCGCAGATCCCGGTCACTGGAAAAGTGCGGGTCGTGTTGGCCCACAGCGCGGGACCGCCGGAGGGGCCCACCGGGTTGCGGGTGTCGGCCACCCGGCAGGGGGCGACGGTGTAGAAGGACAGAGCCGGGGGTGGCCCCGACCACTCGATCGCACCCACGTCGGGAGCGGCACCAAGGAAGCCGTCGTTGATCCCGGGCAGGACGAGACCCGCATCGATGAGCGGACTCCCCGGGGCGGGCGCGAAGAGCCCCCCGGTCGGCGAGACGAGCTGAGGCGGCGCGGAGAGGCCCTGAAGCTCCTGCCCCAACGCCGCCCGGTAGGCGGCCAGGGTGTCGTAGCGCGTCCCCTGCCACGACACGAGGCGGCTCGGGTCGGTCGTGTAGAAATCGTTCCCGTTCCCGTCCCAGATCCCGGTGGTGTTCACCTTGTAGAGCGCGTAGCGCGTGCCCGCGATCACGTTGTTGCGGGCCCGGATGTACGTGGCGGTGCCGGGGTTGAGGAGGGCGATGGCGTCCGTCGCGGAGGCGTCGGTCAGGAACGTGTTGTGGTAGACGAACAGCGGCCCGATCGGCGTCGAGTCGCCGCTGTTGATCTTGAGCGCGCTCGCGAGGTAGCCGTCCACCTGGCTGGTGCGGGTGGCGCCGAAGCGCCAGGCCACGTTGCGGAGGATCCAGACCGGCCCCGGGGCGGCGGGGGCCACCGCCACTGCCATGTGGACGTAGGAGATCTGGTTGTTCCAGAGGCGGACGTTCGAGCAATAGCCCTCGGGCTCGAAGGCGTCGTCCGTGTGCTGGTAGAGGACGTTGTCGTAGAGGTCGGTCTCGTTGGTGACCCCCGCGGGGGCCGTGGACCCGCAGGGGCCGATACCGTTGAACGTCCCATGGATGGTGTTGCGGCGCACCACGTTTCCGCGCCCCACCTCGTCGGTGAAGAGGACGCCGTCGTTCTCGGCGCTGCTGGCCTTGGTCCGGTCCCAGGGCCAGTTGAAGATCGAGGTGTCCCAGATCTCGTTGTCCTCGATCCGGTGGCGGTCGCCCCCCTTCACCCAGACCCCGGCCGACTCCACCTCGTGGATGAGGCAGGCCCTGACCGTGCAGTCGGAGGAGTAGCGCAGGTAGACCCCCTTGCCGTACGGCGAGGACCCGTAGTGCCGGATCTCCAGGCTCTCCACGCGCACCTGGGCCCGGCCGTCCAGGAAGAAGCCCTGGTCGAGGCGCGCGACGTGCATCGTGTGGCTGACGGGAGAGGTGCCGTTCGAGAACTTGACGTACAGGGTCGTCCCGTCGAAGAAGAAGCCACCGGGGGTGCCGGCGCCCAGGCCTTGGAGCTCGGCCAGGCTCGAGTACTGGTAGAGACGCCCGGCGTCGGTCACCACGTGGCCGGTGGGGAACCCGAGGACGCGGGAATAGACGCCGCTGCCGGCGGACGACCAGGGGACTCCGCCAGCGATCGCCGCGTCGGCCCCGTCCAGGATCGCCCCCGGCCCGTTGCCCCGGAAGACGATGGGTTGGCTGGGCGTGCCCGATGCCGGCACGGTCACGCTCTCGCGGTAGACGCCTTGCTGGATCAGGATCAGGTCGCCCGACCGCGACAGGTTGGCCGCGTGCTGGATCGTGCGCAGGGGCGCCGCGCTCGTCCCCGGGTTGCCGTCGTTCCCGGAGGGTGAGACGTAGAGCGTGCGCAGGGTGGGCTCGGGCAGGACGTCCGCGCGGGTCGCGAAGGTCGCCACCTGGGGGGAGCCCGACACACCGTCCGGGTCGGACAGCGTGACCCGCGCCTCGTAGGAGGCACCGGGGGACAGCCCGAACAGGCTCCCCACGAAGTGCGTGACGTCGATGCGGGCGAGGGCATGCGCGGCCTGGAACGCACCGCCCGCGGGCCGCCACTCCAGGGTGGCGGTGGCGTTGAAGTTCAAGTCGCCGCTCACCGTGGCGACGACCCCCCCGGCGTGGAAGTTCCCGTAGCCGGAGACGGAGACGAGTGTGACCGGGCTCTGCGCGGCGGCCGCGGCGGCCCACAGGGATGCGCCCAGGACGAAGAAAACCCGGCGGAGCACCGACGAAGGCGCTCCGAAGAGGCCGCTATTGGAAGTAGCCCGTGGCATCGAACAGGAACTGCGTTTGCCCCGTGGAGGCCGGGGGCATGTCGCACTGGACGGTGATCCGCCCGCCCGAGCCCAGGGGAATGATGGCGTTGTTCGCGCGCACCTTGCCCACCGCGAAGTTGATCGTGCTGGAGCTGGGGGCCGGGCTCCCTGCCGGGTAGAGCCGCAGGTCGCCGAGGTCCGTCTCGTCCACCACCGTCACGTTGAGGGCGACCGCCGTGGCCGTGGACGGGATGGCGCAGATCCCGGTCACCGGGAAGGTGCGGCTGGAGTTGGCGGCCAGGGCGGGGCCGCCCGAGGGGCCGACCGGGTTGCGGGTATCGGCCAGCCGACACGGCGCCACGGTGAAGAAACCCGCTACGGCGGACCTCTCGTAGGCGCCGATGTCGGAGGCCGTGCCCTGGGGACGCGGCCGGCCTTCGAGGTCGACGGTCACGCTGGCCAGCGTCTGTCCCGCGTCCACGGCCGGCGAGCCCGACGGAAGGTGATAGTCCCCGCCGTTCGCGTTCACGAAGAGCGCCGCCAGCGGGCCGGAGGGGACCGAGTGCGGCTCGTGGCCCGCGGCCTGCCACAGCGCCAGGCTGATCCGCGTGTTCCCGGCATCGTTGCTGACCCAGTCCATCACGTTGTAGTCGCTGTCCGTGTTGGTCACGTCCGTGGGGTTGCCGTACTCGATGCTTCCGCGGAACGGGTGGCGGTTGTAGAGGATGTTGTTGCGGACGGTGTTCGCCCCCGTGGTGTCGTGGATGAGCAGGGCCCAGCGGCCGTCGACCGCCTGATCGACGGTGTTGTGCAGGATCTGCATCCCCCGCGGTCCCTCGGCGCCGTCGGCGGCGTAGTTGACGATGCCGGTCGCGTGGTTGCCGTAGAGCAGGTTGTTGCGCACGACGGAGTCCTGCACGCCGTCCAGGTTGATGGCCGCCCCGCCCGCGGTCCCGTTGCCGTAGATCACGTTCCCCTCGATGAGGGCGCCGGTGATGATGCCGTCGCCGCCCGCGGAGAGGTCGGCGTTGAGCTGGATCCCCGAGGCCACGTTGTCGTGGACGCGGTTGCCGCGGAGCACGGGCCGGTCCCCGCTGTTGGACACGTAGATGCCGTGCTCGTTCTGGCTTCCGTAGCACTCGTTGCTCTCGATCAGCAGGTCGTCCGAGAAGTCGGTGAAGATGCCCCAGCGAAAGTTGTTGCCGAACACGCCGTTGCGCACCGACACGTTGGGGCTCTGGTCCACGCGCACCGCCGCGCGATTGGCCCCGAAGGAGCTCAGCCCGTCGATCGCGACGTACGAGGAAAAGGTCACGAAGATGGTGTCGCGATTGTCGGGACGGTCGGTCGTGGGCAGTATCTCCGCGGCGCTACCCAGGGCCTTGATGGTGATGGGGCCGGCGGGCGTCCCGTGGACGTCGTCCACGTCGAAGCCCTTGGATCATCTCCCCGGCCGCCACGAGCTCGAGGGCCCGCCGTATCTCCCGACAGGGCTGGCCCACGCTGCAGGCGACGCTCAGGTCGCTGCCGGCGGGCGATACGTACCGGTCGGCCGCCCCGGCCGGCGCCGTGGCCAGCCAGGAGACGACGAAGAGGAAGGCGCGAGCGCCGCCGCCCACGGGTGACGTGCTCGCGCGCTCGCGCACGGGGGCCTACTGGAAGTAGCCCGTGACGTCGAGGATCAGGTGCACCTGCCCCGGGCTGGCGGGCATCATGTCGACCTGGACCGTCACGTGGTTGCCCCCGCTCAAGGCTACCGGAACGATCGCCCCGTTCGCCACCGCGAAGTCCGTGGTCACCCAGTTGATCACGCTCGCGTTCGGCATGGTCGTGCCCGCCGGGTAGATCCGGATGTCCCCGAAGTCCGTGGGCTCGGTGATGGTGACGTTGAACACCACCGCTTGCGCGGTGCCGGGGACGCCGCAGGGTCCCAGGATGGGAAAGCTCCGAGCCACGTTCGCGTTCAGCTTCGGTCCCCCCGTCGGGCCCGTCGGGTTCCGGGTGTCCACCACCCGGCACGGAGACACCGAGAAGAAGCTGTAGGGACCGGCGGCTTCGGCGCGGGGGACGAGAGCGAGGAGCGCGGGCAAGAGGGCCACGCGCCCGACTCTCACGCAGGTTCGACGTGCTCGACTGGCCATCCTTTGCGCTCCTTTCGCCGACGCGTCCACGAGACTACGCCGTCCAGTGGGGTGTGGCTGTGACCACGGTCACCCCCCCACAGGGCCACTACACTGATGATTGGCGGTGCGGTCCGACCCTGGCCCTCTACTCCATCGCCCCGCATGGACGGCAGCCACCGTTGGCGCGTAGACTTGGTCACATGGTGCACTCCGTACGTCCTTGGCTGATCGCGGCCCTCGTCGCAGTCCCGGCCGCTTCGGCGCCGACCACCGGGGTCGAGGTCCGGGTCAAGGAGGGCCTCGTCACGATCGACGCCCACGAGGCTCCCTTGTCCGACGTGCTGGACCAGCTCGTGCGCCAGACGGGGATGAAACTGGTCTACGAGGCCGCCCGGCCGCGTCAGATCGTGAGCGCTTCCATCGCGGGGCTCGCGCAGCCGGTCGCCCTGACCAAGCTGCTCGAGGGCCTGGGCGTCGGCTACAGCTTCAGCATGGATCTTACGGGGACGCGGGTAGAAACCCTGATCATCTCGGGAGTGAGCGGGACCGCAACCGCGTCGCTCGCCCGGCCGCCGTCGCCGGCGGCGCGACCCTTCGACAACGGCAGCCCGTTACGGGCCGAACCAGAGGTCGACGCCCCGCAGCCAGCTGACGAGGAGACGCCCGAGCCGACGAGCCAACCCGACGCGGAGACGGCCGTCGCCGCCCCAGCAGCCATCCCCGGCTCGGTCGGCGGAGGGGCGCAGCCCTTCTCGCCCTTCACCGGCTCGGTCAGCGGAGGCGCGCCGCCCTTCTCGTCCTTCACCGGCCCGTCGATGCGGGCGCTCCCTGCATTCCCCGGGGCCGCCTCCGGTCCGATGCCCTTTCCGCCCCCGCCCGTCATCCCAACCGTTGCGTCGAACCCCCAGCCTTTGCAATAGGAACCTGGTCCCTGGGGCGCGAGGACACCCGGCAGCGAGTCTTCGCCCTCAACACGTACGGCCTGATCGTGGCCGACACCGGCTCGAGTGGGCGGCGGAGTGGCCTCACCGAGCCGTGACTGCCGGTGAGGCCGACCGCGCCGCCCGTCAGGCGGTGCGCAGGCCGACGGCTAGGGCGCCGTTACCGCCCACGTGCCGACGCTGACGGTTCTTGTGACTGCACCCGCCGATGTGGCATACATCGTCGTGCCGAAGACATCGGCGAGACCACAGCTCCAGCTCGATCCCACTTTGGCCATGCATCGCGTGGAGATGTTATTCTGGAACACCTCGTACACGCACAACTGGCCCGCTAACGCCGTCGGGTTAGCGCTGGTCCCCGGGCAATTCGTCGTGGCCGCGCCTCCGGCCGGAATGATGTTCGCATTGACCGCCACCGGCGCACTCGCCAACGGGATTGGAAAAGAGATGGCCGATATGCCCTCCTGGCCCGCAGAAGAGGACGGGAAGTCAATGGCATAGGTCCCGGTCAGCGTCCGGCCGCTTTCCAATGCAGTGTAGGGGCGCGGCACGTAGTAGCCGTTCACGTCGGCGATGAAGTCAGTGGCGGCGGCATCGGCTTGGACCGCGATCCCCTTCTGGCCTCCCCCGGACGGCCCCAGCGGGACGGTGGTCGCATTGGCGATATTCTCGAGTTGGTAGTTGAGGATCGACGTAAGGGGCAGCGTGCCGCCCGCCGGAAACACGCGGATGTCGCCCTGGCCGGCGAAGCCGGTTACGGTGAAGTTCACTGAGATCGCGGAGGCGGCGGTAGGAATGCCGCACTGAGCGGGCACCCCGGGCACCGTGCCCGTAATCTGGAACGTTCGAGTCGCGTTCGCGACCAGGGCCGGAGGCCCGGCCTGTAGGGAAAAGCCCTGACCGGCCCGCGTCTCGATGATTCGGCACGGCGTGATGCCGACGAATGCCAGCGCGCCGGTTACGTCCGTGGCCGATGCCGTCGAGCCTGCGGCCAGCATGCCGAGGCTTGCAACTAGGACTCGCTTGGAAGCCACCACAGTTTCTCCTTTGGTCCCCCTGACGGGAGAGAGTAGTCGGGCCGACCACAACGCCAGGGAATGTGCCGGCTTTTGTATCACATCGGGTCCGCTTCAGCAAGCGGTCCCTCTCGCCTACGGCCCCTCCAATAGCTCTTCGACGAAGTCCAGGACCCTCGTCGGTCTCCAGCCCAGTGCCTGCCGCGCCTTCTCATCGGAGAAGGTGAGGGTCGAGGTCATCTTGCCGAGGGCGCGGCGGTTGAAAGGCATTTGCTTGCGCGTCAAGGCTTCGAGCGCATCCCCGACCTCGGCGGCCGTGTGGGCGAGAGGCATCGGCAGGCGCCATGGCGGGCGCCGCCCTAGGGCTGCGGCGAGGTTCGTCTCCAGCTCGCGGAAGGTCGGGTGGAATCCGTCCGTGAGGTGGAAGACGCCGCCTGCTTCCGCCACCTTCGGCAGGACCGCGGCCACGTCCGCCACGCGGACCATGCTCCGGCGAGCGGCGCCGGTCCCCATGCCCAGGTAGCGGCCGGCGGCCATGGCCGTGACCATCCTCCCCAGGTTGCCGGGGGCGCCTGGCCCCGCGACCAAAGGCAGCCGGACGATGGCCGTCCGGACCCGACGGCGCTCGCCCCACTTCTGGACGAGGTCCTCGGCCTGGCGCTTGCTCAGGCCGTAAGGGTCGCTGGCGCGGCGCTCCGTCGTTTCTTCCAGGAGATCGCCATCCTCGACTCCGTACACGGCCACGGTGCTGACCAGGAGGAAGGACCTTGGCAGCTCCCGGCAGCGCTCCAGCCCGGTGAGCAGGGCCCGCGTCCCCTCCACGTTCACCAGCGTGAACCGCTCCTTTTCTTCGTTGGTGCGCGGCTCAACGTGGGCCAGACCGGCGACGTGATAGACGTGCCGGAAGGCCTCGCCGCGAAAGTCGATCTCCGCTCGCGCAAGGTCGCCAAGCACGGTCCGGTACCCCTGAACCGGTGATCGGCCGAGCACGGCGACCTGGTGGCCTTGCCTCTCGAGGAACCGGGCGACTTGACCACCGATGAAGCCCGAGCCGCCGGTGACAAGGCAGGATCCCGTCATGGGAGCATTCTGACAAAGGTCGCGCCCCGAGAGGAGATGGGCTAGACTCCACGCTCGAAGGTGCCTCTTCGCTTGCTCGTTTCCTCGACCGCGCTTGCGGTCGCGGCCGCCGCTCTCGCACTCGTGCTGCTCGCCCCGGCGACAAGTCCCTCGGTCGAGACGCCGTTCGTCTCGCCGACGGAGACCTGGCCACCGCTCTCCGTCCCCTTGATGGCGGGCTACCGTGACGTCCACCGCCTCTCGCTCTACGCACCGCATCCGGCCGCCCTGCTCGATCATCCGGAGGTGCGGCTCTTTTTCTCGGTGAAGGAGGGCAAGGGGCTCCTGCCCGGCTGGCTCCGTCGCCCCGTCCTCCAGCGGGGCACCTTGCGGGTGGTGGGGACCTCATGCGTCTACGAGACGCCGCCGGGTGCGGCCCTCGCCGACGGCCGGGCGCTGGCGTTCGTCCGCAGCTCGGCCTGCTCCTCCTCCGACGCCGGTGCCACCGGCGACGTCGAGCTGGCCCTCGTCGTACCTGGGCGGCCGCAACTCTCGGCGCAG
>WNFM01098319.1_pt2 | contig 21145 bp, 23 predicted proteins | sample 5400271 | NCBI WGS metagenome assembly WNFM01 (sample SAMN13153352, study PRJNA577476) | soil metagenome | isolation source: 60 cm saprolite on Douglas fir-dominated hillslope | place: USA:California | collected 2013-09-17
CTGCCTGCCGGGTTCCAGTTCAGCGGACGCATCCAGGCGCACACTGCCCAGCCCATCACGGACAATCCTCTGGGCGACGGCACCGGCGCGCCCTGCAGCCCCAGCAACTCGGTAACGCGCGTCGTCAACGGCATTGACTGCGGGCGCAATCACCTGCGCAAAGACAATGGCTTCTTCACCTTTGATTGGCGCGCCCTGCGGCCATTCCATTTCGGCGATCGCTACGTGCTGACGCCGATGGTTGAAATGTTCAACAGCTTCAACAACCGCAATAACGTTAACCCTCTGGTGACACCAGGCCTGTTCAACTTTGACGGCTTCCTGCGGCAGGGCGTCGGCGATCCGCTCCAGGCCCAGCTTGCCGTGAAATTTACCTTCTAAGCTTGCGGGCGGGTATCGTTGCCAGGAAGTCTGGTTCGATGGCGATGATACCCGCTTCACTGCTTTTCCGGCAGCATCTTTTGAGGATGTTCTTTCCTCCTTGTCTCTTCATTTTTTACCGGCGGATTGGAGCCCTGTCTGCGGCGATCAACTGTCAGCGAAGTTGAGCTTATTACAAACCAGGTGCGTCAAATAGTGCGCCGTCAATTGCGGACCAAATCCACCAGAAGAGCATCCTGAACCTGATCCGGGGCCGATGGCATCTAATTGCGGAGAGAGGTTCGCAATGCCCATCATTCGAGTGTGCAAACAATGCAGGACGAAGAACCGGATACCGGCGAAGCATTTAACTGATACGGGACGTTGCGGCGCCTGCAAATCCCCGATGCCACCGGTGGATGAACCACTATCTGTAACGCGAGAAGAGTTTGACGAGATACTGCACAACGCGCATGTACCTGTGCTCGTAGACTTCTGGGCGGAGTGGTGCGGCCCATGTCATATGGCCGCGCCCGAAGTCGCTAGAGTTGCGGCAGACATGGCGGGGCATGCGGTGGTCGTAAAAGTCGATACAGATCAATACCCTGAGGTGGCGGCGCGATATAACGTCCGCGGAATTCCCAACTTCGTGGTCCTGTATGAAGGGAGGCCCGTGATGCAGCAGGCCGGCGTGGTTGACCACACGCAGATGGAGAACTGGGTGAAGTCCGCCATTCCTTCCGCCAGGGTGTAATGCCCTTCTTTTCGCTGCAATCTAACGGTCGAAAATGCCAGCGCCGGAGACCCGCGCCTTACGGAAAAAGAGATCGCGCAAATCGACAAAGCTTTTCTACTTCGGCCGTGGCCCGGAACGCTTCCGGTGAGTTCGTGCTGCGGATCCCCAAGTGAGAGGCTGGCAGTAGACACTCCGATTAGAGAGCCGGAACATGTAAAGACTCCTGTTTGCCCGCAGCGCCTTTGCGGCCATTTGTGTTTCCTGCCATGATGTGGGTTAATTTACGGCTGGAACAATTCAGGCGCCGGACGGTTGAAACCAGAATCCATGGAAGTTCTCAAAAGGCTTTTTGAGCGGCATTTTCACGTACCGGTGGAGCTGGTACAGCCGTTGCAGGGCGAGCTCGGAGGGTCGGGACGGAATATCGTCCGGCTCAGCAACCGGGCGCTCAGTGCGGTTGGCGTCCTGTATGAGGTGCGGGAGGAAAACCGCGCCTTTCTGGAATTCTCCCGTCACTTTCGCAGCCGAGGCCTGCCCGTGCCGGAAATCTTTGGCGCAGATCTAAGCGGCGGAGCGTACCTGGAAGAGGACCTGGGCGACATCACGCTGTTTCAATTCCTCTCCAGGAACCGGGCGGGGGACCAGATTGCTCCTGAGGTGGTGGAGATTTATCGCAAGGTGGTTGCGGTGCTGCCGCGGTTTCAGATTGAGGCTGGGCACGACTTGAACTATAGAGTCTGCTATCCGCGTGCCAGCTTCGATCGCCAGTCGATTGCCTGGGACCTGAATTATTTCAAGTATTACTTTCTCAAGCTGGCAGGGATTCCCTTCAACGAACAGGCCCTGGAGGTTGATTTCGGCCGCCTGACCAGGTTTTTGCTGGCCGCACCCCGGGATTATTTTTTGTACCGCGATTTCCAATCGCGCAATGTAATGCTGCGGGATGGCCAGCCGTTTTTTCTCGACTATCAGGGCGGGCGCAAAGGTGCGCTGCAATACGATATCGCCTCTCTTTTATATGACGCCAAGGCCGACCTGCCGGCTGAGCTGCGCCAGCACCTGCTGGACCACTACCTGCGGAGCCTGGCGGGCTTCATCAAACTGGAGCGTGACGAGTTCATGCGCCACTACTACGGCTTTGTTTACATACGGATCATGCAGGCGCTGGGCGCGTATGGGTTTCGCGGCTTTTATGAGCGCAAGCCGCATTTTCTACAGAGCGTGCCCTTTGCGCTCAAAAACCTGCGCTGGCTTTTGGAGCACGTGGAACTGCCCATCGCCATGCCCGCGCTGTTAGGGGCTTTCAGCTACATGGTTGCTTCAGAGAAGCTCCAGGGCCTGCAAGCGCCCAGAGTGGAAGAGATCGGCATACAACCGGCTCCGAAGAAATCCCCAGCACTGGTTGCGATTACAAATAACCTGATGCTGAAGATTTTCAGTTTTTCTTTTCACCAGAGCGCGCCGCCCAAAGATGATAGCGGGCACGGCGGCGGCTTTGTTTTTGACGCGCGGGGCCTGCCCAATCCGGGACGCGAAGAGCGCTTCAAGCAGCTCACCGGCAAGGACGCAGCCGTGATCGACTATCTGAAGGAACAAGCAAGCGTGCGCGACTTTGTGGCGGGCGCAACGTCAATGGTGGAAGCGAGCGTTAGGAATTATCAGGAGCGAGGGTTCAAGAGCCTGATGGTGTCATTCGGATGCACTGGCGGACAACATCGCTCGGTTTATCTGGCGGAGACGCTGGCAAAGCATTTTGCGAGCAGGCCGGGTGTAGAGGTCAAGGTACGGCATCTTGAGCTGGAGAAACTGGGCAAATGAAGGCAATGATTCTGGCCGCCGGCCTGGGCACACGCTTGCGTCCGCTGACCGACAATCGCCCCAAGGCGCTGGTTGAAGTGGCCGGCCATACGCTGTTGGAGATTGCGATCGCGCGGTTGCGGGAATATGGCGTGCGGGAAGTCATCGTCAACGTGCACCATTTTGCGGAAATGGTGGTTAATTATTTGCGGGCGCACAACAATTTCGGAATGCGCATTGAGGTCTCGCACGAGGACGTGCTGCTTGATACCGGCGGCGGACTGAAAAAAGCAGCCTGGTTTTTTCTGGAAGACGGTCCTTCCGCCGCGCCGTTCATTTTGCACAACGTTGACGTCATCAGCGGTATCGATCTGGGGCGAATGCTGGAATTTCATCAGCAAAGCGGAGCGCTGGCGACGCTGGCAGTACAGCAGCGCGAGACTTCACGATATCTGCTCTTTGACGGGCAAATGCAGCTTTGCGGCCGGCGCTTTGTAAAAGAGAACAAGACCGAACTGGTCCGGCCTTCGCAGCCGCTGCAATCGCTGGCTTTTACCGGTATTCACGTTATCTCTCCGCGGCTGCTGGCGATGATGAGTGAAGACGGCGTTTTCTCCATTATTGACTCCTATCTTCGTCTGGCAGGCCTTGGTGAAAAAATCACTGCCTATCGGGCTGATGGCGACTACTGGCGTGATCTGGGCAAGGCAGAGAATGTGACGCGCGCCGCGGAAGAGCTGAAGGAAAAAGCTATTGTCGGCGGCCTGGATTTTCGTTGATCTGCCGGCGAATTTTCAGACCCGTAGCCGGGCAGTGACCCAGGCGACGTCAGTGGGATCAGCGAGGGGATATCCAAGGTGCTTCCATCCGTTGAAGCCTCCTTGTAAAGGACGCACACGCGTGATACCCAGCTTTTGCAGTTGTTGTGCCACCCGGGCACTGGTCGCTTCATTGGGTCAAGTGCAGTAGAGGATGATCTCCTCGTCTTTGGGCAGAGTGTCGGCCCGGCTTGTAACTTCTTCCGGCAGCACGCGGATAGCGCCGGGCAGGGTGCGCGGATCAACCACTGAATCGAGAGGATGGCGCAGATCGAGAATCACCATGGCCGTGCCCGACTCCACCATTTGCCGGACCTCTTCCGGCGTGATGCGCGATTTATAGAGCTCTTTGAGGAAGCGGCGGCGCTGTAAATATTTGATGGCGACGTTCCCTGCCAGCACGGCCAGGCTGGCCTCAAAAATCAACGGCGCCACTGCGGACGCCACATGAATACGCTCCACGGGCAGATAGCCCGCCAGCATCAGGACCACAATCCACAAAGCCGATCCAGCCAGATTGGTAAGAAAAAAATGCTGACGCTCAACACCCGACAGGCCGGCCACGGCCGGTACCACATGGGAGACGCCCGGCAGCCACTTGGAGAACAGCAATGTGCGGTTGGTGCTTTTTTCAAAAAAGAGCTTGGAGCGGCGCACGCAGCTATCAGGCTCAAAGGAGATGCGGCAAAGAATGGAAAGGACGGAGTCGCCCTTCTTTCTGCCCAGTTCGTACCAGAGAGTGTCGCCGACCACGCAGGCGATAAGGGCAATCCAGAGCGCCACGTCAAAGCGCATCTGTCCGGCAGCAGCCAGCGATCCTGCAGCCACCAGCACCGGCGAAAACAGCAGCGGCGCACCCGTCCGCTCCAGCAGACCAGAGGTCAAAAGCACGATATACGGATGGCTTACCAGCAGGTTTAGGATTGATTTCACGGCCGGGTCCTGTTTTTGGGCACGATTTGATCTTAATAGCTGAGTACGTCCCGCATGTTAGATAATCTAATAGCTGCGGAGATTCCTTTTGCTTAAAAATATTGCTGTTATTGGCGGCGTTTTGCTCATCCTGACCGTGCTGTGGGAGGCGTTTGAGACCATAGTACTGCCTCGACGGGTAACGCGCCAGTTCCGCCTGACACGGCTGTTCTACCGGTCCACCTGGCGGCCCTGGGTGGCGCTGGCGGGAATGCGCAAAGCCAAGAAAAAGCGCGATTCCCTGCTCAGCTATTACGGGCCTCTGTCATTGCTTCTGCTGCTGGCTTTCTGGGCGGTCGCGCTGGTTTTTGGCTTTGGCCTGATCCACTATGGCCTCCATGACAAGCTTACGGGGAGCCTCTTCGACAGCGATTTCGGCAACGCGCTCTACCTGAGCGGAACAACCTTGTTCACGCTTGGCCTGGGTGACGTGCAGCCAGCATCAGCGATGGGACGCTTCATCACCGTGCTGGAAGCGGGGATCGGGTTTGGCTTCCTGGCCCTGGTGATTGGCTATCTGCCGGTGCTGTATCAGGCGTTCTCGCGCCGCGAAGTCACCATTTCCCTGCTCGACGCGCGGGCCGGGACTCCGCCTACCGCGGCCGAAATGCTGCGCCGGCAAAGCGGGACAGAAGGCATTGAGGCCCTGACCGAACTACTCCAGGAATGGGAGCTGTGGTCGGCCGACCTGATGGAGAGCCACCTTTCGTATCCTGCGCTGGCTTACTTCCGTTCGCAGCATGACAACCAGTCATGGATTGCGTCTCTCACCGCGGTACTCGATGTCTGCGCGCTGGCCATGGTCGGTCTGGAAGGCATGTGCCAGTATCAGGCCCGAATGACGTTCGCCATAGCGCGCCATGCGCTGGTGGACCTGAGCCAGGTGTTTGGAGCGCCGCCGGAGAAATCCGACTCGCTTGACCGCCTGCCTCCAGAAGGTCTTGCCGCATTGCGACAGGCACTCGCTGTCTCCGGTTTTGTGCTGGCCAATGGCGATGCCGCGGTGACCGAACTCAACCGCCTGCGCGGACTGTATGAGCCGTACGCTCTTTCTCTGGCCGGCTACCTGCGGCTGGAACTGCCTCCGTGGATCAAAGGCGGCGTGACCAAGGACAACTGGCAAACCACAGCATGGCAATTGAGCCAAACACCACAGGCGCCGGCCGTTCCGGCACACGATGAGCATGTGTGAATTTTTTTATCCCGAGCGCAGCGAGGGAGCCCTATTGTCTGAAATGGGTTCACGGGACAATAACTGAAAAAGGTTAGATTCTTAATGTTTGTACTGAATAATCCGTGACATCATTGTGGTGAAAGGGATCCCTCGCTACGCTCGGGATTGCAGAAAAAGCAGAAAAAATGGTCACTTCACCCATCGATACTTCCACCTACTCCGAGGCAGCACGCCGTCCTCTGCGTCCCGAGGACTGCGCTCTCGCCGTCATCGACATTCAGGAGAAACTGCTGCCGCCCATCTATGAGAAAGAGCGGTTGGTGCGCAATTCGCAACTCCTGGTGCGTTTGGCCAACATCCTTTCGCTGCCGGTGATTGTCAGCACGCAGTACGCGAAAGGATTGGGGCAGACGATCGCGGAGATCAGTTCGCTTCTGCCGGAAGCAAAGACGGTAGACAAACTGGAGTTTGGCTGCTTTGGCAACGGCGAATACTGCTCTACCGTTGCTGGGCTGGCCAATCGAACCACACTACTGTTATGCGGCATGGAGAGCCATATCTGCGTGATGCAAACCGCGCTGGGCGCCTTAAACCAAGGCTTGAACGTTCACGTTGCGGCGGATGCTGTCAGTTCCCGCACAGAACTCAACTGGAAATTGGGCCTGAATCGGGTGCAGGCAGCCGGGGCCGTGATTTCCTCGACCGAGATGATGATCTACGAGTTGCTGGGCAAGTCCGGGACGACGGAGTTTAAGGAGATGCTGAAATACCTGAAGTAGAACTTTAGATGTGCCAAACGGATCGCTTTTCCGCATTTACGCGATCACCACGCCCGCGATCTGTCAGATATCAGACACAAGGAAGCACAAACAGCTATACTAGAACTGCATATCAATTAACCAGGATCGATCAAAATGGTTTTGCAGAAGAGGCTCAATGAGAGTACATCTCGTGAATCCGAGCGATACTTCGTTCGGAACGGCAGTGATTACTCCCCGCTGGCTTTATGTTCTTGCCGCTGCTACACCCTCCTCCTTCGGCGACCCCATCATCTGTGACGAAACCCTGGACCACTTAGATCCCCAGAGCATTGACCGTGGTGACGTTGTGGGCATAGGCATTCACACCGGCAACGCTTTGCGTGGCTACGAGCTGGGCCGCATGGCGCGGACGCGCGGCGCCACTGTTATTTTTGGCGGTATTCACTCAACTCTCTATTCTGAGGAAGCGTTCGAAAGAGGCAGCGCCCATGCGGTGGTAAAGGGTGATGGCGACCAGGCGTGGCCGGACGCTCTCAAAGACAACGCCAACGGCACGCTCAAACGAATTTACGAAGGCGGGCGGATTGGCGCGGAACAATTCAAATCAGCCCGCTGGGACATGCTGCCACCGGGTCGTTACATGTGGGCTTCAGTTCAGACTGTTCGCGGCTGCCCCAAACACTGCTCTTTCTGCTCGGTATGGCGCACAGACGGCCAGAAGCCCCGCCAGCGCGCCTCTGACACGGTGATACATGAGATCGTAGAGCTGCGGCGGCTTGGATATCGTTACATCGCGCTGGCGGACGATAATTTTTACCCGGTCTCGCTGACTGACATCAGGCTGGCGGAACGGCAGAACAACCATGTTCGGGTGGCAGAACTGAAAGCGATCCGCCAGGAACGCTTTGAATTGATGTCACGCCTGGCACAGCTGCCCCACGACATGATCTTCTTCACTCAGATCACCATGGAAGCAGCCGAAGACCCGCAATTCCTGGATGCAATGCATGCTGCCCATATCAAAGGCGCGCTGGTGGGCGTGGAAGCTGTGACTCCGGAAGGGCTTAAGGACGTCTACAAAGATTTCAACTTTTCCGGCGAAGAGCTGGTCCGGCGTCTGCAGGAATTCAAGAACCACAACATACACATTCTCGGCTCGTTCATTTTCGGCCTTCCTTCAGACCGGCAGGCCACGTTTGACGCCACTCTTAACCTGGCGCAACGCGCCGGAGTGACCTTCGCTCAGTTTGTCATGCTGACGCCATTTCCTGGGACGGTGGATTTCGAGAAATGGGAAAAAACGCAGCCGGACAGCGCGCGCGTACACGACATCCCTTTAAGCCGCTTCTGGCTGATTCCCGCTGGGATTCGTCCGAAGATGTTTATGGAACATCCGGTGATGAGCTGTGATGAAATCCGCATGCGGACCCAAGGGGTGTGGGACCGATTCTATAGTCTCCGCTCGATCTGGAAGAGGTCCAGTTGCACGCCCAACTTCAAATCCCGCCTGGCGTTTGTTTTCATTTCCAAGCTTTACCGGCAGATGTACGCCGGGACAGGCATCTCCACAGACAGCGCCCGGCGTAACAAAGCCAGTTCGTGGGCACGATGGCTGGCCAAACCTTGCCGCCGGCTTTTCACCGCAAGTCCCATGCCAGGATTGCAGGTACCAGGTGTGATGGCACAAAACATCGCGCCGGAAGTCGGAACAGGAGCATAGCGCGGCTTCGGCTTAGGCCGCAGGTCTAGCCTGCCTCTTCGTCGGCTTCTTCCAGCATGCGCTGGCCTTTGACACGAGTTTCACCGCCCACCAGTTCCAGCGTAATCGGCGCTTCCCCAGAATACTTTTCCACCAGTGCAGCCAGACTTTGCGAGTGGGTGACGATCCAGAGCTGTGAGAATTTGCCGGCATTCACCAACTGTTTGGCCAGAGGATCGAGCAGATCGGGGTGAAGGCTGGTTTCTGGTTCGTTGAGCGCCAGCAATGACGGAGGCTGCGGGCTCAGCAGCGCGGCCAGCAGGCAGAGATAGCGCAAGGTTCCGTCAGAGAGTTCACGCGCGCGCAGTGGACGCCGCAAGCCGGGCATGCGCAGCAGCACAGCAAACATTCCATTGTCTTCATCATGCTCGATTTCGAGTGACGCGCCAGGAAAAGCCTGTCGGATGGCCTCATGCAGTTCATGCGACTGTCCGACTTCATTGATAGTTTGCAGCGCCGCCGCCAGGTCACGGCCGTCATCCGCCAGCACCGGTGTGCGTACGCCCACCTGCGGATGGCGCAGGGGAGAATCGGCGTCAGTGCGGAAATGATGATAGAAACGCCAGCGGCTCATCTCCGTGCGCAGCGAGGAAAGCTCCGGATAAAGGTGCGGCTCACGCAACTGCGAGAGCACGGATTCGGTGGGCAGGAGCTGGCCGGTATAGTCGGCCAGGCGCTCGTCGTTGTCCAGGATCCATGCGCCCTTGGGCGAGCGTTCAAAGAAAGTGACTTTCAGGCCGTGCGGAGCCTCCATCCAAACGCGCTCTTCTTTGACTTCAGGATCGAGCGAGAAGGCGGACTTATCCGAGCCGATGTTCTTGGGAAGGCCGCAAATCAGCTCGTAGGCAAACGGGTCAGTCCTTATGCCCAAAGTCATCCGCGCAGGCTCCATGCGAATGGCACCCAGAGACCGGCTCTTGCGCGTGCCGGCCCAGAGCACGGACGGCATGCCGCCCTCTTCCGCGATCACCTGGGCGAAGCCGCCAGCGGCCGCCTTGGCCAGCAGGAAGACGGAGTTATAAAGATTGGTCTTGCCGGTTGCGTTCGGCCCGGTCAGGATGTTGATCTGGCTCAGATGCAGCCTGAGACTGCGCACTGACCGGTATCCAGTGACATGAATTTCACGTATGGCCACGGATGAATATTAAATGAAAGCTCGCGCCGAGGTGACAAATTCGGACCGGCATGCGGCGGATTTTTTGCTTCGAGGCAATTCCCTGTTGGTTCAGCATGACCCAACCGAAGTAATCGGCGAGAGCGCGCGGCCCAAGAGCCGGCAGGCGCGAGTGACTCTACGACAATCCGCGACAGCAGGACTCTGCCGTTCCTTGCCGCTTGAGGACAGCCGATGACTCTCATACGCTCATGATCGAGCGAAGGGAGAACAATGTCAGCACTCGACTGGTTGCAGATGGTCATCGGATTTCGTTACTGCCTTCGGCGCGTCATCATCGCGGTGACGCCGATGCTGGCCTGCAAAACAAAGCTGGTGGCTGCAGAGGCCGCCGAAAGCGCAGAGTAGGAACCAGGCGGGAGCTTTTAAGCCCCCGCGCTGATGCAAGCAGGCTTACTCGCCCTCGGGCCGAGCCTCTGGAGCGGCGGAGCGGGTCCGACGCAGGTTGTCCAGAACAGCTTGCTGTGCAGGAGTAAGCTTGTTTTTGATGTGGACCAGCAACGTGATCTGGGCGCGCTTCACGTCGCGCTCGGCATTCAATAATTTTTCCAGCTGTGCCAGAAGCTGTTGCTCATCCACGTGCTGCGCTTTGGCCACTTTCATCAGCTTTTCCGCTTCGTCCTGCAGCTTCCACTGCAATTCGGTAAAGTTCATCTGCGCCTTGCGCATTTCGGTCTTGAAATAGGACTCCTGCTCGTCAGTGAGCTGCAAAGCTTCCTGATTCTGCATGATCAAATCGGGCGGATAAAAGTTTCGGGCAAAGGGATCAGGGTTGGCTTGTGGTTGAGGCTGCGGACGCGCTTCCGGCGCCGGCTGCTGCGCCCGCGCCATGGCAGCGATCAGGAATACGATGGCAAAAAGATAAAACAGTCTGCTTTTCATTTGCGTCTCTCCTTATTAGTTGGTAGATGAATGGGGAAATAGGTTTCGCCCAGGCGGGGTGTGTCCCGCAAGAGCTGCTGCCCCGGGGTTTGCAGCAGGACATCGCTGGGCGCCTGCCATGTGGCCAACTGCGTGGCGGCCGCAATCTCTTCCGTGGAAGGCCCGCGGTGACGCAGTCTCGGCATGAGCAGCGCGACCACAATCGCGACGGCCGCCAAGGCGGGCACCGCAAGAGCCCAGCGCATGGGCGGAACGCGGAACCAGCGGCGCGACGCGAATGCAGTTTTCTCGGCCGACTCCGCCGCGCGCATAACTCGTGCGTGAAATCCCGGCTGCGGTTCTGCCGCAGCGATCAGCGGCAATGCGGCGTCCATGCGAACACGGCGCGCACGCAGTGCCTCCAGCTCCTGACGGCAGCTTTCGCAACGCTGCAAATGATCCTGGAGCCGCGTGTCCAGCGCTCCCGTAAGCACGGCTTCCAGCATGGCGTCTTTCAGCTGCCGTGCGGCGCATACGGCCAGCGGGCGAATATCAGTTTTGGCTTTGTCGCTCATCTCATTGCTTCCAATAAAAGTTTTCTTGCAGTATGCAGCCGGGAACGGACGGTGCCTGCGGGAACGCCCAGCACCACGGCAACGTCGGCTGGTTCCATGTCTTCCACTACCGCGAGCTGCAGCACCTGGCGAAGTTTTTCCGGCAGCGCGGTGATCGATTGCCGCAACTGCTCCGCCAGCAGCCGGTTTTCAGAGTTCTGCGTGCCGTCCACTGTTTCGGCTTGCGTACTCTGCCAGGCGGTATCGCGAGCCCTCTGACGGCGCGTTCCGCGCTGATGGTTGAGCGCCAGCCGGAAGGCGATACGATTGACCCACGCGCGAAAGCGTTCTGCGTCGCGCAGCTGAGAAAATCTCTGATAGGCGCTGAGAAAAGCTTCCTGCGCGACCTCCTCCGCGTCAGCGGCGTTGCCCAGAACGCTGTAGGCGATCTGGAAGACACGGCGCTGGTTCTCCGCCACGCGGGCGCTGAATCCGCTCGGGTCGACCGCAAGTTCCATTGTGGCCATCAACGCTTCCACTCGTTTGTCCGCCTGGATTGCCGCTTCATTATGTCCAGACACCGCCAAGGGCGGAGGTGTTCACGAAAAGTATCAGTGATCGGGAGATTGCAAAGAGAAACCTACCACGGAGGCACGGAGACACGGAGAAAAAAAGGCCTTTGCCGCAGATTACGCAGATGGGCGCGGATCAGGGGATTGCCAAACTTGGCCGATTGCCGGTGAGCTCGACATAAAGGCGGCGTTACTTTTCCGACATTGATCTAAACTCAGAAGATCTTCATGACTTCGTCACGGATTGTAACCTGACTTCGTTCCAATCCCTGAGACAGCGGAGCAGATTCCTCGGCCTCACGATAACGGTGCGGAAGACCGCGGCAGCAATCCCCTGTTTCGGCCTCGGAATGGCGCGTCGTCTGTGTCGGTGAGGTGAAGCCTCTCATCATTTAGCGGCGCTAAAATCTTTTTTGCGGATCAACGCGTGAATGCCTTTGGTTCTGTCCACCACCTGCGAAACTTCAAAGTCGGAGGCAGCGCTCAAGTAGGCAAAGGCGGTGGCTCGATCCAGGCCAAGCCGTTCCGACAAGAATCGCACGGCTTCGCGCGTGGCTTTCTTCATAGCTTCGTTCAGGTCAGGATCGAGTCCGATGGCAATCCAATACTCCGCCGTTTCGGCAAATGGGCCGGTGAGCTTGCCGGGAATCGCCGGATCGCCGACCTTTAGCACGGTAAAACGCAGAGTGGTCCGCAACGAACCTTCCACCGCGGTCAGCGCCACCTCGCCGTTGCCCTGGACAAAGTGCGGATCGGCAATAAAGAACATTGCGCCCGGAACCTGCACCGGCAGATACAGCCGCCGTAGTCGCCCGGCGGGATGGAATTTGGCTTGCCGCTCACGTTGGGCGAGACGCCCATGGTCCCCATGAACGGCGCGATGGGAAAACGCACTTCTTTGCCCGGGGCCGCGGCAAGAATGCCATACCACTTGCCGTCAATGAGCTTAATGGGGACGAACTTTGAGACGTTGCTATAGAGCTGTGGACTGGCCGCGCCTGCGCCCGCCTGCGGTCCAGCGTTCTCAGGAAACTCTCCCGGCAGCGCTCCTTTGCCGTGGCGATTGCTGATCACGCCATAGGGCACGCGCGGCGTCAGCGAGATCATCTCCACTTTCAGCACGTCGCCCGGCTGCGCGTTCTCCAGCGCCACCGGCCCCATCACCACGTGCGGCCCGTCCTTGGCGAAATCATGGACCAGGCTGGAAGCGGCAATCGCTTTGGCGTCATTGAGCACCTGGTCTGGGGCAACTCCGAACCCGCCAAAATACTTTGCCGGATCGCGGCCCTGGTCTTCCAGAATGCCTTCGTGCGACAGCGTATCAAACGTCACCGTGGCGCCGGAGCTGACCGTCACAACCGGCTTGGCGGCATTGTCCGGCAGGTAGCCCCAGCGGACCGTCTCCGGCGTGACCGGAACGTAGAAGTCCGACTTGAGCTTCACCGCGCTGCCCGGGACTGGCTTGTCCGCCAGCGGCTGCAAGATGGTGGTCTGCGCCGCCGCCGTCAGGCCGGAGAACAAGGTGATACAGAACACAACGGTGGATACACGGGAATGCCGCGAAAGGTAGGTGAGCATGTCGGCGGGAATTCTACTCCATAGGCGGTAGTGGAAGGCATTGATTTTTTCTATGACAGGCATCAGCGACGCAGCCTTTGAATCGCATGAAAAAAAACGACAGCGGATCGGAAGCCTCCTCCGTCGACCCGCCATCCCGAAGCTCAACAGCGAGCCTTGGTGAGCTGGTGCGGTGAGGGATCTGCTCCGCCGGTCTCAAGGTTCAAAAGCTGCGCTCCATCTTGCGCGTGAGGCGAAACCCCAAAATTGTCAAAGAGCGTAACCCCGCTGCCTGGGCAGCTCAGTTCCTGATCTGCGTTTATCAGCGCGAACCAGCGGTAAGCATCTCCTCCTCCTCTTCCTCAAAATTCACCCGGCCGACATTGCTTAACGCCAGTTGCAGGTAATATCCCAGTATCGACGCCTGCTTGTAGTCCAGCTTTCCGTCCACCACCGCCTGCGCCCCATTGGCAATCGCCCCGTGGATCCCGTTCGCATCGCCCAGGTTCGGCAGTTGGATCTTCTGCGGCCTCGCCTCCTCCAGCATCAGGTGCATGTGGCAATACTCCTTGCCTCGCACCCGCGGCGCCCGGCACGTCCCGCCGGTCGGTTTCGGATGGCGGCATCTCGGCGCATTGTGCGCCCTCTCCATCGTGGTCTTCATTTTGTTGAAAATCTTCTGGTTCATCTCGTCAAACTCCAGCGCTTTCTCCAGCAATCGCGGGTCCTGCTCCATGCATGCCCGATACTCGGCGAAGCACTCTCCCAACTTCTTCAGCAGTTGCCCCGCCCTGGATGCCGGCCATGCCTGCTTCTCGCGCTCCTTCTCTCGTTCCTGATGCTCTCTCAAGCGGCGGGCATCCCGCTGCTCCGCGATGACAGCGCGTTGCGGATCGGTGTACGCGTTCGCCCATAACGCTCTCTCTTCTTCGTCCAAACCCAGCACATCTTCGCCCTCTCTGTTGCCAAAACCATCTTTCGGACCCCATGCCGGAACGTATCGAGGTCCCCAAATCTCGTGCATAATTTCCTCCTTGCTTCGATATAAAGTCGCGCGGCGCAAAATCGCCGCGCCTCAAACCGGGGTCCTCGACAAGCCCGGTTTTGGCTTGTCGGGGTGGAAGCTTCATCGTGAGCGAGCGGCGCAGCCGGGAGCCGAACGATCTAAATCGGCGAAGCCCTTCCGCTTTTCCGATCACCCGATGATCCGATCGCCAGATCACCCGATCTTGCAGCCCTCTGCCTGCGTTCCTCAGCCAGACCCCCACCCCCCATAACACCTTTGTTGAAAACAAAGGTCCAACCCCAATTCGACAGACCTGTCATAGGACTGTCGACCCCTCTTTTTTGCCTCTTTTCGTCCTCGAATCACGTTGTTTCTTGCTTGCTGTGCTCAGCCACCATCGCCGATTACTATTTTCCATATTCGTCGCCCACGAATACAGAGCGAACAATAACCTAAATCATAACCCAAATGGTAGCGAATGTAAAGCGAATTTTCTCTTATCTGTCTAAAATTCTTGGCCCAGTACCCAGCCCATCTCTTCAGTGATCCCATCAATTAGCGTGGGTGCCGCTGCTTTTCCTTTTATATTCCATCAATACCGTGGGTGCCCCATCCTTTGCGTCCCACGAACTGGCCAGACATACGAGACTGATGGCGCGGACGCAAAGGGTGGGTAAACAAAATTGAAGCGAGTTTAAGATTCCCACTGACCCTCAGAACAGCAGAGGCGATGGAGCAGCTACCGGTATTACGCCCTGGGAGAAGCGGAACCGGTAAAGATCGAAAGGTTTGTCTGACCCACCCTTTGCGTCCACGGTCAGAACTTGTAAGTCAAACGCGAACCTTGCGTGACGCAAAGGATGGGGCACCCACGGTGTGGTGAGGGAGAGGAAAGGAACGTCAGCGCGGGGCATCCGGCGAAGAGATTCCTACTCGGAAGCAAGGAAGGGCACAGGTACAGCGATTGTCACACTAACCGCTGGCGTCTCCACAGGGTCTTTTCCGTTGTGCACAGGAAAACTGACCGGGTTATCACGTAGCAGCGTGTCAGCACCAATTACAACGGACGGTATCCGGGATGTAATGTCTTCCTCATGAACGATGTGTTTCCTCTTCGTCCAATAAGTTTCTTGCTCGGGCGTGGCGCCATCCATATCGAGAATCCAGAGCTGCCTGGCCCCGCGGCCGTACAAGACTGCCGTGTTCAGCACGAGACCTCGGCACGCTTTTCTCCCTCCCCCTAAATTCAAGTGGAACTCTACTAGATCCCCTCGTTGGTACCAAAGAGCGTCCTCTTTAATCATCCGCCACCTCTCAACACTGGAACCCTTCTTCTACATTGTCCAAAAGGTTCATTCCCATCTCACCAACTAGTGTCAGAAATCTCTTTGCCTCGTTGCTGCGTATCCTGATGCGTTCCTCTAATCGCACCTGAGTATCGCCGCTCAAGTCCATATACTCTTGATCGACCGATCCGCCGTTGTGAATCAGTATGTGGCGTCGCTGAACCATCTTCTTGATGAACGGTATTTCGGATGGTATCACCTGTCTTTCTGCGCGACCGGCGTTTCCAGCCCATTGTAGGGCACCTATATCGAACCATTGCTTTAGTGATTCGTCAGCAGCCAGCGGCTTTTGAAAATTCAGCTTTTCCAGTTGGGCTCGTCGGTGTTCGGTCATCGGAAACGACAAGAGTCTTCGCCGCAGATGTTTTGCAAGGGCTTCAAATTTGGAAAGCCCATCCACGGTGATTTTTTCCCAGACTTCTTCCCGTTTGTGCCTGTCTACAATGGTTTGCCGGACTTCCTCCAGATGAGTCAACTCTTTGGCCACAAACTCTGGAAAAAGTTTGCGAGCATTGGTTCGACCGCATCGCGGACAATAACCATATTCGCCAAGAATGTCCGTCTCAGTTCCGCAATCAGCTGTCTGACAAGTTAAATGGAACTGCTGCTTCTCTTCGGAGTAGTGCCATGCGGGAGTCCGGTCCGTTACGTCCGCCAAATCGAGAGACGTGTTGGTTTTCAAGTTGTACGCCCGCGCGAACGTATCGTACACGGCAGTGATGTAAGTGCGTTGATCTTGGGTGCAAAACGCTAGACTGTCATTTGCCTGTGAGCAATAGGGGCAAAACGTCACGTCCATTACATGGTTGGTTCGAAAATACTTTTGGCAGGAAGGGCAGTTCCTCCCCCACATGCCTTGCTCGTCAGACTGAACGAATGCGATCACCGAGGGTCTGGGATACACCGCGTTCTGTCCCAACCCAACGGCGGGCACTGTACTCAACAGGTGCTTGCCATCGACACTAACGGCAACTGTAAAGGTATTCAACTTTTCCACTAGCCGCAGGAATTTTATCTTTGAACTCGCTCATTGACTGCTTTCATTATAGCGAGCGCCGATGATTGTCGAAATCAAATGATTAATCCGCTTCCGCGATTTTCAAGTCTGAAAATCCACACACAAAAAAAACAGGCCCCGCACATCCACGAGGCCTGTCTGTTCCAAAATCATCAATCGTTCAAAAATCACCCAAAGCTACTGCAACGTGACCAGCACCTGGATTACTCCGTCGCCCTTGGGCAGTGGTTGGAGAGCTTTGCCCAGCACGGCGCCCATCATTTTCTTGCGATTGGTGCCTTTCATGGCGTAGCCGGCCTTGGACGAGGTCACCAGCAAATCGCCGGCCTGGATGGCGCCGTTTTCAGCGGTCACCTTGCACGGCACAATGCCCACCACGGCCAGAGGCACGTCCGACGTTGGTGCCTTCTCCATGCGGGAGCCGGCCAGCACGCCAGGGCGAGTGGAATAGATTCCGGCAACCAGCGTGGAGTACGGCTTTGCAGTGCGCGTGAGCTGGCGATTGGCGGACTGGTCGATAACCAGAACGTCGCCAGCGGCGTAACCGGATTTCATGCCGTTCACCGCGATAGTTTCCGCAAAGTCAGCGCCGTTGGTGAAGAGATTGCCGGCGATATGAACGTCGCCGAAAGTATCCACACGGAAAACAACCTTGGTGCTGCCGGGAGGGAATGTCTGTCCGACAAGGATATCTGCGCCGTCGCCGAACTCGTTCCAGAAGAGGCCGGCCGTGGCGCAGCAGCCGCTTGCCGACGTTTGGAAAACGTGGCCCATCACGGCCACGCCGCCAATGCCGTTAAGCCCGTTGGGAACGTCGCCAAGCACGCCGATGGCTTTGACTCCGGGTGAAATCTGGGCTGTCCCGTGTACGCCTACGGCGTTGCCGTCGCCCAGGTTAGCCGTGCTGGCGTGGGTGATGCCCACCATTCCCGCGCCGCCTGTGGTGGAATGCGATTCACCCCGCACTCCGATTCCGCCCGAGCTGAAGACGTCGCCCCAGATGGCAAAGGTGGGGCCGGTGGTAGGAGTTGCTTGTCCGTAAATGGAAGGAGCGTGTGATTTGGAACTCGTGCTCAGGCCAAAGCCGGTCCCGTTCTGCTGGATTTTTACCACTTGAGAGTTGTTGGTTCCGGTGAAGATCGCAGGACCCTGGTTGGTCTGAGCCACCACGGTGGTGCTCGCCAGGATCAGAGAAGAAACAAGTAATGCTGAAATGCGCATAGGGTTCTCCCGGGGGAACCCTGAATTGAGAGCACCCGCAATGCCAGAGGTCTTGGAAGCAGCTTCCCTCAAGAAACCGCGGGCTGTGATCAGACGGTATGTCCAGAGCTGCTGTGATCAGACGGTATGTCCAGAGCTCCTAATTGTGGCTACAGACATGCCAAAGCTGGGCAGCGGGCGGCGAGAGGAAGGCCACGGTGACGGCCTGGTGGCCAGGCGACCATGTACTAATGAGTTACTAATCGACATTCGGCAGGCCCCATGAGTACAGAAAACATCAGACAATAGGACGGCTGGACTGATTTTGACGTCATGAAAACCGGGCTCAAACTCGCGCTGATGCTCTTCCCGCTCTGGACTGCGGCGTTCGGCCCAGCGGCCATGGCGCAAGCTTCCGACGATTCCAGCGATCGCGTGCTGGTCTCCGCCGAGCAAGGGCAGGCGCTGGCGGAATTCGCGCTGCAATCGGGCCCGCGCGTCCGTCCCAAGCCGGACTGCTCGCATCTGGTGCATCTGCTGTATGAGCGCGCAGGCCTTGTCTATCCCTATGAAGGTTCGCGCGTGCTCTACCGCGGCGTTGCCGATTTTGAGCGCGTGAAGACTCCGCAACCCGGAGACATGGTGGTGTGGCTGGGCCATGTTGGCATTGTGCTCTCGCCGGAAGAAACCACGTTTTTAAGCTCAGTGCGCTCCGGCATCATCACCGAATCCTGGAAGGCCGAGCATTGGGTGCGCCGCGGACGCCCGCATTTCTTCCGTTACCGCATTGGACCCGCTGCCGATCTGACCTTGCTGGCCGCGATCATGGATGACGACCGCAGCGCGCAGGAGCAGAAGTAAGGCTGAGAGAGGGACGAAAAAATTGATCGCGTGACCCACGTTTTCCTGAAATTTAGGCCGCGCGAGCTGAGGGATAAAGGTTTTTATCGAGCCAGTTTGCCACTGGGGTGCGCAACACAAAATGCCATTCGATCTCGTCGCGATCGAGGGTGCGCCATTTTCCCTTAGCGTGAGAAGAGGTTTTGCCTTGCGCGTCTAAAGTGCGGAATTCGACAGAGTTCTCCCGAATGCGATATTCGTTGCTCGGGGCGCCGTCCCTGGAGGTGATTCTGAGGCTGCGCAGTCCGGAAAGCACGATCCACTGGTTCCGCAAGATGTCCTCCACAAATGGACCATGCCTGCTAACGGATAGAAGTATATTGCTGGCCCATTTAATGAGATGAGAGCCTTACTCAGGCGATGTTGTACCCCGAAATCGGAAAATGCTGTGAATTAATCCAGCAAAGCACCTGGTTGGGAAAGCAGTTGGGTTTATGAGAGTAGTGCTATCAATGATTTTCGGCGCTTTATTAACTGAGGAGCTCATGAGCCCAGACAAATTCTCAACAAAACTGTAGACCTGAATGACAAGCTCATCGCAACGAACCCCAAGATCGCGCGCAAAGGGCGGCCAATCCTTACACCGCCCTGAAGGGAAACATATTTCACCCTTCTGCATCATGGGGAGCCGAGACGATGCAGCCATAAATATGGTAGACTCGGTCAATGCGGACCACTGTAGATATCCCTGATCCACTCTATCGGCGACTGAAGTCAGCGGCTGCGGTACAGGGTTGTTCGGTCAAGGAACTCGTCCTGCGCGGTGTGAAGGCTGAACTTCAGGGGCGCAGCGGCAAACGCAAGAGGAAAGTGACAAAGCTCCCGATCATCGTCTCCAGGAGACCCGGCTGGCTGCGTCTTAGCAACCGCAGAATCAATGAAATCATATTTCCCTGACATTAATGTGTGGGTCGCCCTCACTTACAGCGGCCACCAGCATCATGCCATAGCAGGCCCATGGTTTAACGGGCTCACGAACGATACAGCAGGTTTTTGCCGTTTGACGCAGCTCGGCTTTCTGCGCCTGCTCACCCACCCGGTGGTCATGGGCGATGAGGTTAAGACACAAATCGAAGCCTGGAAAGCCTATGACCGCCTTACCGATGATCCGCGCGTGGGTTTCTATGTTGAGCCGGATCTGGAAGCTGTCGATAACGAATTTCGCGCCTTGACCACGACAACTCGTTCCACGCCGCAGCAGTGGCCTGACGCTTATTTGGCAGCCTTCGCCCGCTCAGGAGGCTTGACGCTGGTCACCTTTGACCGCGCACTCAGCAAGCTTGCCGGCCGCGATGTGTTGCTTCTGAAGTGAGACGCTTGTCAGCCACAAAAAAATTGCAACTTTGCCAATTCCGGCGATTACGGGAAAGTTCCTCATTCTCCCTCGTCAGTCACACCAAGCTTCCCCAGCCGATATCGCAGCGCATTCCTTGACAGCCCCAGCAGTCGCGCGGCCTGGCTCTTGTTGCCGTTGGCGCGACGCAGCGCTTCCTTAATCATATTGTCTTCCCACTGCTCCAGCGTCATGCCCTCGGGAAGAAACTGGTCTTGAACAGCAGAACCCGTCACGTTGTTCTTGCCGTGGGCCGTGTCCAGGTGGATATCCTTTGTGTCAATCACCGGCCCTGACGACAGCGCCACCGCTCGTTCCACGCTGTTTTCTAGCTGGCGCACGTTGCCGGGCCAGTGGTAGGCCATGAGTACATGGAGCGCGGCGGGCGTAATGCTGTGGATTTGCTTTTCATTGTTGGCGGCAAAGCGCGCCAAAAAGTGATTTACCAGTTCTGGGATATCTTCCCTGTGCTCGCGCAGAGGCGGGATATCAATGGGCACGACGTTCAGCCGGTAATACAGATCTTCGCGGAAGGTGCCTTCCTCCAGTGCGGCGCGCAGATCGCGATTGGTGGCGGCGATCATACGAATATCAACCTTCAGCGTCTTCGTCCCACCCAGGCGTTCAAACTCGCGCTCCTGCAACACCCGCAGCAGCTTCACCTGGATGGGCGCAGGCACGTCGCCGATTTCGTCCAAAAAAAGCGTACCTTTGTCGGCCAGTTCGAATTTGCCTGGCTTGCTGGCCAGTGCGCCGGTGAAGGCCCCGCGCTCAAAACCGAAGAGCTCGCTTTCAAACAGCGTGTCTGGGATGGCCGTGCTATTGATCTTGATGAACGGCCCGGAAGCGCGCCGCGAATTCTGGTGTATGGCGCGCGCGATCAGGTCTTTGCCCACGCCGCTCTCGCCGCCAATCAGCACCGTGGAGTTGGTGGGTGCCACGCGCTCCACCAGCGCCAGCACCTCCTGCATTTTTTTGCTGCGGCCCACGATGTTCTGGAAGTGGTAGCGCTTGCCCAGCGCTTCTTTCAGGCTGCGGTTTTCATCCCGCACCTGCTGGACGTCAAGCTCCTTGGTGATGACCAGCTTCATCTCGGCCATGGTGAAGGGTTTCAGCACGTAGTCGCTGGCGCCGGCCTTCATGGCGTCGACAGCAGTTTCAACTGAGCCATATGCCGTCATCACAATGAATGGCAGGGTCGCGTTCAGGCGCTTCCCTTCCTGCAGGAACTCCAGCCCGTTCATGCC
>WNFM01332572.1_pt1 | contig 21138 bp, 18 predicted proteins | sample 5400271 | NCBI WGS metagenome assembly WNFM01 (sample SAMN13153352, study PRJNA577476) | soil metagenome | isolation source: 60 cm saprolite on Douglas fir-dominated hillslope | place: USA:California | collected 2013-09-17
TTTTTTTTTTTTTTTTTTTTTTTTTTTTTTTTTTTTTTTTTTTTTTTTTTTTTTTTTTTTTTTTTTTTTTTTTTTTTTTTTTTTTTTTTTTTTTTTTGATTTCGCCACCCTCCTTGACCAGGGCCGCTATTCGCCACTCGCCGTCGCTGGGGAAGTCGATCTGGGTCGAGTAGACGACGCTGGCGGCGTTGGGATCTTCGCTGGTCGTCTTGGCGCGAAAGGCGGGCTGGGTGGCGAGGCTTTCGATCGCCGCCGGGAACGGCCCGACCGCGGGCGCGTCGAGGGCCCGCGCCTCCGCTTTCGCGGCCGGCCCTTTGTTGCCCGACTTCGATTTCGTGTTCGACTTCGGCGTCGGAACCTTGGCGAAGTAGAGGGCGACTTCGGCGTTAGGCACCTGGGTGCGATCGCGTTCGAAGACGCCGAAGGGGTAGCGGTTCTCGCCCTTGTAGAAGACCATCGCCGCCGGCGAGACGACCAGTTCGGCGGGGCCGTTCGCCGCATTGAGCACCTGGCGGAGGGTCTTGCCCGCGGCGCTGGGGAACTCGCTCTTGTGGAGCCGGTCGAGCTGGAGCCGCCGCCGCAGCCCGCCGCGATGGCCGCGATGGCGAGCAGGCAGGCGAGGGCCAGGGCGAGGCGGGCGGCACGCATCGGCGGCATGTTATTGAGGCGAGAGATCGAACCGGTACGTCCCACGCCCCGTCGATGCGGCGTATAGGGTGCGCGGCGGCGTCGAAACAGGAGGAGAGCGAGATGGCGGAGCGAACGGCATTGGTCACCGGGGCCTCGAGCGGGATCGGTTTGGCGATCGCGCGGGCCCTGGGCGAGGAGGGCTATGCGCTGACGATCTCCGCCCGCCGCCCCGCGAAGCTCGAGGAGGCCGCGGCCGGGCTGCGCGCCGACGGCTTCGAGGTTCAGGCCGTCGCCGCCAACATGACCGAGGAGGACGACGTCCTCGCCGCCTTCGCCGCTCACCGAGCCAACTACGGCCGCCTCGACGCCCTCGTCAACAACGCCGGCGTCGGGATCGGAGCGCCGATGGAGGAAATCCAGACCAAGCATTTGGACATGCAGCTCGCGGTCAACCTGCGAGCGCTGATCCTCGGCACCCGCGAGGGGCTGCCGCTGCTGCGCGAAGCCGGCGCCGAGCACGGCAAGGCGCTGATCGTCAACACCGCCTCGATCGCCGGCAAAGGCGGCCAGGCATGGCTTTCGATCTACGCCGCGACCAAGGCCGCGGTGATCAACTTCACGCAGTCGACCCATCGCGAGGCGGGTAGTGCCGGGGTCCAGTGCACGGCGCTGGCGCCGGGCTTCGTCGACACGCCGATGACCGAGTTCGCCAAGGGCCAGGTCCCGGCCGAGGCGATGATCCAGCCCTCCGACCTGGGCGAGGCGGTGCGCTTCCTGCTCCGCATCTCGCCGAACTGCCACGTGCCGGAGATCGTCTTCACGCGCCCCGGCGAGGGCCAGGACACGCCGTGACGGCCCCGGACGCCGCCATTCGGCGTCCTCGGTCGCCCAAATGGCGCTGCCATTCAGGCTCCCTGCGTCCTTGACTGGCAACGTCCGGACCTCGTCACTGCGCGTCCTGGTAGCCGCCTTCGGCGATCCCGGGCACGTGTTTCCCGCAATCTCGCTGGGGCGGGCGCTCGCGGGACGGGGGCACGAGGTCGTGGTCGAGACCTGGGAGGAGCGGCGGCGCGCGGTCGAGGGTGCCGGGCTCGGCTTCGCCGCGGCCGAGGAATACCGGATGTTCCCAGCACGCCGCCGAGGCGGCGCGGGCGCTGCTGCCGCTGCTGGAGCGGATGCGCCCGCATGTTGCCGTCAGCGACATCCTCACCCTGGCGCCGGCGCTGGCCGCCGAGCGCGCCGGGGTGCCGCTGGCGACGCTGGTCCCCCACATCTACCCGGTGGTCGAGCCGGGCCTGCCCTTCTTCGCGATCGGGCTGCGACCGCCGCGAACGCCGATCGGGGGTGCCGCCTGGCGGGCTGGCCAACGGGCGCTGCACGTCGGCCTCGAGCACGGCCGCCGCGATCTCAACCTGCAGCGCCAGCGCCTCGGTCTGCCGCCGGTCGAGCGCTTCCACGGCGGCATCAGCCCCGACCTGGCGCTGGTCGCCACCTATCCCCAGCTCGAGTACCCGCGCCGATGGCCGCCGGGGGTCGAGGTGACGGGGCCGATGACCTTCGAGGTCCCTTACCCGGCGATCGAGCTGCCGCCGGGTGACCGCCCGTTGGTCCTGATCGCCCCCAGCACCGCCCACGACTCCGACAACCATCTGGTTCGCATGGCGTTGAAGGCGCTCGCGGAGGAGCCGGTGCGAGTTGTGGCAACCACCAACCGCGTCGTTCCCCAGCGCCCGATCGCGGTGCCGCCGAACGCCGTCCTCGTCGACTGGCTCAGCTACGGCCAGCTGATGCCAGCGGCCTCGCTGGTCGTCTCCCACGGCGGCCACGGCACCGTCGCCCGCGCCCTCGGAGCCGGCACCCCGGTCCTCGTCTGCCCGATCATCGGCGACATGAGCGAGACCGCGATGCGAGTCTCATGGGCCAAGGCCGGCCTCTCGCTTCCCTGGCGCCTCTGCCGCCCGGCACCGCTGCGCTGGGCCGCGAGGCGCGCTCTCCACGACCCCTCCTTCGCCGCCCGCGCGGAAGAGATCGCCGCCTGGGGCCGGGAGCACGACGGCGCGGAGCGCGGAGCCGACCTGGTCGAACGCCTGGCCCGGCAATCGAGGCCGAGTCAAAGAGAGAAGCTCCGGGGGTGGGACTCGAACCCACAACCCTTCGATTAACAGTCGAATGCTCTGCCGATTGAGCTACCCCGGAACGTGGCGCCCGGAAGCCAAACCGGACCGCTCGGAATTTACCGACTCAGCTCTCGACCCGTTGGGTGCGAGCGATGCGTTCGACCAAGGCGGCGCGCTCGCGGCTGAGGGCGGCGCGACGCTCGTAATCGTCGCGCTCGCCGGCGGCGGCGATCTCGTCCTCGAGGCGGCGCTGGTCGAGGAGGAGGAAGTTCAACTCCATCGACTCGCGCGATGCGGGCTCGTCGTGGGCCAGCATCACCAGCTCGGTGATCAGGCCGGTCAGCTCGCCGTCGTCGTGCGGCAGGTCGGACGCCGGGTCCTCGGGGTGCTCGCGCAGCCAGGCGGCGGCGCGCAGGCCGCTCGGCGAGAGGTGAGCATCGGTGAGACGGGTGAGGTACTCCCCGCCCTCGGCCGGCAGGGCGATGCACATCGCCAGCAGCGCCCGCTCGCGCCTCTCGCGCGAGGTCAGCTCGGCCGCCCGCGGTTGCGGCGGCACCCCGCCGCCGCCCTGGGCCGGCACCCGAGTCGCTCGGCCACCTTGCGAACCAGGTCGTCGCGGCTCGCCGTCTCCCCCATCGCGCCAAGAACGGGCGCCACCTCGGTCAGCGCCCGGTCGCGCTCGGCCGGCGAGGCGACGTCCGTGCGGTCGAGCACCAGCCCGACCTGGAAGGCGTTGAGCTCGACCGCGGCCTCGACCAGGCTCCGGAAGCGCTCGGCGCCCTCCGGCTCGGCCATCATCTCGGCCGGGTCCTCGCCGACCGGCATCGCCGCCACCCGCAGCCGCATCTTGCGCCCGGCCGCGACCCGCTGTGCCCGCAGCATCGCCTCCTGCCCGGCGGAGTCGGCGTCGAGCGCCAGCACCACCTCCTCGACCATCCCCGACAGCGTCGCCACCTGCTCGCCGGTGATCGCCGTCCCCATCACGCCGACCGCCTCCTCGATCCCCGCCTGGTGCAGGGCCAGCACGTCGGTGTAGCCCTCGACCACTACCGCGCGGGCGGCCTTGGCGATTGCCGCCTTCGCCCTGTCGACGCCGTAGAGCAGCTGGCTCTTGTGGAAGAAGTCGGTCTCCGCCGTGTTGACGTACTTGGCCCCCTGATCGGAGCGCATCGCCCGCCCGCCGAAGCCAAGGGTGCGGCCACGGCGGTCGCGGATCGGGAACATGATCCGCGAACGGAAGCGGTCGTCCTCTCCCCCTCCCCGCCCCCGCTGGGCCAGACCGACGCCGCGCAGCTCCTCGACGCTGAAGCCGGCTCGCTGGCCCCGCACCAGGATCTTGTCCCAGGCGCTGGGCGCATAGCCGACCCCGAAGCCGCGCAGCACCTCCTCGCCCAGGCCCCGCCCGGCCAGGTACTCGCGCGCCTTGCCGGCCTCTCGCGACTCCCAGAGGTAGCTGGCGTAGAAGGCGGCGGTCCGCTCCAGCAGCTGCTCGAGGCGACGCCGGCGCTGCCGTTTCGCCTCCGCCCGCGGATCCTCCCTCTCCCGCGCCAGCTCGACCCCGTAGCGGTCCGCCAGCAGCTCCACCGCCTCCGCAAACCCCAGCCCCTCCTTCTCCTCGACGAACTTGATCACGTCGCCGCCGACCCCGCATCCGAAGCAGTGGTAGAGCTTCTCCTGTGGGTCGACCGAGAACGACGGCGTCCGCTCCTCGTGAAAGGGACAGAGGCCGACCATGCGGGCGCCCTGGCGGCGCAGGTCGGTGTGGGCGGAGATCACCTCGACGATGTCCGCCGTCTGCTTCACCCGTTCCAGGCTCTCGGGGGAGATCAGCGCCATCAGAACCGCGCCTCTTCCGGGATGGTGAGTTCGGTGAACTTAGAGATGCAGAAGCGGTCGGTCATGCCGGCGATGTAGTCGGCGACGCGCTGGCAGTCGCTCGCCCCCGGGTCCCACTCGGGCAGCTCACCGGGATGCTCGAGGTAGTGGTCGAGGAGGCCGCGCATGGTGCGCTCGACCCGCTCGTGCTCGCGCTGGGCGTCCGGTCCCAGGTAGACGCGGTCGAACATGAACTTGCGCAGCCGCAGCATCGCGCCCCCGATCTCCCGGCTCTGGACGACGTCGCCGGCGTCGCTGGAGCGCTCGACGATGTCGCGGGCTAGGGTGTCGATCCGCTTCGAGCCGGTCGGGCCCAGCAGCTCGATCTCCGCCGCCGGCAGATCGGCCGGCCGCAGGATCCCGGCCCGCAGCGCGTCGTCGATGTCGTGGTTGATGTAGGCGACGCGGTCGACCAGCTTCACGATCCGCCCCTCCAGCGTCGCCGGCTTGGCCGGGCCGGTGTGGTTGAGGATGCCGTCGCGGACCTGCTCGGTCAGGTTGAGCCCGTGGCCGTCGCGCTCCAGCACCTCGACCACCCGCAGCGAGTGCTCGTTGTGCTTGAAGCCACTGCCGCAGCGCTCGCGCAGCGCCGCGTCCAGCGCCTCCTCGCCGGCGTGGCCGAAGGGCGGGTGGCCGAGGTCGTGCCCGAGCCCGATCGCCTCGGTCAGGTCCTCGTTCAGGCCCAGCGCCCGGGCGACCGTGCGGGCGATCCCGCAGGCCTCCAGCGTGTGGGTGAGACGGGTCCGGTAATGGTCGCCCTCGGGGGCGACGAAGACCTGCGTCTTGTGCTTGAGCCGGCGGAAGGACTTGGAGTGGACGATGCGGTCGCGGTCGCGCTGGAACGGCGTCCGCAGCGGGCTGTCGGGCTCCTCGACGACGCGGCGCGCCGGGTAGGAGCGAGTCGCGTGCTCGGAGAGGAACTCGGCCTCCCAAGCGTGGGCGCGGTCCTCGAAGGTGGCAGTGGCTGGCACCGATCGATCATAAGGCGAGGCCGGAGCGGTACCGGCGCGGCCAGGGTCAGGCCGCCGCGCGCAATTGCACGTGGGCGTGGTGCTCGAGCGTCTCCCCCACCGCCCGCTCGACCTGGCGCAGCGCCCGCGGCTCGGCCGGCGGCGCCTCGGCCAGCGGTTGGGCCAGCGCCGCGACCATGAAGCGGTGCGCCTCCTCGGAGAGCTCGAACGATCCGGCTTCGCAGCCGGCGCAGACGACGCCCCCGGCGGCGCCCGAGAAACCGGCCAGCTGCTCGGCCTCTCCGCAGCGAGCGCAGGAGGCCAGCTCCGGCGCGAACCCCGCCACCAGGGCCAGCTTCAGCCGGAAGGAGAGCGCCACCTCCAGCTGGGCGCCGCGCGGCTGATCGGGGTCGTCGAGCAGCGCGAGGTAGCGGCAGAGCAGGTTGTAGGCGGGCTGGTTCGGCTCGGCCGAGTCGAGCAGCCGCAGCACCGCGTCACAGGCGCGGGCGCCGGCGGTCAGCGCCGGGCCGGAGGAACGCAGCCTGGGGTAGCCGTCGACGGTCGCCACGCTGGTCACCGTCATCAGATCGCCGCGGCCTTCGTGAAGGATCAGGTCGAGTCGGAAGAACGGCTCCAGGCGGCCGCCGAAGCGGGACTTCGGCCGCCGCGCGCCCTTGGCGATGGCGCCGCAGCGGCCCCGTGTCTTCGAGTAGAGGTGAAGGATGCGGTCAGCCTCTCCATAGCGGATGCTGCGCAGCACCACCGCCTCCGTCTTCACGGTCTTTCCGGCCACGAGATCAAAGGTGACCGACAGGCCGGACGGCGACGCGGCCTACCCAGAGCGCCTGGCTGGACGGCGACGGCGGGGACGGCGCCGCAGCCGCACCTGGCAACTCGGGCAGAAGTAGGTGGAGCGGCCGCCGACGACGATGCGGACGATCTCGCCGCCGCAGGAGGGGCAGGGCTCGCCCGCGCGGGTGTGGACCAGGAACTTCTCCTGCATCGTCCCCTTCTCGCCGCGCCCGTCGCGGTAGTCGTCGATCGAGGCGCCACCGCCGTCGATCCCGGCCTCCAGGGCGGCGACGATCGCGTCGCGCAGGGCAAGCAGATGCTCGGGCTTCATCGAGCCGGCGGGAGAGAGCGGGTGCAGGCGCGCCCGAAACAGCGCCTCGTCGGCGTAGATGTTGCCGACGCCGGCGACGCCGGACTGGTCGAGCAGGAACGACTTCAGCGGCGCCGTGCGCCCCGCCGCCATCCTCCCCAGCGCCTCGACGGTGAACTCCGGCGAGAGCGGCTCGACGCCGAGCTTCGCGAAGCGCTCGTCGAGATCGGCATCGTCGACGAGGAACGCCTCGCCGAAGCGGCGCGGATCCGTGAACCAGAGCTCGCGGCCGTCGTCGAGGACGAAACGCGCGCGCAGGTGGCGGGCCGAGGTCGAACGCTCTCCCTCGTACAGCCGCCGCCCCTCCGAGGGATCGAGCATCTCCTCACCCTCGACCAGGACCAGGTTGCCGGTCATCCGCAGGTGCATCACCAGCGTCTGCCCGCCGTCAAGCTCCAGCAGCAGGTACTTACCGCGCCTCCCCAGCCCCTCGATCGTGCGACCACTCACCGCCGTGCACAGCTCAGCGGGCGGAACTGGTCGCGACAAGCGCTCGTCCAGTACCTCCAGCCGCTCGATCCGCCGCCCTTCCAGCTCCGGCTCGAGCTGGCGGGCGACCGTCTCGACCTCGGGCAGCTCCGGCATCCCCCAGTTCTACCTGGTGGACGTGTCTGAGGTTGACCCCCATATATGGCGGGGAAACTCAGACACGTCCGATGTAGTGGACGCTCAGTCTTCGCTGGCCCGCGGATGGGCGCTGAAGTAGACCTCCTTGAGGCGGTCGCCCGAGAGGTGGGTGTACATCTGGGTGGTGGAGATGTCGGCGTGGCCGAGCATCTCCTGCACCGCGCGCAGGTCGCAGCCGCCGGCAAGCAGGTGGGTGGCGAAGCTGTGGCGCAGGGTGTGCGGGCTCATGCGGCCGCCGAGGCCGGCGTCGCGGGCATGGCGCTGGACGATCTTGTAGAGGCCCTGACGGGTCAGCGGGCCGCCGCGGAAGTTGACGAACAGCTTCGGCTCGTGGCGCTCGCCGACCAGCTTCGGGCGCCCACCTCGCTGGTAGGCGGAAATCGCCGCGATCGCCCGCCGGCCGAGCGGCACCAACCGTTCCTTGGAGCCCTTGCCACGGGCGCGCAGGAAGCCCTCGCGCATGTCGATGTCGCTCGGCTCGAGCCCGATCGTCTCCGAGGCCCGCAGCCCGCAGGCGTACATCACCTCCAGCAGCGCCCGGTCCCGCAGCGTCGTCGGCTCGCTGCCGCGCGGGGAGGCGAGCAGCTTCTGCACCTCGGAGTAGTTGAGGACCTGCGGCAGCTTCTTCGAGCGGCGCGGCGCGCTCAGCGCCGCGGTCGGGTCGTCGCCGATCAGCTCGTCGCGGCGCAGGTGCTTGTAGAAGGAACGCAGGCAGGCGGCCTTGCGGTGGATGGTCGAGGCCGAGCGGGCCGGACGGCCCTCCCCCGTCGCCAGCTCGGCCAGGAAGTCGGCGACGTCGGCGGGTCGCGCGTGCAGCGCGTCGAGCCCGTGGGCGGAGAGGTATTCGCCGTACTGGAGCAGGTCGGTGCGGTAGGCGTTGAGGGTGTTGCGGGAGAGGCCGCGCTCCAGCTCCAGGTATGAGAGGAAGTCCAGGACCAGGCCCTCGAAGCGGGCGTCGGCGCCGGGGGTGGCCGGAGTTGACGGGGCCGGGGGCTTGATCGCGATCGCCATGCCGGCTGTTTCTCCCCGGTCATAGACAACCCTTGAGGCGCAAGGGACCATGCGCTCGACCGCGGGCCCTGTCGTGGGGGGAGGGGGGCCTGCGGGCGAGGTTTACGTCCTCGACCCCCCTCCCTCCACGCCACCCGCGGCAGATGCGCCCACTACCGAGCCAGCCGCGAGGGGAGCCGCAAAGAAGAGCGGGTCCTCGCCCAAGCTTCTTCCCATCGTCCGCGCCGGAAGCCCCGTATCGGCATAGCCGGCCAGGTCAGCTGGAGCGGCGCGGAGCTGATGGCGCTCGCCGCTCGCCGCCTTTAAGTCGGCAGCGACCTCGCCGTTGCCTTCCGGCGTGGCGATGATGACAGGGGCCAGGAGGAGGTCGAGGACGGTGCGGGTGTGGTGGCTCAGGCCGCGGTGGCGCTCTCGGGGGTCGCCGGAGGACAGGCGCGGAGAGATCAGGGTGGGCATTCCGAGGCTGAGGGCGGCATGGGCGCTGTCGAGAGCTGCCAGGCCGCCGTGGCCGAGGATCGTCTCGGAGCCGATGATGCCTGGGCCAGGGCCGACGAGAATGGCGTCCCAGCCGAGCCGGTTCGCGGCGGCGTCGAGGGCACCGACGGTGCTGAGGGCCTCCTGCTCGCCTCCGTAGGCGGGGTTTGCGGTGACGTGGCCGCAGAGGAGGCCGCGCTCGCGCAGCTCCGCGACGTCACGTGAGAGCGAGCCCGGCAGGGCGCCGCCAGCCGTCTGCACGAACCCGAGCTTCAGGCCCGGCCGCGTCTGCGCTGCTGCCCAGGCAGCCGGTGCCAGATGGCCGTGCAGCGGCAGGACGAGGACGGGCGCTCCGGGCGGCGCAGAATCGGCTGCGGCCCCTTCGTGCTCTATTTCATCCCTGGCTGCCCTGTGCTGCGTTTCATCCCTGGCCGCCCCCCAATCTTGCTCGACCAGGTTCACCGCGTGCTGGAGCGAGGTGTAGTTGAGCTTCATCACGTGGGTGTCGTCACCCTCGTCCCGACCGCGCAGGCCGCGGGTCAGGTTGACGTGGACGACGTCGAACCCGCCCGACCCAAGTCTCAGGTCGAGGGCGGCGACGTTGACGACCACCTCGTCTCCCTCCCGCATCTCCCCCAGCAGCGCCGTGTCGGCCCAGGCGGGTCGGCGCGCGCCGTCGACCTCCACGGTCAGCGGCTCGGCGGAGACGACGACGCCGCGGCGCAGCTCGAGGCGGCCGCTCACGCCTCGCCCGCGGCCACGGCGGCGACGATCCCGTCGCAAACTTCGAGCATCTTCTCCAGGCTGCGGGCGGGAACGCGCTCCTCGGCGGTGTGGACCGACTCGGTCCCGTTGGCGAGCAGGACGCAGTCGAAGCCGTCGAGGCGGAAGACGTTGGCGTCGCTGCCGCCGCCGATCGCCGCCCGCACCGGCTCGACGCCGGCGCCGCGCAGGCCGGCCTCCGCCAGCTTCAGCGCCGGCGAGGACGTGGGCACCTCGTAGCCGCGGAACAGCTCTTCGAGCCGCACGTCGACGTCGCAGCCGTGCTCGCTGGCGCCCCAGGCGCAGGCGTCGGAGATCTGCCCCGCCACCTCGGCGGCCCGCCCGGCGTCGAGGCTTCGCGCCTCGGCCTGGATCCAGCAGTGGCCGGGAACGACGTTGCCCGAGGTCCCGCCCTCGATCAGGCCGACGTTGGCGGTCGTCCGATCGTCGAGCCGGCCCAACTCCATCCGGGAGATCGCCGCCGCGGCGGCGGCGATCGCGCTGCTGCCGTCCTCGGGCCGGATCCCGGCGTGCGCCTCGACCCCGTTGAAGTCGGCAAGGACCTTCTGCTGGGTCGGGGTGGCGACGATCACCTCGCCCACGGGCCCGGCATGGTCGAGGACGAAGCCGCAGCCAGAGCGCAGGACCGATGCGTCGAAGGCCTTCGCCCCGCGCAGGCCCTGCTCCTCGGCGACGGTCAGCACCAGCTCGATCCCGACCGGCGGCGGCTCCTCCGCGTGCCGGGCGACCAGCTCCATGAAGACCGCGACCGCCGCCTTGTTGTCGGCCCCGAGGATCGTCTCGCCACTGCTGCGGAAGACGCCTTCGTCCTCGACGACCTCCACCTGGCCGCGGTGGGGGACGGTGTCGAGATGGGCGCAGAACATCACCCACTCATCGCAGGCCCCCGGCAGCCGCGCCAGCAGGTTCCCGGCGCCGGCTTCCGCCGGCCCGGCGGCGTCGTCCTCGCTCACCTCGAGCCCGAGCGCCCGCAGCTCCGCCGCGGCGGTGTCGGCCACCTCGCGCTCCTCCCCCGTCGGGCTGCGGATCTCGCAAAGGCGAGTGAACGTCTCGAATAGGCGCTCCACCGCGAAGAGGCTACCTTGAGAGTGACGGCCCCAAGATCGCCGCTATGCGGCGTCCTCGATCGCCCAAACAGCGCTGCTATTCGGGCTCCCTGCGTCCTTGCCTAGCGACGCCTGGGGCTCGTCACCTGCTGGACGGACTCACCTTCGGCCTCCAACTCCGCGCCGTCCGCGGGCTTTTCGCCGGCGTGGCGGGCGGCGGCGCCGACGAACTCGCGAAACAGCGGCTCGGGGCGATTGGGCCGGGAGTTGAACTCCGGGTGGAACTGGGAGGCGACGAAGAAGGGGTGGTCGGGCAGCTCGATCATCTCGACCAGGCGCTCGTCCGGCGAGGTGCCGCCGCAGACCATGCCCTCGTCTTCGAGCCGCCGCCGCAGCTGGTTGTTGACCTCGTAACGATGGCGGTGGCGCTTGTAGATGACCGCCTCGCCGAAGATCTCGCGCGCCCGCGTCCCCTCGTGCAGCTTCACCGGGTCGGCGCCGAGTCGCATCGTGCCGCCCATGTCGGAGACTTCCTTCTGCTCCGGCAGCAGGTCGACGACCGGGAACGGCGTCTCCGGGTCGAACTCGGCCGAGTTGGCGCCGTCCATGCCGGCCACGGTGCGGGCGAACTCGACGACGGCGATCTGCATCCCGAGGCAGATCCCGAGGTAGGGGATCGAGCGTTCGCGGGCGATCCGCGCCGCCTGGATCTTGCCCTCGATGCCGCGCTCGCCGAAGCCGCCGGGGATCAGGACCCCATCCATCCCCTCGAGCTGCTCGGGGTCGAGATCCTCGGAGTCGACCAGCTCGACCCCGACCCCCACGCCGTGGTGGAAACCGCCGTGCTCAAGCGCCTCGATCACCGACTTGTAGGCGTCGGCGAGCTGCACGTACTTTCCGACGACGGCGATCCTCACCTCGCCGGTCGCCGAGTCGGCGCGGCGCACCATCGCCTCCCACTCGGCCAGGTCCGGCGATGGCGCCTCCATCCCGAAGTGGTCGAGGACGAGGTCGTCGACGCCCTCGGCGCGGAAGACCAGCGGCACCTTGTAGATGTTGTCGACGTCGTTGGCGGAGATCACCCCCTCGATCGGGAGACTGGCGAAGAGAGCGATCTTGCTGCGGATCTCGCGGTCGAGCCTGCCTTCGGAACGGCAGACCAGCGCGTGAGGCTGGATCCCGATCCGGCGCAGCTCGTTGATCGAGTGCTGGGTCGGCTTCGTCTTCAGCTCCCCCGCGTGCCCCACGTACGGCACCAGCGTCAGGTGGACGAACATGCTGCGTTTCGGTCCGAGGTCGGTGTAGAGCTGGCGGATCGCCTCGAGGAACGGCAGCGACTCGATGTCGCCCACGGTGCCGCCGATCTCGGTGATCACGAAATCGACCGACTGCGACTCGGCGACGATCAGGATGCGCTGCTTGATCTCGTTGGTGATGTGGGGGATCACCTGCACGGTGGCGCCGAGGTAGTCGCCGCGGCGCTCGCGCCGGATCACCGAGTTGTAGACCGCGCCGGCGGTGACGTTGGAGGCGCGCGAGGTGTTCTCGTCGGTGAAGCGCTCGTAGTGGCCGAGGTCGAGGTCGGTCTCCGCCCCGTCCTCGGTGACGAACACCTCGCCGTGCTGGAACGGGCTCATCGTCCCCGGGTCGACGTTGATGTAGGGGTCGAACTTCTGCAGCTGGACCCGGAAGCCGCGGGAGACGAGGAGGCGGCCGATCGAGGCCGCCGCGATCCCCTTGCCGAGAGCCGAGACCACCCCGCCGGTGACGAAGATGAATCGCGTGTCGCCTTTGTTAGCCGAACTCATGCTCTGCCGAGCGAGTCTAGCCAGCGCAGTGGCGGAACCGAATCGATGGTCGTCGAAATAGACCGCAACTCCCCGTAAATCGTCAGCGCCGCGACGATCGCGAGGGCGACCAGCCGCCCGTCCCCACCCAGGACCGTCAGCAGCCAGACCCCGGCGACGGCCCCGACCAGGTTGGAGCCGGTGTCCCCCAGCATCGCCCGCTCGCGCAGCGTCAGCCAGGCGCCGACCAGGATCGGCCCGGCGAAGATCCCCAGCAGTTCGACCGGCGCCAGCGTCCAGGCGCCCAGACATAGGCCGGCGCCGAGCAGCCCCAGCCCCTTCTCCGCCCGCCCGGGTCGCAGGTCGAGCAGGTTGAAGAGGTTGGTGGCGAGGACCAGCAGGGCGGTATCGGCGACGTAGCGCCAGGATTCGAGCCCGCGCCCGGAGACCACGTAGGCGGCCAGCGCCAGCGCCCCGATCGCCTTGATCGCGCCGGTCGAGAGGCTGCCTTCGCGCAGGGCCCGCCCGTGCCCGCGCCAGCCGCGCGGGGTCGAGGTCGCCGCGCCCTGGCCGAGCGCGTCGTCGAGGAAGCCGAGGAAGGCGACCCCGAGCAGATAGGGCAGCCAGCGCCGCAGCTCGGGGGCGAGCAGGTCGAGGTCGGCGCGGTCGTTGAGGAAGGCCAGCGGCGCCAGCGTCACCAGCGCCGCCGTCGCCAGGACCGCGCCGAGCGGGAAGGCGAGCTTGGCGCCACGGTAGTTCTGCCGCACCAGGCCGGCGTCGCGCAGCCCCCGCGCCCCCGACGGCACCAGCAGCAGCGAGAGCGCGATCGCCAGCGGAAAGCCGACCCAGTACACCTCAGCGACCCTGGGTCAGCAGGTCCGGCAACAGCCGGTCGGCGCTGCCCTTGACGCCGAAGCTGCCTTCAGCCCCGAGGATCGCGAAGACCATCGCCAGCTTGCCGGCGGTCATCTCGACGTCGTCGACGCTGGAGAGGTCGTTGCCCTGGAAGAAGGAGATCGAGGACGGTTCGGCGGTCGAGGTCTCGACCCCGACCGCCGGCGTCCGCGTCGCCGTGATCCCGCTGATGAGCCCGCTCTCGAACGTGCTCGCCGTCCCCCGCTGGACCGGGCCCATGTCCTGCGGCTGGCTGCGCACGACGATGACGCCGTCGATGGCGCCGAAGCTGCCGCTGGCGCGGGAGAAGAGGTGCCCGCGGACGAGCTGCGGCAGGGTGCCGCCGCGGACGAGCTGGCGCCCGAGGCCGACGCCGAGCGCGGTCAGCGAGTCGGGGTTGCGGCGCAGGTCGGAGAAGCGGGTCTTCGAGAGGTCGCCGGCGAGGCCATTGACGTCGACCGGCTCGCGCACCACCCCGACCCCGACCAGCTTCGCACCGGTCGGTCCCAGCGCGTCCTCGACGGCGGTCGTGTCTTCGCCCGGCAGCCCGCCGAGGGCGACGATCGCGATCCGCTTGCCCTGCAGCCGTTCGCGGGTCAGGACCGGGTAGACGTGGTCGGCGAACTCGTTCGAGCGCCCTAGCTGGCCGCTCAGTTCGTCGGTCCGTGAGCGGGCGTCCTGGAGGTTGTTGACGAGGCTGCGCTCGAGGCTCCTGCGCGTGCTCGTCAACGCGTCGCCGCCGAACTCGGCGCCGATCAGGATCCCGATCGCCAGCGCGAGGAACACCGCGATCAGCGAGGTGGCGTGGTAGCGCGCGCTGTAACCCATCAGCCGCCGAAGGCTAGATGGTCGCCCCCGAGCCCGCTACCGGCCCAGCGAGATGCGGATCTTCAGCCAGACCAGCTGGAAGACGTCGTTGAGGGCCGGCGAGGTGATGACGACGATCGTCAGCAGGATCGCGAAGGCGACCAGGAAGAGGCTGAGGGGGGCTAGCGTCGAGCTCGGGTTGTAGAGCCGGCTGACGCCCTTGGCGTCGACCAGCCGCTCGCCGATCCGCAGCCGGGTGAGGAAGGTCGAGGACATGCCGCCACGCTTGCGGTCGAGGAACTCGATCAGGTTGAAGTGGGCGCCAACGCTGACGATCAGCGCCGCCCCCTTCTCATGGGCCATCAGCATCGCCACGTCCTCGCTGGTGCCGGCGGCGGGGACGACCGTGTGCGCCAGGCGGGCGTCGAGCAGGCGCTCGCAGCCCGGCGCGCGGCCGTCGGGGTAGGCGTGGACGATCAGCTCGGCGCCGCAGGCGAGCGCGGCGTCGCTGGCGGAGTCCATGTCGCCGAGGATCACGTCCGGCTTCAGCCCCGCTTCCAGCACCCCGTCGGCGCCGCCGTCGACGGCGACGATCAGCGGCCGGACGTCGCGGATGTAGGCGCGCAGCGCCTTCAGGTCGCGGCGGTGGCGATCGCCGCGGACGACGATGAGGACGTGGCGGTCGCGGAAGGAGGCCTTGGTCGGGGGGAACTCGACGCTGCCGGTCAGCAGGTCGGTCTCCTGGCGCACGTGGGCGACGGTGTTCTCGGCGAACTCGGCCAGCGCCTCGTCGATCCGCTCGCGCTGCTCCTCGAGCTGGCGTTCCAGCTCGGCCGTGCCGAGCACCCGGCCCCGCAGCACCTCGCGGTCGCCGCTCTTGACCGTGCCGCCGTCGATCCGCACCGTGTCACCGTCGTGCAGCAGCTCGAAGAGGCCGGCTCCGGGAGCGTCGACGAGGCGGATCCCCTCCCGCGCCAGCATCAGCGGACCGGCATTCGGGTAGCGCCCGTTGGAGGACTCCGAGGCGTTCAGCACCGCCGCGACGCCGGCTTCGATCAGCTCCTCGGCGGCGATCCGGTCGATGTTGACGTGGTCGATGACGGCGACGTCGCCGGGCCGCAGGCGCTTGACCAGGCGCTTGGTCCGCTCGCCGAGGCGGGCGGTGCCTTCGATCGGCGCTTCCGGCCGCACACCGTTGCGACGCCCGAGCAGAGCAGGAAGGCGACGGCGACTGGTGGTGGCCACCCGCTCAGGTTAAGCCACGGAGTGGGCGACCGGCAAGGGCTCGGATCCGGCTCAGGCAGCCGCAAGCAGCTCGCGAGCGTGGCGGGTGGCGGCCTCGTCGGAGCGCTCGCCGCCGAGCATGCGGCGGATCTCCTCGACCACGCCCTCGCCGTCGAGGCGCTCGACGGTGGCGAAGGTCTGGCCCTCGGAGACGTCCTTCTCCAGCCGGAAGTGGACGTCGGCGAGCGAGGCGACCTGCGGCAGGTGGGTGATACAGACGACCTGGCGGCCCTCGCCCAGCGCCCGCAGCCGCTCGCCGACGACCCGTGCCGTGCTGCCGCCGATCCCGGCGTCGATCTCGTCGAAGACGAGCGTGCCCGCGGCGGCGGCCTGGCCGAGCCCGCTCAGCGCCAGCATCACCCGTGACAGCTCGCCGCCCGAGGCCGCGTCGCGCAAAGGCGCCGGCTCGATCCCGGGGTTGGGAGCGACGCGCAGCTCGACCGTCTCGCGCCCGCTGGCGCCGTAGCCGTCGGGGTGGGGGCCAAGGACGACCTCGAGTGTGGCGCCGGCCATCGAGAGCCGCTCCAGCTCCGTCGCGACCCGCTCCTCCAGCGGCCCGGCCGCATCGGCGCGCCCGGCGCTGAGCCGCTTGCCCAGCTCCGCGCGGCGCTTCTCGGCCGCGACCAGCGCCACCTCGGCCTCGGCGCCGCGTACCTCCGCGCCCGCCAGCCTCTCGATCTCCTCCCGGCAGCGCTCGGCATGGGCCAGCACCGACTCGACGCTGCCGCCGTGCTTGCGCTCGAGCCTGTCGATCGCTTCCAGCCGCTCTTCGATCGCCGGCAACGCCCCCGGATCGGACTCCAGTCCCTCGGCGTAGTCGCGCAGCTCCGAGCCGACGTCGCCCAGCTCAATCGCCAGCGCCGCGACTCGCGCGGAGATCGCGTCGAGGCCGATGTCGAGCCCCGCCGCGCCCCGCAGCAGCGATTCTGCCTGGGCCAGCGCCGCCGCCGCGCCGCCGCCGTCCTCTTCGGCACCGGCCAGGCCCACGTGGGCTCCCGCCGCCGCCTCGCGCAGGCCCTCGGCGTGGCGCAGGCGCTCGCGCTCCGCCGCCATCCCGGCCCTCTCCTCGGGGTCGGGCGCCACTTCCTCGATCTCGGAAAGCTCGTAGCGATAGAGATCGAGATCCCGCTCCCGCGACCCCTCGGCCTCCCGCAGCTCGGTCAGCTCGGTCGCGAGCCGCCCACACTCCCGGTGCACCTCCCGGTACAACCGCCGCACCTCCAGGTGCTCGGCCCCGACGAACCCGTCCAGCACCTCCAACTGCGCCGAAGAAATCGTCAGCTTGCGGTGCTCATGCTGCCCGAAGAAGGCGAGCAGCCGCCCGCCCAGCAGCTTCAAATCGGCCGCCGTCGCCGCCCGCCCCGCAACAAAAGCACTGGTCCGCCCGCCCGCAGAGATCCTCCGTCCCAGGACAACCTCCTCAGCCCCTGCCGGAAGCCGCTCAGCAAGCTCCCCCATCTCCGGCTCGTCCAAGAGTCCCTGGGGCAGATCGAATACCCCCTCGACCCAGGCCTCTTGGGCCCCGGGTCGCACAACCTGCGCTTTCGCCCTCCCGCCCATCAACAAATCGAGCGAGTGCGCCAGCACGGTCTTCCCCGCCCCCGTCTCCCCGGTGATCGCGTTCAGCCCCTCTCCCAGGCGCAATTCCGCCTTTTCGAGCAGCAGGAGATTCTCGATTCTTAACTCACGCAGCATGCATGCTGTGTACCAATACGAGCGGACCGACTCTCCTCGCTTTCGGCTAGGTCGCAGCAGGTTCGGCTACGGCCTCAGCGGGTTGCACGAAGTCGCGGGAGCGGACGAGGACGAAGCCGAGGGCGGCGCCCACGAAGGAGAGAATGGCGGCGATCAGGATGATCTCGTTGAAGCCGCTGACGAAGGCGACTTTCGAGGCGTGGATGATGTCGGCCCGCTGACCGGGCGGCGCCACCGCTGCCGCGGCTCGCGAGCCGCCGGAAGAGACGAGTTCGCCGAGGCCACTCGGAGCGTGCGGCAGCAGCTGGGTCAGCTTCGAGTCGACTCGCGACTGGAAGATCGCGCCGAGGCTGGCCACCCCAGTGGCGATCCCGACCTGGCGGAAGGTCGTGTTGATCCCCGACCCCATGCCGGCTTTCTCCACCGGCACGACCGCGATCGCCGCCTGGCCGATGCCGGGGTTGGTGATGCCGATGCCGATACCGGCGATCAGGAAGCCGGCGAGTAGCGTCGTCCATTCCGAGGTCGCCGACACGCCGTGCATCAGCAGCAGCCCGACCCCCACCGTGGCCAGCCCGACCCCGAGCAGGACCCGGATCGGGATCCTGTGGGAGAGCCCGCCCGCGATCGGCGAGGCGACGAAGGAGAGCACCGTCAGCGGCAGGAAGCGCAGGCCCGCTTCCAGCGGCGAGAAATCGAGCACCCCCTGCATGTAGATGGTCAGGTAGAGGAACATCGCGAACATCCCCGCCGAGAGGCCGAAGGCGACGGCGGAGACCCCGTTGAAAGCGGGTTTCCGGAACAGCGTCAGGTCGAGCATCGGGTGGTGGCCGCGGGCCTCGATCGCGATGAACGCCGCCAGCAATACCACCGCCCCGCCCAGGCAGCCGAGGATCAGCGGGTTGCCCCAGCCTTCGGGGTTGCCGCGGATCAGACCGAAGATCAGCAGGAACAGGGCCAGCGAAAACGTGACGACTCCGGGCACGTCGACCGGCTCGGGGTCCGGCGAGACGACGTTGGCGATTTTGCGCTCGGTGAGGAAGATCGCGATCAGGCCGATCGGGATGTTGACGAAGAAGATCCATTCCCAGCCCAGGTGCTCGGTGATGACGCCGCCGACCAGCGGCCCGATCGCGACGGCGCCGCCGATCGTCGCGCCCCAGACCCCGAACGCCGTCGCCCGGTCTTTGCCCTGAAACTCCTGGCCGATGAGTGCCAGCGAGGTGGCGAACATGCCGGCGCCGCCGACCCCCTGCAGCCCGCGGGCGAGGTTGAGCAGGGTCGGGTCGCCGGCGATCCCGCAGAGGAACGAGGCAAAGGTGAAGATCGTGAAGCCGATCGTGAAGACCCGGCGGCGGCCGAGCCGGTCACCGAGCGAGCCGGCCGTGAGCAGGAAGGCGGCGAGGGTCAGCGAGTAGGCGTCGACGACCCACTGCAGGCTGGAGAGGCTGGCGCCGAGTTCGCGCTGGATGTCGGGCAGGGCGACGTTGACGACCGTGATGTCCAGCAACAGCATGAACGTCGCGATCGAGATCAGGACGAGGGTCCACCACTTGCGCTCCATGCGACCTCCGGTGGGACTTGACTGGCCGCGCGCCAGGCTATCGACTGGCCAACCTCGGCCCGCCAAACCGCTCTAGACAGCCAGGTGGCCGAACTTCTCGCGGATGCGCTGGTAGAAGCTGGTGCCCGGAAGCTGGGCCAGGCGGCCGACCGCGTCGGCGAAGCGGACCTCCAGCGCGGCCCCGGCGTCGAGGTCGGCGAGGTACACCCCGTCGACCGCGACTTCGACTGGCTCGCGGCTGGGGGCGTTGCCGACGTGGAGGACGTCGGCGGGGGCGACGACCAGGGCCCGTGCCGTGAGCGAGTGCGGCGAGATGTAGCTGACCGCGTACCCCTTCACTCCCCAGGCCAGGATCGGCCCCTGGTTGGCGAGGTTGTAGCCGGTGGATCCGGCCGGGGTGGCGGCGACGAGGCCGTCGCAGCGGACGTGGCCGACCTCCTCGCCCGCGATCCGGTAGCTCAGCTCCGCCACCCTGTCGTGCGGGCGGCGGGTCAGGGTGACGTCGTTGAGGCCGATCCCGGCCGCGCCTTCGAGCGTGACCTCGAGGCCGGGCAGCTCAACCGTCTCGATCTCGCCGGAGAGGGCACGGCGGATCCCCTCCTCGGCGTCGGCCCGGTCGACCGCGGCGAGGAAGCCGACGGTGCCGAAGTTGACGCCGAAGACCGGCACCCCGGTGCGGGCGAAGCGTCGCAGCGCGTGCAGGATCGAGCCGTCGCCACCCAGCACCAGGCAGATGTCGGGGCGCGGCTTGTCGCTGGCGACGACCTCGATGCCATGCGCGGCGCTGCCGTGCTTGGAGAGCTCATCCGCCGTAGCGACCACGCGCCAGCCGACCTCGCGGGCGACCGCGACGGCGACGGCGACGGCCTCGGTGGCGGCCGGCGGGTGCGAGTGGGTTATGAGGGCCGCGGTCTTCACCCGTCCTCCTCCGCGGCGAGGATCGCGGCCCCGAGGTCCTCGACGGCCACACCCTCGCCGCCGCACCAGACGAAGGTCTCGCGATTGCCCTTCGGGCCGGGCAGCCCGGAGGAGGCGAAGCCGCGCACGGGCAGGCCGAGGTCGCGGGCGGCGTGGGCGACCGAGAGGATCGCCTCGCGGCGGTCGCCGGCATCGCGGACGACGCCGCGACCGACCCGCTCGCGGCCGAGCTCGAACTGCGGCTTGACCATCGCCAGCACCTCGCCGCCGGGCGCCAGGCAGCGCCCCACCGCCGGCAGCACCTTGGTCAGGGAGATGAAGGAGACGTCGACGGTCGCCAGCGACGGCGCCAAGGGCAGGTCGGAGGGCAGCATCGCGCGGGCGTTGAGGCGCTCGATCACGGTCACCCGCGGATCCTCGCGCAGGCGCAGGTCGAGTTGGCCGTAGGCGACGTCGACAGCGGCGACCCGCGCGGCGCCGCGCTGCAGCAAGCAGTCGGAGAAGCCGCCGGTGGATGCGCCGACGTCGAGGCAGTCGCGGCCGGAGACATCGATCGAGAGCGCCTCGAGTGCGTTCTCCAGCTTGGTGCCGCCGCGCGAGATGTAGCGCGGCCCCTCGTCGACGATCAGCGTGGCCTCCGGCTCGACCAGCTGGCTCGGTCGCAGCGCCACCGGCCCGTCGCGGCCGACCCGGACTTCTCCAGCGCGCACGGCGCCGGCCGCGGCGGAGCGCGACGGAAACAGCCCGCGCTCCGCTAAAACCGCGTCTATCCGGGACTTCTTCACGCCCCGAACGCTACAGCGAGGCCCCCGAACTGGCCGTTTATTGGGGCCTTAGGCGGGTATGCAACCTTTTGTTAACCGGTTTCGCCCCGCTATCTGGTCTTATGGGAGGCAGCGGGGAACCGGGTAGGGAGCTGAGGGTGACCGATCAGCGGTTCTCTGTGATCGCTCTCACACACAAATCGCACGTATGTTCGTACGCTGTTCAAGGATTCGCATGGAGATGCCGATGCAAAGCGGAACGAAAGACTTTTTGGTCGAGTCCCGCGCCGTATTTATGGCCCCCGTCGCTTCCCACGACGGGCGCCCACGGCACAACAGGGCTCACCTACCTCCCACGGATCCACATATATAGAGATACATATCTCTCCTCCCTGTAGTAACCCCAGAAGCGCCCCTCCTCCCCGGAGGGGCGTTTTCTGTTGTGGCCACTTTCTAGAGCGGAATGTCGCTCGGGACCGCGAAGGTGCGGCGTCGGCGGACCGGCCTGTGCGCCAGGAAATGCGCCAGTGGCGCATAACGGCGGCCTGCAACGCTGATGGCCGATCCGCGTGCCGTCGCGAGGTTTGTCGGTCAGGTTTTCGTTTCCAACGTAGGTGGGTCTTGGCCATACGGCCGGAACCAGTCGGCCGTCTAGCCTCGATCCACCGTTTTCACCTCTCAGGGTGGAACCAGGCGACTTGAGGTAGGTAACAGCGCCAGGGCGGTTCCTTGGAACCGCCCTGGCGCTCC
>WNFM01072582.1_pt11 | contig 21130 bp, 16 predicted proteins | sample 5400271 | NCBI WGS metagenome assembly WNFM01 (sample SAMN13153352, study PRJNA577476) | soil metagenome | isolation source: 60 cm saprolite on Douglas fir-dominated hillslope | place: USA:California | collected 2013-09-17
GCTTTGAGGACCGGATTCCAACGGGCGATATCGGCTTTGAGCAGGTTTGCCAGATAGGCCGGGCCGCGCTCAGCCTTTGGCGGCACGGTACCGCCAAGTTCCAGCAGCCGCTTCTCGACCGCCGGATCGTCGAGCGCCTTGTTGAGCGCGTCGCTGAGCTTGTCGACAACGGCTTTTGGAGTGTCTTTCGGCGCGAAAATCGCGCTCCAGATATTGATTTGATAATCGTTGGCGCCGACCTCCTTTGCCGAAGCCACGTCTGGCAGTGCGGGCGAGCGGGTGTTTCCCGATATCACGTAAGCCTTCACCGTGCCGCCACGCACCGCACCCTGAACGCTGACGGCCTGTTCGCAGAAGAAATCAACATGCCCGCCAATCACGTCATTCAAGGCCGGGCCAGTGCCGCGATACGCGACCAGATTGGGCTTCAGACCCAACTGGGACGTGAACAGCAAACAAGCCATGTGCGAGGAAGAGCCAACGCCGCCATGCGCCTGTTTCACGCTGTCGCCATTCTTTTTCAGGTAGGCGACAAATTCCTTGAAATCCTTCGCCGGAAAGTCTTTCCGCGCGACGACCACTGCCGGCGCGTTTGCGGTCAACCCGATTGGCTGAAAATCCTTCGTCGAGTCGTATTTCAGATTTGCGTAAAGTGCAGGGGCCGACACATGGGACCCCATGCTGGCGGCAAGCAGCGTGTAGCCATCGTGTTCCGACCCCGCCGCACGCGCTGTGCCGATCGTTCCACCGGCGCCGCCGACGTTTTCGATCATGATGTTCTGGCCGAGCACTCTGCTCATTCCGTCGGCCATGATCCGCGCGATCACATCGCTTGGGCCGCCGGCCGGATAGGGAACGACCATCGTGATCGGGCGTGTCGGGTAATTCTGCGCAGCGGCCGGCAGGCATCCCATCACCAGCGCGGCAACGCCGAAAAGGGCCTTGAAAGTTGTCTTCATGAACTCCTCCACATTGCGTTCACTCGGCGGCTTGAACCGCGATTTCCGCTTCTTGTCGGTCCTTTTCCTTGATCGCCATCAGCACTTTTTCCGGTGTTGCCGGCAGCGCTGTGATGCGCACCCCGACGGCGTCGTAAATTGCGTTCATCACCGCCGGAATGGTTGGCACCATCGCCGGCTCACCGACGCCCTTGACGCCGAGAGGGCCGAGCGGGTCGGGATCCTCGATGATGATCGAATTGACTTGCGGCACATCGAGTGCCGTCGGCAGAATATATTTTGCAAAGCCCGACGTGCTGGTGCGGCCCTTGTCGAGCTTGTAATCCTCCATCAGGCCTTGACCGAGGGCCTGCACAATGCCGCCCTCGATCTGGCCTTCCACGCCCTGCGGATTAACGGCGCGCCCGACATCGTGCGCAGCCCAGATGCCCAATACCTGCACCTCGCCGGTCACGGTATCGACTTCGACCTCGGCGACCTGCGCTCCAAACACATAGGCCTGCCAGGGCCGGCCCGAGCCGTCGACTGGATCGAGGCCGGTTGTATCGGTGCCGAACGTCCCCGAGCCGACAGGCACCACGCCACGGCTTTTCGCGGTGTGCACCGCCTCACCCATGGTGACGCGGTGATTGGTGTTTTCGGCCCAAACTTCGCCGTCGCCCGTTCGGATGAGGTCGACGTCCACGTCCCAAACATCGGCCATCACCTCGGCCAACCGCTGGCGCGCCTCGCGCGAGGCAAGCGCGACGGCATTGCCGATCATGTAGGTCTGACGGCTGGCGCCGGCGTGCGAGGCTTCAGGCGCACGAGCGGTATCGTTGTCGCCGATCACCACATGTTCGGGCTTTACGCCCATCTCGTGGGCGGCGATCTGCGCCAGAACCGTGAGAATGCCTTCACCGATTTCGGTGACCCCTGTGACGATTTTGGCGCTGCCGCCATCGTCGATTTCGGCCCAGGCGGCGGCGCGGTCGATCACCGCGGTACGCGCGATGCCGTACCAGCAGGCCGCCATTCCGCGTCCGCGCTTGCGCGCCATGCGCCTACTCCGCCGCTTCCTGTTTTTCGTCCGCAAAACGTGCGCCGAGGGCGCAAGGCGGGCGAATGTCGCCTCGATCGACATCAAGACGTATGTTTCCGCGCGATACCGGCGCACCCGCTTCCCAGCCCGACGCCTTCTCCAGCGCGTCGAGAGCGCGGCTGAGACTGACCGAGCCAACCTTGGCTTTGGTATGCGTCACCGCGCCGTCGCGCATCGCATTGATGCGGCGAATTTCGAACGGGTCGAGCCCAAGCCGCTCGGCGCAGATATCGAGATGGGATTCCGTTGCGAACGCCGTCTGCAGCGCGCCAAAAGAGCGAAACGCACCGGAAGGCGTGTTGTTGGTGTAGACGCCGTAAGTGTCCACTTTGACATTCGGAATAACATAGGGCCCGGCCGCCAGGATTGCCGCCTTGCGCATCACGCCTTCGGTCGACATCCCATACGCGCCGCCGTCACAAATCATCTTCATTTCCAACGCACGAATATGTCCATCGCGCATCAGGCCCATACGCAACACTGTGCGTGACGGATGCCGCTTGGCAGTTGAAATGATCGATTCTTCCCGGGTGAACACCAGCCGCACCGGCCGTTGCGTTTTCATCGCCAGTAGCGCCAGCATTCCCTGGTAAATCATGTCTTCCTTGCCACCAAAGCCACCGCCCACCGGGCTCATAATGAAGCGCACTTTGCTGATCGGCCTGGCAATAATGCGCGCCAACATGTGGCGATGGTGGGTGACGTTCTGGTCGGGCGACACGATTGTCACGACGCCGTCATGGTCGACATATGCGAGACCGGCTTCCGGCTCGAGATAAGCGTGCTCAATCGCCTGCGTCGTATAAGTTTCTTCCACGACGAGATCGGATTCGGCAAAGCCTCTTTCAACGTCGCCGACGCGGATTGGAATGTGTTTGGTGACGTTATCGGGCGCGGAGGGGTGGAGGACGGGAGCATCGGGACGTAAGGCCTCGTGCGGGTCGAAGACCGGCGGCAACGGGTCGTAAACGACTTTGATTGCGCCGAGCGCGCGTTTTGCAATGAGCGGATCTTCGGCCGCCACCGCCGCGACCGCCTCCCCCACATATCGCACCTTTTCGCGCGCCATTACCGGCTGATCGTTGACGAAAACGCCGAACCCATCCTCGCCCGGCACATCGGCACTCGTGATGACAGCTTCGACACCCACCATCGCATCGGCACTTGACGTATCGATCGACACGATACGGGCGTGCGCATGCGGTGACCGCAGCACCTGCACGTGCAGCATGCCCGGCATTGTCATATCCGCGGCGTATTTTAGCCGCCCGGAAACCTTGCTTGGCGCGTCAATGCGGCGCACCGCCTTGCCGATGACCGCATCCTGGGTATCGGCCTCCAGGAGCACGGTTGCCGGCAAGCGCCCGTTCTGCACATCGCGTGCCAGCTCCACCGCATCGAAAATCTTCTGGTACCCCGTGCAACGGCAGATATTGCCGCCGAGGCGCTCCTTGATTTCCTCGCGGCCGGCGAAGGGATTGGCACGGAGCGCGGCGGTCGCCGCCATCACCATCCCCGGAATGCAGTACCCGCACTGGCTGGCGCCGGCCTTGTGGAAGGCCTTCTGCAAAACGCTCAATTCGCCGGTTTTCGCCAGCGCCTCGATCGTCTCAATGCTGGCGCCTTGAGCCTTGGCCACCGGCAGCAGGCAGGATTTCATCAGCACCCCATCGACAAATACGGAGCAGGTGCCGCACTCGCCCGCGCCACAGCCCTCTTTGTTGCCGGTGAGATTGAGATCGTCGCGGATGAAATCGAGGAGGCGCTGGTGCGGTTTGGCGCTTCGTGCGACTTTGCGACCGTTGATCGTGGCGGTGAACTGGAGATCAGCCATACGCCGCCTCCAGCTCACCCGTGAGCACAGAGGAATCGGCGCCAGCGCGTCTGGCGGCATTGGTCAGGCTACGCAGCATGAAGCCGCGCACCACTTCTCGACGGTAGTCCTGCCGAGTGCGCGAGGCGACAAGCCCGACCGGCATTTCGGCGGCCTCATGCAAACAATCGGCACTCAAGGGGCCGCCGCGCAGAAACGCCTCGACGTCGCTCAGCCGGATCGGCTTCGGCGCGATACCGGCAATCGCCAGGCGCACGTCGTCAATATGCGTGCCCTCGACGTCCAGCTTGACCAGCGCCGCCACGCAGACCAACGAGATCACCAACGAGCGGCGGTGTCCGACCTTCTCAAAGCTGCCGCCATAGCCCGGCAAGCTGTCGCATTCGACCGCAACCAGCAATTCGCCGTCTTCCAGCGCGGTGCGGTTCGGGCCGATGATAAATTGCTCCAACCGCATACGGCGGCGCACGATCTTGCCGCCGACATTTTTGGCCAGCTCGACCTCGGCTTCGTGCGCAATCAGGCAGGGCGTGGCATCGGCGGCCGGCGAGGCGTTGACGATATTCCCGCCGATTGTGGCCTGGGCACGGATCTGGTCGTCGGCGAACCAGACTGCGCAACGCGGCATATCCGGCATCATACGGGCGAGCGCGGGATCGTCGAGAAATCGCTGGATGGGCGTAGCCGCGCCAAGGCGCACCCGTTTGTCGCCGACGGACAATTCGCCCAGTTCCGGAATTCTAGAAACGTCAATCAGCGCGGGTATGTGGACATCTCCAGCCCGGCCTTCGCGCGCCCACGGCAAAGTGTCGGTCGCGCCCGCAACGATACGATAGCGGCCGCGATTGGCGTCGATCGCGGCAAAGACCTCATCCAGCGAGCCCGGCGTCAGATATTCGTCGCAGGTGAGCATGTGTGTTTCCTGGCGCCTTCACCCTTCGAGCTGCCCGCCTTCGGCGGGCTCCTCAGGATGAGGGCTTCGTTCGCCTCATGGTAAGACGCCGGGCGCGACCCTGCGTCTCGAACCACGGGGCGGCTTACTCCGCCGCTTCCTTCTGCGCGGTGTCCATTTTCGCCTTCACCACCACTTTGATGGCGTCCTCGACCCGATCCTTGGCGTAGCGGATTGCTGTCGGCAGGTCGTCGAGCGGGAAGGTATGCGTATGGATCTTGGTGGCGTCGAAACGCTTTTGTTGCATGAAGGCCTCGGCGCGATGGGTCGCGCTTTTGCCTTCGCCACGAATTCCATACATGTAGATGTTGTTGCGCACGATATGCGCAACGTCGACCGGCACTTCCTCGTGCGCAAAGGCAGCAAGACAGACGCGGCCGCCGCGGTTGACCATCCGCACCGCATCGTTGACTGCGCTGGTCGCTGCCGAGCATTCGACGACATAGTCGACACCCTTGCCGCCATTGAGCTTCTTCACTTCGGCAACGACATCGGGCGTCTTGCGAATGTTGACGACCGCATCGGCGCCGAGCTGCTTGCCGATTTCAAGACGATTGTCGCGCGTGCCCGTCAGGATCACTGGTTGGGCACCGAGCGCTTTGGCCACAGCCACCGCCATCAGGCCGATCGGGCCTGGGCCGGTCACACAGACGCTCTCGCCGGCCACAAGCCCGCCGAGTTCGGTCAGGGCGTACATCGCGGTGCCTGCGGTGACGACGAGAGTACCCTCCTCGTCAGACATTTCGTTCGGAATGGGAACGAGCGTGTTGATGCTGTTGACCTGATATTCGCAGAATCCGCCGTCGGTGGTGAAACCGTTAGCCCGATGGCCCTTATCGACGTCGCCGTAGTTGAGCCCGTAGTTGTGGCACGACGTGTACATGCCCTCGCGGCAACGCTTGCACTGCCCGCAACCGGCATGGATCTCGACCGCAACCCGCGTGCCGATCTTGTATTCGTCGACGCCAGCCCCGAGCGCGACCACCGTGCCCATGTATTCATGGCCCGGCGTGAAATTTTTATTGAACGGCAGGCCGCCTTGGATCGATGCCGGTGGCCCATGATAGATGATCTCAAGGTCGGTCGCACAGATAGCGACCGCATCGATGCGCACCAGCACTTCAGCCTTCTTCGGAACCGGCACCGGCTTGGTCGTAATGCTGAGCTGGCCGGGCTCGCCGAGCACCCAGGCTCGTTGACTGTCCGGAATCGGAAATTCGTTGTGGTTGGTTTTCACCCCGGGCGGCGCGTACATGAATCCTCCGATGCAATTTGCTGTGCGCGTGAGGCGCCGATCAGTTGACGACGGCTTGGGGCCGCTCGCTCGATTGAGAACCCGGCTCGCCGAACTCGGCGGACAGACCACGTGTCGCGGCGGTGATCTGGTCGCGCATCAACGCGATGTGCTCGTCGGTCGCACGCATCATTGGAGTCGAAGCGCTGATCGCGCCGACAACGGTGCCGGCCTGGTCGCGGATTGCAGCGCCGACGCAAATAACGCCGGGCAAGAATTCCTCGCGATCGATCGCGTATCCGCTGCGACGCACAATGCGAAGTGACTCCAGCAGGGCCGGCAAGTCGGTGATCGTCTTGTCGGTGTAGCGTTTCATGCCGCCGGCAAGCATGCGTTTGATTTCGTCCTCCGGCAGCCAGGCCATGATCGCCTTGCCAACCGAGGTCGCGTGTGGCGCCTCGAGCTTGCCGATCTTGCCGGTGTCGACCCGGACGGCGTGCAGCGCCTCTCGCACGGAGAGCGTGACGACGTGATCGCCTTGCAGCGCCGCCAGATGCACGGTTTCGCCGGTCGATTGATTGACCGCTTCAAGATAAGGCTGCGCCCGGCGCGGCAGGTCGACCTGCAGGCACGCGTGCCCGAGATAGATGATGCGAGCTCCAAGCGCATAGAGCCTCCGGCCCGGAACCTTGGCGGCAAAGCCGCGCTGGATCAGCGTCGCCAACAGATGATGGCAGGTCGAAATGTTGAGGCCGGTGCGGTTGGCCAGCTCCGTCAGCGTTGCTTCACCGCCGGCTTCCGCAATTGTTTCCAAAAGGAACAGCGCACGGTCGACCGATTGAATGCTGTGGCGTTCGCCGTTTCGCACTGGTTGGGCCCGCGTGCTTGCACCGGGACCCGGCAGGATGGTGGCGTTCATGGATGCGTTTCTCCCTGGTGGCAGGGAAAATCACGCCATGGCACCGAGTCAAGCAGTTTTCAGGATAAGGAAGGCAATTTTCATAATGTAAAATTAAAGGCGCGCGACTGCAAACGATGAAAGCTTAGGAAAATCATCGGCTTGCGGCCAAACCCAGCTCAATCTCGAGGGCGCCGCACAGCATTTGGCCGAGCGTAATGTGCATCTCCTGGATACGGGCTGTGGTGTCTGACGGGACGATCAGCAAATGATCGGCAAGCCCGGCCAAGTCGCCACCGCCCTTGCCGCCCAATGCCGCCGTGATGAGACCCATGGCCTTTGCCTGTTTCAACGCGGCGATCACGTTCGGGCTTTTGCCCGACGTGGAAATAGCAATGACGACATCACCAGCGCGCCCAAGCGCCTCTATTTGGCGCGAAAAAATCCGGTCAAAACCAAGGTCGTTGCCCGCAGCGGTGAGAGCCGACGTGTCTGTGGTCAAAGCGATCGCAGCAATCGCAGCACGATTGGTTTTGTAGCGAACGGTCAATTCCGTCGCGAGGTGTTGGGCGTCGGCTGCGCTGCCGCCATTGCCGAAGAACAAGAGCTTGCCGCCGGCACGAACCGATTTGACGCAAGCGCCAACCAGCTTTGCGAACGTATCGGACAACGCCGCCTCGGAACGACGGGCAACATCGTGATGTTCGGCAAACTCCGTTTTGAAAAACGCTGCTAGGTCCACGGCCTCTCTCCTTAAGCCGCTTCGCCGCGGAATTCAGGCACAGCGTCGCGCAACACGTTATAGATCGCGGCCCGCTCGCCGCGAGCAACACCTTGTTCCAGGGTCACTACCCAAGCCCGGATCGCATCGAGCGACGGCCGAACCGGCTTGGCGGCAACGATGCCTGGGATCCCGATGTCGGTGGTTTCTTCCTCACGGGCAAACAGGATTTCATGCAGCCGCTCGCCCGGACGAATCCCGGTGAACTCAATTTTGATGTCACGGCCAGGCTCCAGCCCGCTTAGCCGAATGATGCGCTCAGCAAGGTCGACGATTTTAACCGGCTGCCCCATGTTCAGAACATAGACTGACTCGTCGCCATTCACCTTGCCTGTTGAATGGCTCGCAGCGGTAATGACGAGGTCGCACGCCTCGCGAATGGTCATGAAGTAACGCACCATGTCCGGATGGGTCACGGTGACCGGTCCGCCCGCTTCGATCTGCGCCTTAAATTTCGGAACCACCGAACCGTTGGAGGCGAGCACGTTGCCAAACCGGACGGAAATCAGACGCATTGCATGCCGGCCAGAACCGACGTGGCGCGCGAATTCATCGTCCAGCGCCTGGCAATACATTTCCGCCAAACGCTTCGTCGCTCCCAACACGGAGACCGGTTCGATCGCCTTGTCCGTCGAGATCATTACCATGGCCGTCGCGCCGGCGGCCGCAGCAGCATCGGCGACATTGATCGAACCGAACACGTTGGTCTTGATCCCCTCGTCCCAGTCTCGCTCAAGCATTGGCACATGCTTCAGTGCTGCGGCGTGAAAGACAATATCGGGCTTGAATTGCGCGACGAGGCCTGTGATCCGCTCTCGATCGCGAATATCGGCGATGCGGCCGGAGATTTCCGCGTCGCTTTGCTTGCCTTTGAGGGCTTCCAACACCGCGTGCAGAGCGGGCTCGGAATGCTCGATCACAAGCAGACGCGAAGCGCCAAACGTCACAATGCGATCGCAGATTTCCGCGCCGATCGAGCCGCCACCACCGGTGACGACGATCGCCTTGCCCTCCACAAAATCCTCAAGCCGCCGATAGTCGATTTTGACGCTGGGCCGGAGCAGAAGGTCCTCGACTGCCACTGGCGCCAGCTGAACGGCGGGCCCGTCGGCGTCGAGTGATGGCATCTGGCTGATGTTCAGGCCGAGCCGGCGCGCACGCGTCAAAATTGCTTCAGGCCGGACCTCCGGCGTGAGCGCCGAGGGCGCCAAGACGAGCCGCATCACCCGGGTGCCGCGGGCCTCCAGATCGGCAACGGTACTTTCAAGGTCGTCGATATCGCCAAGAACCGCAATGCCGCGGATGGATTGTCCCCGATCTGCCGACGACGGCGAAAGCACACCGACCGGCCAGATTTTCTTCACCGCCCCACTCTCTATTCCGCGCAACAAGACTTCGGCATCCGCTGCACGCCCGAGGATCAACGTGGGCGTAGCGTCCCCGACCTTCGCGCGCTGGACCGTTCGGCGGTAGTGGAAGTAGCGGTAGACGACCCGCAGACCGCCCAGGGAAAACATCTGCAAGAACCAGTAAAGCAGGATGGTGATCTTGCCGAAAAAGAATGTGCCGTAGAAATTCGGGGTCAGTAGAACGTAATCGAGGGCAAGCAGGGAAATGGCCAGGACGGTCGAAGCGCGAAAAAGGTTGTAAAGATCGGGAACCGACGTGAAACGCCACTTGTTTCGGTGCAAGCCCAGGATGAGATAGACAACCGCTGCATACACCAGGAAGAACGGCAAAAAGAGTTCGAGTCCGTGCAACCGCTCATTCAGCGCGGCGCCTTCGAAGCGAACGAAAAATGTGGCGATGACCGCTGCCGCAGTGGCAAGAAGATCGTGCAGCACGATCAAAATCTGCCGCGGCGTAAGCTTGAGAAGCCGCATCATGCTCAGGACACAACGTTCGCGTTCTTGAGAAAACCCCAAATATCAACGATCGGTTTTCCCTTGAGATCAGCTTCCGCATAGACGGAGTGCGGGGTGCACAGGATCAAAAGATCGCTGCGCGAGACGACCTCGTCGAATGGAAGAATGTTCGGATCCGTCGCAACGAATGGATCGGTGGTGAGAACTTTCCGGGCCCACATTTCTAATGTGTGCTTGAGCTTGTAGCTTAAGGATGCACGCGTATCATCGACTTCGGCCTTGAAGGCCATGCCCAATAGCCCGACAGTCATCTCCGATAAGTCGTAGACACGCCGCAGGTCGTCGACCAGCTGCAAAACAAGCCCCTCGTTCACCTGCATGGCCGCATGACCCAGCCCGAATTGATTGCGTGCATAGGCAGCGAGCTGCATCGTGTCCTTGAACAAACACGGGCCCGCCGAGAAGCCGGGGCCCGGAAAGCTTTTGGCGCGTGGATAGTTCTGTTTCATCGCGCGCATAATTGACTTGAAATCCGCTCCCGCCGATTTCGCAATCATATAAAACTGATTGCTGGCGGCGAATTGGATGTAACGATAGGCGTTGTTGAAGAGTTTGGCGAACTCGGCCTCGATGGGCTTTACCACGACGACCTCGGGTGCAATCCGCCCAAATATCGCGATTGCTTCTTTTTCGGCGTCCGACGAGGTGGCGCTGATGATCTGCGGCATCTCACGCAATTCCTTGACGCCATAGCCCTGCACCACACGCTCGGGGCAGAACGCGACCCTATTCTTGCGGCCAAGCCGTTTGAGATAGTCGTGCAGCCAATCGGTCGTTCCCGGATAGACCGTCGAGCGCAGAATGAGCAACTGCTCGTCCGCAATATGCGGCAGCAGGCCGTCAATGCAGCGCTGCACCTCCGTCTGCACCGGGTTGAGGAATTCGTCGACCGGCGTGCCGATGGTGATAACCACCGGACCGGGATGGCTGATCGCATTTGCCGACGACGTGAAGAGCAATTTATTGCCGGCAAGCGCCTTGGCAAGCAGCGGCGCTGCGCCATGCTCGATGAATGGCAGCTTGCCCGATTTCAGAGTTGCGAGCGCCGTTTCGTTCACATCGTTGACGTTGACCGTCAGACCGGCCTCGGCAAAAGCCAGCACAAGAGGAATACCAACATGGCCGGCGCCGCCGACCACGGTCACATCGGCGATCTTCGCACCCGTCGAACCGGACGGCGCCCTTTTGGTCGATGCAATATTCAATGGGTCCCTTTGTCGCCGGAGCGCGCAAATATAGTAGCAAATTGCCGCGGCCCGGCCCTTCTCTCACCCTAAACGGGTTAATTGGGCCGGTTTCCAACCACTTAGCTAGCAAATTCCAGACGCCGGGCAACAGCCAAATTTGCAGGCGGTGGTTGCCAACGAGCATTCGTCGCGTTTTCTGGCGAAAACCATGCCAGCGCGAAGGAGACCGAGTCGCTAAAGCCGTGCGGTCGGCTCCGTCGTCAATATTGACCGCACATCGCTCTCCTTAAGCAGTTTTTCAAAGTACTCGATCGTTCGGATGAGGCCTTCCTTCAATTGGATGCGAGGCGTCCAGGACAACGATTCCTGCGCGCGCGAGATTTCCGGACGCCGCTGCCGTGGATCATTCTCCGGCAACGGACGATGCACAACGCGCGACCGCGAGCCAGTCATTTCAATCACTGTTTTCGCCAGCTCGAGCATCGAGAACTCGGTCGGATTGCCGATATTGATCGGCCCGGTGACCTGGTCTTTGGTCGCCATCAACCGCATCAACCCGTCAATCAGATCGTCCACATAACAAAATGATCGTGTCTGGGTGCCGTCTCCGTAGACCGTCAATTCGCGGCCAAGCAAAGCCTGGATAATGAAGTTCGACACCACACGTCCGTCATTCGGATGCATGCGAGGGCCGTAAGTATTGAAAATGCGCGCAACCTTGATCCGCAAATTGTGCTGGCGCCAATAGTCGAAAAATAACGTCTCTGCGCAACGCTTGCCTTCATCGTAGCAGGAACGCGGCCCAACCGGATTAACGTGTCCCCAATATTCCTCAGGCTGAGGGTGAACATTCGGGTCGCCATAAACTTCCGAAGTTGAAGCCTGAAGAATCTTCGCCTTCACGCGCTTTGCCAATCCAAGCATGTTGATGGCGCCATGCACGCTGGTCTTCGTCGTCTGCACCGGATCGCGCTGATAGTGAATCGGCGAAGCCGGGCACGCGAGATTGTAGATTTCATCGACCTCGACGTAGAGCGGAAAAGTCACGTCGTGCCGTGTTAGCTCGAAATGCTTGTGGTCGAGGAGATGCTCGATGTTCGTCCGGCTGCCGGTAAAAAAGTTATCGACGCAGAGGACATCTCCGCCTTGCGCGAGGAGCCGCTCGCAAAGGTGCGAGCCGAGAAATCCCGCACCACCGGTAACCAGAATTCGTTGCTGTAAATGCATCAGGAACCCAGCTGTTACATACGGATCTTCTGTTGGATCAGTAATAAGCATCTTCTATCGCGTCAGTAAATGATTCTGGCCTGCCGGAGATCAATTGGGGCCGCACTGGGCGGCTTGCACGGCACCCCTACTTGCATCGTCGGAATGGGCGTGCGAAGCCGTCCGGCCAAACCCAAGTCATCATTCATTGCGTTGAGGATTTCGCGTCGATGCGCCGCACGTTGTTGTTGCTGGCCAAGGCGGCAATCTCCATCCTGCTGCTCTATTTTTCGCTGCGTTGGGTTAATGTCAGCGCATTGGCAGACCGTTTCAAACGGTTCGAGCCGGGTTGGATTGGTGTCGCCCTTTTCCTGTTGACTGCTCAAATCGCGCTACTCGCCGCCCGCTGGCGAAAAATTGCCGCCGCATGCGGCGTGAGTTTGGCGTATCCGCCCGCGCTGCAGCTCAGTTTTATAGCAACGTTTTTCAATCAGGTGCTGCCATCGACGGTTGGCGGGGACGGCGCGCGAATATGGTTTCTTGGACGCAAGGGCGGCGGTTGGGCGCGTGCGACTTACTCCGTACTGCTCGACCGGATTGTCGGCGTGTTCGCGCTGGCTCTTATTGTCACTGGCTGCCTGCCCTGGACGTTCGAGCTCGTCCATGACGCGATCGCACGCGCAGCGTTATTGATGATCGGTTTTGGAGCGGTAGCGGGCGCGTCGATCTTCTTGCTAATCGGAACGCGATTTCGGGAAATGTTCGATCGATGGGCGTTGACGCGCCATCTGTCGGCAGCGTCACGAATCGCGGCAACGATGTGCAGATCACCCCGCTCGATCGGCTATGTCCTTGCATGCTCGATCGCCATTCACCTGCTCACGATTACGGCGGCCTATTGCTGTATAAAAGCAATCGCGGCCCCGGTCAGTTTCCCGCAAGTTCTGTTCCTTATGCCTCCGGTATTGCTGGTTTCCACAGTCCCGATATCGATCGCCGGTTGGGGTGTCCGCGAGAGCAGCATGATCGTCGCCTTCGCCTATGCGGGCCTCGCCCAAAGCGACGGCCTTACACTGTCGATCCTTTTTGGGGCTGCGAGTTTCGTTGTTGGCGTAGCCGGCGGAATCGTGTGGATTGCAAGCGGTCTGCGAATACAATCGCTCACCAAAGCAGCAGCTGATACTGAGGCCGTCGCCAACAATCCGTAACTCAGTCGCACAGACCCGGGCGAAATGACCGATCGAAACAGCCGACACGGCGGTATTCCCGAAGGTGCGAGCGTGCGCCGGCCGGCTGCCTTTCTCGACCGGGATGGCGTTCTCAACGTCGACCGCGGCTATACCCACAAGCCGGAGCAACTTGAATGGATTGACGGAGCGCCGGAGGCCGTTCGACTCTTGAATGAAGGTGGGTACTACGTCCTGGTTATTACAAATCAGTCCGGCGTTGCGCGCGGTTTCTACGACGAAGCGGCGGTGAAGTCATTCCACCTCCATATGCAAGACAGTCTCGCTGCCCGGGGCGCGCATGTCGATGCGTTCTATTATTGTCCCCATCACCCCGAAGGCACCGTCAAATCATTGGCGATACGGTGCCACTGCCGAAAGCCCGCACCTGGAATGCTGGAGCAAGCTGCGCGGGAATGGCCGATCGATCTCGGGTCCAGCTTCTTGATCGGCGACAAAGACGATGATATTGCCGCCGCCACTGCCTTCAACATTCGCGGAATCAATTTCGATTTCAGAAAAGATTCTCTGTTGGATTTCGTGCGCCGAGAACTCGCCACGCATTCGGAACTGCAAGATCGGCGTCATACATGAATGGGACTATCGGCGCCTCTTCGCGGGCGCGTTTTCTAACCTCGCTTCTGCTGCTTTGGCTCGGCGGTGCCGCCCTGCGATTCACGATTTTAGCGGTACCGCCCGTCATCCCTCTCATCCACGATGAACTCGGCCTCAGCGCCACGCAGATCGGTGTCCTGACTGGGTTGCCGTCGATGCTGTTCGCCTTAGCCGCCGTGCCGGGTTCGCTGCTCATCGCGCGGCTCGGAATTCGCGCGGCTTTGATTGTCGGCCTTACTCTTACGGCAATCGGTGGCGCACTGCGCGGCGCCTTGCTGGACGTCAGTTGGCTCTACGCGATGACCATCGCCATGGGAGCCGGCGTCGCAATCATGCAGGTGACCCTGCCGCCGGCTGTTCGTGCATGGGTTCCAGACCGCATCGGCTTTGCCACCGCCGTCTACACCAACGGTCTCTTGATCGGGGAGATCGCACCGGTCGCGCTGATGCTTCCATTGGTGCTGCCCCTTGTCGGCGGCAGTTGGCAGTGGGGCTTTGTATTTTGGAGCGGGCCAGTCGTCATCATTGCCTTTATCGTGATGCTACTGGCGCCGCGGCCTGCAACGATTGGCTCGCCGCTGGTGCGCCGCCGCTGGTGGCCCGATTGGCGCGACTCGCTGATCTGGCGGCTCGGCATCATGCTCGGCACCATCAATGCCACCTATTTCGCGACCAATGCCTTCCTTCCCGATTACTTGAGAAGCAACGGGCAAAGCGAATGGATCAGTGCCGCATTGTCGGGATTGAACGCCGGGCAAATCCCGGCCTCACTCATTTTGCTGGCGATCGCCGGCCGGCTGGAACGCAAGGCCTGGCCATATGTCGTATGCGGACTGCTGTGTGTCATCGCGACCATAGGCATCGTATTCGGCAACGGATTGTGGATGGTGGCGGCCGCTGCACTGCAAGGGTTTGCCGCCTCCGCGATACTGATCCTGGTGCTGGCGCTCCCGCCACTGCTCAGCCCGCCCGACGACGTGCATCGCGTCACTGCCGCCATGTTCACGATCAGCTATAGTTGCGCAGTGATCGTGCCAGTGATCAGTGGATTAGCGTGGGATCTCAGCGGAATTGCGGGTCTCGCATTCTTGCCAATAACGCTTTGCGGAATTTTGCTGGTCATTTTGGCGCCGGCGATCAACCATGTGCCGCGCGCTGGGAGTTGATGTCATGCAGCCGATTCCCGTGGGAGCTAAAGGAAGCTACGTGCTGCGTGTGACACCGGCACACCTTGCCAATCAATTCAAGGACGCAGCGCTGCCACACGTGTTCGCGACGCCCATGATGGTAACGGCCATGGAGAATGCGGCGCTAAATGCAGTGCGAGGCTATCTTGATCCCGGCGAAAGCGCGGTCGGCACTGCCGTGAATATCCGTCACCTCGCTGCGACGCCGGCCGGACATCGCGTGACCGCTGAAGCGGTGGTCACAAAAGTCGACGGCCGCCGTATCGAATTCGATGTCAGTGCTCGCGACGAGATCGAGGAAATTGGCACTGGCACGCACGAGCGCATGGTCGTCGACATGGCTCGCCTCGATCAGCGGCTCAACGCCAAAGCTCGACCGTAACGGCGAGCTCTTCGCCAGGCTTTACTTTATAACCGCGATATTTGCGTCTTTAACGACTTTGCCCCATTTGATCGTCTCGGAGCGAATGAATGTGGCGAACTGTTCGGGTGTATCAAGAATTGGCTCCAGTCCTTGCGTAATCAATTGCTCGCGGAAGGCTGGCTCAGAAATGACCTTTGTCACGTCGCGGTTTATCGCTTTGACGATGTCCGCCGGTGTGCCGGCAGGGGCGACGAGGCCAAACCATGATTTTGCTTCAAAGCCCGGTGCGCCGGATTCGGAAATTGTCGGCACTTCCGGAAATTCACTGCTGCGGTGATCGCTTCCAACGCCGATCATGTGCAGCTTGCCCGCCTTCACATTGCCTTTAACAATGCTGAGCGCTGCGAACATGAAGTCGATATGGCCGCCGATGACATCATTCATCGCCGGCCCGGCGCCGTTGTAGGGAATGTGATTGAAGCGCACTCCGGTCGCTGCCTGAAGCATTTCCATATTGAGATGTCCGGTAGAGCCGATGCCGAACGATCCATAAGATAATTCACCTGGCTTTTTCTTGGCGAGGGCAACAAGATCCCTCACGCTCGACACCGGAAGCGCCGGATTGGCGACCAGCGCCTGGGTTGCCGAAACCAGCGCTGTGATTGGCGCAAAATCCTTGATCGGATCGTACGGGATCTTCTCATGCAAGTGCGGGACCGTCACCAAGGTCAGTTCCGCGGTCAACAGAAGCGTGTAACCATCCGCGGGTGACTTGGCCACCTGATCCGCACCGATCATCGTGCTGGCGCCGGGCCGATTGTCCACGACGACTTGCTGGTTCCATACTTCCGACAGACGCTGCGACAACACGCGCGCAAAGGCGTCGACTGCACCACCTGCCGGATACGGAACGACAATATGGACCGGTTTCGTCGGATACTGCGCCAGAGCAGGTTGTTGCGAGAGCAATGCACTCAGGATCAGAACGGCCGCAGCCGCGCACCACGATAACGATCTCTCGATGACTGGATTAACTCTTGCCATTTTCTGACGTTAAGCTGGATTTCAACCGACGCACTTCTTCCCGGCGCTTCAGCCACCAGGAAAGGCCGTATGGAAGGATGTCGAGATAGTTCTCGATTCCCAATTCCTTGGCAGCGTGAACAGGCCAATGCGGATCGTAAAGAAACTCCCGAGCAAGCGCGATCAAATCCGCCTGTCCTGTGCTGAGTATTTGCTCCGCGTGGCGGGCTTCAGTAATCAGTCCGACCGCAACCGATTTGATACCGGCTTCCCTTCGGACGCGCTCCGCGTATGCGACATGGTAGCCAGGTACGCGCGGCACGATTTCTGTGTTGATCGGCCCCGCTATTCCACCCGACGAACACGTAATCACGTCGACCCCCCGGTCCCGCAATTCGCGCGATAGCACGATCGTGTCATCGATGGCCCAATGGCCTCCCGGCCCGTCGGTTGCCGAGCACCGGAAAAACAATGGCCTGTCTTGCGGCCACACTGCCCTCACCGTCTCGGTCACCTCGAGGGCGAACCGCATGCGGCCCTTCAGGTCTCCGCCGTAAGCGTCATGACGCTTGTTCGCCAGGGGGCTCAGAAACTGGTGGATCAGGTATCCGTGGGCTCCATGGATTTCGCAGATGTCGAACCCCGCATCGACGCTGCGAAGGGCCGCCTCGCGCCAAATGTCCATCATGTCGCGAATGTCGCTGATCGACATTTCAATCGGCATCGATGAACCCGGTCGCGGTGCCGCGATGGGGCTCGGCGAAACTCCGATCCACGGCTTCAAACCGCGCGCGGCATCGCTGTCGTCCAGCGGCCTGAAATCGTTCCAAGGCACATCGCTGGAGGCCTTCCGGCCCGCATGCCCCAGCTGCATTGCGGGGATTGCGCCTTGGCTGCGAATAAAATCGGTGATCCTGCGATAGGCGGGAATATGGCCGTCCGAATATATACCCGCACATTCGTACGTTTTCCGGCCTCGCTCCTCCACAGCCGTTTCTTCCGTGAACACGATGCCCGCACCGCCAATCGCATATTTTCCGAGATTCACGAGATGCCAATCGGTCGGGCCGCCGTCTTTCGATTGGTACTGGCACATTGGAGAAACAACAATGCGATTGCGCGAAAAAATCCCGCGCAAAGCGATGGGCTGGAGAAGAAGTGGAAGCCGAACGTTCGGATCATGCATAACGACGAACCTCGAAACGAAATAGCGATAAATGCCTAGACGCCATTGAAATTGTCAGCCGGATCAGGAGTGCATGCGTGATTTCGTCCGCAGTTTTTGAATAAACGATTTGACGGCGGGCGCATTTTCGCGCTTTCGATAGGCGACGGCAATCTCTGCTTCTTGCAAGGCGCCGACAATATTTCGATACACGATGCCAGGAATTGCCACATTCTGCATAGGCGCGGAGATAATGCCGATTCCGATACCCGCAGCAACAAGGGTCAGAAGCGAAAATATATCCGGCGCGCGTTCGACGATTTGAAGCGACTGTCCCGACTTCGATATGGCGCCCAGGTTTCCCCAAAAGCCGACCTCCATCTCCAGGGAACCCGAGACAAACCGCTCCTGGACGAGGGCTGCCGGGCTTAATTTCTTTCGTCTCGCCAAATGATGGCCTTCCGGAATGGCAACGCAGTAAGGATGGCGATGAACGACAAACCCCGTCAGCTCAGCGGGGTAACGTTGCGGCGCCCTGATGAACCCGACGTCCAGGACGCCATCGATAATCGCCTTCATCTGAGGAAATGTTTCCATGCGGCTGAGCTGCAACGAGACGTCCGGGTTGTCTTTTCGAAAGGTTGCGATCAGTTCCGGCAGCAACCCGATACAGCTCGCCGACAATATGTACCCGATGGCAATCGAACCGATATCGCCGCGCGCCGCGCGCCTTCCAACCAACTCTGCGTTCTCTGCCTGTTTCAGCGTCGCGCGAGCTTCTTCCAGAAAGCGTTTGCCTGTTTGCGTGAGCGACACCGCGCTTTTTGTTTTGCGCGAAAGCAGTTGAGCGCCGAGCAGTGTTTCCAAGGCTTGAATCTGATGGCTCAGCGTCGGAGTGGAAATATTGAGATATTCAGCCGCGCGCGAGAAGTGTAATTTTTCCGCGACGGCGACGAAGTATCGGAGATGACGCAATTCCATAATTTTGATTATGAGTTATCACTTGATAAAATACCATTGGGCACCGCGGCGGCGGAAACCGCTTTAGTGCGCAAGAAACAACATGGCTATTCCCAAATGAGGACATTGGCCAGAGACGGCTCGATCTGCCGTAAAGCGGTGTAGCCGACGCCACTCAAGCCGCGGAATAGACCCAGATTGAATTGCCTTTTGCCTGCGTTCCAGCGCAGATCGCCCGTTGACTTCTCGGCGCTCAAAACGTCGATAAGACGCTTTGTCGCGAGTTCGCGGAGCTCGCCGCTGTCCAGTATTTTGCCGGCCTCGCAGAAGAATTCGACGCTCCCGAGCGTGCCGCAACAAAGTGTGTCGACCGCCCCAGGCCATCCGGCCCGCACACCTTTGACCGCGTGTTGTATATCCGTCAGGTAGGCCGCAGCATTCACCCCCGCCAGTTTGGCCGTCGCGATCCGCGCAAGACCAATACCTGGAGCACCATGGCACCACTGACACGGCCATGACGACGCATCGCTAACGCGCAAATCGGGCCAATTGTTACGGTCTGCACTAAAGCTGGAGTTTTCAAATTCAATACATTCAAATGCCGCTTGCGCGAATTCGTCCCGTCCTGTTACCGCACCTAAAGATGCGAGCGCATAGGCAAACCCGGCGGCACCGTGCGACATGCCGTTCAGCGCTCGCGGACCCGAACCTTGTCCAAGCCAAGTGCGCCGGCCATCCGTCCCGTGCCGCCTTTGTGCAATCAGATGTTCGCCACACCTTAGGGCGCGCGCAAGAACGCGTTCTGATTGACTATCCCGATAGAGACGAAGCAAACAAAGAATCGCTCCGGCGCTTCCACCAATGATATCGAGCTGTTTATCCGCCGCGATGAGGTCATCCGTAAACAGGTCCACGACCGCGTGTGCATCGGTCTGCAAGTCGCGGGCGTCGAGATACTTCGACATTAGGGTCAGAGCATAGACGATCGATCCCAAACCTGTCGCGCCACCGATTCCAAGAGATCGCGCTACTCGGGCCGCGTTCCGGCCTTTAAGATTTTTTCGAAGACGGGCAATGCTAGCCAGGGCAAGACCAGCCGAAGAATCACGACCCCTCACTGCGGCGTGCGCGGCGAGAAATACGCCAATCCCGGATAAGCCGTTGTAGAGGTCCGGCCCTAGAGGGGCGAGCTGGAAGACTTCGGCGTCACCGAGGCAGTCAATTCCGATCCAGGCCGCCCCAGGACCCTGGCGAATTGCATAACGTGATAATTCGTCAGCAATCTTGTCGGCCTCTCCCGCGAAAATATCAGGCGTTACCATTCCGCTGATTTCAGGTTGCGCCGGTTTGACCTCAATAACGGAACGAGCCTTCGAAAATGAACTCGTGTTCGCCCGTATCACGTCTATTTGCCAGGCGATTGCCTTCTCGTCGAACTCCCGATACCGAGCGTTTGCCCGGCTTAAGCCCGTCTCACTACCAGTGCGAATGGAAAAACCGGCGGCATCGCGCAGCTCATCGCTATCGTTTGGTGAAACAAAGTGCGGAACGTTCAGCGACAAGAGCGCGGAGCGTTCGGCCCGCTGGATTGGCCAGCGGGCGTCGGTCTCCTTATCCCACTCGGCCAATCTGGAGATGAAATCCGCTTGCGCAGACCACATTACTCCGTCGTCCATCGTGCGATAGTCTTTCAGACGTTGAAGCAACATTGCGTAAAAGCGGGTCGCACGCACAACTTTGCGTACTGGAAGCCCGGCGAAGTTATCGAACAACCCAAACGAATTCGTACTTTTCTGTTGCAGCAAAAATTTTCCGTATTGCTCAAAGCCTGAGACAAAATCGTCGACATAGTCGCCAAACTTGCAGTATTGGCCGCCAATATGCGGGAGGTTTGGACTATTGTTGCTGCCAACTTTTGATTTCGTCGGCCGCATCTGGTCGGAGTTTATGCCCTCCCACTTAATCTTTATTTTCGAATTCCAGTCTGCCGTCATTCCGCCGATAGCAAAAACATTGTTGTCCGGTGATCGTCCATAGACTGGAAGCAGCCCAACCATCATGACGGAGTCGGCAAGTTTTTCGACTGCCAGGTCGAAGGCCTGCGCTTCTGCGTCCGTGGTTCCTTGCTCGTCCATCGATGTCTGAAGGATCGTTTCAAGATCGACCGGCACAGGATGATCACCGACCGCAATCATGTTTTCCTGGTGCATGTCGCTCGCAACAAAGCAGTGGAATAGCGCGAGCCAAGCCCCGGCGCGCTTGAAAAATTGCTTACAGCCTTCCTTATCAGCGCATCCACTATGCTTTATGAATTCAGTCCAGCCATAGCCCTCGCGCGCAATCGCGCGCACCGATTTAAGGTCGAGGGGAGGCTTTGCACGGTTCAGTCGCTCGACTAGCTTTTGCCAGGCAACATCCAACCGCAAATCTTTCGGTTTGTAGACTACGCATTGCCCATCCGCGAAAGTAACAATCTGGACAGAGCGTCCACCATTATGTGGATCAGAGATATCGCCTTCAATTTTTACGACCA
>WNFM01318142.1_pt1 | contig 21107 bp, 19 predicted proteins | sample 5400271 | NCBI WGS metagenome assembly WNFM01 (sample SAMN13153352, study PRJNA577476) | soil metagenome | isolation source: 60 cm saprolite on Douglas fir-dominated hillslope | place: USA:California | collected 2013-09-17
CCGGTCGAGAACGACCACACCGGCACCAGGCTCTTGACGTTGCCGGCGTTGATCTTGTCGAGCGGGCTGTAGCCCTGGCCGTCATAGGTCCGGCGATAGTGCATCCAATTGCCCGGCTCGGGATTGGTGAGCCGCTGTTGGTCCACGGCACTGTAGTTCTTGATCTCTCCTGCCGGCGCTATCGCCGGCAGCAGGCCGGCCGCCAAGGCCAAGCCGCTCCATAGCCATCGTTTCGTCCGCATTGGCTTCCTCCCTTGCCACGTTATAAAGACCCATAATCCTGGCTGGCGCTGCGGCGAATGCCGGCATCAACCTTGTTGTTGCGGGACTACCTTGCCGATGAATTTGCTCGCGACGACCAAGGCACCGCGCACCACCTTCACCGGCAGCGCGGCGAGCTTGCGCGGCGCCGGCCCGAAGACGACGGCGGCGTTCTGCCGAGGGTCGTATTCCGAGTTGTGGCAGAAGCACTTCAAGACCTGCTTCCCTGAGTCGCCGACCACCCAGCCCGTGACCGGGCATCCGGCGTGGGAACAGATCGCCGAAAAGGCGACGATGCCGTCGGCCGAATGCTCCCGCGTGTCCTCATCGAGGGTCGCCGGATCGAGCCGCAGCAGCAGCACCTGATTGAGGCGCGAGCCGTCGCGCACGACCTTGGTGGCGGGATCCATCGGCCAGGCCTGGATCGGCGCTCCGTCCAGCGGAATATCGGCGGGATTGACCGTCTTGCCCTCGGCGTCGCCCTCGGCATGGACGAAGAGATCGCCTGGCTGCGGCCGCTCGTCGGCGCCGGGCTTCTCGTCCTCGGCAAGCGCGGCGCGCGCGAAGGGCAGGCTCACGCCGGCGGCGAGAGCCGCCCGCAAAAATTGTCGTCTCTGCTGTCGCGCGCCATTGGCGGGCAACGATCCGCGGCGAAGACTGCCATTGCCTCTCTCGAGCATGCGGCGGCGTACTCCCCGACGAACACCCACCGTGGCGAATTCAGAAGCTTGCTGCCTCGACTTGTCTCTGCTTTTCCGATCGACTTGCGCGCGCACCACGCTTCGGTGGACGCACCGCAGCGTTCACCCGTCAACTTTGAACCTGCTGATCTGCCACGTCAATTGCTTCATCCTTCACGCACCTAGAAATGCGCCGTCCGGTACGTCGGGTGACGCATCTCTGCAGCCGGCATCCCTGGTTCTTCACGACGCCTCCCACCAAAATCGAACGCACTGTGCGATATCTCGGGATCGAGGTGGACGACGCACTGGCGATCGCTGAGCAGGTCGACGTCTGAAATGCTTGGGTAGAGCGGACCTGCTCTGCCCACCTGCCTATGACAGGATCGTGCCATAAACGGACTGCGGCGGCTCGGTCCGGGCCAGGTTCAAGCGCCCCAACGCAATGCCGGTGCATGCACGGGCGCATCCCACAAGCGTTCCGTCTCGCTGTCCAGCATTGACACGGTCACCGAGCAACCGGCCATCTCCAGCGAGGTCACATAGTTGCCGACGAGAGAGCGTGCGACGACGATGCCGGCAGCCTTGAGGAGCCGGCGCGCGATACCATACATCAGGTAAAGCTCCATGAGCGGGGTCCCACCGAAACCGTTAATGAGAAGAATGGCTTCGCCCCGCGCTTGGCCACCGAAATCGGCCAGGATCGCCTTCACCATTTCTGCCGCAATGGCGTCGGCGCGCATCAGCTTGACGCGACGGCGACCGGGTTCGCCGTGAATGCCGACCCCGACCTCCATTTCGTCCTCGCCGATATCGAAGGTCGGCTTCCCCGCCGCCGGAACCGTGCAGCTTGACAGCGCCACTCCCATCGAGCGCGTGCGCGCGTTGACGCTGTCACCGAGTGCCCTCAGCATCTGAAGATTGCGTCCCTCCTCGGCCGCCGCGCCGACGATCTTCTCGACGATGAGCGTGCCCGCGACTCCGCGCCGGCCGGTCGAGTAGGATGACGTTTCGACGGCGACATCGTCGTTGGTCACCACCGTCGCGATGACCTTGTCCGACGTCTCGCGCGCCATGTCGAAGTTCATCACGTCACCCTCATAGTTCTTCACGATGAACAGCACGCCCGCGCCGGTGTCGACAGCTCGGGCAGCGGCAAGCATCTGATCCGGCGTTGGCGAGGTGAAGACCTGGCCTGGACACGCGGCGTCAAGCATCCCGCGGCCGACAAAACCCGCATGCAGCGGCTCGTGCCCCGAACCGCCGCCCGACACCAGCGCCACCTTGCCTCGCTTCAGATGCCGGCGCTGCACGAACACGCCCCCGTCGCCCATTGCCACGATGTCCGCATGAGCTTGGCAAAATCCTGCCAAGCTCTCCTCGAGGACGGTGCCCGCGTCGTTGATGAGCTTTTTCATCGATTGGCGTCCTCCGTGCCTTCACGGCTCTTCCAGGAGCCGTGCAATCTTGTCCGCGAATTCGCTCACCAATGCGTCGAGTCTGCGGTTCTTCCGATCATTGCCGAGGTCCGGCAGCATGATGGTGACGCGGCGGCTCTTCTCGCGCTCCTGCAACATGAGCAGGCGGCGCGGATGCGCTTGGTGGTAGGCGTGCAGGAATTGCTCCCTCTCCTGAGGGGAAAAGTGGCAGATATCGACGATTCGGTGGAGATGCTGGACCGGGATCGGTGTTTGGTAGACCGGGTTCGAGATTTGCGTGATGAAGCTGCGGTTCTTGCCCAGCGCTTCCGCCAGACGCTGGCGCATGCCGGAGGGCCGGCGGTTCAGCACATCCTGCAGGATGCGCTTGTACGCGGCGATCCAGTCGGCCGACGGCGCCGGGGCTTCCGTCGAGGTCACGGCGGCGTCCTCCTCCGGTACCGGGCGATGGCCGCCTTGACCGAGGCGAGGACCGGCGGCGCGACCGACAGCGTCCGCAGGCCCTGGTCGAGCAGGGCGGGAATGTGCTTGGGATCGCCGCCGAGGTCGCCGCAGAGGCTGATCTCCCGGCCGGTCGAGCGAGCCCGATCGACAACCATCTTGATGAGGCGCAGGAGAGCCCGCGAGGGCTGGGCGAGATCGGCGAGTTCCGGTTCGTCGCGGCTCGCCGCTGCCACGTATTGGATGAGGTCATTGCTGCCGATCGAATAGAAGTCGACATCGAACTCCTCGATCGACAACGCTGCCGCCGGCACCTCGACCATCATGCCGAGCGGCGGCGACTCCGCCTCCCGTCCTTCGCTGTGCAAACCCGCCACGGCTTCGGTCAACAGTGCGCGACAGCGGCGCATTTCTTCGGCCGTCGTCACCATGGGAATCATCACTTTCAGATTTCCCAGGGCTGCGGCTCGGGCGAGCGCGCGAAGCTGCACACGGAAGATATCCGGCCGGCGCAGTGAAAGCCGGACACCGCGCACGCCGAGGAACGGGTTCGTCTCTCCCGAGCGCGTCAGACCCGGTATCGGCTTGTCCCCGCCGGCATCGAGTGTGCGGATGGTCACCGGCCGGCCGTTAGCCCATTCGAGAATGCGGCAGTAGCTCGCGAATTGCTCCTCCTCGTCCGGCAGGCGCTCGCGGCCATGAAACATCAGCTCCGTCCGCACCAGCCCGATACCATCGCTCTCCGCCGGATCGAGATCATCCAGTTCGGCGGGATCGGCCACATTGATCATGACTTGCACGCGCTCGCCATCGCCGCTGATCGCGCGAGCGCCCCGCATCGCGGCCTCTTCGCTACGGCGCTCTGTCTGCGCCGCCCGGCGTCCGTCAAAAGCGAGGCGTGTCGCCGCATCGGGATCGACGATGAGTACGCCGCCGTCGCCATCGAGAAGCGCCTCCTGGCCGGTCTGGAGCTGGCTGACGCTTACGCCGACGACCATCGGTATGCCGCGGCCCCTGGCGAGAATGGCGACATGGCTCGTCGGACTACCGCGCTCGAGCACCAGTCCGCCCCCCTGCCAATCCGTCGAAAGAAATCGCGAGGGCGGCATATCTTCCGCCGCGATAATCGCCCCGACGGGCGGCGTTTCCTCTACTTCCCCGGTGAGTTGGCGCAGGACGCGGTCACGCAAGTCGCGCAGATCCGCCGCTCGGCCCTGGAAATGGGGATCGCTGGCCGCATCGTAGGCCGCTATCTCCGCGTCGATCCTGGCCGCCCAGGCTTCGTGTGCCGGCAGCCCCCGCTCCACCATCGCAAGCGCCGACGCCGTCAGTGCGTCATCTTCGAGAAGCGCGAGCTGGAAGGCGAGGATGGCTTCTGCCTGCTGGTCCACCATGCGCTCGGAGAGCCGCGTCAACTCGTCCCGAGCCGAAGCGAGCGCGTCAATGAGCGCTCGCCGTTCTTCCCCCGGGGAGCCACAGTGGCGACCGCCGCCCACCGACTCGTTCAGTCGGACAAGCACGCCCACGGCGAAGCCGGGCGCCGCGGACCGTCCCTTCAGCTGAAGCGTGCCATTCGCCAACTTGACGCCCTCTTCGAAGCCATCTTCAACGAGGGTGGCAAGCGCCTTCACGGCCGCTTCCGCATCGGCGCCCTGGGCGCGAAAGTAGATCGCCGAGTCTTTCGGCGCCTTCATCGCCATCACCTTGACGATGCTCTTGGCATCCACCCACGGGCCGGCTGGCGAAAGGCCGAGATCGATCTGCGAGGCAAAGCCCTTCGCGAGCTTTGTCAGCTTGACCGAGGGGCGGGCGTGAAGACCGATCTGGTCTCGGATCAAGGCCCACGCGCTGGCCCGTGTGGTCATCGGCGCCACCATTCACCCCGGCGTCAGTTCTTCGGCGGTGCGACGTACGGCATCGAGCGGCGCGCCCGACGCGGCCTCGGTCGCCGCCATGACGGCACCCTCGACGATCGGCGCGTTGCACACTACGACGCGTCCGCGCCGTATCTCCGGCAGCATCTCGATCGCCATCTCGCTGTTGGTCTCGGCGCCGCCGAGATCGACCAGAACGGCGACGCCCTGCTCGGACCATGCGGCTTGTATTGCTGCGAGGATGGCCTCGACGTTGGTGCCGAGCCCGCCACCGGGGTCGCCGCCGCACCAACCGAGCGGCACTTCGCTGCCGACCATTTGCCGCACCATATCTGCGGTGCCCCGCGCCACGTCCGGCGAATGCGACACGATGACGATGCCAACGTTCCCGCTCACCCCCTGCCCTCCATCACATCTGCGACCGCTTCGACCATGAGCGCGGAAGATCGTGCCCCGGGATCCATGTGGCCGATGCTCCGCTCGCCAAGGAAAGAGGCCCTGCCGCGGATCGCCTTCATGGGCACCGTCGCCGACGCGGCGGCCGCGGCTGTTGCCCGGAGCCGCGACGGCAGGTCATCGCCACCATCGCGCAATACGGCGAGTACTGGCCCGAGCACGTCGAGCATGGTCTTTTGGCCGATATCGGATTTGCCGCGCGCCTTTACGGCATCGACCGCCAGCGCCAATGCGTCGGCAAGCTGCTCGCGCGTGACCTCGTCCGGCAATGCCTTGCCGAGCGCCATGAAGAGCGTGCCGTAGAGCGGGCCCGACGCGCCGCCAACCTTCAGGACAAGCGTCGTGCCGACACCTTTCAACGCATTGCCGAGCCCTTGCACGGCCAACTGATCCAGCTGCGCCAAAACGGCTTCGAAGCCGCGCTGCATATTGATGCCGTGGTCGCCGTCGCCGATCGCCCGATCGAGATCCGTGAGCTCCCCGGCAGACGCGATCACGCGCCGCGCCACGGTCTCGATGAGCGCCCTTGTCGTGTTGCTATCGACAGTCATGCGCGCCCCAATGCCGAGGGGTGTGCAGGCGCTTGCCGCTTTCATCGAAGTAGAGCGCATCGGCGAGCTCGAGCGAAACGCGGTCTCCGGCCCTGAGCGGTTGACGCGGGTCCGCCAGCGTGACAAGCGCGTGGCCGGCGAGGCTGAGATGGACGTGGTTCTGATCACCGAGGTGCTCGACCCAGCGAACCTCGGCGACAGGATCGTGACCGTTCGCGGCGGAGATCTTGAGATGCTCGGTGCGCGCCCCCACCGTATGCGCGCCCGGCGGCGCTGTCTCCATCCGGAGAAGGTCGGCCGGGATCAGATTTATCGGCGGCGTGCCGAGCCGGCCGGCCACATAGGCGCTACAGGGGTGCTCGTAAATCTCTCGCGGCGTCCCGAGCTGCAGGAGCTGCCCGCCCCGGATCACGCCGATCCGGTCGGCCATGGTCATCGCTTCGATCTGGTCGTGGGTTACGTAGACGATCGTTGCACCTACTTCGAGCTGAATGCGCTTGAGCTCGATCCTCAGCTCGGCGCGGAGCTTGGCATCCAGCGAGGATAGTGGCTCGTCCATGAGATAGGCCGCCGGCTCGCGCACGAGCGCGCGTCCGATCGCGACGCGTTGCATCTCGCCGCCCGACAGATGGGTGGCGCGACTGCCGAGCTTCTGCCCGATGTGCAGCAGTGCAGCGACCTGCTGCACGCGGCGCCGGATGTCGCTCTCGCCGACGCGACGCGCCGGGGAGCGCAGCGGGAACGCGAGATTGTCGTACACGGTAAGGTGCGGATAGAGCGAGTATTGCTGGAAGACGAACGCTACGTCTCTGTGCGCCGGCGGCTCACCGGTCACGATCCGACCATCAATGACGACGTCGCCCGCGTCAGGCCGCTCAAGGCCGGCGATCAGACGCAGCGTCGTCGTCTTGCCGGCGCCGGTCGGCCCCAGCAGCACGACGAACTCGCCGTCGGCGATCGAAAGCGAAAGATCGCGCACAGCCTCGACATCGCCGAAGCGCTTGCTGACCGCTGTGAGCGCCAGGTCAGCCACGGGCGGCTCCCTCGTGGAAGGCTGTCTTGAGGGCGCGGCCGCTCGCGGCGTTGAAGACCGAGATCCGATCGTGATCGAGGCCGAGCCCTACCGTCTCGCCGATGCGTGCAGTCGTGCTCGACGATAGCCGCGCCTTCACCTGGCCATGCGAGGTCGCGATGGTGACGATCTGGGTCGTGCCAAGATACTCGACGCCGAAGACCCGGCCCCGCAGAGGGGACGCATCATCCAGCGACACGTGCTCCGGCCGGACGCCCAATGCAAGCGCCCCTTTCGCGCCGTCGTCGCGAAGTTCCGGGATGTCGAGCGCAGCACCGTTGACGCGCACGCGGCGGTCCCCTCGCCGCAGCGCCCCGTCAAACCTGAGAAAGTTCATCGGCGGCGTGCCGAGGAAGTCGGCGACGAACATTGTGCCCGGCCAATCATAGATTTCCTGCGGGGTGCCGACCTGCTCCACGGCGCCACGGTTCATCACGGCGATGCGGTCGGCCATCGCCATCGCCTCGACCTGATCATGCGTAATGTAGACCGTGGTCGCGCCGATGCGGTCGTGAAGCTCGCGCAGTTCGCCGCACATGAGCCGGCGAAACTCGGCATCGAGCACCCCCAAGGGCTCGTCCATCAGAAACGCCTTCGGCCGACGCACGATGGCCCGTCCCAGAGCGACGCGCTGCCGGTCGCCGCCGGAGAGGCCGCCGACCCGGCGCTCGAGCAAATGAGCGATGCGCAGGAGGCGCGCCGTCTCCTCGACCCGACGGCCAATCTCCGCCCACGCCACATTCTGGCAGCGCAGCGGGAAGCCGATGTTCTGGCGGACGTTCATGTGCGGATAGAGGGCGAAGAGCTGGAAGACGAAGGCGATGTCGCGCTCCGCCGCACGCCGGCCGGAGACGTCTTCGCCATCGAGCAGGATACGGCCCGCGCTCGGCAGCTCCAGACCGGCGATCATGCGCAACGTCGTCGTCTTGCCGCAGCCCGACGGCCCGAGAACGACGAAGAACGACCCGTCAGCGACAGTCAAGGTCAGCTCGCGTACCGCGGCAAACGAGCCGAAAGCTTTGGATACGTTTTCGAGCTTGATTTCGGCCATCTTCGGTTACTCCGGAAAATGGCTGACGATGACGAAGCCCAGCGTGCCCGCGAGGATCGTGACGAAGGAGTAGCCATAAAGGCCGATGGAGATCGGCTGCATGAGCATGACGACGCCGAGACCGATAAGCCCCATCGCCGCGTTCTCCCACGGCCCGCGGCGTAGCCAGCTTGATAGCCTTGATGCGTTCTTCTCCGGTCGCTCGGTCATTTCCGCACCGCCCCGAAGGTGATGCCACGCAGGAGATGTCGGCGCAGCAATATCGTGAAGCACAGGATCGGGATGAAGAACAGCGTCGTCGCCGCGGCGACCGCCGGCCAGTCCTGTCCGCCCTCGCCGATAATGAAGGGTATGAAGGGCGGCATCGTCTGTGCTTCGCCGCTCGTGAGCAGCACAGCGAAAGCATATTCGTTCCAGGCAAAGATGAGACAGAAGATGGCGGTCGCGGCGATGCCGGTGGTGGCCTGCGGCAGGACGACCTTGAAAAACGCCTGAAGCCGCGTGTACCCGTCGACCATAGCGGCTTCCTCGTACTCGCGCGGTATCTCGTCGATGAATCCCTTGAGCAACCACACCGCGAGCGAGACGTTCACAGCCGTATAGAGCAGGATCATGCCGAGATGGGTGTCGGTGAGTCCGAACTGGCGGAACATCAGATAGATCGGAATCGCCACCGCGATCGGCGGCATCATCCTTGTCGACAGGATGAAGAACAGTAGATCGTCCGCCAGCGGAACGCGGAAGCGGGAGAATGCGTAAGCGGCGAGCGTCCCGAGGAACACCGCAAGGAAGGTCGAGCCGAAGCCGATCACCAGCGAGTTGACGAAGCGCGGCACCACCTTGGATGGCCCTGCGATCACCATATTCCGCGAGCGAACCAGCCGCTCGTACCAGGTGCCAGGCTCTGGCAGGCTCGCCAGGAACTCCGGCGTCTGCCGACTACGCGTGGTGAAGAGGTTGACGTATCCTTCGACCGAAGGCTCGAACAAGACCTTGGGCGGATAGGCGATCGAATCCGGCGGCGTCTTGAAGCCGGTCAGCAAAATCCACAACAGCGGGACGATGGTCACGATCGCATAGGCGATCACCAGCACTGCCGCAGTCGACTTGGATCGCGGCGATGCCGTGACGACCGAATGGGCGGCGGTGGCGCTGCTCATCGCTGCTTCACCCGATTGAGCGCCTTCACATAGATGTTGGCGGCGCCGAAGACGGTCACGAAGAGGATAATGGCGAAGGCCGAGGAGTAGCCCGTGCGCCATTTCTCGAACGCCTCGCGCTTCAAGGTGATCGAGGCGACTTCGGTGGTCGACCCCGGACCGCCGGATGTCAGCAGGTTCACCATGTCGAACATCTTGAAGTTCTCGATGGCGCGAAACAGGATCGCCAGCATCAGGAACGGCAGAACCATCGGCAATGTGATCGACCAGAATTGCCGCCATGGCGACGCGCGATCGACCTCGGCCGCCTCATAGATGTAGTCCGGTATGGAACGCAGGCCGGCGAGGCAGATCAGCATCACATAGGGGGTCCACATCCAGGTATCGACGAGGACGATCGACCACGGGGCTAGGCCGACATCGCCGATCATCTGGAACGAACTGGGGTCGACTCTCGTGAAGAAGGCGACGACATAATTGAACAACCCGATCTGCGGCTGAAGCAGGAATGTCCAGAAATTGCCCACGACCGCCGGCGACAGCATCATCGGCAGCAGGATGACGGTGGTCCAGAGACTATGACCACGGAACTGACGATTGATCAGCAGGGCAAGGCCGAAACCGAGCAGAACCTCGAGCGAGATCGACCAGAACACAAAGTGCGCCGTCGTCTGCATCGCCTGCCAGACATCGGGATCGCTCAGGATGCTGCGGTAGTTGTCGAAACCGATGTAGCGGATCGGCGCGTTCGGTCGGTTCGCGCGGAAATTCGTGAACGAGAGTTGGATCGTCCACAGCAGCGGGAAAATGTTGATTGCCAGCAGCAACAGCACCGAGGGTGCAATGAACAGCCATGCGATGGCCCGGTCCGACAGACCGCCGATGCGCCGGGCGACCCGGCGGGACGTGCTGGCTGCGACCTGCTCCGCAACAGACGTGACGCGCGTCGTCTCATTCATGCCGCGAAACCCGCCCGATCTCGGATGCTCCCCTGGCGCGCGCCAGGGGAGCACCGTTCCCCACAGAACTACATCTTGCCTTCTTCCTGGAAGACTTTCGTCCAGTCCTTGACCAAGAGGTCCAGCGCCTCCTGCGCCGAGCCCTTGTCCGCGACCACGTAGTCGTGCACGCGTTTCTGCATGTCGAGCAACAGTTCGGCGTAGGCCGGCTCAGCCCAGAAATCGACGACGATCTCCATGGACTTCAGGAAGTCGCCGGCGAACGGGGCGCTCTTCGTGAAGTTGGGATCATTGAGCACGGACTTGGCGCAGGAGTAGCCGCCAAGCGCCCACCATTTCTTCTGCACGTCCGGCTTGGCAAACCACTTGATATAGCTGAGAGCGTCTTGCCGATGATCCGAGTAGGAGACGACAGAGATGCCCTGGCCGCCGAGTTGCGTCGCGTGATACTTCTGCCTGGGGTTAACGAAGAAGCCGATCTTCTCCCCGCCGACATTGGGATCCTTGTAAAGGCCCGGGAAGAACGCGAACCAGTTCATCATCATCGCGACCTGGCCCGACTTGAATGCGTCGAGACCCTCTTGCATGTAGGCGTTGGTGAGCCCTGGCGGGGTGCAGCACTTGTAGAGCGCCTTGTAGAACTCGAGCCCCTTGACCGCCTCGGGCGAGTTGACGAAGCCTTCCATGTGATACGGCTTGTTGGGATCGTCGTACTTGAAGCCCCAGTCATAGAGGACGTTCGTGACGCCCATGGTGATGCCCTCCGAGCCGCGCTCGGTGAAGATGTAGGCGCCATAGACCTTCTTGCCGTCGATATCGCGGGCCTGGAAGAACTCGGCGATCTGCTTGAACTCGTCCCAGGTCGCTGGCGGCGCCAATTCGCGGTTGTACTTCTTCTTGAACTCGGCTTGGATCTCGGGCCGCGAGAACCAGTCCTTGCGATACGTCCAGCCAACCGCGTCACCCATGGCCGGCAATGCCCAGTAGTTGGGCGTGTGCTTCGGCCACTCCGAGTATCCCAGCACCGTCGCCGGCATGAAGTCATCCATCGAGATGCCTTCCTTGGCGAAGAAGTCGTTCAGCTTGACGTAGTGGCCGTTCTCGGCGGCGCCGCCGATCCATTGGCTGTCGCCGATGATAAGGTCGCAAAGCTTCCCCTTAGAGTTGAGCTCGTTGAGGAAGCGGTCGGCGTAGCTCGTCCAGGGAACGAACTCGAATTTCATCTGAATGCCGGACTTTGCCGTGAAGTCCTTGGACAGCTCCACCAACGCATTCGCCGGGTCCCACGCCGCCCAACACAGCGTCAGCTGTTTGCTTTGTGCGCCAGCCTCGCCGCTAAGGAGCGATGCCAACCCAAGCGCGGCCGCGCCGGTCATAAACCGTATGCACCCGTTCATTACGCCCTCCCTTTCTAGGCGGTCGCACGACCGCCGCTCGGCCATCAGGCGCCGCCATGGCAGCCAGATCTGCAGACCCTCTCGCGCTGTCCTGATCCGCCGGCCTGAGCCATCGTGCCCGACGCGGCAAACCTCAGCGTCGTTGTTTAGCGATTTTGCTTAGTGATACCATCACACTTAACATCAGACGCGTCAAGGGCCCCGTTTGTTTGTATCGATTCTGGCGCTATTTGAGACATTATGGTGCGCCGCGAGGTCCCAAAGCGACCGTAAGAGGCCGGAAGGCGTTCGCCTTTGGCGGGCGGATTGTTTAGTGTTTTGCCACTATCGGCGGCCCTTCCTGGCCGAGCGCTTTTCAGGCCAGCGCACCACCGCATCTCATGAAGCGCGCTTGGCGCGGTGGCCTGGTGGCCTGAATGGGCGATGTCCGATTTTTGGTCGGTCCGCTACGTCCTCATAGTCGGATGCGAAGCCGCTGAAGCCGAGCGCGCGACGCGAAAGGATGTTTAGAACGGATGTTGCTACCGCGACAATGGCGGGTCCTGCCAGACTTCGACACCTCGGCTCGGACAAACGGGCGCATCAAGCCGAGTGAAGTGAGATTCGATAAGCTGTGGTGAGGCGTACCGGCCGACATCGCGCGCTCCTTGCATCAGCGATGCTAACTGACATTCTCCCCGAGAACCGGTGACTTCTTTGCCAGTCACTCGAGACGGCGGCGGTATGCGAAGAGCGCTAGAGCGGCAGCGCAAAAGGCAAAAAGGGCCACCGGCCACATCTCGTGCGCAACGAGCGGGCCTCCCTCGCCCTTGAGGAGTACCCCGCGGCTCGCGCGGACAAAATGCGTCAGCGGCAGCATCTCGCCAATCGAACGCGCCCAGCCCGGCATTCCCTCGAAAGGGAACATGAAGCCCGACAGCAGCATCGAGGGCAAGTAGAAGAAGACCGCGCCCTGCATGGCCTGCATCTGGCTCTCCGCCAAAGCCGAGAGGGCGAAGCCGAGGATCAGGTGGGCGGCGGCATACAACGGCAATCCTGCGAGCAGCGCCGGAACGCCATGCGCCAGCGGCAGCTCGAAGAGCAATCTTGCGATTCCGACGACGATTGCTCCTTGCATGACTCCGATCAGCACGTAGGGCGCGAGCTTGCCAAAGAGCGCGTCGACCACGTCGATTGGGGTCGCCAGCAACGCTTCCCAGCTGCCCCGCTCCCGCTCGCGGACGAGCGTCAGAGCGCCCAGCATAAGCATGCTGATCATGACGATGACGCCGACCAGCCCCGGAACAATGGTCCAGGCGGAGCGGCCATCGGGGTTGAACCGCCACTCGACCTGGACGGAGGGACCGGCGCCGATCGAAAAGACCGTGGCCGCGTGACGCCAGTAAGCAGTTTCGAGAGCGGCCAGGGCGGGGCGCACGGCAGCGGGGTCTGTTGCGTCAACGACGACCCGAGGCGTCGTCAGACCGTCGGCTCCGCTCTCCTTGACGTTCTCTCCGCCGATGTCGTCCTCCTCGACGTCGGACGCGTTGACATTCGGCGGGGTTGGAAGTTCCAGGCCGACCAGCGCTTTCCCCTCAAGAACCATCATCTCTGCCGCGCCTGGCGGCACCCCCAGACCGGCGATTCTAAAATAACCCGTCTCGCCGACAATACGGGCGGCGCGCTCGACCGAGGAAACGTCGCTTCCCGCAATGGCGATACGCACGTTCTTCGGATCGAGATTGACCGCATAACCGAAAAGCACGATCTGCACCACCGGCACCAGCGCGATGAGGGATATGGCGACCCGGTCTCGAATCAGGCGCAGGGTCTCGATGCGGGCGACGGCCACGATGCGGCCGAGGCGTCGTTCGGCTGCTCGCCACGGACCCCACCGGCTCATTTCCAACGGCCTTCCGTCCGCGTGCACTGCGCGACAACGACATCCTCCAACTGCGCCGCGACCTGGACGATACCGGCCCCGTGCAACGCCGGGAAGCGGCGCAGATGTTCCTCCCCAAGCAGATCGGTTATGACGCGCAAACCCTCACCCTGCGGATAGCTGGCGACGACGCCGGTGATCGCACCCACCTCGTCGCCGAGCCGGCGGACGCCGATGCCGTATAACAGGAACGTGGTGGCAGACGAGCGCACGGAAATCTCGTCAGGAGCGCCTGCGGTCATGATCTGGCCTTCCGCAAAAAAGACGACGTGTGAGCACCGCTCCGCTTCCGCGAGTTCGAGGGTGCAGAGGATGACGCCGGCACCGCCGGCCGCCAACCTTTCAACGCGCCGCCACAGCTCATGCCGAGCCGCCAAATCGAGGCCCGCCGTCGGTTCGTCGAGGAGCACGAGCCGCGGCGAGTGAAGCAGCGACCCGGCGAGTTGGAGACGGCGCGCCCAGCCGCCGGAGAGCGAGCCCGCCGGGGATCGGGCAAACGGCATGAGACCAAACGCTTCGATTGCCGCGTCCGCCGCCGCCCGCGGATTAGTCAGCCCATGGATCTGAGCGCGAAAGCGGAGGTTTTCGAACACCGACAGCTCGGCATAGAGGGACGATCGCTGCGACAGGTAGCCGACGCGTCCGCGGATCGCTGCGGCATCGCGCAGAAGGTCGAAGCCGAGCACCGTGCCGCGACCCCCATCCGGCCGGAGAATTCCAGCGACCATCCGAAGCGCCGTGGTCTTCCCGCCACCGTTCGCGCCGATGAAGCCGCAGATGTCGCCAGCCCGCAGCGAGAGCGTCAGCTCGACAACTGCGCTCCTTCGCCCGTACCGTTTTGAAATGTCTTCGAGGGCCACGAGGGGCTCCCGCTCACCAAGCGGCAAGGCTGCGATCGGCGAGCATCCCCTGCTGGATTCAGCCATGCTGGTAACGGAATCCACCGAACATGAAGTCGGTGGCCTCGGCACCTAGAGCGAGCGCAGTCTGGCGCGGTTTGAGGGTCGGCCTGATTTGCGCCAGGGTGAGCCAGATGGCGGCCGATCCGGTGTTTCCAGTCCGGTCGGCTATCACGATAATCCGCTCAGGGGCGAGCTCGAGCGGGGCCGCCAGGATCGAATTCATGCGACCGTTGGCTTGGTGCGGCAAAATGTAGTCGCACGGTCCGCCTCCAGCGCGCTGGGCCGCTTCCGCGCAGCGCAGAAGCAGGTCGAGGCCCGAGCGGCGAATCGCGACGAAATCGTGCTGGAACTCGGGGAAACCGGCATCACAGGCCGGAAGATCTGATCCGCCTCCGGCCACTGTGAGCCCGGGGGCGCGGCCGCGTCCGGCCTGGCCGTAGTAGGCGTGGGAGAGACGCGCGCCTGCGCGGCCGTCGTCGCGCGCGAGAACTACTGCGGCCGCAGCATCGCCCATCTGTACGAGATTGACGAGCTGTCCCCCATCTTCGGCCGCCCGATGGGGGTCGAAGAATACGGAGCCCGTTTCCGATCCGACAATCGCGATGGGTCCCGCGCCGGCGCGTAGCAGTCCCTGGGCAAACACCAGGGCGTTAGCGAAGCCGGTGCAGGCTTGACGAAATTCGACGAAGGGGCCGTCGTAGGCGAGGAGCTCCGCGACCTGACTGATGTTTGGCGGCATCAGGCGGGCTGGCGTCGCGGTGTGGCCGATCAAGTACGAGAGATCCCGCGCCGTGAGGCCGGCTTCCGTGAGCGCGCCCCGCAGGGCGGCGGCCGCAAGCCCCGGATTGCGGTGCCCCTTCCGGGGGATCTCCAAGCGGACAGCCATGTCGCGGCATAGATGGCGAGTGCGGATCCCGAGCTTGTGCGCGATGGCCATACCGCGGCGGCGGAGCGACAGGTGGAAGCGCCGATCCACCGCGGCCAACAGTTCCTCGCTCGAAATTGGTTCACCCGGAAGTGCCGTCCCGGTGCCGAGCAGCAGGAGTGGCATGGGATCGCACCAGAGCGGCGGCGGGCAAGCGCTGGTCATCGGAAGAGCCCGTCCGGTACGCGGCCGAGACGCGCGAACAGGCGCTCAGCATCGATGTTCAAACGTTCGAAAGCGGCACCGCGCCGGGCGAGGAGAGCGACAAGGCCAACTCGGGTACTCTCGGCGACGGCGCCGATGACATTCTTGCGAACAGATTCGACTGCTATCTGCCGCGAGACCCGCACGTGCTTAGCCTCATCCCGGTGTATGCGCCGGAAGATGGCGGCGACAGCGAGATCTTGTTCGACTGCGCCACCGGGCTGGAGCAGCGCCGAGAGGATCACGCAAACTGCGGAATCGAGCGATGCGATCGCTGCAAGGTGCAGCCCAATGTCGGCGCGCGCTATGCCGTGGTAGAATTGTGCCAAGACGCGGCGCAACTCTCTATCCCGCGGGGGTGCCGGTAGCACGCCGCGCAGGCCTCGCAGCAGCCCCTCATGAATGAGCTCCTCTTCTGCAATGTGCATGAGCCCACGGCGAGCCGCTTCCTGGATCGACGATCCCCCGAGACCCGCGAAAGCGATCGCTGCCGATTCCTCGCCGCACGCGAAGATCTGCAGGAGCTCGGCGAGCGCCTCGGCGTGTGCGTCTGCCAGCCGAAGCGATTGCGGCGGCGACGCGGCCGGAACCGGGTCGGCAAGCCGAAAACAAACCTGACGGTCGACTTCGAGCATGGCAGCTTCGCCGTGGCGCCTATCGCATCAGCCGTTGGATTCGCCGAGCTTGGGCACCAGCGGCCAGTTCTGGTCGCCCCGCGCAATGTGCCCGGGCTTGTCCAAGGACCACAGCGTTTGCGAGAAGAAGTTGTTGTTGAGATAGAGCTTGCCGTTGACGATCGCCCATTCGTCCGGGTCGATGTCCGCGATCTTATTCAGCGAGATCGCGTAGGCGCAGTAGCCGCCGTATTGCGGCGCGAATTTCCACGGCGCAGCGATGAAGCGGTCGCGATTTTCCGCCGACACGAAACGGTAGGCCGCCCCTTGATAGGTGGCCGAAAGGCCCGCCGTGCCGCGTGTTGGCTTGCCGACCGTGAAGTAAGCTACGGGATCGTAGCCTTGATCGCCAGACCGTGCTCGGTGTTCACCGCCGCGATCGGCGCGGCGGCGGAAGCCGCGCCGGCGATGAAGAGCGAGAGCAGGCTAGCGGCAATGATCTGCCGAAACCACTTGAGCGATGCAATCATGACAACACCTTTGAACTTGGGGCAAACCAGAACGCCTTCACTCCACCTATAAGGTACGTAACTGCGTCGGGGCGCGGATCGGACTGGCTTGGTCCGACGATCCGCGTCTCCATCGTTTCGCTGCGGTGGCGCTTTGGATTACACATCGGACCAAGGTTCTAGGACCGCACAGGCGACCGGCGATCACGAATGCGCGAGAGGCTTGCGAACCAGAACGATCCCGCCGACCCAAGCTCGGAGTGCAGGCTCTTGTGGCGAGTGGTTCTTGTTGCTGCTTTCCGTTCGAACCGACCATCCATTTTTTCTCCCTCTGCCGCCGCTGTGTGTTTGGTTGCAGGTCGGGATTTTCGGCTTCTAGGATCGCACTGACATCTGACGATCGAAAACTCGTGAGAGGTCGCGAGCGATTGATGTCTGCTCGCGCGGGAGTGATTGCGGCGACCGAGACACGGCACCACCTATTCGCTCGGGGGCTCCCAGATGGAGAATGCAATCGGGGGCTCCCAGATGGAGAATGCAATGTCTGTTAAGCGCAAATGCGGTTGGGAGCGCCGCCGGAGGCGGCGTTTCGCAATCTCGGGCCCTTAGTTGACGAGAACCGCCAGCCTTCAGGAGTTGATGCCGTTGACCGGCCGCGCGCTTATCTGCGCTTGCACGTACCTCGCGATGGTGCTGTGAGGTCACGACGAGCGACGTCCTCCAGCGAGGCGTCCGAGCGAGGCCGACTCGGAGAGGACGCACACGGCGCACACGTCTGGCGTTGGTGGGGTCCCTATCTCGCCGAACGGCAATGGGGCACGGTTCGCGAGGACTACAGCGCCGACGGCAACGCCTGGGATCACTTCCCGCACGACATGGCGCCGTGGCGCGCCTATCGCTGGGGTGAGGACGGCATCGCTGGAGTGAGCGACGACCGCCAACAACTCTGCCTTGCGCTCGCGCTCTGGAACGGGCGCGATCCGATCCTGAAGGAACGACTCTTCGGCCTCGCCAACGAGGAGGGCAACCACGGAGAGGACGTCAAAGAGCTCTATTGGTATCTGGACGCGACGCCCACCCACTCATATTTGAAGTTCCTTTACAAGTATCCGCATAGCGCGTTTCCGTACTCGCTTCTGCGGGAAGAAAACCGGCGCCGCGACCGCGGCGAACCGGCCTTCGGCCTGCTTGATACGGGCCTGTTCGATGAGGATCGCTACTTCGATATCCTCGTCGAATACGCCAAGGCAACACCCGACGACCTCCTGATGCGTGTCACCGTCACCAATCGTGGCCCGGATCCAGCGACGCTGCACCTTCTGCCACAGCTCTGGTTCCGCAATACCTGGTCCTGGCAGGCACCACCCAGCGAACGGCCAAGCCTCCAAATGGTGCGGGGCGGGATCGAAGCGCAACATAAGAAGCTTGGCACGTTCCGGCTCGACGCCGCCGGCACACCTGAGTTCCTCTTTTGTGAGAACGACAGCAACCCCGTTCGGTTAGGCGCCGCGCCCCGGGCCGGCTACTACAAGGACGCGTTCCACGACTATGTCGTGAACAAACGCAGAGAAGCGGTCAATCCGGCTCAGACCGGGACCAAGGCTGCGGCGCTCTATTGTCGAGAGCTTCCGGCCGGCGGCGAGGCACACCTGCGGCTACGGCTGGCGCGACATCCTTCGGATGGGCCGTTCGCCGACTTCGACGCGATCGTCGCGACGCGGCAGGAGGAGGCGAATCGCTTCTACGACGAGATCCAGTCCCGCCTCACCGATCCCGATGCCCGTCGCATCCACCGTCAGGCGCTCGCCGGCATGATCTGGAACAAGCAATACTACCGCTATGACGTGCCGCGCTGGCTGGCGGGCGACCCGACGCAACCGCCGCCGTCCGAGGCGCGGCGCCGCGCTCGCAACGCCGACTGGGAACACATTGACGCTGGCGAGATCCTCTCGATGCCCGACAAGTGGGAGTACCCGTGGTTTGCGGCCTGGGACACGGCTTTCCACTGCCTACCCTTGGTGCTTGTCGATCCAGTCTTCGCCAAGGAGCAGCTCGTGACCCTGACGCGCGAGTGGTACCTCCATCCGAGCGGACAGATCCCTGCTTATGAATGGGATTTCGGCGACGTCAACCCGCCTGTCGAGGCCTGGGCCGCCTGGCAGGTCTTTCGCATCGACCGCGAGCGAACCGGCGGCGCAGGCGATCTCGCCTTCCTGGAACGGGTCTTCCACAAGCTGATGCTGAACTTCACCTGGTGGGTCAATCGTAAGGATGCACAAGGTCGAAACGTCTTCCAAGGCGGGTTCCTCGGTCTCGACAACATCGGCGTCTTCGAGCGTAGCAAGCCGCTGCCGGGCGGCGGGGGCATCGACCAGGCGGACGGCACGGCATGGATGGCCATGTTCGCCCTCAACCTGATGCGAATTGCGCTCGAGCTGGCGCAGCACAATATGGTCTACGAGGACATCGCCAGCAAGTTCTTCGAGCACTTTCTCCGCATCGCCCAGGCGATGACCGCCATGGGGCCGAACGCTGTCGGCCTCTGGGACGAGGCGGATGGCTTCTTCTACGACGTGCTGCGCCTGCCGGACGGACGCGCCCGGCAGATGAAGGTGCGCTCTGCCGTTGGTCTGGTGCCTCTCTTTGCCGTCGAGGTTCTCGAACCCGAGCTCCTCATGCGGTGCCGTGGCTTTGAAGAGCGCCTGCGCTGGCTGCTCGACAACCGACCAGCGCTCGCCCAGCTCGTCTCCCGTTGGCAGGAGCCTGGCACCGGCGAACGGCGGCTGCTTTCTCTGCTACGCGGCCACCGCATGAAGCTCGTGTTGCGCCGCCTGCTCGACGAGACCGAGTTCCTTTCACCCTACGGCGTCCGCTCCCTTTCCAAGCGGCATGCGGTCGAGCCGTACGAGTTCTCGCTGGACGGCCATCGCGGCGTCGTCGCTTACAGCCCCGGAGAGTCGACTACCGATCAGTTTGGCGGCAACTCGAACTGGCGCGGTCCGATCTGGTTGCCGCTCAATTTCCTCATCATCGCCTCGCTTCGCCGCTTCCATCGCTATTACGGCGACGACTTCAAGATCGAATGCCCGACCGGATCGGGCCACTACGTGACGATCGCGGGTGCCGCCGATGAGCTCGCGCATCGCATCACCGGGCTCTTCACACCGCAGGCCGACGGCGAGCGGGCAATCTTCGGCAGGCGTTCGAAGTTTCAGCGCGACGCGCATTTCCGCGACCACCTACTCTTTCATGAGTATTTCCACGGCGACACTGGCGAGGGCCTAGGGGCCGCTCATCAGACCGGGTGGACGGGCCTGATCGCGAACCTTCTGGAGCCGATCTAGCAGGTTGTTGAAGAAGTCACTCGCGTTCGGCGACGAAGCCTGAATCATCGCCCTTGTAGATAAACACGTGGCCGACGAGGCGGCCGGCGGTGCCGAGTGTCGCCCAACCGCGACCGCTGGCGTGGGAGTTATCGTCGGAGCCCTCCCACGAGAACTCGGCGCAGGCGGCGCCATCACGGGCGCCGTACCGCACGTCGAGGTCCGCTTCGATGGCTCCGAAGACCATCTCGCCGTTGTCCTTTCCGACGAACGTGATGTGCGCCGGCTCAAGAAGGTCAAGGTCTTCCCATTGGTCCATCTCGGCGATCCGCCGCCGCCCCCTGCAAAGGCCCGGGCAAAGGCCGGCGTACGCTTCGCCATCACGAGGTCTCCGCAACGAGCTTGGGCAGGCGGATCAGATTGTCGGCCGCGAGCGCCAGCGTGAAGGAGGCTTCGACCCGCTTGGCGCCCCGGAACCGCGTTTTGGCGAGGCCGGCCTGGGTCTTGGCCCAGCCGAAGACCTCCTCGATCCGCTTACGGCAGCACTGGCTGATCGCGTATCCGACATGGCGCAGCGTTCGCGCGTCGATCGCCGATTTGCGCCGCTTGCCGGTCTTCGTAACGTGATCATTGCGCGCGATGTGCGGCGTCACCGATCGGTCTCTCAGATCGCCGACGAACTCTGTAACGTCGTAAGCCTTGTCCGCCCCCAGCGTCACGCGCCGGCCGCGAGCACCTCGGCGGCCGTCGATCAGAGACAGCGCTGCCTCGCGCTCGGCCGTGCCGGTGGCCAGCGTCACCTGGCCGCCCACCACCAAGCCGTTGCGGTTCTCCATCAGCGCGTGGCCCATGTAGCAAAGCTTTGCCGGCTGACCGTGCCCCTTCCGATAAAGCCTCGCTTCCGGATCGGTCGTGCTCTCGTGCGTCTCGTTAGACCGCTTCTCGCCGTGGAAGTTCCGCTCGCCGTTCCGGCCGGGGCCGCCGTCATCGTCCTTCCCGTCCTTGCGTCGGAAGCTCTTGATCGATGCCCACGCTTCGATCAGCGTCCCGTCCACTGAAAAGTGCTCGCTCGACAGAAGCCGTTTCACCTTGGGCTGCGCCAGCACCGCTGCTAGGAACTTCGCGGCAATCTTCCCGTCGAGCAGCCGGTCACGGTTCTTGGAGAAGACCGAATGGTCCCAAACCGGGTCGTCCACCCCAAGGCCGACGAACCACCGAAACAGGAGGTCGAACTCCAACCGCTCCATCAGCTGGCGCTCGGAACGCACGCCATAGAACGCTTGCAGCAACATTGCCCGCAGCAACTTCTCCGGCGGGATCGACGGCCGGCCGAAATTCGTATAGAGCCCCGCAAAATCATCCGACAGA
>WNFM01175178.1_pt1 | contig 21099 bp, 20 predicted proteins | sample 5400271 | NCBI WGS metagenome assembly WNFM01 (sample SAMN13153352, study PRJNA577476) | soil metagenome | isolation source: 60 cm saprolite on Douglas fir-dominated hillslope | place: USA:California | collected 2013-09-17
CGCGCCTGGACGATTTCGTCTGTGATCTCCTCTTCGTCAAACGCGACCAGCTCTTTGATCGAGCGGACGCCGCGCTTCAGGTCCTCGCCCAGGGCGAGGATATCTTTGATGACGATGGGAGAGCGGGATAGCGCCTTGAGCACGCGCAGTTGCCCGCGCTCAATGCGTTTTGCAATTTCAACTTCGCCTTCGCGCGTGAGCAGCGGAACCGTGCCCATCTCGCGCAGGTACATGCGCACCGGGTCGTTCGTTTTTTCGAGCGCGCCGGGCGTCAGATCAAGTTCAACTTCTTCGCCTTCTTCAATGTCTTCAAACTTCTGTTCAGAAGGCAGTCCCTTGCTTGCATCCAGGACGTCAATGCCCTGGGTCCCGATCGTGGTAAGCAGGTCGTCCAGATCGTCTGGAGAGTGGACATCACCGGGAATTAGGTCGTTGACCTGGTCATAGGTGAGATATCCCTTTTCTTTGCCTGCGTCGATCAGTTTTTTTATGTCGTCAAATTTATCGTCTAGAGCCAAACCACTGACCTCATTTATACGCGTCAATTTTCGTGAGCAATACAGGGCTGTGCGCTCGTATCCACTAAAGAATATCGGCGGGATTTAGGTTGGAGTGCGCGCACGTCCCGAGAGTACTAAGATTACCACAGCCCAACCAAGAAGAAAAGGGCCTTACCATTCCACCTTCGCCGAAACAAAGAAGTTACGAGTCCACCGCCTTTGTGATTTCCCTCAAATATATAGATGCTTGCCGGCCTTAGAGGTTTCGCACGCGCTTCAGCCCCCGATGCACGAAATTATCGCCTAGAACCAAGGGGTTAAGTGCCATTCCCCCGAGCGTAGCGAAGGGATCCCTATTTGCTCCGAATTTCTCCTCCGAAGGAGAAACCTGGCCCATCGCGCCCTCAAAGCGACTTACAAGTAGATGGTGAATAATTCGAGGTTTTCGTTTCAACCGTGCAGCAGATCATGGGGCTCCCGCTTGATTCTCTTTGTATAGTTAGGATCAAACATTGAGCTACATGTCGCGATAATGACTCTCGCTGCACTTCGGAATTTCAGGAGCTTGCCAGCTTCCGGTCCAGCTCCAGCTTCTCCTGTTTAAGCCGGAGCAACGCCGCCACGTCATTGCGACGTTCAGCCTCCACAATCCCGCGCTTGATCTCGCCCTCTCTCTGGCTCAGTTGCGACCGATGCCGTAACGCCTCCAGCGCTCCTTCCAGCAACTCTGGCGTCAGCGGATCTTCTTCCTGCATCACGATTCTCGCCAGCATCTGCCGCTCCGCGTCGCTCAGTGGAAGTTGCGTCACCTGGGCCACGCCCTCGCCCCGCTCCACCGCCAGCGCATTTTCCAGCACGGCTTGCAGAAGGCTCCCGGTGGCCAGCCCCAAGTGCAGCTTCTCTTCCGCTAAAGCCTGCAGCGCGCTGTGCCGCAAGTCTGCCTCTTCCGCCACATTCGACGACGCAGCCCGCACCAGCACTTTTTCCGCCGGCGTAATGTCAGACGCAGCCACCGCTCGCAGTCCGCTCGCCCCGCGGCTCACCGCCGCTGACTTGAATTCCTGCCGCAGCACCGCCGTATCGATGTTCAGCTTCTGGGCAATGTCATTGGCCAGTTCGTCGCGCACAATCCGGCTGGGAACCCTGTGGATGTGCGGCAGCAGAAAGTTGACCGCATTCTTCTTCCCCTCCGGACTCCGTACCGGAAACAGCTTCAGCGCCCGCTCCACCAGGTAATCGAAATACTTGAGCGAGCCCTTCAGCGCCCGCGCATACGCCTCCGCGCCGTTCTTGCGGATAAACAAGTCAGGATCAAAGCCCGCTTCCAGCCGCAGCACCCTGATATTGAATTCTTCTTCCAGCAGCATGCCCAGCGATTTGTCCGTGGCTGCCGCGCCCGCCGTGTCCGGATCAAAGTTGACGACAATATCTTTGCTGAACCTTCCCAGCAGCCGCACCTGCGTTTCGGTAAACGCCGTCCCCGAACTCGCCGCCACGTTGTGAAAGCCGCCGGAGTACACGGCAATGCAATCCATCTGGCCTTCCACAATAATCACGTAGCCCAACTTGCGTATCGCCTCTTTCGCACGGTCAAGGTTGTAGAGCACGCGCCCTTTGGAATAGATCGGCGTCTCCGGCGAGTTCATGTATTTCGGGCCGGCCTTCTCGTCCGTGGCCAGCGTGCGCCCGGTGAAGGCGATAATCTTCCCATTCTCATTGGCGATTGGGAACATGATGCGGTTGCGGAACTTAGAATAAATATTCGACTCCGCTCCCTCTTTCCACGAAAACAGGCCTGACGCGCGCATCAACGCCTCGCTGAAGTCGTTTTTCAGGCGGTCTTTGAGCGTAAACCCAGAATCCGGCGCATACCCGATTCGAAATGTCCGGATCGTCTCTTCCTTCAGACCACGCCCGGCCAGGTACTCGCGCGCGTGCGCTCCTTCCGGCCGACGAAGCTGGTCTTCAAAGAACTTGCAGGCGCGCTCATGCATCTCAATCAGCTGCCCGCGCTGCCGCGCGTCCTCGGCCTCGCCTTCTGAGCTGTACTGCATCTTCGGCAGCGGCACGCCCACTTTCTCCGCTACCAGGCGCAGCGCCTCCGGAAAGCTGATCTGCTCGTGTTCCTGAACGAATTTAAAAACGTCGCCAGACTTGCCGCAGCCAAAGCAATGGAAGTACTGCCGCGTCGCATGCACAGAGAACGACGGCGTCTTCTCGCCGTGGAACGGGCACAGCCCCACAAAATTCTGCGCCCCGGCTTTCTTGAGCCGGATGTAGTCGCCAATCACGCGGACAATGTCCGCCTGCTGCCGCACCGTCTCTTTGAAGTCGTTAAGGGTGGTCATTCCGCTTCTGACCATTGTGCTTGAAATTTCGCACCAGGGGAATGCCAGAACTTTGGTGCAATCTGCTATTCCAGATCGGAGAGTCAAAGTCACCATTCCTTGTTCCTCTGCGTCCTCTGTTCCTCCGTGTTTCAAAGGTTTTGGGTTTCTCTCATCTGCGTTCATCTGCGTAAATCAGCGGCAAAGCTTTTTGATACTCTAGTCGGTCATGAAAATTGAAACCCGAGCCGTCCATGCCGGACGCAAGCCTGAAGGCGGCACCCGCGACGTTACTCCCGCCATCCACCTTTCCACCACGTTTCAAAAGGCCGATGACGGCAGCCTGCCCGGCGGCTTCCTCTACTCGCGCACCGACAATCCCAACCGCGCCGCGCTCGAAGAGGCCCTGGCCTCGCTCGAAGAAGGCGCTGCTGCGCTGGCTTTTTCTTCCGGCAATGCCGCCACGCTCGCTCTGCTGCACGCGCTCGCGCCCGGCGACCACGTCATTGCCGGCGACGATGTCTTTTACGGCACCGCCATTCTGCTCAAAACCCTTCTGGCCAACTGGGGACTGAAGCACACGCTGGTCAACATGCAGGACCTCGCTGCGGTCGAGCGCGCGCTGACGCCCTCAACCAGGCTGATCTGGGTTGAAACTCCGTCGAACCCCCTGCTCCACGTCACCGACATCGCCGCTATCGCCGGGATTGCCCAAAAAGCCAATGCGCTCCTCGCCTGTGACAACACGTGGGCCACGCCGTTGCTCCAGCTTCCGCTCAGGCTCGGCGCGGACGTCGTCATGCACTCGGTCACCAAATATCTCTCTGGCCACAGTGACGTGCTCAGCGGCGCCCTGGTCTTTAAAACAAACGGCGGGAATACGACCAGCGGGAAACAGGCCGATCCGCTGTTCGAAAAAGTCCGCAGCATACAGCGCGACGGTGGCTCAGTGCCCTCGCCCTTTGAGTGCTGGCTCACCCTGCGCGGCCTCCAGACCTTCCCTTACCGTGTTCGCGCGCAGTCGCAAAGCGCCCAACGCATTGCAGAATTCCTGAGCAGGCAGCCCAAATCAAAGATTGAAGCCGTGCACTATCCCGGCCTCGCCAATCATCCCGGCCACAAGATTGCCGCCTCGCAGATGGCCGGCTTCGGCGGCATGCTTTCCATCCAGGTGAAGGGTGGGCAGAAAGAGGCTTTCAAGCTCGCCGCCGGAGTCAAGCTCTTCACTCACGCCACCAGCCTGGGCGGCGCGCACAGCCTGATCGAGCACCGCGCCTCAGTCGAGGGCGCCAACACTCGCAGCCCGGCCAATCTGCTGCGCTTTTCTATCGGCCTGGAGCACCCTGATGACCTGATTGCCGATCTGGAACAGGCTTTACGTTTTTAATCCCGAGCGTAGCGAGGGAACCCTACAGCAACCAAGGGTGCATGTTGGGGAAGAGCCAATCCGTCAATGGCGCCAAAAAGTCGGCCGCAGATTTGCGCAGATGAGCGTAGATCAGAAGACTCATCCGCGAATGCACGCGAAAGAACGCGAATCTGGCAAAAGAAATCTTTTTCCTCCGCTTCCTCCGTTCCTCTGTGTTTCAAAGATTTTGGGTTTCGATCTTGGGTTTCTATTCGCGTTCATTCGCGGTCAATTCTTTTATCTGCGTTCATCTGCGGTAATCTGCGGCAAAATTCTCTCTCCCGCATCCGTCGCAAACAGCGGTGAAGGGCTGAACCCCATCAACCCCGCCAGCAGGTTGCGGGGAAACTCCGCCAGTGAAGTGTTGTACCGGCGCACGCACTCGTTGTAATGCTGGCGGGCAAAGGCGATGCGGTTTTCCGTGGAAGTAAGCTGCTCCTGCAGGAGCAAGAACTGTTGCGAAGCCTTCAGCGTGGGATAGCGCTCGGCCACTGCGAAAAGATTGCCCACCGCGCCGCCCAGCGCCATCTCCGCCACTGCCCGCGTGGCCAGATCGGCTCCGCTGGTCGTGACTGCCTGGGTGCGCGCCCGCGTCACCGCTTCCAGCGTCTCACGCTCATGGGTCATGTAGCCGCGCACCGATTCCACCAGGTTCGGCACCAGGTCATGCCGCCGCGTGAGCTGCACGTCGATATCGGACCAGCCATTTTGCACCGTGTTGCGCATGCGTATCAGGCTGTTGTAGGTCTTGAGCAGCAGAAACAGAAGGACCGCGGCGAGTGCGGCAATGATGATAAGGCTTAGAGAGATATCCAAATGGCGCGCTCCTGCCAGGCCCGGTTATTGGCGCTTCCTGGCTGGAACATTCTACGGTACGTGACTGTTGTCAGGCGGCGAGATTTGGCCGACTACGGACTACTTTGCTTGCCAGCACGCCATTCCGAGCGAGCCAGGTATCGGACGCGTTCCCTGCGACGTACATTGCGGCGCAGCGAGGAATCTGCTCCGCTGCTCTTCAGGGTTGCCCAAAGCGTGTTATTGCTTCTGCTCCACGCAATTGGCCACGCACTGCACCGTAGAAATCGTGATCTCGGCTTTTTTCTTCTTCTTGATCTCTACTTCCGGCAGCAGCACCACCTGCATAGCGCCATCGCTCTTCTGCAATGTGCAGTCAAAGGTGCTGGATTGGATGCCATATTGCTTGCACGTGCTCCTGGAGAGAATTTCATGCGCCTGGTCGCGATGGGCATAAAGCTCGTCGGCCATGCTGCTGGAGACCACTGCTACCGTCATCGGCGTCTGCGCCTTCACGCTGATGCGCATCTTGTCATCATCGCGCTCCGGGGTGAACGGTCCATAAGACTTGAAAGCCGGCGTGATCTCGTATTTCTCCCTGCGCAGATTCACCCAGGCAAACTGCGGGGGGTCGGGCAGGTCGCAGTTGCTGGTGCAACCCCAGTGGTAAGGCGTGACGCGGACATCGTTCGCGAAAAATTCGTTCAACCCATAGCGCACAAAAGGCGCGGCCACGCCGGTCACAACCGGGCGTTCCGATTGGCGCGTATCGCGCACCACCACCACGCGGGAAGTGTAGCTGGCGTAAAAGTTGCAGGAGTAATTGATGCTGGTAACTCCTTCAGTCAGGCAGGCATAATCAAGTTTCTCCAACTGTTCTGGATTGTGTACCGCGTTGTTCCAGTCTTCCTGCCGCACCACGCCCACTGAGACCGGCTGGCGCGCGGCGATATCGAGCCGGACGTGGATTGCCTCCCAGCCGTGCGGGTTATAAACCGCAATTCCGCTGTGGAATCCCGGCCCAATGCGGAAGCTGTCAGGGTTTTGCGCAACCCAGTCATAGGTCTTTTGCTGGGCGCTGGCGCATACGGCAATCAGGCTGAAGAACAGAAGATTGAGTAGTCGCATAACCCGCATATTATGGTGCGCCCGCCCGGCTCCATCAAATTACCCCAGTACGTTTCGAAAGTGATGGGTCTTTAGGGTAATCGCCGGTTTACGCGACGTTTACACGACAAAGGGGGAAGTTATTTAAGGCGGCAAAACTGCGGACATGCGAGTGCTTAATGTCCGTTTTTGGCGTACTGGGAGCGGACCGCGAACAGCTTTTCCAGCTCGCGGCTATCGAGCGTGCGGGCGCACCCCAGTTGCCGGGCAGCCATCACGATCTTGGCGTAGTGCTCTACCGCTTCCATCCTCATATAGGCGCGGCAGAGGTCTTCTCCGTAGGTGACCACGCCGTGGTTGGCCATAAGAATGGCGTCGTGGAAAGGAATGAAAGGACGCAGGGAATCGCTCAGCTCCATGGTTCCCGTGGTGGCGTAGGGGGCCAGCGGAACGGCGCCGAGGGTAATCACGATTTCCGAGCACAGCGGTTCATCGAGCGCGATGCCGGCGGAAGCGAATCCCGTCGCCGTGCAGGGATGAGCGTGTACCACGGCGCCCACGTCAGGCCGCATGCGGTAGATGGTCAGGTGCATCACGATCTCGCTGGAGGGGTTATAGAAGCCGCAGAGCTTCTTGCCATGGAGATCGACAATCACCATATCGTCAGGCGTCATCATGCCCTTGCTGAAGCAGGTGGGCGTGACCAGAATGCGCTCCTGGTCGAGCCGGACGGATAGATTGCCGTCAGTGGCGGCGACGAAGCCCTGGCTATGGAGCATCTTGCCGAAGCGGGCCAGGTCCTGGCGCAGCGCGCGTTCTTTGCTCGCGGCCTTGCCCCGAAACGGGGCTGCGGTCCCTTTGATCAACTCTTTCAGATAGCTCATGACTTCCACCTCAATGGTTCTACGCTGCGTGTTTCAACTTCCTGACCGCCTTGCTCACCTGCGCGGAAGCACGATACACCTGGCCGGCCGTGATGCCCAGTGCAAGTTCGTAATTTCCCACCGCTGCCAGCCCCATGGACGCCATGCAGCCGCACTGGGAGCAATCCGGGTTGCCGCCAAACTGGCACGGCGTGACCGTGCTCTTAAGATCAGCCGAAATAGTATGCGTGGTCTGCGCAAAAATGCATTCTTCCGGCGAGGCTGGCGGGTGCAGGAACTCCCGGATCAGCCCTTCCCTCATATCGAGCTTAGGATAAAGCGTGCGCAACCGCATGAGTTCTTCCACCGCCCGCAGGCGCTCATCGGTAGCGCCGACCTGCGGCGTGAACATGCTCATCCAGATTTTCTGGATCTCCGGTTTGGCGCTCCAGAACTCCACGAAATCCTTGAGGTACAAAGCGCGCTTCATCATCTGGCCGGTAATGGTGCAGTGAACGATCACCTGGCGATCGCGAATGCTTTCCAGTACCCGCGCGTAAGTGGCGGGCTTGCGCCGCGCATCGTGCTCCGGCTGCAGGCCGTCAATGGAGACCACGATGTTCACCCGGTCGGACGCGGCCCACTCTACCGGAATTTGCCGGAAAGCGCTGGTGACAATTTGCACGTAAACACCGCGGTCCTGCAGCAGGGGAAGCAGACGCGTGACCTCGCGATGGCGGACCAGGGGATCGCCACCGACGATGGAGAGATGGAGCGGGCGGTATTCATCCACCAGGGCGAGCACGCCTTGCACCAATTCATCGCCGCGTTTGTCATGAAGCTGCCGCAGATTCATACCCCCGACATGCCCCTCTTCGTATGCGTAACATCCCGGGCAGCGCAACGGGCACTCCCGCGTAATCTCAATCGCGAGAGACGGCCGCCTTCCGCTCAGGATGCTTTTCCAGGCCTGAATGACCTCGCTGGTTTTCATAAGTTCCTTCAGCTAGCTATCAACGTAAATTTTCACGCCAAGGTCTAAGAACCTGAATGACTCAAAGCGTCATTGGGTTGCCAGTAAGGCGTAAAGTGCTGTTGCGCTAGTCAAAAGAAACTAACAAAGCCGCACACAGATCAGGTCGAGCACATTACCGTGAAAAGTGGCTGCAATGTCAATCGGACGGAAACGCACCAAAAAAGTGAAAAAGAACAGACCTAAAAAAGCGTGGGTAACGAGGATAAAGAAGCTAAGAGAGGACTTTCCTGAAAAAGTGGCATCCACCTCCGGCAGCGGCGAGATCAGCACATAAAGGATGCCGAACACGACCGTGAGGGAGATCACGCACTTGAGAACGGTGGACACGGCTGCCATATTATCCGATTTTCCGCACTCTTAAAAGCATTTAAGAGAGCAGCGGAAGCGTGCACATGCCTGGCTGGAGCATGGAACTGACGGACTACTTCGAGGAAGCTGATGTGCATTTCTTTGCAATAAGTTACACACATAGCGATTTGTTCACGAATGATTTGCGCAACCAGGATTTGCGTATGTAATATAGACGAGCGCAATCGGCGGTAAGGATGCCTCCGGGGAATCCTTCACATGCAAACTCTGGCAATCTGTTTGCATCGACACACTTGAGTGGACGAGTCTCTCCCCACGCGCGGTTATGATGTTTCCAATGCCCAACCCCTACAAGAGCTCGGACACCATCCCTGAAAGCGGAATTTACCGCGTTATTCACGCGCAGCATCGGCTACCGCATGAGGTCACTCTGCTTGAAGGGCAGACTTTTCCTCCATGCGCCAAGTGCCATGATCAGGTCACGTTTGAGCTGGTGCGCGGACTGCCGGAGTTGGCGCGCGATCGTCGCGGAAGCGTTTCCCTCTATGCCCTGCCGGTCCTCGACGACGAAGAGGATACCGCCAAGTAAACACTACTATTGTTTGAAGTCAGTTCCCGAGAGCGCTGCCGGTCCCCTGGTTCGCCTGGCGCCGGCTTTCTGTCCGCGAAGCCGCCATTTGCTGGTCTACCTTGGAAACCAGTGGCCGGTAACTTGTGCCTTTCATTACAATTGCGTCCACCACATTCAAGGCCTCTGCCGGGACCTTGGCGGACGCTGAGTTTATGATGATCGGCACACCCGGCTTGAGCCGCCGCATCTCTAGGGCAACTTCATATCCGCTCATCTCCGGCATTTCATGGTCCAGGATCACCAGATCGACCGGCTCTGCCTGAAAGAGCGTCAGACCGTGTCTTGCGTTAGGAGACACCAGCACCGAATATCCGCACTCTTCCAGCACAAAAGCCAGGACCTCGAGCACAGGTACGGCATCATCGATGCAAAGTAACACACCTTTTCCAGCGCCGGGGGTGGGAGTGGGATTGTCTGCGGGCACAGTGAGAACATCCTATCTGTCTTCGAGTATATCTGTGAAGCAACTTTCGTGTGCCATACCGCTGACTTAAGTTATTTCTTAAGTTCTGACCTCTCCCGAGGTTTGGCGAGCGCAAGGTTTTCCTGCTCGCACTTGAAATGATTCGTATCAGCGGACTTTGAAATTGATGTCGGCGTAAAAACGGTCAGGTCTGCCTTTATTCACATAGGGACGAAAGCGCCACTTCTTCAGCGCCGTCGATCCCGCCGAATAAAGCTTTGGCGCAACCTGGTTCGGGTTCAGAACGCTCTGCACCTTGCCGGCTGTGTCCACGGAAACCCGCAGAGTGAACGTTGTCGCTTTCCCCGCCGTGCCCCGCGCGATCACCGGCTCAACCATGTTGGTTGCATGCTTGCGCGCCTCCGCATCGGTGAGCACAGGTATGGGGTTCTCAATATGGGTCGTGAAGGCGAAAGTCAACACCGCTTCCATCTGTGATGGGCCGCCGTTCATATAAGGTTTGTATTGCCAGTGGAGCAGTTGCTTACGCGCGGCGTCGCTTAGTTGCGGATCGGCAGGGCCGGCTGTCCATGCTTCGCGCACCCGCCCGCTTCGATCGGTGGAGATATACAGGCTCATGACGCCCGTGGTCTTGCCTTCCCGCAGCGCCGGCCACACGATTGCAGGCGTGTTCAGCGCCAGCACGCGCGCGATATCTTCGCCTACCTGGCTGGTCTTCAGCTGCTCAGAGGCCGGCGTAGCGCTCTCAATCGTGAACATCGCTTCGTCGGGTTTGGCCAGTTCTGTAAGCTCAGTGATCTTTGCAGCAATTGTCAGTCCCGGCGCAAATTCCGCGGAGACGGTCCGCGCCACCAGCTTGTCTTTGAACGCCCGGTAGTCGGCGAACTGCGCGCGATAGGCCGGCGTGACCGCCGCCTGCAACAGACCCAGCTTGCCGCCAAAGCAGAAAGCGTAAGGCACGTGGTTCTCCACCGGCGCCACCCCCACGCGGGACTGCATCGTCAGGCACGAATTTGATTTTGTGGAATCTTCCGGAATTTCCAGTTGTGCCTGCATGCGCTTGAGCTGCTCCGCCATGGGCAGCGGATCAAAGAGTGCCGTGACCAGGTCATGCAGCCAGAAGGGATAATAGTCGCCGGTAAGTTTCTCTGAGAGTTTGTCTCCGTTCGCGATCAAGGTTTGCGAGAAGCCAGCTGACTGCACTGTGCCCCGCCACTTATCCGGCGCCGCCCAAAACTCTTCCACATCGGCTGAGTACTCTGCCCGTGCGCTCCCCACGGGCGCTATGTGTGCTTTCAAATGGAAAGGCGTGCCGCCCGCAACGGTGAGCTTGCTCTGCTGTAGCGCATGGTCCACGGCCTGGCTCATTGAAACCTGCCGGCCCTCTTCCTGCGCCAGGAGAGCGGTTGCCGAAGCCATGCTGAGTAAAAGAAACAGACGCAGCGTCAGGAACATACCAATCCGGCAAGACTTGTGGAATCGTATGGCGTGAGGCATCGGATCATTGCAACTGGTTAAGCTTGGCCAGGAACTCGCGGGCTTCGCGCCTGTTATAGGTCTTGTTGTAAATGGGAGAATCGGGCTGCTGCATGCGGCCGCCTTCGTGCAGTGATCCAGTATCAACCGCGGCGAACCCGATCTCCTCAATCAATTGCGCCACTACTTTCTTGGCTTCAGCGTCATCGCCGGCCACATAGATTGTATGGCGCTCGTCGACGGGCAGGTCTTTGCGGCCGCGGGTCGCGAGATGCACGTAATAAATAGTGTTGAACGCCTTCACCAGTCGCGCTCCGGGAATGCGCTTGAGGACCTCTTCAGAAGAGGTGGACCCGCCCAGGTCGTAGAAGCCGCCGTCCGCCCGGTAAGGATTCATGGCGTCAATCACGATCTTGCCGCGCAACAGCTCGGGGTGGGGAAGCGCTTCCGGCGTGCGCCAGGGAACGGCCAGCAGCACCACTTCGCCAAACCGGGCCGCGTCATCAACAGTCATGGCATGCGCCCGCGGCCCAAGTTTACGGATGAGATCTCCCAGCGACTCCGGCCCACGTGAGTTGCTGACCGCCACCTCATGTCCGGCTTCGACGAACAGCCGCGCCGCTGTCGCACCGATGTTTCCCGCCCCCAAAATCCCTATCTTCATGCGTGCTCCAGGTGGATTGATTGGCCTGCCGGGGAACTCGCATACTGCCCCGCCGACATGGCGGAATTATATTATGGAGGAAAGGCCGAACCATTCCACCGCGTTGATCATCTGCAAGCGGTTCGAAACATTGCCCGAACTCCCTTTTCGCGGCCTCGCAGGACCGCCCTCTTTACATTTCTTAATTTCTTGGTTGGCAATAGTGGATTGACGGGTATAATCGCGGCAACGTTTTTGTAGAGTCCATGTGGGGATATGACTGCGTGAGTGTGGTTTAGGCTGGCTGCATGCCTTTTTGTGCGCCTTTCCGGGGCGGTCAATCAAGATCATAGAAGTACGTCCGTCGGAGCGGATAGACTCTCACATTCTTCTGCCCGAAGAAAGCTGACACAAGCATGTGTGGCATCCTCGGGTATACGCACGTCGGGAAGCGTCTGCCGCGCGGCGTCATTGACACGGCGCTGGAATCGCTCACGCACCGCGGCCCGGACCATCACGGCCGCTTCGAATCCGATCTGGTATCGTTCGGGGCCACCCGTCTGCGCATTCTCGATCTCGAAAGCGGGGACCAGCCGCTCATTAGTCCAGACGGCGACGTTGTCATCGTCTTCAATGGCGAAATCTTCAATCATCATGAACTGCGGCTTGAACTCGAAGGCCATGGCGTGCGCTTTGAGTCCCGCTGCGACACTGAAGTCATCCTGCACGCCTTCCTGCGCTGGGGAAGCGGATGTTTTTCGCGCTTGCGCGGCATGTTTGCCGTGGCCGTCTGGGTGCAGTCGGAGCGCCGGCTCATTCTGGCGCGCGATCGCATGGGCATCAAGCCTCTTTATTACTGCCGGCACGATGGCGAACTTTATTTTGGCTCTGAACTAAAGTGCATCTTTGCCCATCCTGAAGTTTCGCGCAGCCTCTCTCTGGCCGGCTTGAATTGCTTTCTCAGCCTGAATTACGTGCCCGCGCCTTACACGCTGGTGGAGGGCATCAGCAAGCTTCTGCCCGGACACGTACTGGAATGGCACAATGGCCGCGCGAATATTCGCTCGTATGTTTCGGCGGAACCAGCCCGCAACGCTCCGCGTTCCATCGAAGAGGCCACCGAAGAACTCGATGATCTGCTGCGGAAATCGCTGCGTGAGCAACTGGTCTCGGACGTGCCCGTCGGCATATGGCTGAGCGGCGGGCTGGATTCGTCCACCATTTTGCGCTACGCGGCCAACGCCGGGAGCGCACGCCTGCGCACTTTCTCCATCACCTTCAAAGGGCGCTCCTTTGATGAGAGCGACTCCATCCACCAGATTGCGCACCACTTTGGCAGCCAGCACACCGAGTTTGATCTGGACGAGTCGGCCGATCTGGAAAACGCCATCCAGCAAATCGCCTACTACTCTGACGAGCCCAGTGCTGACGCCGGTGCTCTGCCGGCATGGTTCCTGGCCCAGATGAGCAGCCGCGATGTGACCGTGGTCCTCACCGGCGAAGGCGCTGACGAGCTTTTTGCCGGCTATCTCACGTATAAAGCCGACCGCTACTCTGCCCTTGCCCGCAAAGTTCCGGCCAGCCTGCGCCGGTTGGCGCTCGGTTGCGCCGCGCGCCTGCCCGTTTCCGATGACAAGATCAGTTTTGAGTACAAACTCAAGCGCTTTCTTCAGGGATCGCTGCTCCCGCCGGAGCTGGCGCACGTTTATTGGAATGGAACATTCACGGAAGCCGAGAAAAACGAATTCTTCCGCTTTGCCGATCCTGGCCCGCTGGCGGGCGTGCTGGACAGCATGAAAGATGGCCCGGGCCTGCAACGTTATTTGGATTTTGATCAGCGCTTTTACCTGGCCGATGACATTCTGTACAAGGTCGACCGCATGAGCATGGCGCACTCGCTGGAAGCGCGTCCGCCGTTTCTGGATCCGCGGATTGTGGATTTTGCCGCCCGCCTGCCTGACCGCTTCAAATTGCACGGAAGCAAATCAAAGTATGTATTGCGCCGGCTCATGCAGGACAAGCTGCCGCCCAGCGTCCTGCGGCGGCCAAAAATCGGGTTCGACATCCCGGTGCATGACTGGTTCCGCAGCGTGCTCCGGCCCATGTTGCTGGACACACTTTCTCAGGAGAACGTACGCGCCACCGGCCTGTTCCAATGGAGCGCGGTTGAACGCCTGCTCAGTGACCATCTGGAGCGGCGCGCAAACTTGGGGTATCACTTATGGGGTTTGATGGTGCTGTTGTTGTGGATGAAGCAGTGGAACATCGGGCTGAGCAGCGAGGAACCGGCCTTGCGCGAATCAGTCCCCGACGTGCTCGACCAGGTTGGATCGTTGTAGCCGCAGCCTGCTTCGTCTTCCTTATTAATATCGCCAGTCCGCCGCGCCTCATGGACGATGTAGACGCCGTGCAGGCGCAGATCGCGCGCAATATGCTGGTCTCCGGCGACTGGACCACCGCGCGCCTTGACGGCGTTGCCTACCTGGAAAAAGCTCCGCTGGTTTACTGGATGATGGCCAGCTCTTACGCCATTTTTGGCGTGCACGACTGGGCCGCGCGTCTGCCCCTGGCACTGGCCGTGGTGCTCCTGTGCTGGACCATTTATCGCTTTGGTCGATGGGCCTTCGACGAGCGAGCAGGAATGTTCGCCGGCCTGGTGCTCGCGACATCCGTTGGTCTTTTTCTCTTTACGCGGATCCTGATTCCCGACGCCATGTTGACGCTCACCATCACAGGCGCAATCTGGGCATGGCTGCGGCTGCTTGAACCCGACGAGCCGCACCCACATCGCTGGGCCGCGATGATGGGTTTGTGCTTCGGCGCCGGTCTCCTGTTAAAGGGGCTGATTGCGGTGGTTTTTCCTGTGCTTGCCGGGTTGGCGTATATGGCGATCACGCGCCGGTTGTTCTCACTTGCGGCGTGGAAGAAACTGGACGTCGGGCTGGTTGCAGCCATTGCCGTCATGGTGGCGGGGCCGTGGCACATCATGGCAACTCTCCGCAATCCACCGCACTTTGCTTTTGCCCTGCATAGCGGTCCCGGCGAATATCGCGGCTTCTTCTGGTTCTATTTTTTTAACGAACATCTATTGCGCTTTCTGAACCTGCGCTATCCCCGCGACTACAACACTGTGCCGCGGTTGTGGTTCTGGCTGCTCAACCTGGTGTGGCTTTTCCCCTGGTCGGCGTATCTTCCGGCCGCAGTCACCCAACCGTATGGGCGGCATTCACGCGCCGGCAGAGCCCGGCTCATGGCCGCTTGCTGGATCGGAGTGGTGATGTTGTTCTTCACTTTCTCCACCACGCAGGAGTATTACTCCATGCCCATCTATCCGGCGCTTGCTCTGTTGTTGGGGTCGGCGCTGGCTTCTGGTTCAGCGCGGTTGCGCGCAGGCGTGTGGACTCTGCGCATTGTGTCGGGTGTAGTTTTCGCAGCTCTCTCGATTGTTCTGGCCATGGTGTGGCGGCTGCACGCCACTGGCGATATCTCACAGGCACTCAGCCAGCACCCGGAGCTCTATACTCTATCGCTCGGGCACATGGGAGACCTCACTCTGGCGGCCTTCGCTTACCTCAAGCTTCCGCTGGCGCTGGCCGCGCTGGCGTTTGCGGCAATGGCTTTGGGATTGGCTCTGTGGCGCGCCGACATCCGCAAAACCGTGATCGTGGTTGCCGCAGGGATGATCATTTTCTTCCAGGCTGCCCGCGCGGCGCTCATCCGCTTTGACGCTTACCTGGGCTCGTATCCGCTGGCGCAAAGCCTGCTACATGCCCCACCCGGGCAGCTGATTGAAGCCAATTCTTATTATGCGTTCTCGTCGGTCTTCTTCTATACCGGCCGCACCACTCTGCTGTTGAATGGCCGCAACAACAATCTGGAGTACGGCTCATACGCGACGGGCGCTCCGAATGTTTTCATCGACGATCAAAAGTTCGCCGCGCTCTGGACCCAGCCTGCCCGCTGCTATCTGCTGGCTTATGGCGCCGAGAAATCCCGGCTGGAGCAGATTGTAGGCGCGCAGAGCCTCCATGTGGTGGCGGAGAGCGCCGGCAACTACCTGCTAACTAACCATGCGCTTCCCTGAGGCCATACAACAATGATGCATTGGGGAGAAAGCTTACGGCTAGCTCTCGCCGCGCTGGGCGTGGACAAAGTAAAGGCCTTCCTGACCATGCTGGGCGTGATGATCGGCAGCGCGTCGATTGTGCTGGTGGTCACCATTGCGTCCACCGGCAAGGCTTACGTTGTGGCCCAGATTGAGGGCATCGGCGCGAATCTCGCCTATGCCATGCTTGACCGCAATGGAGTGCCCACCATAACCGACGATGAGCTTTCGCCTGACGACCTGGTTGCGGTGCGCAAGTCGCTCTCCATGGTCACGGCCGCTGCCGGGACATACGACATTCCCTTCGATTTCCGGCTTGGCGGCAAACTGGTGCGCGCCCGCCTGGTGGGAGTGACGGAAGAGTTCCAGAAGATACGCAGCCTGCTGATGGTCTCCGGACGCTATTTCGATTCTGAGGACTTTATTTCGCGCGCCAAGGTTTGCCTGGTTACGGAGCACATCGCGCGCAATGTTTTTGGCGGCGAAGCTGCGGTCGGCCATTCTCTGCAACTGGAGCACCTGCGCTGCACCGTGATTGGCGTTTTCAAGGAAGGCGTGCCGACCTTCGGCCAGTCGGAAATTCAGGATGAGACTCTGCTCGTGCCCTTTCCGCTGGTCAAGACCGTGACGGGCGAAAACTTTTTTCAGGTCCTGTATGTCCAGGCGGCATCCTCTGACGAAGTGCCGGTCATGACCGAGCAGATGCACCGCCTGTTACACAGCCGGCACCGCAAGGCCGCGCGATATGAGGTGCAGAACCTGTCTTCCGTCCTGCAGACCGTGCACAAAGTCTCGCTGGGATTGAGCGCGGTGCTGGTGGCGGTCGCCATTCTCACTCTGATTACTGCCGGCGCGGGAATCATGAATATTATGTTTGTGACGGTGGCCCAGCGGACCCATGAAATCGGCATCCGCAAAGCCCTGGGCGCCAGCACCGCAGAAATCCGTTTGCAGTTTGTGCTGGAAGCCGCTTTCATCAGCTTTGCCGGCGCGATCATCGGAGTGGGCATGGCGTTGGGGCTGGTCTGGTTCTCCACGGGACTGGTTGAAAGCGGCGTGCCGTTGAGAGTTTCCTGGGAAGCTGTGGCGTTGGCGCTGCTGCTTTCTACCGGAGTCGGCGTGATGTTTGGCTATCGTCCCGCGAACGCTGCCGCGCAGATGAACCCTGTGGAAGCGCTAAGAGTGGAGTAGAACTCTTATACTGACTGCCCGGCGCAATAGCCTGATGCCCAGGCCCACTGGAAGTTGAAGCCGCCCAGATGGCCGGTGACGTCTACCACTTCGCCGATGAAATAGAGTCCGGGCGCCTTGCGGCTCTCCATGGTCTTGGCCGACAGTTCATTCGTATCCACGCCGCCGGCGGTGACTTCCGCTTTCGCGTAGCCCTCAGTGCCTTGCGGCGTAACCTGCCAATAGTGTGCTTGGCGCTCCAGTTCATCGAGAGCATGATTGCTCCAGCCTTCCGGAGGATTTAGGTCCAGCCAGCGGTCGGCGAACCGGCTGGGCAATGCGGCGCGGAACGCGGTCTTTGCTGACGCCAGGTCGCGACGCGCTTTAGGATCGCGCAGCGCGGCAGTTAGATTGCGTTCCGGCGCCAGATCCAGAGCAACTGCCTCGCCCGGCTTCCAGTAAGAGGAGATTTGCAGAATCGCCGGGCCGCTCAGGCCGCGATGGGTGATCAGCATCTTCTCGCGAAAACTCTGCGGGCCAATCGACGCGACCACCTCTGCCGATACTCCAGCCAGATCGCAGAAGTGCGCAGCGTCATCCTTATTAAGCATGAACGGAACCAGCGCGGGCCGGGGCTCCACGATCTTCACTCCAAATTGCCGCGCCAGATCATAGCCAAAAGCAGTTGCTCCCATCTTGGGGATCGAGAGCCCGCCTGTCGCGACGACCAGCGAATCGGCCGAGAACTCCCGCTCGCCGGCGCCGAGAGTGAAGCCGTTCTCCTGCCGCACGCTATCAACCTTGATGTTCGTCAGCATCTCTACGCCGGCCGCGCGGCATTCAGCTTCCAGCATGGCGACGACCTGCTGCGCCGACCCATCGCAGAAGAGCTGGCCCAAAGTTTTCTCGTGATATGGGATGCCGTGCTTCTCTACCAGCGCGATAAAGTCCGCCGGCGTGTAGCGCGCCAGCGCTGACTTGGCAAAGTGCGGATTGGCAGAGATGAAATGTTCCGGACGGCAATGCAGGTTGGTGAAGTTGCAGCGCCCGCCGCCGGAGATCAGGATCTTCTTGCCGATCTTTTCAGCGCGCTCCAGCACGGCCACGCGCCGTCCGCGCTTGCCGGCTTCAATGGCGCACATCAGGCCCGCCGCGCCGCCGCCCAGAATGATTACGTCAAGCTGCGATCTCATGAAGAGGGCTTAGCGACGCAGAGCAAACGCCGCGAGCACGACCAGGCCGAGCGTCATCACGATGTTCCAGACCAGCAGCGCCAGCAGCCAGCGGCGCAGACGCTCTTCGCGGTCGGCAGCCACGTTGTTGAGGGTCTCCAGGTCAGATTTGAGTTGAAGAACGTAGCCTTTGAGTTGATCAACGTCCGCGGCCAGCAACTGTAACGGATCAGGGCCAGTGGACTCTCCCGTCTGCGCTCGTCCCTGCGCAGCGCGCGCCTTGAACGACTCGCGCAGGACCTGTCCGCCGTGCTCCACCGCGATCGGCGCCAGCATGCGCAATATAGAGGATAGCCAACCCATTCTGTAGCCCCCATTGTCCCTATGTTCAGGCTTATTACACCATATCAGGAGCGCGGCTGCTGTCCGCCGGGAGACCGCCCTGTGCTAACCTGTTTATGCCTCTTTTTGGCCGGGATGGCGGAACTGGCAGACGCAGCGGACTCAAAATCCGCCGAGGTTCACCCCTCGTGGGGGTTCAACTCCCCCTCCCGGCACCATGATTTCTGTCGCTTCGCTCCACACCGCTCGCGGACATCGCTCGTATTGAGACTGTTCTGCGCCTGTTGCTGGCCGCTCGCCGCGTGGTCGGGCTCGCGGCCTAATTTTAAAGAGAAATACCCCGCCCACAGCGGCTCAAGTTCAACTCCCCTTCCCGGCACCATAATTTTTTGCCGCTTTGCTCCACACTGCTCGCGGATATCGCTCGTAAGGCTGTAAACTTGCGACCAAAACGAAGTTGCGGCATCTAACCGGACTACTTCGTTTCTGGCCCAGAATGTTTTATTTTGGTCTTGTAGACCGAGCCAATCATGGCGAAACCGATTTTACTCAGCGTCGATGACGATCCCGATGTCTTGCGAGCCATTGAGCGCGACCTGCGTTCGCACTACGGCGCCGAATATCGCGTGCTGGCCAGTGACTCTCCGCAGGCGGCGCTCGATCTGCTCAAGCAGTTGAAGGTACGCAATGACAGTGTGGCGCTGCTGCTGGCTGACCAGCGCATGCCCAAGATGGATGGCGTGGGTTTCCTGCAGGAGGCAAGAGAGCTCTATCCCGAAGCCAAGCGCGCTCTGCTGACCGCGTACGCTGATACCAATGCCGCCATCAGCGCCATCAATGACGTCAGCATTAATTATTTTTTCCTGAAGCCATGGGACCCGCCGGAACAGCATCTCTATCCGCAGTTGGACGACCTGCTCGATGACTGGCAAGCTTCATACCGGCCGGCGTTCCAGGGAATCCGTGTATTGGGCACGCGCTGGTCGCCGCGATCGTATGAGCTGCGTGATTTTCTGGCGCGCAATCACGTGCCCTACCAGTGGATTGACGTCGAGGCCTCGGCTAATGATCCGGAAACCAAGCGCCTGCTGGAGGCCCTAGGGCCGGAAGGAGCCAGCCTTCCCGTCGTTCTTTTCCCGGACGGCACAAAGTTGCTGGAGAGCGTGCCTGCGGACGTTGCGCAAAAAGTTGGGCTGAGAACGCGAGCCCAGACTGACTTTTACGATCTGGCCATCGTAGGCGGAGGACCAGCCGGCCTGGCCGCCGCGGTTTATGGTGCATCGGAAGGCCTGCATACAGTAATTGTTGAGCGGGAAGCGCCCGGCGGCCAGGCGGGAATGAGTTCGCGCATTGAGAATTACCTCGGCTTTCCCAACGGCCTCAGCGGCGGCGACCTGGCCCGGCGCGCGGTGGTACAGGCCCAGCGCTTTGGAGTGGAGATTCTTTCCCAGGAAGCGGTGAGCATACGCACTGAAGGTTCGTATCGCATGATCAAGCTGGCGGACGGCAATGAGATTTCCTGTCATGCCCTGATGATCGCCACCGGAGTGCAGTGGCGGCGACTGGACGCTCCGGGCATTGACAGGTTGCAAGGAGCAGGCGTCTATTACGGAGGCGGCGTCAGCGAGGCATTTTCCTGCAAGGGCGAAATCATCTACGTGGTGGGCGGGGCGAACTCAGCCGGGCAGGCGGCCATGAATTTTGCCAAATATGCCGAGCGGGTGGTTATTCTGGTACGCGGCGAGTCGCTTTCCAGCACCATGTCACAGTACCTGATTGAGCAGATTGAGCGCACGCCCAACATCCAGTTGTGGACGCATGCCAGCGTGGGTGAAGTGCATGGTGAAATGCATCTGGAGGAGATTTCCGTCCTGTGCTCCGACACAAACAAAGTTGAGCGCGTGCCGGCCAACGCCATGTTCATTTTTATCGGCGCGTTGCCGCGCACCGACTGGCTGACGGGCTTGGTCGAGCGCGACGAACGCGGGTTCATTCTCACCGGACCAGATCTTTTATGGGACGGGCCGCGTCCGAAGGGATGGACGCTGGAGAGAGATCCCTTCCTGCTGGAGACCAACATTCCCGGCCTGTTTGCCGTGGGCGATGTTCGCCACGGCTCGGTCAAGCGCGTCGCCTCAGGCGTGGGCGAAGGTTCCGTGGCGGTGCAATTCATTCATCAGTACCTGAGCAAGGTATAAAGCATGGTGGAAAAATCAGAGCTACTGCGCATGCCGGTCTTCGCGGACCTGCCGGACGACCAGATTGCGTGGTTCATCGGCCAGTCACAAGAGGTGGTGCTCAAGCCGGACGAAGTTTACCTGCACCAGGGCGACCCCGCGGATGCGATGTTCATTGTGCTGGAAGGGCAAGCCCAGGCTCGGGGCGAAATAGGCGGCGAAATCATCATGGTTTCCAGCAAGCCCGGCGACGTCGGCGGCGTGCTGCCTTTTTCGCGCATGCAGCAGTTTCCACTTAGCGCGAAGGCGGTCACCAACGCCCGCGTCCTGCGTTTTCCCGCCGCGCTGTTCCCCGAACTGGTGCAGAAAATGCCGGAGCTGACCAAGCGCCTGGTGGGGTTGATGTCAGACCGCATCCGCGAAACCACCAGGATCGAGCAGCAGCGAGACCGGCTGGCCGGGCTGGGAAAGCTTTCTGCCGGGCTGGCCCATGAACTCAACAACCCTGCCTCGGCGGCCAAGCGCGCCACCAGCCAGTTGCGAGACATATTGAAACAAATTAAAGACGCAAGCCATGCCCTGGGAGCGCGCGACCTCACCTCGGCGCAGAAAGC
>WNFM01281702.1_pt1 | contig 21098 bp, 19 predicted proteins | sample 5400271 | NCBI WGS metagenome assembly WNFM01 (sample SAMN13153352, study PRJNA577476) | soil metagenome | isolation source: 60 cm saprolite on Douglas fir-dominated hillslope | place: USA:California | collected 2013-09-17
TTCCTTGACAGCTAGGCAATTAACGGCACTGCATGCTTCATAAGGATTCGACAAAAGCTCACTCTCCGTTAAGGCACACCTCTTCAGAGGTGTCGCTCCTGTTGAGACCAGTTTTGATAACAGAGTAGACGAATAAGTTGGTGCTGAAACTGCTACTAGAGACACACTGAAAGAACATGGCACGTTCATTACAACCAGGTCAGCCTTTCTTCGCAATAAAAGTATACGTCGTATCTGCTACTTTGACAAGTATTTATATTATCTCATCTACTCTTTATATGGAAGAATAATATTTTCTCTAGAAAAGATGCTTTGGGAGCCTTTCAAGCACCCTAGAAAAGTCAGCATAGTATAGTGGCTTTCCATCCGAGGCACACGCGCTGCTCGATTTACCGGTAGAACGTTGTGTCGGGCTCAAAGCCTTTCACAAGCCGGCCTGATGATTTATGACCAGGCCTCATATAGTTATCCCTGAAACGGTCGCTGCTCTGCACCGGCTTACGAGGCAGAGAGCGTAACGGAGGACTCGACCTCCAGTAATGCCGCCTGCATAGGGAGCTGTTCACGCAGGACGACACAAAGGCTATGAGCGATGACAAGATGAGCATCTTCGACCTGTTCGATTGATTGGGCAGGAACGCGAATCGCGAGATTGGCTAGCCGGGAGAGTTTACCACCAGGCTGGCCGGTCAGGGCGATGGTGATGGCGCCTGATTGCTGCGCTGCCCTGGCTGCTGCTAAAACATTAGACGAGTTGCCACTCGCGCTGATGGCAACGAGAACATCGGCGGGCCGGACAAGGGTGGCTAGCTGCTCAGCAAAGATACGCTCGTAGCTGGTATCATTTGCCCAGGCGGTCAGCAACGGCACATTATCGCTCAGCGAGACTACGCGGAAGGCGGGGAGTCCCGTGGCTTGCGTGCCTTTCGCAAGGTCGCAAGCAAAGTGGGAGGCGGTGGCAGCGCTGCCACCATTGCCGAGAATGAAGACAGTGCAACCGCGTCGATAACAGTCGAGAAGCATCTCAGCCGCGCTGGTAAGGATGTCAAATGGCATGGCCTGCATCGCGCAGGCAAGCTCATGCCAGTATTGTTTAATTTTGTCGTGCATTGTTACTCTCTTCCCACACGCTCATAGAGGTAGTTTAGCTGGCTCGAAAGCTGGGTACCAGGCTCACTTGCGGCCAGGACCAGCGCACCGGTGAAGTCAAAGTCAAATGTCAACTCCTGCAGGCCAAGGTGGGCCATAGTTGTCTGCACAGCCTCCTGGCGATGCGCTGAGCAGTAGAGCAGGAGGAAGCCACCCCCGCCAGCACCAACAATTTTGCCCCCCAGGGCACCGGCATTACGAGCTGCTTCGTAATAACGATCAATTGCTGCAGTAGAGATCTGCTTCGATAAGCTCCTCTTCTCGCGCCAGCCAAGGTCGAGAAGCTGGCCGAAGCGATCCAGGTCTTCGGCTAATAAGGCAGCCTGTATCTCTCCCGCAAGCGACTTGATGCGGTGCAGCGATTCAATTGTCCCCGGACTTGTCTGCGTAGCCGCCCGCTGTTGACGAAGGATAGCTCCCGAGTTGTGCATTTGACCGGTTGAGAACAGTAGCAGGCGCGAGTTTAGCGCGGTGATAAGGTCCGCCGGAAGACCGAGCGGGGTAACACTTACCCCGTCGGCTGTGAACTCGATGGCGTTCAGGCCACCGCATGCGCTCGCATACTGGTCTTGCTTGCCGATAGGCATGCCGAGGTGCTCGATCTCCAGCTCGCAGGCCAATTCAGCCATATCGATGGCTGCGACCGGCATATCGATGTGAGCGGCTAAGGCTCGCACCAGGGCCACAGCCATCGCACTCGACGAGCCGAGCCCAGTTCCTGGCAGCACCTCGGAGGCCAGGAAGAGACTGATTCCTCCCTCCAGGAAGCCGCGATTTGCAAACCACGCAATCGCCGCTTTCGCCAGCGCCAATGGCCCCTCCGCCACCGGTATCTGCCCGCGAGGGTATGTTTCCCATACGCGGTAGTCGGCTGAGCCGATGTGGATGCCTCCATCTACCGACCGATTAGCCACAACATAGCAATAGCGTGTAATCGCTGTACTAACGACGAAGCCTCCAAAATGGAGATAATAGGCTGCTAAATCGGTTCCCCCACCGCCAAAGCTAATCCGAACGGGTGCGCGTACAATTACCATAGTTTCCTCCTGTGCAGGCAGCATCAGGGCCAGCTTGTCTCGGTCAATGGAGTGACAATCACTTCCTGGAGCGCTGATTCAGGGGGCACCTGCGCTGCAAACACGATTACATGCGCCACATTGGCCGGGTCCTGCAGGTTTTGCTCCTCCGGCATGGGAATCCCCTGCTCGACAAAGCGATCGAAGAAGTGGGTGCGCATCCCTCCAGGAATGATGGTCGTCACGCGGATGCCGTCAGGCCGTCCCTCGACGCCAAGACCCCGACTAAAACCGACCAGCCCCCACTTTGAGGCGTGGTAGGCAGCAGCGTTCGCCCATGCGCGGGTTGCAGCAGTAGAAGCAATGTTGATAAGATGCCCTGAGTGCTGCCGCCGCATGGTCGGCAGTGCGGCCTTAGCGAACAGGAACGGGCCGCGTAGATTGACAGCTATTACGCGATCCCACTGTTCAATGGTCAGTTCATCGACCGGGAGGGTGTAGTCGATGGCCGCGCAGTTAACGATGATATCCAGGCGTCCGAACTGCTCGTGGACCATCTGCACAGTGTGGAATACAGCCTCAGCATTACCAACATCGCACTGTATTGCGATGCTCCTGGTATCTCGCGATTCCAGTTCGTGGCTCACTTGTCCGGCTGCTTGCCCATCGATATCGATGCACGCAACGGAACAGCCGGCGTGGGAGAACGCATGCGCAGTGGCCTCTCCGAGTCCGCTTCCTGCGCCTGTGACCAGGACAATCTTTTCTTTTAAGCTAGCATAATGCATTTATTTCCTCCTTATAGACCAGTCACGAGCCGAAAGTTGATCTTGTAGGGCTGCGACAGGCTCAACCGGGTGAACATGGTATTCCTGAATGAGTTCACCAAATAGTTCGGTTGCATTGCGTCTGCGGTCCTCAACAGTAGTGGGCAAACCGAGATGATACGTGCCGCTAGGCAGGATAGCGCATCCACCGTACTTTCTTATGAGCAGGAACTGGACGACGACTTCCTCTCCCGCGTGCTCAGGGGGTAGGCGATGCCACCAGGAAAACCCCCCAACATCAAGCAATTTGGCACGATCATAAAGGACATTGGCGCCACCAACCCAGGCGACCTTGTAGCGCACTATCCCATGCTCCTCTACAAGACGCTGCTCCAGGTGAAGCGGGTTGGCTGCATTATTCACCATGTGCCGGTCCCAGGGGATCGAATCCGGTTCAAACGGTTCCGGCCTGACGGGCTCCGTCCAGAGCTCGATCTGTTGCTGGTGCGGACGGAAATCGTCGAGGTAGCCCAGGCCGGTTGCAGCGCAACCCACAAAACCGCATCCTTCAGATTGGAGTACGCTGAGCATGCGCTCCATTACTTGAGGATCGAGTAGCACATCGTCGTCGAGATAGTGCACGTAAGGCGCAACGCTCTGTTCGAGAAGGAAGTTTCGCTGCTCGGCCATGCCACGTCGCGGCAGGTGACGATGTAGCGTTACCTTGTGACCATGCCACCTCAAAGCTCGCACAAGCGTTTGAATCTCAATAGTCTCCAGATAAACGTCGTCCCCGGTCTGATCCGAGATGATTACATTGAAATCGGTAAAGGTCTGGCCAAGCAGGCTCGTCAGAACGACTGCTAAACCAGTCTTGCGGCGGTAGGCCGGGATAAGAACGTCAACGAGCGCCAAAGTCCACTCCCTCCAGGTACACGGTTGAGCGCGTCTCGTGCATGCGCTCAGCCAGGAGCGTTTCGTAGAGAGCCCCGGTACGCATTGCCACAATTGACCAGGTAAACTCTCGTTCCACCCTCTTGCGTCCAGCCAGGCCCATCTGTGCACACAGCTCTGATTGACAGAGCAATTGCAGTAATCGAGCGACAAGCGCTTCAGGATCACGTGGAGGAACAAGGAAGCCTGTTTCGCCATCTTTAACGGTGTACGTGATGCCACCAACTGCTGACCCGATGACTGGGCGGCCACAGGCCATCGCCTCGAGAGGCGTGAGCCCAAACGGCTCGTACCAGGGAGTTGTAACCGCGACATCGGCTGCACTATAGTAGTCGCGCAGCACCTCGGGCTGCCGTTTGCCGATGAAGCGCAGGCGGTCTGCAACGCCGAGTTCTGCTGCCAGTTTCTGTAACTCACCGATCTCCGGGGTGGCAACCGGGTCTGGCTCCACAGATTCACCTCCAACGATCAGCAGGGTGGGTGTATCCTTCATGCTTTCGTGCTGCCGCAGCGCGGCGAGGGCGCGAACGATGTTGCGAATGTCTTTCCGTGGCAGCATGCGACCGATATAGACAATGATCTTGCCTTCTGTTTCCAACCCGATACGCTTCCTGGCCTCATCGCGAGCTACCGGTTTGAAGATTCTGGTATTGACCGCCGATGGAATAACGACAATCTTAGCCGGGTCGGTGCCGTAATCATCGACAAGTTCGGACCGTTCGTTGGGGCACTGGGCGATGATTCTATCGACCTCGCGGATTACATCCAATTCTGTATTAATGCGGTCCCCGGGGCTGGTGTCAACCTTCTTCTGATGGCGGCGCTTGGTCTTGCCCATGGCGTGGAAGATCTGGACGATGGGGATGGCGAATCGACGACGCAGCTCCGCTGCAACCCAACCTGCCATCCAGAAGTTACCATGTATGAGATCGTAGCGAGTTTCATCGCGCTCCATGAAACGCAGCAAGGAGTCGCGGAACTCGGGCATGAAAGGCCAGAGCTCATCCTTCGGCCTGGGCTCTAGCGGGCCTGCTAGCAGATTCACGACTCGCACACCCGGCATCCATTCAACAATCTCGGATGTATCAGGGCTATCGCGACGGGTGAAGATGTCAACCGTATGGCCAAGGCGGGCAAGGTTGCGGCTCACCTCGCCCACGTAGACATTTTGCCCGCCAGCATCGGCACTTCCGAGATTGGTGAGGGGATTGGCATGTTCACTTAAAAACGCGATCCGTGTTGGTCGATCCATCAATGTTATTCCTCTCAATGCCACGCATGACATGACTCAATACGTTGATACAGCCTGGGCTACCAGCGCAAACGCCTCGTTCCAGTCCCTGATGAAGCGGTCAAGGCCGAAACGTTCGCGAGCAACTACCTGTGCATTTCTACCCAGCCTACACGCTTCTTCACGATCAGAAAGCAGGAAACGCATACATCTGATCAATTCGTCGACATTGCAAGAGATATAGCCTGTTTCTCCATGCGAAATGACGGTTGGAAGTTCAGTCGTTTCAAGGGCCACAACCGGCATACCAATGGTCATCGCCTCGATTACCGCCAGGGGCAGGCTGGTATAGCGGATCGGGCTGAACAGGAAGCGGTAGTCCGCGACGAGGCGATGCAGGTCGCGGTATGGGACATCACCCAGGCCGCCAAACGCTTCGGTCTCCATACCCGCTGCATCGAGTGGTACCGCCTGCCGGGCCTGGAGAAAGACGTCATAACCCGCGATGCGCGGGCGTTTCTGCATGCCATTGACTACTGTGATACCACTTTCACGATGACCGCTATAGCGGATTGACGGGTCGATAGCGACGCTATGTTCGATGACCATGGTGGGCGTCCGGCCATTGTCCCACATCAACCTGTTGTAATGGGTGACATGAACCAGCAGCACACCCGGATCATCGACCGGATGGCAGGTATCGACAGCGCTGGGTTTGGGCGTGTTGTGTTCCAGGTAGATCCTGGGCAACCGGCGCTGCTCGGCACTCAGGATCTCGAACTGGTCCTCGAGGTAGTTCTTTGGCGTCTGGTAGATGACGAGGTCCAGTTTCAGATCGCGTACCTGTTCAGCGGGTACTTCGCGCACATAACCGTGCAGGTCGAAGGTTGGGCCGCGACCGCCGTAGCCTTCGGGGCGACCAGGTTTGATTGGCAGGTACCAGTTATGGTCGATGCGAGCAAGGGTATTCAGATAGCTGCCGTGGATGTGCCAGGTGAGAATGTTCAGACGCCGCATGAAACTGTTCCTTTCGCAAGTAGATTCTCAGCAACTGCAATGACCATCTCAGGGCTGATCCAGCGCAGGCAGCGATGGTCGATGGGGCAATCCCAGTAACTGCAAGGGCTGCACTCGACCGGTCGCCGGATTACGGGGTGGCGTTTTTGATCGAGTGGTGTCCAACGTCGATAATCCGCCGGGCCGAAGATCGTAATACTCAGAGTGTCAACGGCACAGGCAATGTGAGCGGGGCCGGTGTCATTGCTGACAAAGAGATCCAGTGCACTGATCAGCGCAGCAAGCCCGCCAAGCGAGGTTCTCCCCACCAGGTTAATCGGTTTTGTCGCCATGCGCTCTGTGATCGAATGCACAATAGCCTCCTCATCAGAATTTCCGGTCAGGATGACTTGCGCATCGAGCCGCCGGGCAAAGTGATCGGCGAGCGAAGCAAAGAACTCTGCTGGCCAGCGCCGGGCCGGTGATCGAGCGCCCGCGTGAAGCCCAATCCACGGGCGCTTGGCACGCGGCAGCACGCCAAGGAGCGCCGCGGCTTCGGCGTGATCCTGATTGGACAACGGAAACTCCAACCTGGGATCGCAAGCCTGACAGCCGAGCAGCCTGGCCAGGCCCAGATTACGAAACACTTCGGGCTGATCATGCGGGTAAGGTGCTCCAAGGGCCAGCCCCTCCGGACATTTACCTTCGTAATAGCCCACAGTCACCTCAGCGCCGAGCGCGAGGGCAAAACGATTACTCGTCCGACCGCTGCCATGCATTTGAATGACGAGATCATAGCCATAGGCACGTTGCTCGTCGAGGAAACAGAGAGTTCGCTCAGGGATGATTTCCGCCTCAGCGATGCCAGGATAGCCGGCAAACTCGACAAATCGATCAAGGTAGCGATGAAAACGCTGGACAAATGACTCCGCCCACGGCAGCCCAACAAGGGTAATTTCGGCGCCGGGAAAGCCGACCCGCATCGCTCGCATGGCCGGTATGGACTCTAAGAGGTCGCCGAGTTGCAACGCACGGAAGATGGCGATGCGCCTGGGCTTCCATTTTACTGCTGTCCAGTCGATCATTTGCTCCCTCCTGCCATGAGCGACAGGTCGCTCGCGTTGACGATTCCAGTATCGACCAGCAGATTTTCGGCCTCTTCGACCACATCTTCAGGCGAGATATCGAGACATGCCAGCCCGATGGGGCACTCGAAAAGATAGCAGGGATGGCATACCGTAGCGCGACGCAGCAGCCTGGAACGTGTAGCGCGCGGTTGCCACTGCTGCTCATAATCGGTTCCAGAGAACAGGGCGACCTCCGGTGTCCTCACCGCATCGGCCAGGTGCATCGGGAGCGAATTATTGCAGATCACGAGTGCGGCCTGCTCGATAAGGGCCGCATACTCTGCCAGCGTGGTCTCTCCAACAAGGCGGTGAGCCTTTGGCGCGTGCTGAAGTAACTCCTCGATCAGGGCGGCTTCCCGCTCAATGCCGGTCACGAGCACCGGCCAGCCTCTCCTGGTCAATAAGCGAGCAAGAGCTCCAAAACGCTCCGCCGGATAGCGACGTGCCTGCGCGCTCGCTCCTGGGTGGAGCAGTATAAATGGAGTGTCAGCGTTGAGGCCAGCCCTGGCAAGCAGAGATGGGACAGCCGCTCGCGCTTCCTGGGGAATAGCGACGGTAAGCTGCCGATCCCTGGCAACGAATCCCAGGTATTCAACGAGACGCAGGTTTCGTTCCACTTGATGGAGTTCATCTGGAGCGCCGCGTAACTCGGTTGTCAGCGTACGGCCACCAAACTCCTTTGACTCTCCGGCCCGCAGTGGGATGCCTGCCAGGTAACAGGCGTAGCCAGGAACATGTGGCGTCTGGCTGAAGGAAGTAAAAATCAGTGCGGCATCAAATCTCCGCTCTGAAAGCATACTGATAAGCTTCAACTCGTATGCTGGATCGAATGGGATACGCCCACCAATATCCTGCCAGGTGGCACGCCAGGCGATTACGTCATCGATCCAGGGCAACAGGGTAGCAGCAGTTGCAGCACCAGGACTTGTGAGCAGGGTGAGACGTGCCTGCGGCGACGTTTCTTTCACGGCGCGCAATGCAGGTCCAAGCATAATCACATCACCAATATTATCCAGGCGAGCCGCCAGGATATTGCGTGCTGCCAGCCACTCGTTCATGAAAGCACCCCCCGAGCATTGGCTAGCGGTTTCCCGGCATAGGTATCCACAACCCCTAAAAGTGTCTCCTTCAGCAACTCGGCGGCGGCATCGACGACCATCTCTGGCGTAACCAGGCACAGGCACTCCTGCCCATAAGGGCAGATGCGGCTATAGCAAATGCGACAGGCCACATCGTGGTAGAGTTGCCTGTGGGGCACGCGCCAGGGCCCCCACTGCTCCGGCGGGTTGGTCAGGGCAAACAGCGCGACAACGGGGGTTTTGACTGCCGCTGAAACGTGCATCGGCCCCGTGTTATTTGTGATGGTGAGATCAGCAGCTTCGATCAAGGCACAAAAGGCTGGAAATGGCAGCATTCCAGCACAAGCGAGCGTTGCACCGCGATTACGCTCCTGTACCCGGTCGAGCACTTGCTCAACCAGCGCTCGCTCATCCCCGGATCCAGTCACCAGAACTGCTGCCCCAAGGCGCTCAACCAGGAGGTCGATGACCTGTGCGTACCTATCCCTGGGATAGGTACGCACAGGCATACTGCATCCCGGGTGAACCACAACCAGTGGGCGCTGGGAATCAATGTCGTGAGCAGAGAGGAAATCGAAGGCTTTTTCCCTGGCCACGCCTGGTACCTTCAGAACCAGGTCAAGCCTGTTCGTTGTGAGACCAATTGCACCGACAAGATCCAGTCCGCGTTCGACCTCGTGCATCATATGCTCCGGGTGTTTATGGCGGGTGGTCAATAGCGAACCGGGTCCGTCTATCGACGCTGCTACGCGCAGTGGGATATTAGCCAGATAGCAGAGATAGCCTGTTGGCAGCGGACTCTGATGATACGAGGTGAAGATGATTGCGCCGTCGAAATGCCGCTTCCGGATCGAGGCAATCATCCGCTGCTCCCTCCGGCTATCTTGAGGTAACTTGTGCCAGGGGTCCATCCAGGGTGCCTCATAAGCGATTACGTCATCGATATCGGGATTGAGCTGGGCAATCTGTGCACCCACGGGACTCGCTAGCAAGGTGAGCCTGACACCGGGTAGCGAGTCTTTTATGGCGTGGATAGCCGGAGTCGTGACCAGTACATCGCCGAGATTATCAAGCCGGACAGCCAGGATACGTCGCGCTGAACGCCATTGTTCGTCAATCATCGCTCAACCTCGATTCTTTCATCAGACGCCAGAGCAATAATCCGGTCAATCACACTGCTAGTACTTATACTGACTGCCAGCGGGAGGATCACGATGCGACCACCAACCTCGCGCACAGTTTCAGCTTCTGGCAGGACTTCATCAACGTAGTCGCCACCTTTCACGTGGATATGGGGACGCAACGTACGTATGAGTTTGGCAGGAGTGTCTTCATCGAAGAGGACAACGTGGTCAACCGGGTCGAGCGCAGCGACCAGGGCTACGCGATCGCGCTGACTATTGATTGGCCGGCTCTTCCCTTTGAGTCTCTGTGCGCTACGGTCACTATTGACACCTACGATGAGAACATCACCGAGTTCTTTTGCGCGCCGTAAAAGCTCGATATGCCCTGCGTGCAGGATATCGAAGACGCCATTGGTGAAAACGATTGTCTGACCGTGCAGTCGCTGTGCGTCGAGCTGCGCTGCAAGTTGGGTGATCGAGGCCGGTGACCAGGCCTCAGATACCGAAACGAGTGAGCATGAATGCGCGGAGTGATCCCTGAGACTCACGCGCTGGAGCAGTTCTTGATGACTCACGACCGCCGTCCAGCGTTTGGTAACGGCGATACTCGCCGCGTCGATAGCGATGCGCGCGGCCTCCTCAACATCTCCACCGCTCGCAAGTGCTAAAGCCATAGCAGCAGCAAATGAATCGCCAGCGCCGATATCGTTGGCATGTGCAACTGTATGGGCCGGTAAATGCCGCATCATACCCTGGCGGTCAATCAGAAACACACCATCTCCCGCCATAGTGATCGCTGCATGTTCAGCGTCGATCATCATAAGCAGGCGCCGACCAAGGAGTTTGATCTCAGATAGATCAATACCGGGTCCGGAAGCCGGCGGTTCCCCGGCTGGTCTTGGTTCGACCAGTTGCCGCGCCTCCTGATGGTTGGGCGTTACAATGGTCGCACCAACATTACGAAAACGATACAGATTTTTGGAATCAACCAGCAGCGGGCACCAATGAAGAGATCGCAGTGTGCGCAGTCGATCAATAAGTGCATCTGATACAGAGCCATAGCCATAATCGGATACCACAACGAGATCACAACGCGAAAGGACCTCTTCGAGGTTCGCCAGCAGTTGCTCCCGGCTTTCAATCGAGTGCTGGCGTGCATCTTCATCGAAACGAACGACGTATTGACCATCGGCCACGATACGCAACTTGTGCAGGGTGCTTGTAGACACATCCTCAACTAACCAGCGGTCATCGACACCCTGTTCGCGCAAGGACGACCGGAGAGCAGCGCCGGTCATATCTTGCCCAACGATGCCAAGGAAGAATACCTCGGCATCGAGCGCGCGGAGGTTGGCGGCAGTATTGGCCGCACCCCCTGGAATACGATGCTCTCCCGTCTTGCGTACAACTGGAACGGGCCCCTCTCTACAGAGCCGGGCAGCAGTTCCCTCAAGGTAAGTATCAAGCATAGCGTCGCCGATAACCAGAGCACGAAGCTGACGAAAGTGCCGGACAAAATCACTCGCCGTACTCATTGCTTGCGCCTCCTGTTCATGAAACTATCGACTGCCAGGCCACTGGACGATAAGCGAAATCCGTTACAGGGCCAAGCGATTCGATCGCTTTGATAATGCGCAGTGCATGCCGGGTATCCCGGGCGATAAAGTCAGGCCAACGCAGATGCCGGCCAGGTATTTGCTCAGTGCCAAGATCGACCAGGATGGTACGACAACCAATACGATTGCCTGCTTCAATGTCGTCGAGAATGTCACCGACGAGCCAGGAACGCTGCGGGTCTAAATCGAGATCTGCTACTGCCCGGAGTAACATACCAGCCTGCGGTTTTCGGCAGTCACAACGTACGCTCAGCTCGGGGATCACTCCATCAGGGTGGTGAGGACAATAGTAAATGCCATCAAGTTGCACACCGTAGCACCAAAGTTCTCGTGTCAGGTACTCGTGCATGTTCTGCAAATCAGACTCGGTGAAGTAGCCTCGTGCAATACCTGATTGGTTCGTGATTACTACCAACCGAAACCCTGCCTGCTGCAGATCTCGCAATACTGGACCGATGCCATCGTAAAGGCGCAGACATTCCGGTCGAGATGGGTAGTGAGCCGGGTGAACCAATGTGCCATCCCGGTCGAGGAATACAACTGGATGTCCCATCAACTCCTATCTCCTTCGTCAGCCGCCAGTTCCGACTCTGCAATATCGCAAAGAATATGCGTAACTATCATGTGTAGCTCCTGCGCAATAGCAGTATCGGCCACGGGGACGCAAACCGTTACATCCGCCAGGTTTTCCAGGCGGCTTGGACGATTCCCTGTTACCGCGACAACGGTCATAAAGCGCTCTCGTCCAGCGGTGGCCGCGCGCACCAGGTTTTCAGATTCCCCACTCGTACTGAAAGCAATGAGCATATCGCCCGGCTGGCCAAAGGCATTGACCTGGCGAGCGAAGACATCCTGGTACCCGTAGTCGTTTGAGACCGCGGTCAGGATCGAGGTGTCAGTGGTGAGAGAGAGAACAGCATACGGTGATCGCTCACGTTTGAAGCGGCCTACGAACTCTGCCGCAAAGTGTTGCGCCTCAGCGGCGCTTCCACCGTTGCCTGCTACAAGCACCTTGTGACCCGTACGCAGCGTCTCGATGAGCCGGGCTGCGACCTCCGTAAAGACGGCAGCTCGAGTTTTGAACTGGGCCAGTGCGATATCCAACATTTTCCAATGGCAATTCAGAGATCTCACGATGGCTTCATGGTAGTCGAAGCTTGCTACTGACTCGATCGGTGGCCGCAGGATAACAGCTTCATTTTTAACTGGATAGCCCATACATCTCTTCTCCGGCCTTTCATTTCCAAAAACGCGAATAGTTTGAACATTTATTGAGGAGTTTAGCCAGTTTCACCGGTGCTTCTATAGTAATCAAGGTAATGTCATATTTACAAGTCATCAATAAAGTTCTAATTGTATTTTAACTATTTTAAGCTTTCTAATCTGATATATGATTTATTATGTAAAAGAATTACTTATTGATATAAAAACGATTATGTTTGATATAATTCTACACTTTTTAACAAGAAAATGCAGGAAAAATGAACTCATGTAGAGTGAGGCGATCGCAAGAACCCCCCAGGAAAGAGAGTCAGACGGAGTTTTGATCGAAAGGATGGAGCCGGTGCGAAATGCCCTCGTATCTAGGAAAAAAGAAGAATTTGAAGAGATTACTCTAAGAAATATCATGAAGCGCCTGAAACGCAGAAACGATTTCAACCGTGTGATACATGGCAGGGAGGAGCCAAATTGTTCGCTCCTTCTGCTCTATAATTCTGTTCATGTATGAGGGCAGAATCGATCGAGCCAGGATTACCTGGCGTGTGTCTCTATGGAGGTGCGACTATGATGGATGAAGATACACGTTACTCTGCACGAGAGGGCGATAGTGCCGAGCGCGATAAAATGAAAGGCGGCATGAGAGAAGCTGGTGGCCGTATCAAAGAGAGCGTGGGGGCGCTTGCTGGCGATGAGCGGTTGAAAGCAGAAGGTGAACGTGACCAAGTAGCCGGAACTGCTCGTCGCAAAAAAGGGTCGCTGAAGGACCGTATTAAAGCCTGGATCGACCGCCTTTAATCGTCCCCGGAACATGGATCAGGGGGAGGAGATACATGCGTATCTCTTCCCCGCGGCTCACAGCAGCGCTTCACAATTCACGCGTCTTTCCACTGTGTAAAGTATATGCCTTGAGTATAATCTTGTTTACTGAAGGAGTCTTTAATGCAACAACAAGCATCTGCCATACGCGCTGTCATCGATATTGGAAGCAATACTATTGAGGTCCTGGTGGCGCGTTGTTTGCCGGGTGACCTGGAGATTATTGAGCACCAGGCGACTATGGCGCGTCTGGGAGAGAGCGTGAATGAGAGTGGAGAGCTTTCACGCGATAAATTCGATACTGCCCTGCATGCGCTGCGTAAGTACCAGGGACTTGCTAAAAAGCATGGGGCTGAACAGATTCTCGCTGTGGCAACGGAGGCGTTGCGCGAGGCGCGTAATAGCCAGGATTTTCTGGAGGCTGTCAAACGCGAGACAGATATAGAGGTGCAGCTTATCAGTGGTTCTGCCGAGGCTGTGCTGGATTATTACGGGGCAACCTATAGCCCCGGTACCCCCTCCGATGCAGGAGTACTGGATGTGGGGGGCGGCAGCACCGAAATTGTCACCGCTAAAAATAGGCGTATCACCTGGTTAACCTCCGTCCCTATCGGCTCCGGGGTTATACATGATCGCTATCTTCCCTCCGACCCTCCCACATACGAAGAGATGGAGGCAGCACGCTCCTATCTTACGCAGTATGTGCAAGCGATACGCATCCAGGAACCGCCGCATGCGCTGATCGTTACAGGGTCGAGCGCGTCGTCACTCCTCAAGCTTGCGCAGCGTGCCTTCAAACTGGATCAACAGAGCGACCGCATGACATATGAAGATCTTTGCCGCTGCGAGGGACTGCTGAGCGCGCTCGCGGCAGAAGAGATCGCACAGCGTTTTGAACAACGTCTTGAACGCGCGCGTATCCTGGCTGCCGGAGCCTTGATTATTCAGGTAGTGATGCAGTACCTGCATGTAACCGCGATTCGTGTCAGTTCGCATGGTGTGCGCGAGGGAGCGCTGCTCGCTTACACACGCTATGGTGAGCACTGGCTGGAAGAGGTCAATAGCATCGCATCCAGCCGGGGAAAATCTCAGGCTGATCAGAGGAAGGTTTACTAGATGAGAATAGCACAGATAGCCCCTCCCTGGATCACGATCCCGCCAAAAACCTATGGTGGAACCGAGAGCGTCCTCTGTAATCTTGTAGAGGAACAAGTAGCGCAAGGTCATGATGTAACGTTGTTTGCACCGGGTGATGCAAAGACATCGGCAAAGCTCATATCATTTTTCCCAAAATCTCTGCTTCAGCAAGGCATCCCCTGGACAATGCATCTCAAAGCCTTTTATCACTTGCAAAAGGCGCTCGAACAGGTGAGAGAGCAAGATTTCGATATTGTGCATACCCATCTCTCCTCGGGTGCTGATCTGTACATTTTCCCTCTGACTGCGACTCTTGCCATGCCCCACGTCACGACGTTGCACAGCCATTTTCCCTTTGATCGTGCCCCAGGTGGCCGGGTTGGTGATGCTGACCGCTACTATATGGATTGGGCGCCTTGGGTACCGATCGTTGCGATTAGTGAAAGTGCTCGTGCACAAGAAAAGCTTCCTCTCAATTTTGTGGGAGCGGTGCATAATGGCCTTGAGATGAGTCAATTTCGGACTCGCCGCAAGAAAAGAGGCGATTTCCTTGTTTGGTTAGGGCGTTTTGTCCCTGAGAAGGGGCCCCATTTGGCAATCGAGGTGGCAAAGCAAGCCCATGTACCACTTGTCCTGGCTGGCACGATTGATCGGTATGAGAAAGCCTCGGTCTCCTACTTTCACGAGCAGATTCAACCGCAGATCGATAATGAACAGATTAAGTATATTGGCCCCGTGAATATGAGGCAGAAAGTGAATTTGCTCAGCCGCGCTCATGGTTTCCTCAATCCGATTGAATGGGAAGAGCCATTTGGTATGGTCATGATCGAAGCCATGGCATTGGGCTGCCCGGTCATTTCTTTTGACCGTGGAGCTGCGTCAGAAATCGTTGTGCACGGGGAAACAGGTTTCCTGGTCCATACTGCCGCTGAAATGGTTCAGTTTATTCCACACATCGATGAGATCGACAGGGATGCCCTACCTACGTACGTTGAGCAGAATTTCTCTGCGCGTGTGATGACGGAGAAATATGTAAAGATATACGAGAAGGTTATCAAAATGAATGGGGACAGAGCCGCCACAAGGGACAGAGTACCGCTAGGCGAAGTCTCGCGTTGATCGACTTTTACTGCGTTTCGTTAAGCTTTCTGTAACAAAATTGGAGGAGTATGCTCTCATGAAAAGATCACCTCGATTAGACCGCTATGAACGCTTAGTAGGGAGCGATTTGCTTTCACACATTTATCACGCCGCGGAGTCTCTGGCTGGATCGCATGTCCTTCACATCAATACTACAGCGCGTGGTGGAGGAGTGGCGGAGCTCCTGCAAGCGCTCAATCCCCTCATGGAGGAGCTTGGCATTAAAGAGACCCGCAAAGTAATCCAGCTTGATGAGGCCTCTAACCTCTTTACGGCACGTCTTGCAGACCTCCTACAGGGGATAGAACAAGGGGACATATCCGCAGATGAGCAGCGCGTGTTCCTTGATAAACTACGTCTTACACCGGCCATGCGTCATGCGGAAGAAAATCAGGCCGACATCTACTTCGTGCACGACTTTCAACTTGCCCCCTTTGCACAGTTATTCCCCTGGATGAGGCCAACCCTCTGGATGTGCCATATCGACACGGCGAATCCAGACCCGCATGCAAAGGCGTACATTGAACAGTTCCTTGATGCCTATAGCGTGTGTGTGTTTAACTCCCAGCAATCGGTTTTCAAAGACTTGCCGTCCGAAAAGACCCAGGTGATTATGCCCACCATCGATCCTTTCAGCGAAAAAAATCGCTTTCTCACACCGGCCAAAGGGATGCGGGCACTGGCAAAATGCGGCATAGATGTAGCGCGGCCACTCATTACACAGGTGTCACGGTTTAGCAACTGGAAAAATCCCCGGCAGGTGATCGATGTCTATCGCCTGGTGAAGCGACAGCTTCCTTCTGTGCAGGTAGCGCTTGTAGGGGCCATGGAGGCGGCCGATGACGTAAAAGCGCTGGAGATTCTGAAAGACCTGCAGGAGTATGCAGGCAACGACCCGGATATCCACCTGCTGTCTGATCCTGCTGTGATCACGCATACGGAAGTGAATGCCTTTCAACGCTATTCGAGCGTCATTCTCCAACGCTCAATCCGTGAAGGGTTCGGATTAACCGTCACGGAAGCCATGTGGAAATACCAACCGGTAGTCGGAACCTCGGTGACAGGTTTACGCTTGCAGATCATCGATGGGCGGAACGGCTACCTTGTCGATGACACAGAAACGTGCGCACAGGTGGCGCTCAGGTTCATTTATGACCGTGACCTCTGGCGCAAACTTGGCAAGCGCGCACACACACTCATCAAGAACAATTACCTCTTGCCTGTGATGACGTTGGAATATCTTGATGCACTCAAGAAAGCTCTTGGGATATCCGCTACTAGCAGTCATCCGCAGGCTCCTCTTGATATCGCATTTTCATCTCAGCCCGCGCTTCATACTGAAAGCAGCACGTAATGCATTACAGTAGGCGGTGAAACTCTTTTTCTTCTGCTCCCGTGTAAGAGGCAATGAAGGAATGCACAGGACACGTGAGCAAGCGACGACGAAGCAGAAAACAACAACGAAAGAGCAACCAGGTCGAACCTGGAATGCACGTGACGGCAACCGAGGGTGATCTGGGCGAGGCAGATATTAGTCCACCGAAAGTAACGGGCGTAGTCCGTGATCCACAGGGCAAAGTCGAGGAGATTGTGGTGCACAAAGGACTACTCTTCAAGAAAGATTTGACTGTTCCAGCTGACCGCATCCAGGCTGTTGAGCAGGCAGGTGAAAAACACGCAGACGGGGATGTGCTGATCGAGGCGAACACGGAGGAAGTGGAGGCGCTTTCAGCAACAGGGGCCGAGCAATTGGAGGATAAGCAGCAGAGCGGTCCGATCGATGAGGTAGAGTCGGCCATCCCCACTGCTGAAGGGCTGCGAGGAAAAGAGGAGGAAGTGCAAGCGCTGCTGCGGCACCGCAGCAGCGCCAAAGAGAACCACGCCGCGACAGCAACGCATATCCCGTCTCACAAACCATCACCAGGCGGGTTTCGTTACATTGTGGGGCTGCTGGGGCCGGGCTTTTTAGGAGGCATGGCGGGCAATGACTCATCCGCGGTCGGCTCCTACGCCATTGATGGCGCACGAAATGGCTTTGGGCATCTCTGGCTGCTACTCCTGGCAACACCGCTCTACTACACAGTCCTCTTTACCTGTGCCAAGATTGGACGCATTACGCAAAAGGGGTTGGCAGACCTGTTGCGCGAGCACTATGGGCGTCCCATTGCTGGGCTGGCCGCGCTCCTGCTCATCCTCTCGAACATCGCCTTGATTGCCGCTGACCTGGCCGCTGTTGGCAGTGGCTTCGAGCTGCTGACGGGTCTTGCCTGGTTCTGGTTTGTTATTCCTACTGCCGCTGTCCTGTGGTATTTCACAGTATACCGCAGCTTTGGAACGCTCAAAAACATCTTTCTTGTGATGAGCCTGGCATTTGGGACCTATATCATCACCGCGATCTGGGCGAAACCGGATTGGAGCGCAGTTCTGTTCAATACAGTAGTGCCACACATCGATCTCACATTCGCGAGCGTTAGCAGCGCAGTTGCCTTGCTCGGGGCAACCATTTCGCCTTATAACATCTTCTGGCAGGTGCAGGGTGAAAAGGAGGAGGTGCGCCCTGGGACTCCCAAAGAGCAGATGCGGCTGCTCAAGCTCGACATGGGGATGGGAGTGATTAGTGGGAACCTGGTAGCCTACGCGATCATCCTCTCGACAGCGACAACACTTTTTGGCCATCACAAAAGCATCGCCACAGCAGCCGATGCGGCACAGGCGCTAGCACCCCTGCTCGGCCCACTCGCCAAGTATCTCTTCGCGTTCGGGCTCATCGGTGCCGGGCTGGTGGCAATTCCGGTCTTGCTCGCAGGCACTTCTTATGCTGTCGCGGGTACGCTTGGCTGGCCGATGGGCCTCTCCAAGAAGCCGTGGCAGAATGAGGGCTTTTACCTGATTCTCACAGTAGCCCTGGTGGTGAGCCTCATGCTAGCACTCCTGCGCATTGACCCTCTTCGCCTCATCTTCTGGTCCAATGTGCTCGCCGGGGTATTGTCTCCCTTGCTGATCATCACGCTACTCCTGGTGGGCACGAACCGGGCGATCATGGGCAAGCAGCGTTTGAGCGTGTTGACGATTATTGGCCTGGTCCTGACCTTTCTGGTGATGGCTGCTGCTGCCGCGCTACTATTCTATGGATTGGCAATGGGACAAAGTAGCTAAAGTATACTCTATGAACGTGAGCAGGTGGTGTTCTGCCTCGCTCAAACGTCCTGGGTGTCAATTAGTAACAGGTTGTCAGGCTGCACAGCTTGCCCGATACAGGAGATAAGTTCGCTGAGATCGAAGGGTTTCTCTAGGAATCGCATGTTTCGCTCCGCGAGCGCATGCTGGGTCTCTTCGTCGAGGTGCTCGGCTGTAATAATGATGGTCGGAAGAGTCTTGAGCTCTGCCGTCACACACAAGCGGTCATACAGCTCCAGCGCGGTCATGGAAGTAAGCCGATAATCGAAGATCAAGAGCGCGGGCTTGGCCGCCTGTATTTCGTTGAGGCGTTGAAAGGTCTCCGTGGCACTCCCTAGAGAAAAAACATGATACGGGGTCTCCGTGGTGATAGCCAGCGTGAGAAACTCACAGGTATCTTCGTCGTCCTCCACAATGACGATGGTGGTCGCTGCGGGTGGTGGTAGACCCTGCACCATAGACTTCCTCCGTGGAAAGCAGAAACGTTACCCAAACAACTTATACCATAGGAGGGAGGAAAATGCAAGATAAACGACGTGATACCTGTTCAGAATAGCAGTAACCTTTTGTCTCCATCATTGGGTTCTCACCCGTGTACTATATACAATGGTAGTGGGGTATGTATAGTCCTCGTAGCCCTACGGAGAAGGACAGCACTGAACAAGGCATTTTTTCCGTCGTCAATCGGATCGTGCCGCATGACCAATGAAGGAGAAGCATATTATGGTTACGAGCAAGAACCCTCTCCCCCTGGAGGAGGTGATCCCAGGACAGGAGCCACAGAACCAGCAGCGTAATGGCGGGGTCGAGCAGGGATCTGTGCGGGTCTCGACGGGCGTTACAGGGCTCGATGAGATTTTATATGGCGGGTTCATCCAAAAGCGCGCCTATCTCTTGCGCGGCGGTTCCGGGTGTGGGAAAACGACGCTTGGCCTGCACTTTCTCACCAAAGGCACGGTTCAAGGAGAGCGCAGGCTCTTTATTACGTTGGGGGAATCTGAAGCGGAACTGCGCGCCAATGCCAACGCGCTTGGCTTTGATCTTACCCAGGTCCACTTCCTGGATCTCTCGCCCAACGCGGCCTTCTTCACCGAAATGCAAACCTACGATATTTTTTCTCCTGCCGAAGTCGAACGCGAGCCGGTGACCCGGCAGATCATGGAGCAGATCGAGCATCTGAAGCCGCAGCGGGTCCTTCTCGATCCCATGACGCAGTTTCGCTACCTCGCCACCGATGCGTTCCAGTTCCGCAAACAGGTGCTCTCCTTCCTGCGCTTTCTGGTCGAGCAGGGAGCAACCGTTCTCTATACCTCCGAAGGTAACAGCTCCGTTCCTGATGACGACCTCCAATTTATGAGCGACGGCGTCATCCACCTGCATTTTCAGCCGGAAGGCCGTGCGGTCAGTGTCAGCAAGTTTCGGGGCTCTGACTTTCGCAGTGGGTCTCACACCATGCGTCTCACCGATCGGGGCATGAAGGTGTTTCCGCACCTGCTCCCTGAGCAGCACCTCCAGCAGTTCGTACAGGAGACCATCTCCTCCGGCGTTCCAGAGCTGGATGAACTGCTGCATGGGGGGTTGGAGCGTGGCACCATTAGCATTCTGACGGGTCCCACCGGTGTCGGGAAAACGACGCTGGGGCTCCAGTTCATGAAAGAAGCGGCGGGGCGAGGCGAACGATCGGTGGTCTACACGTTTGAAGAGGTGCAAGAGACGCTCTTGCGCCGCTGTGAATCCCTCAATATTCCGGTCCGGGCCATGATAGAGCGCGGGACCCTCTCGGTGGTGCAGATCGAACCCCTGCATTTGACGCCTGATGAGTTTGCCCATATCGTGCGCTATGAGGTTGAGCAGCAGCATGCTGGCATTGTCATGATCGATAGTATTGCAGGCTATAGCCTCTCGCTGCGCGGAGACAATGTCGTGAGGTCCCTGCATACCCTGTGCAAATACCTGCAGAATATGGGCGTGACTGTCCTGCTCATCAACGAAGTGGAGTCGATCGTCGGTGACTTCCAGGTGAGTGACGTGGGAATCAGTTACCTGGCGGATAATATTGTGTTCTTACGCTACCTGGAACTGCGTGGGGAACTCCGCAAGGTCGTTGGCGTCCTCAAGAAACGCTTGTCGAGCTTTGAACGCACCTTACGCGAAATCGAAATGAGTCGCTATGGCATCAAGGTGGGCCGACCCCTCACGAACCTGCAGGGCATTTTGACGGGAAGGATCTCCTACATCGATGCTGCAAGCAAGGAGGACTGAGCATGTCAGCCGCCGCTCGCACACTGCTGCTGGTCAACCGTCTGCCGCGCAATCTGCAACTCTTGGCGGACTTCCTCGCGAAAGAGGGGTATCCCACCGTCTCGACGGCGACCTACGAGGAGATCGATCGGGCCCTGGCGAACCCGCAGCTGCTTGCCGGGGCCCTGGTCGATATTACCGGTTTCGACGCGGAGATCTGGGCGCGCTGCGAGCAGTTGCGGGCGGCCAAAATCCCCTTTCTGGTCGTATCACCCCGGCAGAGTGCGGCCATTCAGCAGGCCAGTTT
>WNFM01035008.1_pt1 | contig 21095 bp, 15 predicted proteins | sample 5400271 | NCBI WGS metagenome assembly WNFM01 (sample SAMN13153352, study PRJNA577476) | soil metagenome | isolation source: 60 cm saprolite on Douglas fir-dominated hillslope | place: USA:California | collected 2013-09-17
CTGGGCACTGGCAGGCGCACGGGTCCGGGCGGTGTCTCGTTGAATCCTGCATGGCCAATGGCTCTCGGGATGGGCCTACGGCAGTGGCGCCTGGGGCGACAATGGACGGAGCGCGGGCAGTTGAGGATACCTGGGATGTCGACATGGGTGACGCGCGAACCGACGAAAACCGTTAGCGGCGTATCCCGTGGCGCTAGCTCGCCCCACCGGTTGTCGAGCCCACCACGGCAGATTCTCGTGGGGCTGCTGTGTCCGATCGGTGATACGCTCTTCGCGACGCCCGCGCTCGCCGCGCTGCGCCATCGCTTTCCCCGCGCTCACATCACCGCGCTCGTGTCGCCCAGCAATACCGGCATACTCGACGGCAATCCTTCGATCGACGCACGGATTCTGACACGCGCTGGACGCGAGGATTCGGGGTTGCTCAGCCTCGCGCGCAACCTGAGCGCCATCAAGCGGTCGCAATATGACCTGATGGTGAACTTCTCTCCCGCCGCCTCATTCATCGGCTATCTCGCGCGCGTGCCCGATCAGGTGCATCTGCACATGCCGCGGCACTGGTGGCTCATCGGCGGCCACAGCCGGGCGTATCGACGTCAGCACGCCACCGATCACTACCTCCGCTTGATTCGTCCGCTGCTGCAGGAAGACGTTCCGCCAGAGGAGCGGCATCCACGGGTGTATGTGGCGGCCGCACAGCGCGCAGCCGCGCGACAACTCCTCCGCGAATGCGACATCCCGGCAGCGACGCCGTTGGTCACAATGCACGTCGGCGGCGATGGCTTTCGCGGCCGCAAACGCTGGAGCACCGCGCGCTTCGCGGCCGTGGCGAACCAGCTCGTCGAGCAGTTCGGCCTACGCGTCCTCTTGATCGGCGGACCCGACGACCGTGAGCTCGCCGACGAGGTGGCGGCCCTGATGCCGCAGGGAGCGACGAATGTGACCGGCCGCACGACGCTGCTGGAGACCGCGGCGCTCATCGAGCGCTCCACGCTGTTCATCGGCAACGACTCGTGTCCGCTGCACATCGCCGCGGCGGTGAGCACGCCCTCGGTCGGCATCTTTGGCCCTTCGAGCGTGCAGCAATTCCGCCCACTTGGAGCGCCGGGGTACCGCCAACGCGTGCTCACCGCGCAGCTGCCATGCAGCCCGTGCTTTCATTTCGTCGGCACGGATGCCCCGTGGGTGCCGAACCTATGCTATTCGTACGCCTGCCTCAAGGCCATCAGCGCCGACGCGGTGATCGACGCCGCCACGAGCCTGCTCACCGCCGACCGGACGATGGACACACCATCCGAGCGGCACGTTCACCAGCGCCCAGGGCCGTGGCCGCCGGCCATACACACGCAGCACGCGGCAGCGCACCGCCGGGCTTCGCCGCTGCCCCTCACAACATCTTGAGGTGCGCGAGGCGCGCCCGCATCTCGGCGACCTGGGGCATGCCCGGGCGGATCTCATCCACGAAGTCCAGCTCGCGCTCGGCGTCGCGGCGCCGTTCTAATGCCGCATAGCTTGCGGCAAGGCCGACGCGAATGGCTGGCGAGGTTGGCGAGAGTCGGGCCGCGGCTTCGAGCTCGGGTAGCGCGCGTGCCGGCTCGCGCCGGTCGAGGTAGATGGTGCCGAGGGTGTAGCGGGCCTCCGCGTCGTTGGGATCATGGCGCACGGCTTCTTCGAACGCGATCAACGCATCATCCCGCTGGCCGAGCACGTCATAGATGGCGCCCATGCGCGTGAACACCGCAGGCAGGTTGGGATCGAGGCGCACGGCGTCGCGCAATTCAGCCAGGGCCGCGCGTGCCGCCGCGATGGTACGCTGTTCGCGCTCCGCATCGGTGAGCCCTGCTGTGGGCGTCATCTCATCGAGATTCTCGCCGCTTACTTCCGACATGAGGGCATCCGCGAGGTCCGAGTGCGCCGAGGCGCGCCCCGGATCCTTGGCGATAGCCTCCCGCAAGCGCGTCACCGCCTGGGTATAATGCCCCTGCCGCGCCAAGATCTCGCCCAGCGCTTGTACATGCTCGGCCGACGGGTCGAGGTCCACCGCCTGGCGCATCGCGTTGGCGGCGCGTTCCAGCCACAGCCGCTCCGCGCTCACGTCCTCCGAGCGGGTCAGCTGGAGAGCGACAAGGTAGTACTGAATGCCCAGCTCGAACAGGGTACGCGCCTGGCCGGGGAACCGGCTGCGCATGCGCTCAAGCAGCGCCGCCGCCCGCTCGTAGTTGCGTATCACCTGCGCATCGGCGACACTCGCGCGATACAATGCCTCATCGAGTGGCAGCCGGACGATGAGGGCGTCGCGATAATGCATGGCTGTCACCAGCGCCCCCGACAGCTCGCGTAAGAGATCAGCAGCAGTGTCGGAGTTCGGATCCGGCGGCGGACCACTGGTGATCTTCTCGGCGGTCGCCCGCGCCTCCTGGGTGCGTTGCTGCAGCTCCTCGATCGTTAGGGACTGACTCGCGGCGCCTTCGTCGCGCGTCCGGGCGATACGCCAGGCGCCCGCGCCCGGGTCACGCTCGACGGTGTAGGCCGTCCAATACCAGTGGCGTCCAGTCTCCTGACTGGTCAACGTGGCCAGCGGCAGCTCGCTGATCGTCCCGCCTAGCGGCGACTCCTTCACGGTGATGGACCAGAAGGCCTCCACCTCGCGCCGGCCTCCTGGGGCGATGGTAGCTCCCGCTCCGGGCACCCAGAGCGCGCTGGCCCGCTGCGCCTGTTCGCGCACGAGCGTCAAGCGCAGGCTGGCCGGTTGGGCCTCGTCCGCCCAGGCGCGCCGCGCCTGAATATACTCCTCGCGGGGGCTCGCCTGGCGAATCGGATGATCATCCGCCAGCGCATCGTACACCGCGCCGTAATCCCCGAAGCACCATGTCCCCAGCCAGGTGGCCACGAGCTCATCTGGGTCGAGATCGCCCGCCATGTACGGGCGATCGCCCTCGCGGGCGGCGCGCTCGGCTTCTTGCGCTACCGCGCTGCGCGCCTCGTCCGTATCGGGCACGTCCAGCAGGCGCGCCGCCAGCCAGGCCTGATGCCGCCGATAATCGGGGCTCGGCTCGCTGCCGCGCCACGCGTTGACGTCCAACGCCTCCAGCACGAGTCGCCGCGCCTGGGCCCAAGTCACGGCCACTGTCTCGATCTGGTCCTCTGCCCGCAGCGCGTGGAGGGTGTCCTCGAGAAAGCGCTGGCGCCGCATGGGCGAGGTGAGCATGAAGTCGCGCACGCCGCCCTGCCAGAAATCCAAGAGCATGCTGCACCCGCGGACGATGTCCGGATCGTTGCCCTCCTGCCACGCCAGCACCAGCGGGATCTCGCCCTCCTCGCGCGCGCGGCCCACATGCGCCTCCACGAGCTGCGGGGTCCTCGGAGCCGGCTCCATCATCTCCGGCGACTGCGGCCGCGCGCGCGCGACAGGCACGAGCGTGAGCGTCGGTAGGGCTCCGGCCGAGCGCAGGCGGATGCGGGCGCGGCGCGCCTCACGGGCAACCGCGTGAGCAGGGGAGAGCTCTCCGAGCGCGTTAGCGACCTCCGCGGCGGCGCGCGCGGTGGGGCCCCGCACATCCCCCAAGCGGGCAGCGAATGCCTGCTGGGCTGGCTCACTTGTCGCCTGGACCTCCGCGAGCTGCGCCGCCACGGCCTCGCGCCCCTGTGGGCCGGCCGCGCGCAGCGACTCCCCCAGCGCCGGTACCTGCGCGAGGAGCGACGCTACCTCCGCCTCTTGGTCCACGCTCAGAGCCACCGGCCGAGCGCCGCGACCAAGCGAGCGCTCGGCCCCACGCGCGCTCCCTCCCGCCCCACGCGCTCCACGTGTGCGCTTCTCGTGCTTCGCCATCGCCTCCGCTCCTCCGGCTCCATGCTTGCCTGCCGCATCACGCTATTCTAGCACCGGGCGCGCGCACGCCACAAGCCGGCACGGGAGGTCAAGCATGATCCGTTCGCGCGGCCGCGGGAGGGATTCCGCGAGGCCCGCACGCATAAAGAAAGCCCCCGGCATTTGCCGGGGGCCGCGTGCTCGTGGCGCGACGGCGTTAGAGCGACTCCCGTAGCGACTGCGTGACACTGGCGCTGCGCAGCTTGGCCAGGGCGACCATCTCGAGCTGGCGGACACGCTCGCGCGAGATGCCCAGCTCTTTGCCAACTTCCAGGAGGGTGCGACTGCGGCCGTCACCGATGCCGTAGCGCAGGATCACCACCGAGCGCTCGCGCGCCGTCAGCTGGGAGAGCGCCCGATGCAGCTCCTCGCCCAACAGATGCTGTGAAGCGATCTCGGCGGGCGCCTGGATGCCGGGGTCTTCGAGGGTATCGGAGAGCGAGAGGCGATTATCCACGTCCGCGGGGGCGTCGAGCGAGATCGGCTGCTCAGTGACATGCAACAGATCATCCACTTCCTCGATCGGCATGCCAGCCGCGCCCGCGATCTGCTCCGGCAGCGGGTCGCCGCCGTTCTCCTGCGAGAGCTGCGAAGCCACACGCCGCACCTTGCGCAGCCGGGTGGCCACGTGCTCGGGCAGGTGGATCAGGCGGGACTGCTCGCCCGCAGCCCGGCTGATAGCCTGGCGAATCCACCAGGTGGCGTACGTGCCGAAGTGGCAGCCGCGTTTCCAGTCGAACTTCTCGGCAGCGCGCATCAGGCCGAGATTCCCTTCCTGGATGAGGTCGATCAGGGGCACGCCGGAGTTGGTGTAGCGACGAGCGATGGCAATGACCAAGCGCAGATTCGCCTCGATAAGGCGGCGACGCGCCCGTCCATCACCGGCCTGCGACCGCTTAGCCAGCGTCAGCTCCTCGTCGTGCGAGAGGAGCGAGAGGCCACGAATGTCGTGGAGATAGCTCTGAAAGGCGTCTTCGCTGCCGTCGGCGCCGCCGTACTGGCCGGCGCCCTTCCCGAAGAGCGCATCTTCTTCGGCAGCGCTGAGCTCCGCCAGCTCAGCATCGGTCGGTTCTACGTCTTCGACGTCGGTTTCTGCGGCAGGCTCGGAGAGCTGCTCGCGGGCTGGAACATCAGATACTGTCTCAATCAACTCGAACGTCTGCTGCAACAACCGCTCAGCAGTGTCGAGCAAGTCAGACTGCATAGCTGCCATATGTCGCGCACTCCTCACTTCGGGTCTCGCAGCGGGCCCGAAACGCGCCTCTCACATACCCGGTCCTCAGCTGCACCGGCAAGGCGGGAAGTACAGGATACCACATACAATGTTTGTCCATCCTTCCCGAAGTATACCCATGGCAAGGGGCGACCGCATCAGGTATTCACCTGAAATTTGTCACCTAAAATACCTGACGACGTGCGAGCTCCGTCATTCCGTCGCCGCTCCTGCTTCTGGTAGCAAGTTACGCACCAAGATCCCCCCAGGAGGCTACTCTAAGCTTGCAGACTCAATTCGCTGGCTGCGAGGCGGTGGGCGCGACTCCCGCGCTATTTATTACTACGCGCGGCGTTACAGGGTGGTTGCACTGGCTGTGACGTGTACAATCCTTGCACAATCTGAGTCAGACAGGCGCCAGCCGTTGCGGCGCCTGGGCTGTGGCGTCGTAGTGCCCAACGCCGCACGTTACGTCCAGCGGAACGCCCGCGTGGAGAGGAGCAGCGCGGCGACCATCCAGGCCACGAGCACCAGGAGGTCGGACTGGATCGCGGCCAGCGTGGCGCCATTATTCATGATCTGCCGCAGCGCATCATTCAGATAGCTGAGCGGCATAGCGCGTATCACGGGGACCAGGAAGGCCGGCGCACTGCTCGTGGGAAAATACGAGCCGGACAGGAACATCATCGGAAAACTGAGCAGCAAGTAGATGCCCTGCGCGCTGTCCTGCGTGGGAGCGAAACTGCCGACCACGAAGCCCAGCCCCAACATCGTCAGCGCGCCTAGTGCGACCGTGAGCCCCACCAGGAGCCAGCTCCCAACGATCTGCACGTGAAAGACGAGGATCGCCACTGCCAGCAGCACCGTAGCCTGCGCCACGGAGATCACCAGCCGCGCCAGCACTTGAGTCGCTACCAACACGCTGCTGCGGAGCGGTGTAGCTGCCAAACGGCGCATGATGCCCTGTCGGCGCCAGCCGACGAGCACGGTGCCGACGCTCAGATTCGTCCACAGGAGCAGCAGGCCCAGCTGTCCTGGCGTGAGCCAATCAATCTGGCGCAGATTGCGCACAGAGACGGCCTGCTCGCTGATGGTGACGGGCGCCTGCTGATGCATCACGTCCTGATTGATGCCGGCCACGATACTCTGCACAGCCATCCGCGCGCTGGCCTGCGTGACGGGATTGCGCTGGTCGAAATACACGTGGACCTGGGCGCGGCCCTGGGTGAGCGCGGCGCCGAAGCCCGCAGCCATCACGATGACGGCGTCGCGGTGCCCATCGCGCAGGGCCTGCACCTCCTCGCTGGCGGCGCCTGACGAGACAACCAACGATGGACTGCGGCGCAGCTGTGTGACCACTTGGGCCGCCAGGGGCGAATCGTCCTCATTGACCACCCCAAGCGCAAGCCGGGCAGTGCCGTTGTTGCCAAAGAGCGAGCCGAATACCAGAATCGAGATCAAGGCCAGCCCGAGGCTGGTGATGATGAGCAGCCGATTGCGCGCGAGCATGAGCACGCTCGCGGTGAGCATGGCGCGGAAAGCCTTCATGGAACACGCTCCTCCAGTGACGCGGCATCAACCGCGCAGCTCGCGCCCAGTCAACTTGAGAAAGACGTCTTCGAGAGTCGGCGCATGCACCTGCAGGTGGTCGAGCTTGGCGTGCCGTGCGGCCGCAAATTGCAGCACAGCCACCAGCGTCCGCTCGGCATCCTCGCTGTAGAGCAAGGTGCGTTCGAGCCCCTGGCGCGCGTCAGTGACGCCAGGCAGCGTACCGAGCTCAGCGGCGCCCAGGGCCGGGCCAGCCGCTCCGGACGCGCTGAGCGCGCACTCGATGGTGGCGCTGGCGCCGAGTCGGGCGATCAGACCCGCAGGTGTATCCTGGGCGATGATGCCCCCATGATCCATGATAGCGAGCCGGTCGCAGAGCAGCTGCGCCTCATCCATGAAGTGCGTCGTCAGCACCACGGTCTTACCGTGCTCGCGCAGCCGCTGAATCGTCTCCCAGAGCCTGCGGCGGCTCTGGGGATCGAGTCCGGTGGTAGGCTCGTCCAGAAAGACCAGGCGCGGATCATTCACCAACGCCAGGGCCAGCGCGAGACGCTGGCGTTGTCCGCCTGAGAGGTCCGGGGGCCGCGCCCTGGCCTTTTCTTCCAGCCCGACCTCGCGCAAGAGCTGGTCGGGCGGGAGCGCGCGTGGATAGAACGACCCAAAAAGGGTGATCGTCTCGCGCACGGTCAGCTCTTCGAAGAGCGACGTGGCCTGGAGCTGCACGCCGATGCGACTGTGCACGGCGCGCCGCTGGCGCCGCACGTCCAGGCCATCCACGCGAATCTCGCCGCTGTCGGGCGCGCGGATGCCCTCGATCATCTCCAGGGTAGTAGTCTTGCCGGCGCCGTTGGGGCCGAGGATACCGAAGATCTCACCAGGTCGAATGCTGAAGCTCACGCCGTTGACCGCGGTCTCGCGCCCATAGCGCTTGACGACCTCGCGCACGAGCACCATCGGCCGCTCTACCTCGGCCGCCGCCATTGCGGTAGGCGGCGCACTGGGGGGATACGGTATGTTCGCCATCTGGACGCTGCTCCTCTCACTGCTACGCACTATGGCGGTGAACCCGCGCCGACACCGACGTGAGTGTGCGGGTCTACTCGGTCGGTGGCGCTGGCGCCGCGGACTGGTTTTCGTCGCCCGGTCGGCGCGCGTGCTCGTGCCGGCCAACCGCGCGGCCGTGGCCAGTCGCGGCGGCCAGGCCGAAGACAGGCATATTGCCATAGACCGCTTCGTAGTGGTCCGACGACACCACATAGCTCTCGTGCCAGATCCCGACCGCGCCATCCTTGTACCCGACAGCCTGGTTGAAGCGCCGCATGGCGGGGAAGTGTGAATCACCTTGATCGCGGGCGAAGCGCTCCAAGTCCTCGAGCGAGCGCCAGTACTGCACGAGCGCGACCCCGCGCCAGTAGAAGAATGTCTGGGCCCCCAGGAATCCTTTCTCGGGATGCTGGTAGAGGGTGCGGAGCATCGGCCCCATCGCCAGCGCCGTAGGAATCCATTTGCGGAAGGCGAAGATTCGATTGACGCGCATACCGATCAGAAATACGACAAACGGGTCGTCGGTCTGCGCGGTGCAACGTCCAGGAACAACCTGCGCCCTAGTGATACCCTTTCCTCTAAGTCGCCTCGCAGCGGCTCTCACCAGCGAGACGCGTATCGGGGAGAGTCCGTTGACGCGAGCGCCACCGGTCCTGGTTGAGTCACCGCTGCGGCCGCCTATCGGCGCTTCCCTGCGCCATGAGGCGGCGGCGCACTAGTCCTGGGCGGCGCTGCCCGCTCCGGTCAGACTACTCACTTTGTCAGCGGGCGTCGGTGCGGTGGTAGGCGGGAGCGACTCACCGAACCCGACGCGCCGCCACAGCGCACGCAACGGGCGCGGCGCCCACCAGTTCCAGTCCCCAAGCAGCCGCATGGTCGCGGGGACGAGCAGCGCGCGGACGAGCGTGGCGTCCATGAGCACGGCAATGGCGAGCCCCACCCCGATCATCTTGATGAAGACGATCGCCGAGATGGCAAACGCGCCCGATACCACTGCCAGCAGCAGCGCCGCGCTCGTGATCAGCCGTCCGGTGCGCTGTAGCCCAGTGGCCACGGCGACGCGATTGTCGCCGGTCGCGTCGAACTGCTCCTTGATGCGACTGAGCAGGAACACCTCGTAGTCCATCGAAAGCCCGAAGGCGATGGCGAAAATCAGGACCGGCTGTGTGGCGTCGAGATTGCCAGCGGACTGAAAGCCCAGGACATGCTGCAAATGGCCGTCCTGGAAAATCCACACCAGCGCGCCGAAGGTGGCCGTCAGCGACAGCGTGTTGAGGACGATCGCTTTCAGCGGCATGACCAACGAGCCCGTCATCAGGAACAGCAGCACAAACATGGCGAGTACGATCACCAGACCTGCCCACGGCAGCGTCTTCCGCAGGCTGGCGAAGAGATCCATCTGGTAGGCCGTGAAGCCACCGACCAGCGCTACGAGCCCACCCGGCGCGTGCATGGCACGGATGTCCCGCACCAGCTGCTGTGTCGCGGCGGATTGCTCGGCGGACTGCAGCGCGACGGTGATGCTTGTCGTGTCGCCGCTGGCCAGCTGTGACGCCACCGCCGCCAATTGCGGATTGGCGCTCAGGTCGGCATACTGTTGCTGGTATTGGGTGAGCGCGAGCGAGGGATCGGCAGTGACGAGGCTCACCACATGCACGACACCCGGCAGGGCTTCGATCTGGCGCACGTACGTGTCCAGGCTGGCCAGATTCGCGTCAGCGAGGGCATCGCCCGGTGCGCGCACGGCGATCACCAGCTGCGCGGCGCCGCGCTGGGCGAAGTCGCTGGAGAGGCGCTCGGAGGCCACGCGCACCGGCTGGCCGACAGGAAGCGCCCGCACGTCGCTGGTCGCGAAGTTCGCGCGCAGGAACGGTGAGCCGAGCAGCAGGAGCACCGCGATGACAGCCAGCGCCACCGGCACCGGCCAGCGCATCACCGTCTGCGAGAGGCGATACCAGGCCCCGTGCGCCTCCACGGTGCTCGCAGAACGCACCGCCCTACTGCGCCATAGGCCCGCGATAGCACGTGAAATGGAGAGCGCATTCACGCGGCGCCCCAGGAGCGCCAGCACCGCCGGCAGGATGGTCAAAGACGCCACCATCGCCACCAGTACGGCCATGCTCGCCGCCAGACCCATGCTGCGCAGGAAGAACTGCGGGAACAGCAGCAGGCCCAGCAGGCTCGTGCTGACGGTCAGCGCCGAGAACAGCACCGTTCGCCCGGCTGTGGCAAGCGTGCGCCGCAGTGCGCCGCGCACATCACGCTCGTCGGGCGCTAGCTCTTCGCGGAAGCGCGCCGTGATGAAGAGCGCGTAATCGATCGCCAGGCCTAGACCCAGTATCGTGACGACGTTGGTGGTGAAGACCGAGATATCGGTCACCAGGGCGAGCACCCGCAGCAGCGCGAAAGCGCCCAGGATCGCGATGACTCCGATCAGCAGTGGCAGGCCCGCCGCCACCAATCCACCGAAGACGAAGACGAGCAGGATCGCCACGATGGGCAGCGTGAGCATCTCGGCGTGCTCGATGTCCGCCCCGATCTGCTTGTTGAAGGCGAGGTTGATGGGGACGTTGCCTCCCACCAGGGTCTGCAGGCCTGGCGACGTGATGAGCGGCTCGATCGTCTGATAGTCGCGCTCCTTGGCCGTCTCATCCGCCGCAACCAGGTGTAAAACGACATACGTTTCATGACCGTCGCGCGAGATGAAGGTGGGGCTGTGGGTTGAAAAGTACGAGGTGATCGAGCCCACCTCAGATCGCGCGTGCAGCGTCCCGAGCATCTGTGTGGCCGCATCCGCGAAGGCTGGGTCGGTGACGTTCAGAGTATCGCTGCGCAAGAGAATGATCACATCGGCGGTCGCTTTACTGAAGCGCGTATCGATGAGCGCCTGAGCCCGCGATGACTCGCTCTGTGGATCGGTAAATCCGCCACTCTTGAGCGAGCCGAACAAACCAACACCATAGACGGCCGCCCCAGCGACAAGCGCCAGCATGCCAAGGAGGACGAGCCACCGTGCGCGGTAGATCGCCCCACCAAGCCAGCTCAACATTGTTGCGTCCTTTCTGGATCTCCACTGGTCGTCGCGTGTCCAGGGTGGCGCCGTCAGGTGGCGCTCGCAGCGACGACGTGTGGCGTGCCCGAAGACGAGCATACTTGGTAGCGCGGCGCGGCGCAGGTGTCGCCAGTCACCGCGTGAGTCATGGATTTGTGAGGCGTGCAGGGCATGGTGACTGTGACGCTCGTCATGTCTGCGGCACGCCGAGCATGACCGAGGATAGATGTTACCTATCCGCACGCGCATGTATACTGAATGGCACGGACACCTTGCGGCCGCGGTCTGTGAGCATACGAACGGTGGTGAAGGAGATGGAGCTAGTCAGATACACAGCGACGCACGCGATCGACGACAGCGATCCGGCGCCCACCCCGATGCAGCAAGATAGTCTGTGGAACTTGATGGATGCGGTCGCCTATCTGACCGTTGCGGTGGGCTATCTCTTTGGTATCACCACGGCGCGGCATCTGAGCGTCGCAACCTTTCTGCTCTTTACCGCGCTGAACGTCGCATGGTTGTTTCTCTTTCGCTACCTCTCCGCCAGCGCGTGCCAGCCGGACAAGGCGCTCCGTGCGCTGGTCTTGCTGGGCGTGGTGGCGGGGGCGGCGCAGCTCTCCGCAGGTTTAGGACTTGGGTTCGACTGGCTCCTGCCTGCGGTGACCGTTTCGCTGTTTACGCTCCATCTCTCCTGGCGCTCCGCGCTCATCAGCTCGGGACTCCTGTTTGCGACGATCATCGCCACGCTGGTGTGGAGTGACGGCACGACGTGGGGTACCATCGGAGAGAGCGCGCTCACACTGGCGCCCGTGTTCCCATTCGTCGTCGCCTTCTCCTACGCGGTGCGTCGCCAACAGGAACTGCGCGAACGCGCGGAGGAGTTGACCGTAGAGGTGTCGCGCGCGAAGGCCGAGCTTGAAGAGGCCAACGCCCAGCTCCGGAAGTTCTCGGCGGAGGTCGAGGAGTTGGCGATCACACGAGAGCGGAACCGGGTGGCCCGCGAGATTCACGACACGCTGGGCCATGGCTTGACGATCCTGGCAGTACAGCTCGAAACGGCGACCAAGCTCGAAGAGCACCACGATTCACGGCTGCATCAGGAGCTTGTGGTGGCGCGGCGTGTGGTGGCCGAGTGCCTGACAGGGGTGCGGAGCTCAGTGGCGGCGCTGCGGCCCTCCGGCCTGACCGCCGGCACGTTCCAGACCGTTCTACGCCGCCTGGTCATCGATTTCGAGGCCGCCGAGCCTGCGGTCGAGGTGACGCTCGACATCGAGGGTCCTGTCGCGGAGCAAACGCCTGAGCAGTGTGTCGCGCTCTTCCGCTGCGCGCAGGAGTCCCTCACCAACGTGCGCAAGCACGCCTGCGCCACGAAAGTGCTGCTGCGGCTGCGGGTGGAGACCGATACGATCGAGCTGACCGCGCTCGACAATGGGCACGGGACGGTGCGCGCGGACGGCGCGGCCTCCGACTCACCCGGCTTCGGACTGATCGGCATGCGCGAGCGGGTGGCGCTGTTGGGCGGCAACATGGCGGCTGGCCCGGAGCCGGAACACGGCTGGCGCTTGGAAGTGCGTGTGCCGCGCGCTGCGCACAGCGACCTGCTGCCGATAGGGCGGCCCACGCATGCTGGCGCGACGGCCAGCGGCGCTCCAGTCGGCGCCAGCGTCTAGGGGCGCTCGACACCATCTCGTAGGGGAGACATGACAGAGATGACCACCCCAGCAAACGACGTCACCAGCGCCGACCCGATCCGCGTGCTGCTGGTAGACGATCAGGCCTTGCTGCGTGAGAGCTTCAAGAAGCTGATCGAGCTCGTCGACGGCTCTGTGGTGGTCGCGGACACGGCGGCCGATGGCTTCGAGGCCATCGCGGCGATCGAGCGGTTGCATGCGCAGAGCTCGCCGCCGCACGTGGTGCTCATGGACGTGCGCATGCCGCGGCTCAACGGGGTGGAGGCGACGCGGCTGATTGTTGCACGCTGGCCGGGCGTGCGCGTAGTCATCCTCAGCACGTTCGACGACGAGGAGTATGTCATCGAGGGGCTGCGTGCGGGCGCCTGCGGTTATCTCCTAAAGGATACGTCCTCCGACGACCTGGTACGCGCGATCCGCGCGGCGCATCGCGGCCAAGCGCCGATTCAGCCCGAGGTCGCCATGAAACTGCTCGCACACCTCACCCGGCCGGAGACCGCTGCCACACCCAACCCCCAGGCGCCGTCTCCAGCCGCTGGCTCAAGCGGTCCAACGGCGCACCCTGCGAACGGCATCCCTGTGGAGGATCTGACCGAGCGCGAGCGCGAGATCTTGCGGCTGGTGACGCAGGGGGCCAGCAACCGGGAGATCGGCGAAACGCTCTTCATCACCGAGGGCACCGTCAAGAACCATGTCTCGAACATCTTGAGCAAGCTTGGTCTGCGCGACCGCACACAGGCCGCCGTCTACGCCCATGAGCATGGCCTCGCGTAGCGCATCGTCCCCGCCCTGCGGCGGCTGTCGCTCGTCGCACACGCTTCGCCGTGCGTGAAGACCGGATTCCAGACCTGCGCGATGGCGTCGTAGCGCGCGTCCGCCGGGGCGGTCTCGCCCGCAGACTGCACGCCCAATATCAGCAATCCGGCCGCTTTCCGGAGGCGGCATCGCGCTGCCATCCGAGCCTTGACGCCGAGGGGCGCCGCACCTGGCGTACGCTGTTACGAGCGGGGTTGACATTCGTCCGTTTGCCTTGTATTATTTGTCGGCTGCGGAACGCGAGGATTCCGTGGCGTTCAGTTACGTCGAAGCGCCTTCTTGAGCCCCGCATGCGCGACGTCTGTCCTCCTTGCGAGCAGCAGAGTTGCCCTGCGTGCCCAGGCAGCGGGCGCTCGACGCCAGAAAGAGATCATATGAGTACCGATGGCAGTATGCGCACCGCGTTGCGAGAACGCGGAACCCTCGCGGGGACCTATTTGAGCTGGTACATCGCGTGTTTCCAATCGGGAGACAGCTAGCGACCGTGCGGTCACAGAAGGGACGTGCAGTTGTTCGGACCACACCTGATCATTGACGGAAGCCGATGCGATACTCAAAAGCTGGGTGATCGCATCTTGATTGAGCAACTCCTCAGCGACTACCCCACCGCCATCGGCATGACCAAGATTGGCGGCCCCTATATGTTCGAGTACCAAGCCCCCGATCCAGCGTACTCGGGCGTCTCCGGCATCGTGGTGATCGCCGAAAGCCACATCGCCATCCACACCTTCCCCGCCCTCGACTACTTCACCCTGGATATCTTCTCGTGCAAGAATTTCGATCATGAGAAGGCCATCCAGTACGTCAAGGACGCCCTCGACGTCCGTGAGATGGACCGCATGCTGGTACAGCGCGGCCTCTCCTTCCGGGGGCCACACCATGGCGCGCACGGTGCGACCGATCAGCTGATCGCCGCCGAAGCCCGCCTGACCGCGGGCATTGTGAGCAACGAGACGGTCGAGCTCGGCGAGACCAGCGCGCGACGTACGGAGCTGGTGACAGAACGAACCGATGGGCTGGCGCATGTTGTACCACACGGCGAGCCGCCCGACGCGGGGCGCATGCTCTGGCCGCAGTATGGGGTAACGCCTGATCGCGGCACCTATGGTGAGGCGGCCGCTGAGATTGCGGCCGACCGCGCCGCTCGTAGGACCACGCCACACGTTGGCGAGCCAAACGGAGCCGAGTCGCACGCCTCTGCACGCGGCGGCGCGCTCATCGTCCCGCTGCATGGCGCCACCGAGGTGCCGACGGATCGCGCGGGAGCGCCGCTGTCCGCGACGGAGCCGTTCCAGGTCAATCCCACGGCCTCGATCAGCGGCCTGCTAGACAAGCTCGGCGGCATCGGCCAGGGTAGTCGGGCGCTGAGCCGGGCGCTGGACGAGTGGGAGCGCTGGGCGCGTGACCCAAGCTGCACGCTCGCCCTGACGCTCGCGACGCCCATCATTGCTGCAGGTCTGCGGGAGTTGCTGGTCTATACCGTCGAGCACCGCTATGTAGATGTCGTCATCGCGACCGGCGACGATCTGTACGCCGATCTGCACGAGGCGCTCGGCCATGGCCACTACGTCGACGGCGACGAGCTGATCGTGACGGAAACAGACAGCGCCCACACAGCCGCGTTCATGACGGAGTTCGTGACAACGCTGGCCGAGCAGCGGGGCTCGTCCACCATAAGTGGACGCGACGTCCTGCGCGCGCTGGGCGAGGCAATGCCTTCTCGCGCGCCGCGCAAAGGGTTGTTGCAGGCCGCCGCCCGCGCTGGCGTGTCCATCTACGCCCCCGACCTGCTCGCGGGTTCGTTCGGAGCGGCCCTCCTGGCGGCGCGTACCGCTGGCGCGGACCTCCGTGTGGACCTCCTGGCCGATCTCACGACGTTGGCTGGTGAGCTGGGCGTCCTGCCGCGCCTCGGTGTGATCGAGGCTTGTCGCGGTCTACCCGGGAGCTTCCTGGCGCAGGCGCTCGCGCTCATGGATGGCGAGCGACCCGCCACCAGCATGATCATGCTGGGCGGGACTTCTCCGCGCGGAGTCGCGGGGGCGCTGCTAGTGGAGTCCGAGCCGGTCGTAGCGCTGCCGCTGCTCGTCAGCGCCTTGGCGCAGCGCATTCCTGGCACCCGAGGTCTCCGCGCGCGGGCGCGGCAGAACCGCGCCGGGCGTACCGAGGAGCACGCCCTGGCCCAACGTCCGGGAACGGCATGAGGCGAGCAGGCCTGCGCGAATCGACGCGGGGCGGCTGATCCGCTCGTACGCGTCCTCGTCACGTCTGGTGGGCGCTGCGGGAGAGCCTGGGCAGTAGCTCCCCCCTCTCACAGTGCGAGGGAAGGGAAGAACCTGCCACGCGGGCTCCGCGGCGCCGCCCTGAGCCGTGGCCTCATGTGCCGGCCGCGGTTAGCCGCGGGCGAGGGGCGGGGGCGAGCACCGCCCTCGCCCTTGCCATTGCTCGGACGCGCCAGTAGAATGCATGCGTGTCCTCCTCCTCGTTGACCGAGTCCGCGAGCGACTCCTTCACGCGGACTGGCGGGTGGCACGTGCCGTGCGCATGAGCTCACGGTCTGTGCGGCGCCTGGGCCCCACTGTCTTCACCGGGAGCGCCGCTGGAGCGGCCGACCGCGATAGCGGCTGAGTCCTCCCGGTGTGCCTGTTCTCATGCGTGGAGGTACGCTGATGTACGCGTCGATTCTGGCTGGCGGCAGTGGCACGCGATTGTGGCCATTGAGCACGCGCGAGCACCCCAAACAATTCCTCTGCCTGACCAGCGAGCGCACCATGCTCCAGGAGACCGTGGATCGCATCACGCCGCTGGTGCCCCTCGACCAGCTCTATGTCGTCACCTTTGGCGCCTATCGTGTGCCGGTCCATGAGCAATTACCGGCGCTGCCCGTCGCCAACATTGTGGCTGAGCCCGCGGGCCGCGGCACTGCCGCCTCCATCGGGTTGGCCGCGACGCTGATCGCCGCACGCGATCCCTACGCGGTGATGGGGTCGTTCCACTCTGATCACGCGATCCGCGACGGCGCGGGCTTCCGCGAGGCGATCCGATTCGCTGAGGCCGTGGCACGCGAGGGGGCCCTGGTCACGCTGGGCATTGCACCGACCTACGCGGAGACCGGCTATGGCTACATTCGTTACGGCGCGCCGCTGCGCCAGTGGGGCGAGCTCAGTGCGCGCGTGGTGGAGCAGTTTATCGAGAAGCCCGCGCAGGAGGTTGCCGAAGCCTATGTGCGTGCTGGCAATTACGGCTGGAACGCGGGCATCTTTTTTTGGCGCGTCGATCGTATTCTGGACGAGATCCGGCGTTTTGTGCCCGAGGTTGCCGACGTCCTGGACGAGATCGGCGTGGCCGCCAAACGGAGCGGCGGCCGAATGACGCTTGAGGTGGAGCAGGTGATGCACCGCGCCTGGCCGCGGCTCCAGAAGAACGTCACCATCGATATTGGCGTGGCGGAGAAGGCCAAGGGGTTGGTGGTGATCCCCGTCGACGTGGGCTGGAGCGATGTCGGCTCCTGGTCCCAGGTGGCCGCGCTCCGTGGCGGAGACGCGACCGGCAACGTCGTGGTCGGCCTCATGCCGGACGGGCACCTGGAAATCGACACGCACGACACGCTGGTATATAGCACCACAGGCCGAACGGTCGCCACCCTGGGCATCTCGGGGCTCGTCATTGTCGACACCGGGGACGCCCTGCTCGTCTGCACGAAAGAAGAGAGCCAGCGCGTCAAGGACATCGTTGAGCTATGGCAACGGCAGAACGCGACAGGCCGCTGAGGGCCTTCGCACCATCACAACAGACTCACAACGCGCCCACAACTTCGCTGTGCTACAGTAGACACGAGCAAGAGCGATGAGCGCATGATGAGCGCATAGAGTGTGTGTACAGTGGATGACCCCTTCTTGAGCAGCGTGGCTTGAGAAGCCCGCACCAGCGCCGTGCACGACGAGTACGCACCAGCGCCGTGCACGACGAGTACGCACCGGCCGAAGTGCCGCAGGCTGCTGGGCTTCCGGGCTGGGCGATGGGTTGGTGGCTGGTTGATGCTCCCTCCAGTCGCTCCCTGGATTGATCCGACGCCCTCCTGCGAGGGCCGCGTCAAGCTAGACGTGACCTCTGCCATCGCGTACAATAGGGCCAATCTGTGCGCAGGCTGAAGGAACGTCCGGCCTGCGAGCACAACACGAAGGGCACGGTAGAGGATATGGCGAAGGCTCGCGATACATTCACCGATCGCCTCTCCAACGTGATCGAGGTCGTGGAACTAGGACGAAGGACCGGCCTGCTGGCGGCCGAGCGTGGCACACCCGCGCAGAGCGAGGAGGGCGAGATCTTCTTCGTCAATGGGCGGGCCATGTACGCCGCAGTAGCGCAGATGCGTGGCCGCGAAGCGCTGGCCGCGCTCGGGCAGTGGGGAGCGTGTCGGTTCGCCTTCGATACCGACGCCGCCGCACCAGCGCCGAACATCGTGCCCGTCACCAGCCCGGCAGGCATCTCGGGCGAGTATAACATTGCCACGCCGGCGCGCGTGCCTTCCGCGGGGTGGGGGGCCACGGCGCCAGTCGACGGAGGTACCGGGGACAGCGGATGGGGGGTGCCCAATGGCGCGCCACCGCGTCCACTGCCACAATCCGGCAGGCTCGGCAGCGGCGGCGCATGGAGCACTAACCAGCCGGGCTCCTCCAGTGGGACGTGGGGGATCAGCCAACCAGGCGGCAATCCGAGCACCGGCCCGCTGGGCCGCCGACCCCGCCGCTCGCCAGACGTGCGCGATCTGATGTCGGTCGTGTCGAGCCACAATCTCTCACGCAGCCATCGCACTATCTTACTGCTGGCCGACGGATCCCACAACGTGCTCGATCTGGCGCGCCTGGCCTCGAAATCAGTGGATGAGATTACGCAGCTGCTCGCTGAGCTCGAGGCGCGTGGACTCATCTATTATTATGAGTGAAGCGTCTGGAACACGACATCCCGCTGGGAGAGCGAGTGGGCAACGCGCCACGCGCACCCCTGCGTGGGGGCGTCATCGTGTCGAGCATAACTGGTACATTCCAAAAGTACCATTCCTGTGCTTCACAGCGGCGCCGGCATGTCAGAATGGCGAGAGTGGCAACGCTTGGGCGTTGCCGCGCCGAGCCGCCATCCGACCGAACCCACGGGCTGGGCACTCAAGTCGTTCTTCGTTGACAGGGCTGCCCTCGGGGGCTGTGACTCACGGCACGCCGACGACGTATGTGCCTGAATCACCGTCAGCGCTGGTCTTGCGCGTGCCGTATCAAGCCGGCGCCGTGAGCATCCACACGACACGGAAATGAGGTTCACACCACGATGCCACAGTCACCGGGGCGCCCTCGCCAGCGCCGTCGTCTCTCGCTCTCCGTGCGGCTCTCGCTGCTTATCCTCTTCGCGGCGCTCGTGCCGCTGGCAGCGGTCGTCGGCTTCACGAACTACGAGGCGCGCGATAAGCTGATCACCCAGAGCCAGCGGTCGCTCTCCACCGACGCCGTGGGCAAGAACGAGTTGGTGTACAGTTATTTCAGGGAGCGCACGCTGGACGGGATTGCGCTGAGCACGCTACCCACAGCGCAGTACTTTCTGGCATGCCGTCAGCAAAACGCCCTCGCACAGCAGCTGCCGTCGGCGCTGACACCCTATATGCCGGTGCTGACGGGCGTTATGCGCTGCGACGACCCGGTATATAACAAGGCCTCATCCGTGCGCGCGCTCCACGTCCTTGTCCAGAAGAACACAAACTATACAGTCTCGAGCATGTACGACACGTCGCTGAATCGCCTCATCTCGACGGCCGCGGATATGCCCGCGCTGCCCCCAGAAGATCAGAGCGCGCTCAAGCAAGGCAATTCTTACATCTCCGACGTACACTATGACCCGCAGCACAACAGCGCGTACCTCTATGTGTACACGCCCATCAAGGTGTCTATGCAGGATCTTGCAGGCGCGGTGCAGCTGGCAGCGCTGGGAGGCCATCTCCCACTGAGCGCGGCGGCCGCCGCGCAGCTCGCCAAGAACATCCAGTCCGTGCCCGATCCCCTGGTAGGGTTTCTGCAAGCGACGCTCAAGCTCGACCAGGTATGGCAGATCGTCGCAGGCGAACAAGGGGCGAATGGCGCGGGCAGCTACGCGTTCATTGTGGATCAGAATGGCGTACGGGTGGCCGACCCCAATGTCAACGAGCGCTTCACTTCCGTTGCGCCGCTCAATCCCGAGCTGCAGCATGCCTTGAGCACCGAGACCCGCTACGGCACCAGCAATCCCGTTCCGGTCGACAACTTGCCGCTGGTCGCGAGCGCGCTGACATCTCCTGCGGGTCCAGCCACGTTCCAGTCCATCGCTGTCCCTGGCTCCAAGACGCTCTACCAATTCGTGCACGTCCAGCTCAACGATGCGGCGCTACCTGGCCAGCAGATCTCCCTCAAGTGGACCTATTTCGTGCTCAGTCCGCTGCCCACCGTCACGCAGGTCGCTGACGATCAGGTGCGCACCTCGCTTGAGGCGGCGGCGCTAGTGGCGATCCTGGCCGTGCTCTTGGGCCTGCTGCTGGGGCGCGCGGTCGCCTCGCCGGTGCAAGCGTCGGTCGCCGACCTGCGCGGTGCGACGGAAGCGCTGAATACCCTGGCGAGCCGGCAGCGGAACTCCGCGAGCGAGCAGCTCTGGGTGGTGGATGCCTGCAAGACCGGTTTGGAGAGCGTCCGCTATCTCTCTGATGCGATGCATCAAGCGGCGTCACGCATCGTCGACGCTGGGAACTGGTTCAACCAGTATTGGGATCGCTTGACCGAGGACCAGGCGCAACGGACTGTACAGCATCTGCGTGAGCTGGCCCAATATATCGAGGAGGCCGCGCGACGGCAGTGGGCCAGTAGTGAGCGTCTGGATAAGGCCATCACCGTGACGACACAGGTGTCTGACCAATTAGCGCACGGTGCCTCGGCCGCCGCCGAAAGCGCGCAACAGCTGGACGTGGTCGTAGAGCAGCTCCAGCGCGTCGTCGGTGGCCGCCAGCACGCCGGCGCCAGTGACGAAGACGCGGGGTTCGATGAGGCGCAGATGCCGTCGGCTGGTGCGGGCGGGCGCATGGGGGTCTATGAAGCGCCCAATGGCCGCCCGATGGTGCCGGGTCCGGCGCACCAGCGCCAACTACCGCCCGGGCAACGCCCGCTCCCCGCTGGCCAGATGTCGCCCGCTCAGGCCAATCGCGCCCCGCAGACGCCCGGCGCCTGGCAATTCGGCGGCGGATACGATCAGGCGCCTGACCCCGGCTATCCACCGTCGTACGGACAGGGCGCCTGGCCCGACGCGCCGGCGCCCACGTATGGGTCACGTGGCTGGGACGACCGCTAGCGCGCTGGATGCGGCTCGAAACCGCTCCTAGGTGATACTCGATTCGGGGCAGCGTTCGGCATGCACCTCGATGTCGATGCACCTGCTCGTGATGGCCGAGAGCGAGGGTCAGGGCTTGCGTTCCTCGCGCAGTCCGGCGGGAGGGCGAGGAGGCATGGGCGCCTGCGCTTCCGGGTGCCCCGCTGCAATAACGACACCACGGTGATCTTGCGTACGACCGGCGTGGGGCTGTGGCGGCACTGCGGAATCTGCGGTGCGCTCGGCTTCCGAGGGGGCGCCGAGCTCTTCTTCCGCTGCGTCTTCAACCGGCGCAGATTCTGCAGGCGCACGCAACAGCTCGCCGTAAAGCCCTTCGCCCCACAGCGAGGGATGCCGCGCCGCCACAGTGAGCTCGCCCACAAAGGTTGACAACGCGAGCACGAGCAGGGTATCGCGCGCCGCAGGCTCGACCAAGAAGAAAAAGAGCGCGATGCCAGAGAGGCTCATTGAGTCGGCCACTACGATCAGGCA